>Ga0181573_10000185_pt1 | contig 64570 bp, 40 predicted proteins | sample 101ome_25_FD_148643 | JGI IMG/M metagenome (GOLD analysis project Ga0181573, IMG submission 148643) | Coastal salt marsh microbial communities from the Groves Creek Marsh, Skidaway Island, Georgia - 101409BT metaG (spades assembly) | ecosystem: Environmental > Aquatic > Marine > Intertidal zone...
GTGCTGGTCGGCCAAGGCCAACGCCGCGCGGTATTTGGCCATCTCGCTGTCGAATATCCGCCTCTGAGCCGAGTAAAGACCCCGCGCGGCTCGCAGCGCGGCGGTGAGCCTCTCGCGCTCCTCGTTCGCCTTGGCCTCAGTCTCGGCGATGGTCTTCTCCAGACTGCCGATCTGGGTCTTGAGCGCGGTGATGTCCGAGTCGTAGGCGTCTTTCATGCGGGCGATCTCCTGGGTCATTCGTTCCTCGACGTTTTGGAGCGCCGCGGCGATGCCCGCGTACTTGCTCAGTTGCTCGTTTTTGTTGCGGAGAATCACAATCTCGGCTTTGAGCGTCTTGATGCGCTGCTCGTATATCCCCTCCAGCCTTCTCACCTCGCTCGCCTTCTCGCTCTCGATCTGCGCCAGCCTCGCCGTCTCCTCCTGGAACTCCTTCATCATCAACTCCTTCAGCCTCTCGAGCACCTCGAGTCGGGACTTCTCCCCCGCCGGCCCCGCCGTCGCGGACGACTGCATCCCCTCGCGCGTTGGCGCGAGCATCACGTCGTTGGCGGTGACCACCATCGTCTCGCTGCCCGGCGACTCCTTCGTCACCGTGATCGTCAACCCTTCGCTGAGCTCCTTGGCGAGGTACCTGGCGACGCACACGCTCGCGGACGCCGCCAACGCCGCCGCGGCGCACGCCTTGGACGTCTTCGCGCACTCGACGACGCACGCGGCGGCTAACGAGCCGAAGCCGTACGTCAGCGCCGACGCCAACGTCGCTTTGTTTGGTGCGGTCGGTCGATCGATCGCGACGTCCTCGAGCTTACGACACAGCGCGTGCGCCCAGAGGGCGGCGTAGGTGAGCGCCGCGGACGCGAGGGCGGACGCCGCGGGGGATGCCGACGCCGCGGCGGGTCCGCCCAACGCGGAGAAGGCTGCGTTCATGGCGGCGACCGCGGCGAGGACGGCGAGGACGCGGAAGTTTCGGGGCTGCGTACCGCCCGGCGCGGGGCCTCGGCCAATCCCGGTGGCGGGCTTGTAGACGTATCCGGAGCCGTTCGCGGGGCCCGCCCCGGGCGAGCGCCTCTTGATCACGGTCCCGACGCTCGCGGCGTCTCCGCCGGGACTTCCGGCGGTGGACACCGCGAGCGTGGAGAGCGAGACGGCGCGACGGGGGACGCCGCGGGTGGCCACGCGAACTACGCATCGTCCGCCGTGAACCCGGGACGCCCGCGCGCTGAGAGTCGCGAACCTTACAGTCATCGACGGGGACATTCCGACGAGAGCCATCTTGTGGCTCGTATGCCTCCTTGGCGGAGATCCGGGACGACGCTTCTCGCGGGTGAGGCTCTTCTTCGCACCACGCGCGGCAGACGCGACGCGACGGACCGCGACAGGCCACGCCGGCACCTCGGTCGCGACCTGTTTCGAGGCCTCGGTCGAAGCGACGCACGACTTTGAGTGGTCTTCGCGCCTGAGGCCCGAACGCGTTCGACGCGGAGATATTCGTGTCGGTCGCTGACTCGAAAGGCCGAAGCGTCGCCGGCGACAGCGCTGATAGGAGCTGACCAGAAACCCATACAAAAAGTCCCAAATCTGATGAATCCGGAATGAAGGCAATCTTCTCAACAAAGGGATAGTCACGCCTGGAGCTCATTTATGGTTAACGCCAAGATCATTTCTCAAGCGCTCCCAGATAACGAGAGGTGAGAGAGTGCTGCGAAAAATTTTGAAGCTCGACCCAGACGACCCGAGGTGACATTGCCGCGCGAGCAGAGGACATCCCAACACCATGGACGTCATCGCGCGCTCCATCGGGGGCTTCGTGCCCATTTACGACTACCAAACCGCCAAGGAGTACGCTGAGCTGCTCCTGAACGCGCAGGTGGTCGTCTCCGTCTTCGGTGCCCTGTCCTGGGCCTTCGGCGGCATCAACATGATCACCTTCGGGTTCACCCTCTTCGCCATCGTGGCCCTGGAGGCGGGCAGCGACCGGCTCCTGCGGATGTACACCATCTTTGTCACAGGAATGTGGATTATGGACGTCGTGTGGCTCGCGCTCTGGGGGACCCACCTGCACAAGGCCTCGGTGAGTCAACTAGAATTCTGGCGCCAAACCAACGGTGTCCCTCACCTCCTCGCGGTTCTACGCCCGGTATCGCCCCCTGCCCCGACGCTCAGTCGTCTCCCCTCCCGCTGACGTCAACCGTACGCCCGATACTCCCTCCCCGCAGGTTCCCTGGTACAACATGGGCCTTTCGGAGCCCTCCACCACCGACAAATTCGCCACCGTCCCCAAGTTCCTCCTCGCCATGCAGAGCATCACGTTCATCATCCGCCACCTGCAGATCCTCCTCTGGTCCAAGATGTGGGACCTCGACTTCGGCGGCGCCGGCGGACCCGGAGCCAACGACCCGTACCACAACATGGAGGCGCACCCGTCCATCCCGCCCCCCGCGGCTCCCGTTCAGTACGCGCACACCCCGGGGGTCGGGGACGACGCTTACGTGCCCCCATCCAGCGGGCCCGGTCCCGCGAATCCTCCAGCCGCGATGAGCCCGGCGGCGTCGCCCTACAAGCCCCCCGCGTCGGGACCGGGACCCGCGCAGTGATTGTCGTTCACGCGTGAGCGCGACACGGCGGGGGGCTGACCCCGCGTAGAGGGTGAGCGGAATACGGCGAGGTCGACGGGGAGGCTTTGGGCGCCGACTCGAAATTGCGCGTGTCCCCGCGTCCTCGGTGTACTCGTACTCGAATTTGGTAGTACAAACTAGGAGCAGGTTTGTGATCTTGGTCGCTAGTCCAAGTGCTAATTCGTGTTCCGCCCTCGTCGCCTCGGTGGTCTCCTCCTCTCGATTCCGGCTGAAGCCGGAGCCAGCCCTCTGTGTCTTGTCGCGTGTTTTCGACCCCTCGAACGGACTAATAACGCTGTTGGTGCCGCCGCCCCCTCACGTTTTCGTGATCATCGTGCGTGGCCCAAGGAATGATACGTCCCCGCGCGAGCTCATCGCCTCGTCCCATCGACGCTCCCCGCTTCGCTCGCGCGCGGATCCCCCCGCGTGGTGGCTCGACGGCCCGAGGTGAAGGTGGACCCTTCGCGGCAGCGGGCAATCGGTACCATCGCCGCCGCCGACGCAAGCGTCTGTTCCCCCTCGGACCCGCCCCATCCTCGCCGCCCTCGACGGGTGCGAACCGCCCTCCGGTTCACCCGTCGACTCGCACGTGAGCTCACTGCTGGTTGGCCTTGTTGGCGGCGTCGGTGAGAGCCGGCTGGCCGTAGTTCAGCGTGCGCCTGTCGATTGTTCGGTTCGGGTGGTCAGTCTCGATGTGAAAAAGTGTCGATCGTCCGTCGGGCGAGGCGCGAGGGACTCGGCGCGTCTCGCGAGGCACGGATCGCCGGGAGGAACCCGGAGATGCGACGAGGTCACCGCGGGGCCGATGCGATCGGCGGGCGAGGTGGGAACGCCGCGGCGGACGCGCGTCGCCCCGATCGGTTTGAAAAACACGCGCGCGAAACTCGCGAATCCGACTGCAGCGTGGGGGCCCTGACGGTGCACGCACCTGTAGAGCATGATGTGGGGCTCGGGCCTGTGGATGGCGTAGTGCACCCAGCCGCGGGACTGCTGCACGCCGAGACCGCGCCACTCAGCCTGATAGACAACGGGGGATCGGATCGTCAGAGATCGGGCTCGGGAGGACCAGTTGAGCGCACGCGGCGGGGGCGAGTCCGGAGGCGGGAAGGCTTTGAAAAACCAGCGCTCGCATCCAAACGTTGCTCGTGTGCAGCGGTGAGGGCAATCGTTGAATCTCGAGCTCGCACCCCCCGTCGGAAAACGACGGTCGTGGCGGGTCTCGACCCGATCTGGGGGAGCGGTGACGTACCTCAGAGAGAAGGCGACCCTTAGGCAGGAGCTTGGCGATGTCGGGAGGGAGGACGACGTGCCTGCGGAGCGCGAAGAGGGAGAAGGGGCGAGGGGTCAGTCGCGGAATTTTTCGGTGCGGGTGCTCGGGGGTCCCTGCGGTGGGGTGCAAAAGCGATCCGGGTGCGCGCGCGTAAACCGCGGTATCGGCGCGTCACGATCGATCCGGGCCAAAATTTCGGGCGCCAAACGCTCGATAACACCCTAAAGGATGTTACCGTCGCGTCGGTCAGGCGTGAACAGCTCAACGCGCGCGACGCCGGCGCCGGCGCGCAGCGTGGGGAAACACCCATCTTCGCGCGCGCGGTAAAACAACTTTCGAAGCTGAGGCCCGAAATCCCGCACGCACGGACCGCGGCGTTTGCTGCCGTCGGCGCGATCTCTCACCTGTACTCGTAGACGTCGTCGTAGTACTTCTCGGAGTACTGAATCTGAGGCATGATTACTTGTTCCTCTCGCGGGTTCGTGCGGCGTGCCGTGCACAGGTGCCGCTCTTCCGGCGGGGGCTTGCGAGTTCACACATCGGACGGTCCGGACCCGATTCACCTACGGTCGGAACTTGACGAGGACTTCAAAACTCGAATCCCCGTTCCCAGTCTGTTCGTCCCCGACTAAATCCCGACGCGCATTTCATGACGCTTCGTTTCGTGCTCGGTACCCCCGAAACCGTGACTCGTCACCTGTGGAGTAAATGATCCAGTTGGCTCGGAGCGTGGATATGAACCGGCTGGTCGAAAGCCCGAATCCGGCATCGGTGACGGACACCCGCGACGAAACAGCTCGGATGGGGGGAAAGGCTCGCATCTCGCCCCTCCCGCCGCACAGCCCCAGCCCCGGTCCGAGGACGATGACGCACGCGCCCGACGCAGCCTCGTGGGAGATGCCCGAGGGAAACGCCGAGGCCGCCGCCGCGCTCACGCGCGCGCGCGCCGAGGCGGCCACGGCCGTGCACCGAGCGCAGCGCCCACCCACCGTCACCGCCCTCGCCGACGACGTCGCGCGGGTGTCCGTGGACGACGCCAAGGAGAACGAGCGCCGAAATGACGCCAAAACCGTCTCACCGCTCGAGGCGCTGATGACCGCCAAGGCGAACGGCGTCGCCACCGCGCATCGCGCGCTGCTCGCGCTCGCGTCGCCGGCCGCATTCGCGAGAGCCCCCGAGCAGGCGACAGTCGCGGCGGGCGCGACAACCGCCGCCAAACCGACGGACAACGCCGGGCGGGTTCGCGCCACGAAGGAGTTATACGCGGAAAGCCAGAGGCGGGAGGCGGCGCGGCGGCGGGAACGGGCCAGGACGGCGGAACGCGCGAGGGAGACGTCGAAACTTTGCGCCGCAGCCGTCGACGCGGAGGTTGCGGCGGCGGCGGCGACGCAGCCGGCGCCCGCCGCGGAGGAAAGGGCCCGGATGGAGGCGGAGGCGGCGAGGGCGGCGGAGGCGGAACGTCGCGGGGCGGAGAAGGCCGAGGAGGCGAAGCGCGCGAGCGAGGCGGTGAAGGCTGTGGAGGCGCTGCAGGAGACGGTCAAGAGGCGACTGGCGAGGAAGGGGATCTCGCTGCCGCCGCTGTGCGGGTGCCCACACGCGAGAACCGCGAAGCCGTTCGCGATGGACCACGTGTACAAGTGCGCGAGGAACTGCCCGCTGCGGGGTGACGAGGTGGCGTACCGAGCGGCGCTGGCGCAGATGCTGGCGGCGCACGACATAGTCGTCACGCCGCCGCCGCTTCCGGTGTGATCGCGTACTTCATCGATTAATTTCACGAGTCAATGATTCACTTGGACAGCGCCGCGACGATGGTGTCGCGCGCGTCGTCCAACGCCGCGTCCAGCTGCGTCGCGTCGCGCCCGCCAGCCTGCGCGAACCCTGGCTTACCCCCGCCGCCACCCCCGCACGCCTTCGCCGCCGCGCCCAGCACCGCGCCCGCCTTGAGCCCCCCCGCGCTCCGCACCTCGTCGTCGAAGATGGCCACCAAGCCAACCTTGCCGTCGGCGCTCCCGCTGCCGAGCACCACCGCCGCGCCCGCCTCGCCGGCTTCGCCCGCGAGTTTCGCGAGCAAACTCTCCGCCGCCGACTTGAGCGCCGCGGGGTCCACGCCGTCCAGCCTCGCCACCAGCACCCTGGACCCGTTCGACGCGACGATCGCGTCCGCCGCGAGCGCCGCGGACTTGGCCGCGGCGACCTCGCCTCGAAGCGCCTCCGCCTCCTTCTGCGCCGCCCTGAGGTCGTCCATCAGCGACGTCACGCGTCCGGCGATCTCCTCGGGGGGGACGCGGAGGGCGCCGGCGAGCTCACGGACGACCCCCTCGCGCTGGTTGAGGAGCTCGACGACGCCAGGGCCGGAGACGGCCTCGATGCGTCGGACCCCCGCGGCGATGCCCGCCTCGGAGACAATCTTGAACCCGCCAATCTCCGCGGTGTTGGCGACGTGGGTGCCGCCGCAGAGCTCCATGGACACCCCGGGGACGTCCACGACGCGGACGACGTCGCCGTATTTCTCGCCGAACATGGCCGTCGCGCCGCGGCTCTTGGCCTCGGCGATGGGCATCTCCCGCGCGACGAGGTCGGTGGCGTCTCCGATCCAGCCGTTGACGAGCGCCTCAATCTCCTCGAGCTGCGCGGGGGTGGGACCCGCGGGGGCGTTAAAGTCGAAGCGGAGCCTCTCGGTGTTGACGAGGGAACCCGCCTGCGAGACGTCCTCGCCGACCACCCTCTTGAGCGCGGACTGGAGGAGGTGCGTGGCGGTGTGGTTCGCCTTGGCGCGGCGGCGGGACTCGGCGTTCACCGCCGCCGTCACCGCGTCGCCGACGGACACCGACGGTTTGTTTCCGGAGCTCGAGTCGCCGACAACCTCGCAGACGTGGACGAAGACCCGCCCGCCCGCGGCTTTTCGACAGTCGCGCACGGAGAGGATGACGCCGTTCGCCAGCTGGATCTCGCCCTCGTCGCCAACCTGCCCGCCGCCCTCGGCGTAAAACGGGGTGGCGTCGAGGACGACGTCCACCGTCTCGCCCGCGCCCGCCGAGTCTACCCGCTCCCCGGCTCTGACGATGGCGCGGACAGTCACCGACTGCTCCACGAGGCTGCCGTAACCGGTGAACCTGGTGGGCTCGCCAAGCTCGTCCGCGATCGTCGCGAGGAGGTCGCCCGCGGTGACGTCGACGGTGACGCGCGCGTCGCGGCTGAGGGTCCTGGCAACCTCCATCGCGTCCTCGAAACCGTCGACGTCTACGGCGACGCCCTCCTCGGTGGCCACGTCGGTGGTGATGTCCAGGGGGAAGCCGTACGTGTCGTAGAGGGTGAAAGCGTCGTCGCCGGAGAGCTTGGGGGCCTCGGCGTCCTTCGCCTTGGCGGCGGCGATCATGTCCGCGAGGATCTCCTCGCCGCGGCCCAAGGTTTTGGCGAACCGAAGCTCCTCGCGCTCAAACTCCTCGTAAATCTTTCGCGCTCGGTTCGCCACCTCGGGGTCGCAGTCGCCGCTCATCCCGACGGCAACCTCGGCGATGGCGGGAGTGAACGCCTCGGCACCCTCGGGTGCCTTGACGCCGAGGAGGCGGCCGCATCGGACCACGCGGCGGAGTAACCGGCGGACGATGTACCCGCGGCCGACGTTGGACGGGAGAACGCCGTCGGAGACGAGGTACGCGACGGCGCGGGTGTGATCGCCGATGACCTTGAGCTTCAGCTTGGTGGCGTCGTCGGCGTCGTCGTAGGATATTCCGGCCATGGACGCGGCCTTGTCGATGATGGGACGGATCAGGTCGGTCTCGTAGTTGTTGGGCTTGCCCTGGAGGATCTGCGCCATGCGCTCGAGGCCCATGCCGGTGTCGATGTTCTTGTTCTTGAGCGGCGCCGTCTTGCCGCTGGCGTCGCGGTTCATCTCCATGAACACGAGGTTGTAAAACTCGATGAAGCGCGAATCGTCCTCGAGGTCGGCACCCTCGGCACCCCGCTCCGGGTGGAAGTCCCAGTACAGCTCGGAGCACGGGCCGCACGGGCCAGTCGGACCCGCGGCCCAGAAGTTATCCGCCTCGTCCAGGCGCTTGATGCGCTCCTCCGGGACTCCCACGACGTCGCGCCAGATGGCGTAGGCCTCGTCGTCCTCCCTGAAGACGGAGACGTAGATGCGAGTCTCGTCGAGGCCGTACTCCTTCGTGGCGAGCTCCCACGCGTACTGGATTGCCTCCTTCTTGAAGTAGTCGCCGAAGGAGAAGTTGCCGAGCATCTCGAAGAAGGTGTGGTGCCGCGCGGTGACGCCCACGTTCTCGATGTCGTTGGTCCTGACGCATTTCTGGGTGGTGGTGGCGCACGGGACGGCGCGCTCCGCCTGACCCATGAAGACGGGCTTGAACTGGAGCATTCCCGCGATGGTGAGCAGCACGGTGGGGTCCTCCGGGACGAGCGAGGAGGACGGCAGGCGCGCGTGGCCCCTCTGCTCGTAAAACTCGAGGAACCGGCGGCGGATGCCGGAGCCGGAGATGTCCTTGCCGGCGGCATCCTTGAGGTCGGCCGTCTTGGGAGCCGCCGTCTCGGTGGAAGATGACGCCGCGGAGGCCATGGGGCGGATCACGCGCGCGCACTGCACACCATCCCTGCGGTGCGCGAGCACGCCGGTCCTGCGAAACCTGGATAAAATTGGGCAGGAAAAGGGTGAGCCTCTCGATTCATTCTCGCGCTCGACGCGGTTGGACCGGGGGGGCGGGTCGAGGGGTCGGGGAGGGCACTCACCCGACGCCGCGGGCGATGGCGACACCCGCCGTGCGAAGCATGATGCTCGGCGACAGGAGAGTCTGCATTGGAGCGCCCCGGTGCTGGCGGAAGCGCGCCCCTGAAGGAGTGGTGAGACGTGGCCACCGAACCGGCAGACCGGCGTGAAAATCCAGCCGAGAGGGCGGAAATTTTGAGGGTTGCGAGGGGCGGAGAGCGTTCTCACAGAAGGTCGGAGAAGGCTCCCGCGTGGCCGTCAGAACACGCGAGCGCGACGCAAGAGTCGGAGCGACGAATCGCAGCTCGGTCGCAGATCGAGGACAAATCGACGGAGGCGCTCGGACGGCGTGTGGGCTCGCGTGTAAAGCAAGGGCGCGTCACCGATCGTCGCCGGCAGGGTTAGACCAATAATCCGACAGCAGAAAGACGGGATGATGATGATGGGTTCGAGGGCGTTCGCCATCTTCGGGCTCATGCTGTGCGCGATGCTCGCGGTGGTGGTTAACTCGCAGGTCGTGGACATGCCGGACTTCTCCTTCGTCACCTGCGGGAGCACCATCAAGCTCCAGCACGCGGGCACCAAGGCCAAGCTCCACTCGCACGAGATCACGTATGGCGGCAGCGGATCCGGCCAGCAGAGCGTCACCGGGTTCCCCAAGCCGAACGACTCCAACAGCTACTGGACGGTCGAGGCCAAGCACGGCGAGCGGTGCGTCCTCGGCGTGCCCCTGCAAAACGGCCACAGGTTCAGGCTCATGCACGCCAACACGCGCAAGTGGCTGCACTCCCACCTCCACCAGTCCCCCATCACCGGCAACCAGGAGGTGAGCTGCTTTGGCGAGGGGCCCAAGGGCGACGAGGGCAACGTCGACGACGACTGGATCCTGGAGACGTCCAACCCGAAGGGCTGGGTGCGGGACGAGAAGATCCGCCTGAGACACGCCAGCACCGGCATGTACCTGCACTCGCACAAGCAGAAGTACGGGCGCCCCATCGCCGGGCAGTTCGAGGTGTGCGCCGTGCGAGGGAAGGACTCGAACAACCTGTGGTTCGCCGCGGAGGGCATCTACCTGCCCATGGACGAGGAAGAGATGACCGCGCAGGGTAAGAAGACCGAGCTGTGAGGGCGTCGTCGAGGGGGTCACGCGAACGATCAATCACTTTAGTCGCACAAAAGTTAGACATCAAATTCCAGTCACATCAGGTTCGAAGCGAATCGACTCGTGAACGCGAGGTCGATCCTGACGAAGCCGTCACTTCTTGCCTCCGGGAAGCCGGCCCTTGAAATCGCTCTGCGCCCAGCCGTCGGTGTCCACCACGTCGTCGTCGTCCTTCTTCTGTTGCTGCTGCTGCTGCTGCTGCTGCTCGTAGTACTGCTGCGCAGCCTTGTTTGGATCCCCCTTCATCGTCATCACCACCGGCGTGGGCTCGTTCGGCCGCCTGTTCTTCCACCACGACTGCACCGCCTTCACGCCCTTCTTGGCAACCTCCGCCGCCTCCTCCTTCGTCTGCACCCCCTTCACGTCCTTCCACAGGTTGCTGATGGTGCTCTTGAGGTCGATGGGCCTGAACGCGGCGTGCGCCAGCGACAGCACGACTCCCCACGCGAGCGCACCCGCGAGGTGAGCCACGGATCCCTCCGCGAGCACCGCGGCGCACAGACCGAGCCCGGCCGCCGCGCCGAGCGTCCCCCTCAGCGTCGCTCTGTCGACGCCCGCCACCCTCGATGCGTTCCACGCAAAGTCCCGCCCGCCGTTCTTCATCCACAGGGAGAACTCCCCGAGGAGAACGTCGGACGCGCACAGCACCGCGCCGGCCGCGGCGACGAGGAACACCACCGCGCCGGGGTTCGTGCCGAAGTGCCGGGGCATCACGCAGTTGACGAGCGCGTACGCCCACGTGGCGACGAGATAGTTTTGCCGGTAGTACACCGCGTTGGTCTTGATCCGCTCGATCGCCTCCGCCTTGTCCTTCGGGGGGTTCAACCCGATGCCCTCGACCTCCTTGGCGTCCACGGTCTCCTTCTCGACGTCCATCTCGATGACCGCGGCCTGCGTGCGGACGGCCCAGAACTCTTTCCAGGCCTTGGGCGCCTCGTCCCACGGCGCCTTCTTCAACGTCTTGAACCACTCGGCGAAGTCCATGGCGTCGAAGGGGTTCTCGTCGGGGTTACCGCGGGACGACGGGGCGCCCGCGGCGTAGGAGCCGGGGACGACGAGGTCGCGGCGGCGGGTGGAGAGGCGCTCGCCGAGACGCGGGCGCGCGACGACGCGACGCGCGGGTCGGTCATCGCGGTGCGCGACGGTCGAGGTTGATATTTCGCGCCGTGGCGCCGTCGCTCGAATCGCGAGCCCCGCCGCGGGGGACGCGACCGCGGAGGACACGGCCGAGGTGAACGACATATCTCTAAGATTAGTGTGCGTGTCAGAGGCTGACGCTGGCTCTACGCAGATGCGTCCGGCGTGGCACTACTCGCGCGCGCCGGAAGTGTGACAACGATCTTGGGAAAGTTCCAGTTTTTCACAGCTGGCCAAGCACTAAAAAAACGGATTCGTCCACATCGGCCCGCTGGGGTACAGCTCGCGGGGGTTCTTCAGCGCGCGTTCTATGCGCGAATCGAGCTGCTCCCTCGTCACCCACTTGCTGCTAGCGTTCAGCAGATGATCCTCCCGCGCCGTCCGACGCAGGTGCGCCACGAACTCCTTCTGCTGCCTCCGAACGTTCTTGATCCGCAGCTCGCGCTCCTTCTCGCGAATCCTGATCTTCTCCCTGTCCGCCGCAGCCTTCGCCCTCTCCTCCCTCCTGATGCCCTTGAGCCTCTGACGCTCCGCCTTTTCCTCCTCGATCCTCGCGCGCTCCGCCTTCATGCGCTCCTCCTCCTGCTTGGCCTCGGCGGCGAACTCGGCGGCCCACTGCTTCCGCTGCGCGTTGAGCTCTTTGTTCCACTCCCTTCTGCGATCGGACCAGGCATCCTCCCTCTCCTTGAAAGTCGTGTCCACGTCTGGGTTGGCGTCGTCGTCAAATCCCGAATCTCCAGACCGTGCCGCGAAGGCTCGCATCGATCCAACCCCGCCCCCGCGCGACTCCGACACCAGGACCAACGCGCGTTGTGCCACCCTCCTGACGAGCATCATCGCCATTTTTTCCCCAACCGCTGAACCGGTATCAACTCAGGATGTCTGCGCGTACCTACGTCTCGCGAAGCAACGATCCCCGGCGCCGCGAGGGTCGGAGCGAAGCGACACGGCGGCGTGGGATCGCCGATGGTGGTTGCGTGTGGAGGCGCACCCGAACTGTTTTGTGGGGCTCGCGCGCGGCGGCAAAGATTTTTTTAGGTTTTCCTGCCAAACATTCCAGCGTGATAAAAAAGGCGACGTCCGATCGAACAAAGTCCATACGAGCTTTCGCCGCAAAACCCATTGGAGCCCCGACGTTTTGGTTTTTCTCTCAGAATCTCACGCACGTACATAACTCCAGAAGTTAGCCAACTGTCATCTTGCCATTCGGCCTCTGTAGCACAGTCGGTAGTGCGTCGGTCTCATACACAATAAGCTCTAGGAGAATTCCTAGTTCCATTTCCGTTCAGGGTGAAAGCCCTGTTCAGAACCCGATCATCTTCCCCAACCACACGGTTGGATAGTTACTCGTTGAGTAATCCGGAGGTCTTGAGTTCGATCCTCAACGGAGGCAGCTTTCTTTTTTTTTAACTTCAAGCCCAGGATCGACGACCCGCGTCGTCAGCTACGTCCTGGCGAAGTTTCACATCGATCCGAGCAGTTTCGAGGCGTCGGGGGGGAGCTGAAGGCGAGCAACGACGCTTGCCAAAACTTTTGCAAACAACATTTCCTGGGGACACGTTGAGCACTGATTCCATGCGATGATTTTGCCCGTGCTATTTCCTAATTCAATTCATTTTCGTATGGCTATCTGTTAGGACCCTTTTGGCTACCTCGAGCACGGCCTTCACCACAATTGTGGACTGGGAGGGGCGTCTCAGAGGGGCCAACGACGATGACGACGTCGTTGGAGGTGCAGAACATCTTCGGCGTCGCGTCAGGCTGCGCGGAGTACTGCGATGCGCACACGGTGGTGCGTTCCCCCGCGCGCGATTCCAAACACGGCCCACCCACACCACGCCCCCGTTCGCCCGAGCCTTTTTTGGGTCCGTGTTTGACAATCGGTCCTGACCGCCCGTCCCCGTCCCCTATCCTCCCGTCCCGCTCCCCAGGTCACCCAGGTGGGCAACGCCCTGAGGCTCTACGACGCCAACGCGCGCACCGCCCGCTTCCTCGCGGGCGCGGGAACCGGGATCTCGTGCTTCGCGACGAGCCCCGCGAACGGCGGGATGCTCGCGTACGCCACCAAGGGACCCGGCGCGCCCGCCGTGCACGTGCACGCCCTCGCGGACCTCACCGCGCTGGGCTCGCTCGAGGAGTGCGGCGCGAGCGTCGGGATCAGCGCGCTCGCCTTCTCCCGCGACGGCAAGCTCCTCGCGCTCGCGTCCACCGCCCCGGAGCGTCGCCTGCTCGTCGTCCGATCCGACGCGCTGGACGACGAGGTGGCGACGTCGCCGCTCCACGCGGACGCGGTGGGGATCGCGTTCAACCCGTTCAACGCGCACGATCTGCTCGTCACGCACGAACCGGAAGGACCGCTGAGCGCGAACCCGGCCGCGACGATCCACGCCATCGAGCGCGCGTGGGACAAGCTGACGACGAAGATTGTCCGTCTCGACACGAGATCCGCGGGCGTCGCCCCCGGATCGGTCACCGCCGCCGCGTGGTCCCCCGATAACGCCGTGTGCCTCGGCACGGACGGAGGGGTCCTGCTGGTGTGCTCCCGCGCCGACGGCGAGGTCGTCGCGCCGCCCGCGGACGTCACCGAGCGGGTGAGTCGCGAATTGGAAAAGTTTAAACCGCGCGACGGCGAGGTCGTCGCGCCCCCCGCCGGCTTGGCGCGCGCGTGGGCGGCGACGCCCTCTCGCGCGCGCGTGGACGCCATCGCGTTCACGAGGACGCACGCGGTGCTCGCGACGACGACGACGGCGGCGGCACCCCCCGGCGGCGTCGGCGGCGGCGTGGCGTTGAGGTTTCACGCGAGGGACGGGGCGTCTCCGTTTGGAGGAGACTTTCGTCGCGAGGTTCGTCTGGGCGACGTCGGCGAGGCGGCGACGTCGGTGCGGGTCGGGGGCGAGAGGTTCGATTCGGCCGTCGTCGTGACGGATCGCGCGGGGATCTACCTCGTGAACGTCGAGGCGGGCGACGAGGCGGGCGACGAGGCAAAGGGAGAGGACGGGGCGTCGTCGTTTGGCTTGGCGGAGAAAATCGGCGACTACCACTTCGGCCCGGTGACGGGCGCGGCGGCGCTCGCGGACGGCGGCGTCGCCACCTGCGGCGCGGACGGCATCGTCCGCGGCTGGGACCTCGCGACGGGCGCGTGCGCCTGGAGGGTCGACGCGGGCGGCGCCCCGCTGGCGGGTTTAGCCACCGGGTCCCTCGCCGCGGGTTGCGACTGCTTCGCCGTCGCGTCCGAGGGGGGCGTCGTGAGGGTGTACCAGTGCAGGGGGACGTACCAGTCACCGAGGCTGCTGATCCGCGTCAGGCTCACCGTCGCCGCCCCGGACGCCCTCGCCATGTCCCCGTCCGGGACCCGCCTCGCCGTCGCCGGCGACGAGAAGGACGGGTGCGTGTGGTTCGTCGAGACGGATTCGACAACCGCCGCGGCTCGAGTCGTCGGCCGAGTCGCGTGTCCGATCAATTTCGGCCGCGCCGTCGCCGCGTGCTGGACGTGCGAGGATCAGCTCCTCGTCGCCGGGCCCAACGCCACGGTGGCGGTGGTCGTCCCGCCGGCGAAAGGCGCGGTCGGGGACCCGGCGGACGCGTGGGCCGTCAAGTCGGGAGCGGAGGTTCGGTCGGCAAAGGTGGAGCTCCCGCTCGTCGCCGTCGCCGGCGCGGGGGGTTCCGGAAAGTTTGCGGCCATCGCGGCGGATCGATCCGTGCGTGCGTACGTCCTCCCGGCGTCCGGCACGACGGACACGCTCAAGCCGCAGTGGACCGCGGTGTCCGGGGTGGGTAAGGCGGCGTTCTGCGGGCTCATCGCGGCGGGCGACGGCCGCCTCGCCGTCGCCGGCGGCGACGGCGTCGTGTCGACGCGGTCGGGTGAAAAAGTGGTCTCGTCCGTCGCCGCGCACGACTCGGATTTGGGCGGCGCGTGCGCCATCGTCGCGTGTCCGGGCGGTCGGCTCGTCACTGCGGGCCGCGACGGCGCCGTTGTTGTCCTTGTTGACGCGGCGTTCCCCGAGGTGGAGGTGGACGGGGCGTTGGCGGAGGCGGCTGGGAAGGACGGGGCGAGGAGGCGAAATGCGCCCGTCGGATCCGAACCCGCGGATGATCCGACCGAACCCGTCTTCAAGGACCAAAGGCCGGCCGACGACGAGGAGACGAAGGAGGAGGAGGGGAAAGGGGAGGTGAAAGGGGAGGGGAAAGGGGAGGTGAAAGGGGAGGGGAAAGAGTCGGTCGTCGTCGCCGCCGACGCGGACGAGGAGGACACCCCGGAGGCTGCCGCCGCCAAAGCCGCGACGCTCGAGAAGGTGAGAGCCCTGCGAGCGCGGCTGGAGGAAACCATCAAGCGCAACGAGGAAGCCGACGAGCTCGAACGGATTCCGCGAGAGGACCTACTCATAGACGAGAAGTTCCGGGACGAGCTCATCGCGGAAGGGGACGAGCGCGTGGCCGCGGCGAAGGAGGTTCTCGCCAGGGAGACGCTGTACACCGACTACCTCGGCGCGAAGATCAAGAAGGAGTGCTGGGATACCATGGCCACGCACGGATCCGCCGTCGTCGGGTTCAAGGACACCGAGCTCGTGGTGTACAACTACCCCCTGATGGTCGAGGATAAGCGCGCGAAGCTCGCGAAGGGCGTGGCGTTCCTGCGACGGATGGAGGTTGCCGAGCAGGAGTATCTCGCGGACCAAGGGGAGATTCCGACCGAGGATCTGTTCGACCTTCGCGTAGACCTCCCAGCCTCTGCCGGGGGCGGCGACGGGAAAAAGAAGAAGAAAAAGACGGAAGAGGAGGAAGACGAAGAGGCTGCCGCGGCCGCCGCGGCCGCCGCGGCCAAGGCCAAGTCCAGCTCGTACGAGTCGCTCCTGTACGACATGTTCAAGGTGTACCCGCCGCGGCGCAAGATCACGCAGATGGTCATGCTGCAGATGGCGACTCGCGAGATTCGAAGGGCGTTCAACGCGGATTACGATCACATGGTTGGCGTCAAGAACGGATACATGGACCGGCTCGGGGACCTCAACATCCGCATCGGGGACATCAGACGCGAGCTCAAGGGCTGGACGGACACCACCGACGACGGGGCGCCGGTGTTTGTGCCGACGATCGAGCTCGTCGAGATTGAAAACGCGCCCGTCACGGTGAAGGACTCGGAGATCAAATCGCAGCGTTGGCTGTCACCCGAAGAGCGGGCCAAGAAAGATGCCGAGGATGCCGCCGAGGCGGCGCGGCTCGCGGCTCGCGGCGCCAACGATCCGTCCGAACGCGCGCTCAAGGACATGATGGGTGGTCAGCTCGAGAACGACGAGGCCGGAAAGCAGGCGGAGGAACTCCCCAAACCCGACTGGATGCTGGAGACGGAGCCCGAGGATTACAGCGACGAGCAGAAGAAACTCGCGAGGGAGTATGACAAGAAGAACAAGGTTTACCAGGAGGATCTCCTGAAGAAGCGCAGGCTCCTCGACGCCGAGCTTCGCAAGACCCGCCAGGAGGCTGCCGACATCGTCAAGACGTGGGACCAGGAGCTCGCCGAGTTTTCCGCCAGGCGATGCGACACCGACGCGAGGCTGGCGCAGATGGAGGCGTGGCTCGTCGTGTGCGCCAACGAGGTTGAGGTTGGCGCCGACGACGACGTGAGGATCGAGCTGGAGCTCAGCGAGGAGCTCCGTGACGTCACGGAGAAAAAGGCGGAGAGCGCCGCGGCGGTCGCAGAGTTTCAGACAGTCGTGGACGCCGCGCAGAAGCGACTGGACGCGTGCGTCGAGCAGGATAAGAAGCTCGAGGCAAATTTCATTCGCGCGCTGGGCGACATCGACGAGGACGTCATCAAAAAGCTCCTCAACCTGTACAAGCGACGCAAGAACCCCGCCCGCAAGGACAAGACGACGAGTCGCGCCGGCAAGAGCCTGCGGGCCGCGGGGCGCAGAGTCTCGCGCGCGGGCGCGGCGCTCCGCGCAGCCGACAAGCTCAAGTCGTCCAAGGGTGCCGAATCCCTCGCGGCGGCGGCGGCTGCGATGATCGCCAAGCCCCCGGACGCCGAGGCCGACACCGGCGGCGCCGACAACGTCGTGCTCGCCGCGCGAGTGGACCCGTTCCACGGCGCGGTGGGCGGGCCCGCCGCGGAGCTCAAGCACAAGCCGAGGCCCCCGCCGGTGGAGCCCCTGGACCCCGACTTTGACCGGAGCGAGGATATCCGCGAGAAGGACTGGGAGAAGCTGGTGGAGCACAGGGAGAAGAAGATCGAGAAGGAGGCTGAGCTTCGGGGGATCAAGGAGGACATGGACGAGATCCAATCCTACATGTTCAGGCTCACCGAGAAGGACGCCGTGCTCCAGGCGAGGATCGACGAGCTCGAAGGCGAGATTGAGGCGCACGCGGGTGCGAGGTTTGCGAGGATGTACGACTTTTTGGTGCCCATCACCGTGAGGCAGGGTCTGGCCGAGGCGATCGTCCCGGACCTCACGCCCACCGGGTTGGAGGTCACCAAGGCTGCGGAGGCGGACGTCATGCTTATCCAGCGCGACGTCGTGAACACCTTGAACAACTCCATCTTCAAGCACTGCGAGGGCAAGGTCAAGCGGCTCACCGCGATTAAGGATTTCAAGAAGGGAATTTACGACTTGGAATGGGAGAATGCGCGGCTCGACATGGAGGCTGACGACCTGGTCGCCAAGATCAAGGAGCTTCAGATGACCCGCGCTGACAGTGCCTTACTCCCGGACATCCTCTACGACCCGATGGACGCCAAGACGGAGGAGGATGCCCTGAGCGAACGCAAGAAGAAGGAGATGGACTCGCTGCAGAGGAGAGTCAACCACGCGGTGAAGCTTCACGCGCGACTTCTGGCGGACAAAAAGAAGGAGGTCCAGAAGGTCCGAAGGAAGATCGAGAGCATCGCGTCGCAGAACGAGGAGATCTCGCTGAAGGCTGCGAAGATGCGCGAGAGCGTGTCGGAGTACGAGCGCATCCGCGACAGCCGCAGCGCCGCGGCTGGGGGCAAGGACAATGCCGCCATCGCCGCCGAGATGAAGATGCGCTCGGTCGTCTCCCAGTCCAAGCTGCAGCACATCGCGCGGGCGCAGGCTGAGGAGCTGACCGTGCTCGAGGATGAGGTGGAGCGACTGAGGTTGCGGACATTTCCGTCGTTCGTCGAGCGGACGGACACTGTTCGGCTGCCTGATATCCACGCTCGACCCACATCGCGTCGACAGTACTAGAACGGGAAAAACCAAAACTGTAATCGCCTATCATATACTTAGCCTAAGGTCTACCTTTAAATCTTGCCCAGGAGCCACTTGATGCCGCCGTCGATGCCGTCCCCGGTCAGTGCACTGCACGCCCCTATGTGCCACGCTCTCGAATCGCACACCGCCCCCGTCAGGTTCACGTCGCTCGCAATCGCCGCGGCGCCCTTCGCCTCTGGCAAGTCGCTCTTGTTTGCAAACACCAACAGCGGCGTCCCTTTCAGGTCCTTGTGCGACAGCATGGTCGCCAGCATGGATTTACTCTCCTCGAGCTGCTCGGCGGACGACGCCGCGTCCACCACGAAGATAATCGCCTGTATGTCCTTGTAGTAGCACTCCCAGAGCTCGTGGTACTTGCCCTGCCCCGACATGTCGACCACGGTGAGCTTGCACTTGTTCAGGGTGAAGCGCTCGACGTTGAAGCCGACGGTGGGGGCGACGAACTCGGGCGGGTCGCGGTCCTTCTCCGGCTTGAGGTTATTCACCAGTGTGGTCTTACCACCGTTGGCCAATCCCATGACCAGCAGGCTCCTCTGCAATGGATGAACGTGGGGGAAAGGCCCGCGGGTCAACGGGGATGGTTCGAAAAGATTGGGGAGAAGGCACCGCGCGTCTCGAGGCGGGGACGGGGGCGGGTAAGGGTAGATCCGGGGACACACCTTCTTCTTGGCCAGGCCTAGGGCCACCAAAAGCCTGCCGAAGAAGCCCATGGCCTCACTCGGGTCACCCACCGGCGTTCTCCCGGCGTGCCGAGGTATGTTGACGCAACGGCACTTTCACTCGGTCGGACCGACAACGCGCAAGCTCACATCACATGACCTCCCGTCCAATTTTTGCCCTGGAACCCTTGATCGAGCGCCAATACTCCCCGCGCTCGAGAGCCGCCACCATGGGAGGAGACTTCAGAGGCGGCAAGCGCCACCGTCGTGAGGTGTGTCACGCGCCGGAATCCCACCGCCGCTCGCCGGATTCCCCCATTCCTCACCGTCCCGCACCCGCGATCGTCGGTTCGCCGCCGATCTTAAATTCAATGCGCCGCTCGCCGTCGATCCAAGGCACTCAACCGATTCCCACTCCCCCCGCGCCTCCCGGACGATAGGATGGCTCCCACATGCGGGTGTTCAAACCCACAGTTGGCGGTACCGGCCCGATGGCTGGCAGCCGCGAGCTCGAGGAGATGCGCGAGGCCATCATCCACTGCGACGGCTCGCCCGAGATGATGAAGCACCTCAGCGGGCTTCTGGCGCAGGATCTCCCCGCGCTCAACGAGCCCGCGTGCAGGTTCGTGCTTGAGTGCGTGCAGAACCTGCCGGTCAAGACCCCGGTGTACGCCACCCTCGTGGCGATGCTCAACCACGGCTGCGGCGAGTTCGTCGAGGAGGTGGTCCGCGCTACGTGCGAGCTGCTCGAGACGTTGCTCGCGTCCGCATCCCTCGACGACAGGATCAGGGCTCGCCTTTTGCTCCGTTTTGTCGCGGTGTGGCCCATCGTCGGCATCGTCTCCGAGTCCGCCGCGGTCGACATCCTCGACGCCGTGGTCTGCGCTGCGCTCGACGCCGCGGAGAAGGGCGAGCCGGGATGGCAGCCGCGGGCCGATTACCTCGCATACATCGCCCTCGCCGCGCTCCCTTGGGCGGGTGGCACACTCCAAAAAGCCAAGGAATTCGACAGGATGATGGACTCAATCGAGGACTACCTTCGCAAGCGCCGCCAGGGCCCGGACCCGGCCGCGATGCTCTTCGCGCCGCCCGCGGGTTCTGCTGCGGATACCGTGGACGATTGGCTCGAGGAGTGCTGGGGAAGGGTCAACGAGGTGCGCAAGGCGGGAGCGCAGGATGAGGCCTCCTGGACCGTCAAGTCAATCCCGCCGGTGACCGACATCGTCACCGGAGACGAGTTCGAGTATGCCGGGCATAAGCACACCCCGCCGCCGCTCAAGGTGGTCGAGATGACGTTCAGCGGAGCCGCGGAGGCGCTCGCAGCGTACCCCGTGCGTCCCCGTCTCAGGTGCGGAAACAATCGCTCGCCACTCATTCCCCAGTCTTTTCTTGTTCTTCGTGTTTTTGCGCAAACCTAAGCGGCTGGTGTCGTCATCGCGGTGATGATTCATCATTTCCTTATATCTCGTTAATCCCCTGACGTCCACTGATGTAAGAAATGCGTACCGAGCGAAGCGCACGAGCCGCCCGCCACCCGTTCGGTCGACACTCATCGCGCGGTTCCGTCTCGCGGCGATCAATTTTTAACTTGCTCCGTCTGTCGTTCCACCGCGCAGGATCCTGCCCCAGGAGCAGACCGAGGGACTGTGGGACGCCGGAGACTGGGGTCCCCTCGAGCGTTTCGTCGCTGAGGAGTACATCGCGGACACGCTCTGGGCGTTCGAACCGGGGTTCAGGCGCGACACGACCATCCCGGCGGCGGACCAGATGGGCACCCTGCCCCTCCCCGCGGACCACCCGGAGCGATGCCAGTTCCTCGTCGCCGAGACCCTGTTCGGGGAGATGCTCGCGCTGCCGAGGCCCGCGCACGAGGCCGTGTTCTACCACATCGTGATCCAGGACCTGTGCAAGGCGATCCCGAGCTTTCCGAAGATGATGGCCAAGGTTGTCGGGCAGATGTTCAGGCAAATCGGTCGCATGGAGTTTGAGGCTAGGGAGAGACTGGCCGATTGGATGGCGCACCACCTGTCCTGCTTCGACCTCGCGTGGCCCTGGCAGAGCTGGGTGCACGTCGCGGATCAGGCTTCGAACCATCCGCAGCGAACGTTCTGCAGCTCCGTGGTGCGAAGGCTCTGCCGTCTGAGCTACTACGATCGCGTCAAGGAGAGCCTCCCCGACGAGCTCCACTGCCTCATGCCCAACACCCCCGCCCTCAACCCCGATTACATCCTGGAGACCCTCAACGGCAGCAGTGGCGCGCTGAGGGACCTGCAGGCGTTCATGAAGGAGAAGAAACCGGCGCCCGAGGTCATGGAGTGGCTCAAGACAAGCGGCAAGCTCGACGCCCTCGGCCGCGCCGGCGCCGCCAAGGTGCTCACCGTCGCGGCTCTCCAACACGGCCAAAAGTGCATCACCCACCACAACGTGCTCCTAAAGCGGTACGAGGGCGCGCTGACGGAGCTCACACAGGAAACCTCCGAGTTGGAGGGATGCGCGGACGTCATGGTGGCCGCCGCCGCGGGTATCTGGGCGGGCACCCACCCCCACATGGCCGTCACCGCCGTGTCCCGGCTTCTCGAGCTCGGGCTGGCCAAGCCCGCCGACGTCGCGAGATGGCTCGAGAGCTCCATCTCCGACGAGACCGCCGCCGGAACCGACGACGACGGTGCCTCGCGCGGCGTCGCGTGGGGCACGGCGGACGCCTGGGACATCGCGTGCCTCGCCGTCGAGACCGTCGCGGCGGATCGAGAGAACCGCGAGTGGAAAGCGTCGGCGGCGCGGCGAAAGGTGGAAGCCGCCGAGGCTCAGGCGGCGAGGGCCACCGCCGACGCGGACCGCGCCGCGTCGCAGGGGCGACACGTCGACGCCGGCCGCGCGAAGGAGGCGGCGGGTCGGATCGAGGGTAAGATCGCCAGGCTTCGCGCCGAGCTCGACGACGCGAGCCTTCCCGTGGAGCACGCGGGGGCGCAGCTGGCGGACGCCGCGGGCGCGCTGTGCCTGGCGCTCGTCAAGTCGCTCGCGCCGAAGCTGGCGGACGCCGCGGCGGACGCCGCCGGCCCGACGCCCGCGGAGGTTGGCGCGGACGCCGCGCCGGAGCGAAGGGACGCGAGGGCTCTGGCCATGTGCGTCGCCGCGCTTCGAAGATTCCGATCGTACGTCGGCGCCGAGCACGAGGGTAAGGTGCGGGAGGCGCTGGGCGGGGCGCCGGCGGAGGTGGCGACGGCGCTCGGGGAGGCGATGAGCGGGCGCGTGGGCTTCAGCGGCGCGGCGATGATCGAGTAGAGGAGCTGTAACAGTTGTTCGTTTTCGTCGAGTGATGTGAGTGACGCCGCGCGAGAGGCTGGGGAGGAAAATTTTTCGACGCGTCGCGTGGGGCTTTCGAAAGAGCCCGTCGTGCCGTCAGCCTGTGAAGCTGTGCACTGCGCCGCTCCGCTTAAAAAGTTTAGGGTTGGTGGAAGACAACACGTGCCGGCTTTCAAACGACGACCGCGCGTGGGTCCGGGAGCGCGGAATCGGCGCGGCAGCGCATCGCGTTGGAGTGAAGGGAACGCGATGTCCGAGGGTGGGGTGACGGCGGTGGCTGGTCGCGCGCCCCCGGCGACCCCGGGCGGTGAACAAGTGCGCAGGCCGAAGCAATGGTTCAACAACGCGCGCGAGTACCTGGAGGATCCCGCGCGGGCGATCGGCGCCGCGTTCGAGCTCGCCAGGTGGGAGCGCGACGAGAAGCGCGCGGAGATCTTGAAGCGCGTCAAGGACGCCGCCGACTCGGGGGCGTGGATCAAGGCGGAGGAGGACGAGCCCGAGACGACCGCGGCACGGGCATCTCGCGGGGCATCGGCGAGCACCCCGGGCATCGGCGAGCACCCGGCGACCGGTGACCTGACCCCGGCGCAGACGGCTCAGCTCAGGGCTCAGGTGGCCGCGTTCGGGCGGCTCGCGCGCGGGCTCACCGTGCCCGCCGGGCTGATGACCGCCGCCGCCGCGGGCGACCCGAGGAAACCGACCGCAGCGCAGATCTCGGCGGCGTTTCCCACCGAAAACGAAAAAGCAGACGACGACGACGACCGTCTCGACGCCGCCGATCCGGAGACGCGGAGGAACGAGCGGCGGCGCCTGCTCGACGCCAAGATCTCCGCGCGCGTCGCCGCCATCGACGCCCTCCCGGACACCCTCCCGGACGAGATCCGCCTCCCCGCCGTCATCGAGGGCAAGGCGCTTCGACTCGTCGAACTCCAACGAAGGGTTCGGTACAAGATCGCCGGCGAGTCCAAGATCGCGGACGCGTGTCGAGACCCGGACGCCCTGCTGGACACCCGCCCATCGCGCATGCCCGCGGACCCGAACACCTACGTCGCCAGCATCTCGCGCCACGCCGCCGCGCGCATGCAGCAGATGCACTCGCGCATGCGGCAAGACGCCGAGCTCAAAATGAAGCGCGAGTTACACGCTCGGATGGTGCTCGCGCGGCAACGGGAGGAGAAGATGCGGATGGAGGCTGAACGCAGGGCGCAGGTGGAGGCGTCGCGGAAGCAGCGGCTGGCGATGGCGGTGGCGAGGAAGATGGAGATCGAGGCGCGCGTCGCGGTGGTGAGGGAGCGAAGGGTGTGGCTCGCGCAGATGTTCGCGCACGCGAAATTGCTCGACAAGGCTGAGAAGGATTCAAAGCTGCGGCTGCGAAAACGAAACAACGGGGTTCTCTCCTACCACAGGAAGCAGCAGAACGCCGAGGCGAGGGAAGAGCGCGCGAGGATCGATGCCCTGAAGGCCGGCGACGAGGAGGCGTACCTGCGTCTCGTGCAGGACAGCAAGGATCAGCGAATCGGGGAGCTTCTGAGCACCACCGACGACTTGCTGAAGCACCTGGCGGAGAAGATCGAAGCGACCAAGGCGGCGGCGCGGCGCGCCATGGAGGATCCCGACGTCTTGGACCCCGACGCTCCGCCCGATGCCGACGCCGACGACAAAGACGACGACGCGCCAAACGGGAAGAAAGAAAAGTACGGCGCCATCCGACAGTTTACCAAACTCGCGCACAGCGCCGTCGTGGAGGAGATCGACGCGCAGCCGTCGATTTTAGTGGGTCCAAACGGTAAGGGAACCATGCGTTCGTACCAGCTCGCGGGGTTGCAGTGGATGGTGTCGCTGTACAACAACCACCTCAACGGGATCCTCGCCGACGAGATGGGTTTGGGAAAGACCATCCAGTGCATCTCGCTTCTCGCGTACCTCGCCGAGAATAAGGGAGTAAAGGGGCCGCATCTCATCTTAGCGCCCAAGGCGGTGCTGCCGAACTGGTCTCGAGAGTTCAAGGTCTGGTTCCCCGACTGCGACGTGGTGATGTACGATGGATACAAAGACGCAAGGAGGGAGATGCGCGAGAAAGTGGTGAACGAGGGCGCCTTCAACGTCTTGCTGACCCACTACGACCTGGCCATGTACGACAAGACGTGGCTGAGCAAGATTGACTGGAACTACATCGTGGTCGACGAGGGGCACAGGCTCAAGAACCACCAGTCAAAGCTCAGCGGCGTGCTTCAGGCGGCGTACACCGCCTCCCACCGACTGCTGCTGACGGGCACTCCCATCCAGAACAACCTCACGGAGCTATGGTCGCTCCTCAACTTTCTGCTCCCCTCGGTGTTCAACTCGACAGACGCCTTCGAGGCTTGGTTCAACGCCCCTTTCGCCGCAAACAAAGAGGACGTGGTCCTGAAAGAGGAGGAGGAGCTACTGATCATCCAGCGCCTGCACCAGGTTCTCAGGCCATTCTTGCTGCGACGTAAGAAGAACGAGGTGGAGAAGGAGCTGCCCGAGAAGGAGGAAGAGACGATCAAATGCGCCATGTCTGCCTGGCAAAAGGCGTACTACCGCCAGGTGGTTAAGGGCACCGTGACCAACACGGAGGGCAAGGTTCGCGTTCTGCAGAACACCGCGATGCAGCTACGCAAGGTTTGCAACCATCCGTATCTTTTCCTGTCCGATGACCTGTTTTATCAGCCGTCGGGCCCCGAGGAGATCCTGCGGGCGTCCGGCAAGTTCGAGATCTTGGACCGGATTTTGCCAAAGCTGAAGAGATCGGGGCACCGCGTCCTGCTCTTCAGCCAGATGGTCAAGTGCCTCGACATCATCGGCGACTACCTCGACTGGCGTAAGTACACCTACCTGCGTCTGGATGGCTCCACAGGCACTGACGCGAGGGCTGATCTCCTTGATAAGTTCAACGCCCCGGACTCCCCGTACTTCCTCTTCATGCTCTCCACCCGGGCGGGCGGCATGGGTCTCAACCTGCAGACGGCGGACACGGTGATTATCTTCGATTCCGACTGGAACCCTCAGATGGATGCCCAGGCGGAGGACCGCGCGCATCGCATCGGCCAGAAGCGAAGAGTCAAGATTCTCACCATGGTATGCGACGGCACGATCGAGGAGGACATCCTGCGCAAAGCCAACGAGAAGCGCGCCATCGACCACAAGGCTATCCAAGCCGGGATGTTCAACCAGCGGTCAACCGCGGAGGAGAGAAACTCGATCCTGAAGGAGATTCTCGCGCGAGACGACGACAGGCTAGGGAGTAACCTGCCCAACGACGAGGAGATCAACATCATGATCGCCAGGAGCGACGAGGAGGTGGAGCTCTTCGAGGAGATGGACAGAGAACGAGAGCGCGCCGACAACGAAAAACACCCGGGCCGATCGCGCCTGATGGAGTACCACGAGATTCCCAAGGAGGTTCGCGACCGGGACGTCGCGTCCGTCGAGATCAAACCGGGAGCCAGAAGCCAAAAAGTCGTCAGCGCCAAGCGACTGAAGGTGCAGGACATGGTCGAGAACGTCCTGAGCTCGGAGGACGACGGCGATGGGGGCAGGAGACGGCGACGGAGGTCCGCGGCGAGGGAGCCCAAGCGGTACGACGACGGCTTGACCGAGACTGCTTTCCTGAGGGTGCTTCAGAAGGGGGGCGGCGCGAGGGACATCGCCGCGGCGAGCGAGCGTAAGCTGGCGCTGCGCAAAGAACGGAAGCGCGGGCGCGGCAGGAGCGCGACGCCCGCGGTGGAGGGCGAGGAGGGGGGAGGCGACGGCGGTGACGACACAGCTGGCGACGAGCGCGCGGCGAAGCGGGTCGCGACGGCCGGCGGCGGCGGCGGCGGGGGACGAGGAGGCCGGCCGGGGAGGAAGAAGCGGAAGGGACGGCCCAAGGGCGCGAAGATAATCAACGGCCGCGTGGTCGTTCCCGGTGACCCGGACTACCCGGTGGAGAAGGCGGAGGCGACACCCGCTGGAGAGGCGCCGCCGGAGCCCGAGCCGGAGCCCGAGCCCGAGGACAGCTGGGGCGAGCCCGTGGCTGACGGGTGGATCAACGATATATTCTGAGATTATTGAGCGGGTAAGTGTTAGCCAACACCACGATGGGATTAGTGTTATCACGAACAACAACAACAATAGCACGACAACAACAACAGCACTAGTGCTACACGCGTCTCGCATCCATCAGCATCCGAGCTCCGCCTGCGCCTCGAACTCCAACGTGCGGTTGAGGCAGATGGTCTTGACGTCGGTGACCGCGAAGAGCGTGCCCTCAAAGTTCACGCCCTTGAGGTTCGCCTGGTTACCCGTCTGCGGATCCTTCCCGAAGTACGCCCCCGACGCGAGGGACCCGGAGAAGTCGGCGTTCTCCAGGTTGGCGCCCGCGAAGATGGTGGTGTACAGGTTGGCGCTTCGTATCACAGCGCCCGACAGGTTGGCGTCCGAGAAGTCCGCCCTCGACGCCTCCTTGGGAAAGACGGAGTTGGCGAAGTTGGCACCCCTCGCCTTTATGCCGGACAGGACCTCGTTGCTGAGGTCCATGTTGCTGTAGTCGCACCCCTCCACGTTGACGTACAGCTCCTTGTTCTGCTCGGTGGCGAAGTCGGAGAACGCCGCGCGCGTGGAGGCACCTTTCCCGAGCGCCTCCAGCGAACAGCGATCCACGTCGGTTCGACCGAGCTCGTCGGTGCTCTTCACCCCTTGGCCCTTGGGGACAGACGCGATGGCGACGGGGGAACCAACGGTCAGCGCCAGAGCCGCCGCCGTGGCCACCGCCGCAGACTTAAACGCGAACCCGCGAGGCTCCTCGCCCTCCCCGCGAGCCGCCGCGTTGCACCGCATCGCCTTCATCCTCTTGCCGCGAGTCTGATGGGCGGTGGATACGTTCGTTATCCGCACGTGCACGAGGCCAGAAGTCGCCACGGTCGCCATGCCTCCCGTATTACTCGTCCGCCGTTCGGTGAATGACGCGCCGAGTGCTCGGTGCGGTCGCGCTGTCGCTCCTGCTCGGTGGCGCGCGTGTGTTCTTACGGCGTCGGATGGATATCATCACCTCCTGTTTTCTCGGGCGGGACGAAGAAAACCTCAGGGGATAGATTCGAAATCGCGGGGCTGACCCACACCAAGGCGCGCGCGGTCGCGTGTCCTCCGAAGGTTCGCGTCGAGGGGTGATCATCAAGGCACGCACGAGAGTATCAGGGCCTCGTGTGCTAGGGTCGATCGGTGCCGCGCGGCCGGGAACTCGGAAAGATGAGCCCGCTCTCGCAGAGGGCGATGGAGCCCACGAAGGCTGCGTTCGGCAAGGCGTTCTGGGATCAGGAGGCGGAGAGCGCGGCGGCTCTGGACGGGCACGTTCGCGTGCACCAGAGCCACGCGCCCCCGTTCTCGCTCGCCATGCCCTCGGGCCTCGCGCGCTCGCAGCAGCTCTACATGATGCAGCGGTTCCTCAACATCCCCGCCACGCCGTCCTACGTCAAGGCTGAGGACGGCATGGTGCTCGACCGCGTCATCGCCAACGTCGGGGGCCGCACCTGGTGGCACACGCTCACGCTGCGGCTCAGGGCGCAGCGCGCGTGGAACTCGCAGTCCTTCAACGAGGGCAGACCCCACCGCATCCTCGGCGACCCTTCGCTCTACGCGCTGGGAGGCAGGTTCAGGGCCGGGTTCTCCAGGCACACCGTGCTCAAGGCGTTCGGCGAGCTCGGATCGCTCAAGGGGCTCCTCGGAAGGTTCGGCGGCTTGCGACGCTCGGATCCCAACGCGTCCAATCCCAACGTCACCAACGCCCCCCAGGGCGTGACAAACGTCGCTACGACCGCGGGGGACGAGATTCCTCGCGGCAGGGTCACGCTCCGGTCCACCGCCATCCCGTACCACGTCTTCACCGCCGACTGGTCGCGCCGGGAGCGGTTCCAAACCTCGGACGGGTACGAGCAGGGCGCGTCTCACGTCACGCTGTCCCTGGCGTCCAGGGGCCCCCAGCACGTCAACTACAGGGTCGGCGTGAGGCAGTGGCTCGACGAGACCGTGCCGCCGTTCGAGCTGGCGCCGGAAGGGGGCAGGAGGGCGCCGCCGCGACGCGAGTTTGTCGCGGGCGCGTCGGCGGAGAAGCAGCTCACGCTGTGGCGGGGCGAGGTGAGGCCGCCGCCGGAGGGGAAGCGACCCGGCGGGTACGCCGCGCTGCCCGTCAAACCGTGCGTCACGATCGGCGGCATCCTCGGCGCCATCTGCCGCGTTCCGATGGGCAACAGCGAACCGGGGTGGAAGTCCGGCGAGGGGGAGTGGCGGCAGGTGTGCAGCGGCTCCGCGCACGTCTCCTTTGGCTCGTTTCAGCGCCCGATGCTCGACTACACGTCGGTGGATCTCAGGTACGACGCCGGCGCGATCGCGCCCAGGCGTCCGCTCGCGGAGCGCCCCGATCGCGGCGAGCTCACCGTCGTCGAACGCGCCCTCGAGAGCAGCGGCGTTCGCGTCGAGTCGGAGACGGTGACGCTCTCCGCGACGCAGCAGATGCTCGGGCCGCTGCGGTTCAGGGCGGAGGTTCGGTGCCACCCGAGGGCGCTGGTTCGCGCGACGCAGATGGGTTGGAACTCGTTCAAGACGCCGCGGAAGGAGAGCGACGGGGAGGGCGGGGAGGTGTACAGCGGTCGGTTCGGGAGCGCGTGGCACAGCGTCAAGGGGGAGATGAGCGCCGCAGAGGTCATCTACGGGGTGGACTGCCCGCTGCCGCCCGCGCTCGGCGCGGCTCGGCTGGTGGCGTGGTACAACGTGACCCGAGCGGAGGCCATGGCGGAGATGCGCCTGTTCGACCTGTGATTCGAGCTGAACCCGAACGAAACGTCCTTACTTATCATAATGATGACTCCTCTTAAAGATCACGCCGTCGGCCGCTCCAGCACGAGTCCGACCTCCTCCACCTCCATCGGACCGTCCGGAGTGTCCACCGGCACGGCGTGCGATTTGATGGCGTCCATCACCTTGTCGAACGGCTTCTGATCCGCCACGTAGAACGCCTTGCAGTTGCTGCTCTTGGGCGGGTTGAGCCACGCGGTGACGTCAATGACCCCGGGGACGTTGAACACCGCGGTGGTGATCCGCAGGACGTCCCCGACCTTCACGTCAGCCTTGGATGCGTTGCTTCCCTCGAGCACCTCGTCGACCACGATCTTCTGGTAGATGCCGTCGAGCTTCTCCTCGAACACGATGCCCAGCGGCCTCGGAATGGTCACGGTGACCACCTCGGAGTCCTTCTTGAACCGGAGACCATTCACCGGCGCGGGGGTCTCGCCGCCGAGGTCGAACAGGAACTCCGTCTCGAATCCTTCGCCGTTGCCCACCTCCTTCGTGTTCTCGCCCCTCCAGACAGCCTTGCCCGTCTTGATGCCGGCGGCCTCGCACCGGAGCGAGGATGCCCGGCGGGAGGCGGGGGCGCCGCGCCGCGCCGTGAGGGCGACGGGACGGCCGAAGACGGTGGACGCAGCGCAGGACATCTCCGCCGGCCGGATCGGTGCGCTTCGTTCTGATGGCTCGCCGACGCTATCCGGTTTCGTCCGGTTTTCTCTCGGACAGGAGCGGTTCTGGCGCGTCGGCACCGTCGTTTCCGAACTTTGCCGGCGTCTCCCGCGCTCACAACTCACGAGCACATGCGATGCGCCGCTGAGGCTGTCGCTCGAGTCCCCAGGTTCACGCGCGCGATCCAAGCCCGTCCTCGAACCCGGGCGCATCGTCTCACCCACCGCGCGGAGGCGTCGACAGAGACGGGCGGATCCCCCGAAGGGACGATGCTGCTCCTCGGTCTGACGGGCTCGATAGGGATGGGCAAGAGCGCGGTGTCGTCCATGCTGACCGAGAAATTCCGCGTGCCCGTGCTCGACTCCGACGCCGTGGTTCACGAGCTCTACTCCCCGGGCGGCGACGCCGTCGAACCCGTCGCCGCGCTGTTCCCGGGCGTCGTCGACCCCGATGGGAGCATCTCCAGGCCCGAGCTCGGCAAGTTCGTCCTGGGACCCGACAACGAAGCCGCCATGGCGGCGCTGGAGGCGGTGGTCCACCCGCTCGTCGACGCCGCGAGGTGGAAGTTCCTGTACGACGCGGATAAAGCGGACGAAACCCTCGTCGTCCTCGACATACCGCTCCTGTACGAGAAAGGGTACGAGAAAACCGTGGACGCGGTCGTCGTGGTAAGCGCCGGGTCGACGGAGACGCAGCGCGCTCGCGTCCTCGCTCGGCCGGGGATGACGCCGGAGAAGTTCGAGTCGATCGTCGCGAGGCAGGTTCCGGACGAGGAGAAGCGCGAACGGGCGGATTTCGTGATCGACACCGGGTGCTCGCTGGCGGAGACTGAGCGCGCGGTGGGACGGTTGGTGACGGAGCTGAGGGCGACGGGAGCGGGGCGGGCGGCGGTTTGGAGCCGGATGAAAGCCGAGAGGGCGCGGGGGTGACGAGACGGGCGCGTTTCGCAATGTAAGTCTTACTTGATGGGTCGAACATTAAAAGAGACAGTGTCAGCGTCCTACAACGGCTCTGTACATGCGACAAAGAATGTGTTTGTGTGTTGTGCGTGAGTGTCGTCGCGAGTTCTCCGGCTTCAGTCCGAGTCGGAGTCGTCGTCCGCGGTGGCGAGCCACTCGAGGAAGGGCTTGACCTGCTTTCGGACGAGCTGACTGGTCTCCAGCTCGACGCCGAACCTGGCGGCCGACTTGGGATCCGCGCCCCACTTCAGGATGATCTCCTCTTCGAGGACGTCCTCGTCGTAGAGCACCTTGAGGATCTCGACGTACTTCTTAAACTCCTCCGGGGCGGATTCCGTGATGAAGAGCTCGAGGGCGCAGGTGAGCGCCATCTGCAGCTTGGCATCCTGGCCGCACGCGGCGATCATGTACGCCTTCTTGGCCTTGACCTGCGGCACCAGCGGCTCGTCCTCGTCGAGCAGAGCCTCGACGAGGAAGTGCACGCCGAGTTCCTTGGACTCGACGCCGAGCTTGTCGGACACGAGATACTCCGCAGTTTCCGCCGCGTCGTGCTTGGAGACGTATCCGCGAAGCTTGGCGATGCGCTCGTCCTCCTCCTCCTCGGACTCGGATTCCTCGGCGGCCCTCTTGGCGGCCTCCTCGAGCGCCACCTTCTTCTCGAGGTCGTCGGCGACGGTGACCATGGCGGCGGAGGCGTCGGTGAGCTGCTCCTTGGCTCGAGCGAGCGCGGCGGCGGCGGAAGTGTCCGTGGCCCACACGGTGTCGTCGTTGTCGTCGTCGTCGTCGGATGGCTCGGGCTCGGAGTCGGAGTCGCGCTTGGGCGAGCCGGATGCCTCGTCGTCCTCGTCGTCGTCCTTGGACTTCTTGCTCTTCTTCTCCTTCTTCTCCTTCTTCTCCTTCTTGGACTTTCCCTCCTTCTTCTCCTTCTTCTCCGCCTTCTTGCGCCGGCGCTCCGCCTCAGCCTGCCTGTCGAGCTCGGCGCCCTCCTCCTCGCGCTCCTTCTCGGCGCGTCTGAGCTGCTTGTCCTTCTTGGAGGCGGCCTTGTCCTTCTCCGGGGGGTTCTTGAGGATGAAGGTCGTGAGCTTGTGCCTCATGTCGACGTCGGAGACAAAGCCGCAGGCTTTGCACTTGAGCTGGATGGTGTCCTTCTTGGTGATGTTGATGACCGTCTCAGGGTTGCCGCAGCTGTGGCACTGCACGAAGCGCTTGATAAAGCCCTCGAGGTGCTGCGCGAGGACCTGCGCGGAGTGCGCGCCGTTGACGATGTACGTGCCGCTCTTCTCGTCGCACTTGGTCAGCGCGCCGAGCTCGTAGCCCATGTACTTGGTGGTGTAGGTGGGCGGGCGGGCGAGAGCCTTGGCGACGTCGACCATGTTGGGGATGTTCGTCTTGATGCCGTTACCGCGACCCTCGATCTTGGACTGGATCGCGGGCATCTTGTAGCGGTAGAACTGGTCGCCGGCTGTCGGTTCAGGGCGGGGAGGCGGCGAGGCGTCAGTCGGTGGGTCGAGGTGAGATCTTCAAGGCTCGGGTTTGCGCGGGCTCGGAAATCGAGGAAGAGTCGGGGGGTTTGCCGCGCCGGGGACGCACCATTGGAGGCGCCGATGTTGACGGTAGCCATCTTAGCGGATGATGGTCAAGGAATCGTGATGATGAAGCGTCTGAGCGTTCAACGGAGCACCGATTGTGGAGCTCGTCGGGACATGCAAAGGAGGGTGATCCTCCGAGTATTTTTCAGCGAATCGCCGACGTTGGAGGCGTGTGAAGACAGGTTGACCGACTACTAGAAGACCAGCAGAAGGCTCTTACATGAGGGCGCGAAGCTCCTCTGTGAATGCGGTGGATGCGAGCGAATGTTCGCGGTTCCGTGAATGGGGTTTGTGGCCCGCGCGAGGCGCCGCCAAGCCCGAAAATATTTTTTGATCTTTTTGATGCCCCCCGACGTCGACCAACCACCAATCAGCGCCTCGAACCAGTTTTCAAACCCCGAATTCGAGGGTTTGGGGTTTGGGCCGAACCGTGCTGGGAGCACGGATTTTCGGGTTGTCAGTGGCTGCCACGTCTCCTGCCACTCGCGATGTCGCTGAGCGCGCTGCAGCGCCTCACCTGTCACCTCTCCTCCCGAGGAAGGCACGCGACTGGAAGAGTCACCACCGCAGCCGCGCGTACACGGTCCTCGGCCATGGTCGCGAAGGCCCAGACGGCGGACGCCCCGGCCCCTGTGGAAAGGCGGGTGCTGAGAGGGGTCATCTTCGACATGGACGGGACGCTCACCGTGCCCAACCACGACTTCGCCGAGATGTACAGGCGCGTGGGGTGCAAGACCCGAGACATTTTGACCGAGATCGAGTCGTGGCCCGACGATGAGCGCAAGCGCGCGAACGACATCATCCACGAGATGGAGACGGAGGCGTTGGCCACCATGAAGGCCATGCCGGGGGCGGAGAAGCTGGGTGCCTTCCTCGATCGAAGGGGGCTGCCGAGGGGGCTGGTGACGCGGAACGTGCAGGCGTCCGTCGCGCACTTCCACGCCAACGCGTGGACCCTCCCACCCTTCTCCCCAGCTCTCGCGCGCGAGTTCAAGCCCTACAAGCCCGCGCCCGACGCGCTCCTGCACATATGCAAGCGGTGGAACGTGCCGCCGTCGCAGGTTGTCATGGTTGGCGACTCGGCCAAAGACGACGTGGTGAGCGGGAACCGCGCGGGATGCGTCACCGTGCTGCTGGACACGGAGGGTAAGTGGAGGATCGGGAGCGAGGACGGGAACGAGGACGGGGGGAACGGCGAGGACGCGACGGAGGATAACGGGCTGAGGGTGACCAACGTGCTCACGGGGGAGATGGTGCCGCACTTCATCGTCAACTCGCTGGACGAGGTGGCGCCGACGCTGCAGGCGCACTTCGACCTGAGCGCGCCGGAGAACGCCCCGGAGCCCGCGAGAGCCTAATCATAGCGGTTGGTAGACTATGAGGATAAAATTAAATTGAAAGAATGGGCTCCCGCCGTCGCCCCCCACCCCCCCGCGGCGATCAGTTCTTATGCCTCTTGCCGTACTCCTGGCAGAGCTCCGCCTGCACGTCCTGGGTCACCGGCTGGTGATTGTTGTACTCCATGGTGAACTCTCCTTTGCCCTGGGTCATGGACCTGAGCTCGGTGGAGTAACCGAACATGTTCTTCAGGGGGACGTCGCAGGTGATGATCACGTCGTCGCCCTCCGACGTGCTGTCCTTCACCGTTCCCTTCCTTCGGTTGATGTTCCCGATGACGGAGCCCTGAAACTCGTTCGGCACGGTGATCTCGACGCTCATCACGGGCTCGAGGATCCGCGGCTTGGCCTTCTCGTAAACCTGCCTGAACGCGGCGAGCGCGGCGAGCTTGAACGCCATCTCGCTCGAGTCCACCGCGTGAGACGCGCCGTCGGTTAAGACAATCTTGACTCCCTCAACCGGGTGACCGATGAGCCCGCCGGTTTGCGCCGCCTCCTTGAAACCCTTGTCGCACGCGAGGATGTACCCGGGCGCGATGGCGTTGCCGATGATGCCGTTCTCGAACTCCACGCCCTGGTTACCCTCCTCCAGGGGCTCGACGTAGCCGACGACGCGGCCGTATTGGCCGCTACCGCCGGATTGCTTCTTGTGAAGGTAATCGAACGTCGCCTTTTGCGTGACGCACTCGCGGTAGTTGACCCTGGGTTCGCCGACGTCAACCTCAACCTTGTACTCGCGCTTCATTCGCTCGATGTAGATGTCGAGGTGGAGCTCGCCCATGCCGCTGATGATGGTCTGCCCGCTCTCCTCGTCCAGGCGCACCTTGAACGTGGGGTCCTCGCGCTGGAACCTGGAGAGCGCCTTGGAAAAGTTCGCCGACTCGGATCTCGATTTCGGCGCCACCGCGAGCGACATCACCGGCTCCGGCACCTTCATCGATGTCATCGCGAGGTTGACGGTTCCGTCGGTGAAGGTATCGCCGGACTTGCACTCGACGCCGAAGAGCGCGACGATCTCGCCCGCGGACGCCTCGGTGACCTCCTCCATCTCCTCCGAGTGCATGCGAACCAGCCGGGGAACCTTGAGCTTCTTCCCGGTTGACGTGTTCATCAGCGTGTTGCCCTTGGCGATTTTCCCCTGGTAGATTCGGAGGTACGTGAGCTGACCGAAACGTCCCTCCTCGAGCTTGAACGCGAGCCCCACGAGCGGCGCCTTGGGGTCCGAGACGAGCTGAACCTCCTCCTCTTCCTTGTTGAGGTCCAGCGCTATGTTCTCAACCTCGTGCGGCGCCGGGAGGTAATCCACCACCCCGTCGAGGAGCAACTGCACTCCCTTGTTCTTAAACGCCGAGCCCATGAATAATGGGGCAAAATCCCGCGCGACGGTGGCGCGGCGGATCGCAGCCTTGAGCTGGTCCGCCGACGGGTCCTCGCCCATGAGGAAGATCTCGCCGAGCTCCTCGTCCACCTCGGCGACGGCCTCCACGAGAAGCTTACGCTTCTCTGAAGCGAGAGCCTTCAAGTCGTCGGGGATGGGTTCGATCCTGATGTCGTTGCCGTTGGGGCCGTGGAACGTGACCGCCTCCATGCGCACGAGGTCCACGACGCCCGCGTGGTTCTCCTCGAGGCCGATCGGGATGTGAACCGCCGCGGCGTTGAGCTTGAGCTTATCCTGGACCTGCCTCAGCACCTTCCACGGGTCGGCGCCGGTCCTGTCGCACTTGTTCACGAAGCACAGTCGAGGGACGTTGTACCTGCGCATCTGCCTGTCGACCGTGATGGACTGCGACTGCACCCCGCCCACGGAACAGAGCACCAGAATGGCGCCGTCGAGGACGCGGAGGGCGCGCTCCACCTCGATGGTGAAGTCGACGTGGCCCGGCGTGTCGATGATGTTGATGTCGCTGTCCTTCCACTTGCAGAACGTCGCAGCAGACTGGATGGTGATGCCCTTCTCCCTCTCCAGCTCCATCGAGTCCATCTTCGCGCCGACGCCGTCCTTACCGCGCACCTCGTGGATCTCGTTGATCCTGCCCGTGTAGAAGAGGATGCGCTCGGTCAAGGTGGTCTTCCCGCTGTCGATGTGCGCCGAGATCCCGATGTTTCGAGCCAAGGCGCGATCGTCCGCCGCCGCCGACGCGTGGGCGGAGGCGCTGAAGGGCGCCGCGCGATGAGACCAGGTGGACGCGAACGAGCCGCGGGTGAGCACCGATCGCGCGGTATCAAGTCCGAGAGCGCGCGCGATCACGGAAGAGGACGCGCGGGAGCCCGCGGCGTACAGCCGGGACGCCGCGCGTCGAGCCTGCGACCCCGACATCTTGCGATCCCGTCCTCCAACCGACGCAGGCTCGGATGGTTCGGAGGCGCTCGAACCTCGGACGCTTCTCGACCGGTTCGCGGAAGTCTCAGCGCGACCGACTCGTGCCGACTCGTGCTCGTGCTGATGACTTCGGGAGCGGACGGGTACGGTGACCTCACGCGCCCGTGCGGGTTCGCTCTGGGGTCCGAGACGGCGCCGATCGAAAACTGCGATCGGGGCCGTAGAGTTGTGCTGTGGGTGGCTCTGCTCGCGCGCGCTCGAGATATTTTGCTGGTCCGCCATCATGACGCCGAGACGGGTCAGCTAAGAGTTTTGGCTGGATGTCGGACGAATGCAACGCTCCGAGACGATCTCATTACACCTGATACGACTTTCACGCCGTCGGGGGCGCTCTAGGACTAACGGCGCGCCCCGTGCGTCGCGACCAACTCCGCGACGAGGAGGTGAGAAATCCAAAAGATCTTCCTCGGCTCGCGCTTCTTGCCTACTGCTTCTTGCCCCCAAACCATCCTCCGAACCACCCACCCTTCCCAGTCTTGCTCTGCTTCGCCTCGTGCTCCTTCACGAACTCGACGTAGTTCTTCTGCTTCATCAGCCTCTCAGCGTTCGCCGCCCGGAGCACCTCTGCGTCCGCCTTCTCCTTCTCGGGGAGATAAAAAAAGTAATACGCTGCTCCGCCCGCGACGCCCCACGCGGCGAGCCCGCCGTTAGACACGCCGAACGCGGTATTCAGAAACCGTTGCGCCGACATCTCCTTCCACTTCTCAGGCTTGCTCTTCACCCGCCTCGAACAGCAATCGGGCGGCCCCCGCGCTTCTGGAAGTGCCCCCCCCACCAAATCGCAGCCAGCAGCGTTTGCCGAAAACTCGCCGCGCGAAAAGCTGCAGCAGGACGGGGTGCCTTTTCGAACTGTTCAGAGGACGCCCGCGCCGGAGCACGCGGGGGCGCAAACATCGAGGAAGACCCCGAGCGCGGACCCGTCGCCGCCCCTTCGACCACGGAGTCTCTCGTCGAACGGGGCGGCGCGGGTAGAGAGCCGGAGACCACCGGCGGGCAGGTGCTCGGAGCCCTCAAGGCTGTAGCCGGGTTCAATAACCTGGTCGCACCGAACGTCGCATCGAAGATGGGCACGGACGACGGCGCGAAGGGCAACGCGGCGAAGGGCGCTAAGCCCCCGTCAAGGGTTAAGCAGGCGTCGATGGAGAATGACGAGGTCGTGGACGGCAGGCAGGCGGAGTTCTGGCCCACGCTGCTCCGCGCGCTGAAGCTCGCCAAGATCTACTATTACGGGGACCAAAAAGTGAGAGCCAGGGTGTTGCTCAGCGTGATGCTCGTGCTCTGCGCGCTCACCACGGGGCTCATGGTGGTGTTCTCATACGTTCAACGGGACATGATGACCGCGCTGAGCGAGAAGAACCAGCCCGCGTTCTACGACGCCATCAACAGGTACATCATCATCATAGTCATCGCCGCGCCGCTGTTTGCGTTGTATAACTATGTGCAGAACTTGGTGGAGTTGGAGTGGCGACTGTGGCTCACGAGACTGCTGGTGAAGAAATACTTCAGCAAGCACGCGTACTTTGCGCTAAAAGCGGAGGGCACGATGGATAATCCGGACCAGCGCATATGCGAGGACGCCAGGAACTACGTGCAGAGCTGCAACGGGTTGTTACTCGCTGTCGCGCAAAAGCTGCTGAGCATGGGAGCCTTCTTCGGCGTCCTGTGGAGCATCTCCCCCACGCTCCTGGTGTTCTGCTTCGGATACTCGCTCTTCGGGACGATCGTCACCACCAGGCTCTTCGGCAGTAAGCTCATGGGCCTGCACTTTCAGGCGCTTCGAAGGGAGGCGGATCTGAGGTTCGGCTTGGTCCGAGCCAGGGAACACGCGGAGTCTATCGCGCTGTACGGCGGCGCCAAACGTGAGGCCGCCGCCGCCAGGGGTTTCCTGGCGATCGTCGCCGCGGTGCTCCTCAGGAAGATCGCGTGGAGCCGCAACCTCGCGCTTTTCACCAACGCGTACGAATTCGCGACGTTTGCGCTGCCGAGCCTCATCATCGCGCCGAGGTATTTTGCCGGCGAGGTCGAGTTTGGGGTGGTGACGCAGGCGGGAATGGCGTTCAGGACCGTGCAGGGCGCGCTCAACATCATCATAGGGAGGTTTGAGCAGCTATCGGGCTTGGCGGCCGAGACGGAGCGTTTAGAGCGGCTGTTCGAGCTCCTCGACGGGCTCGACGGGACGACTTCGTCGACGTCGAAGAAGATGTCCAAAGCGGACGAAGTGATGCGGGAGATGAACGAGATCAGGGCCGGTCGCGCCGGGACCATCGCCCGCTCCGTGGTGGACGCGGGCGGCGGCGGCGGCGAGCTCGCGCTGGAGAAGCTCGCCGTGTTCACCCCCCTATCCGGTAGGGAGCTGTGGCGGGACCTATCGCTGACGCTTTCAGCCGGCGACGCCCTGCTCGTCGTCGGACCCAGCGGCTGCGGCAAATCCTCGCTGCTCCGCGCGGTGGCCGGGGTGTGGACCACGGGCTCGGGTGCCATCGCGGCGCCCGCGGCGGAGGATTCCGTGTTCCTGCCTCAGGCGCCGTACATGCCGCTGGGAACGCTTCGCGCGCAGCTGGTGTTTCCCGCTTCGGTCTCGGACGAGGAGGGAAATTTTGACGAGGACGACGAGGGCGAAACCTTGCTCCCGCGGATGCGCGGGGACTTCGACGACGCGGAACTGTACGGCGCGCTCGAAGCCGCGGGCCTGGGGGATTTACCCGAGAGGTTCAAGGCGGAAGGGGGCCTCGACGCGACGATGGAGTGGTCGGACGTGCTGAGCGCGGGCGAGCAGCAGAGGATAGCCTTCGCTCGCCTCTTCCTGCGTAAGCCCCGGTGCGCCTTCTTGGACGAGGCGACGTCCGCACTGGACGAGCGTAACGAGGCGGCGATGTACGAGCGCATCCGCGGGACGTGCGCGGCGGTCGTGAGCGTGGGTCACAGGTCAACGCTGCTCAAGTATCACACGCTCGCGCTCAGGTTCGACCCGGGAGTCGTAAACGGGACTTCAGGCGTCGGGACGTGGACGCTCATGCGCATGGAGGAGTACCAGAAGTCGCTCGCTCGTTCACCGAGCGGGTCCATGTTCAACGTGTTCTGACCGAGGTGGATGCGAAGGTTAGTGGGATGACGCCTCGGAGCTTCCTCCGCCGACTGGCGGCTGCGGTGTCGATTGGAGTCGAGTTTATCATGTACAATATCCGACGCGTGTCCCCCTTCTCCCCCATTCTCAGTGGGCCACGTTGTACTTGTCGAAGTCCTTGACGCACACGCCGAGCTGGAGCTTGATCACCCCCGCGGCGCGCGTCGCGAGCCTGAACCTGTCACCCGGCGAGTGGATCACCTCCTCGTACTTCAGCCTCGGCTTGCCGCCGACGAAAAACGCCTGCAGCTTCTCGAGTGGGGTGCCCTCGGGGCACCACGTGCACACTTCGACCTCGTGCATGCCGGGGCCGGTGGGGACGTGGCAGAATCCGTACCCGCACAGGTCCTTCAGCCCGTGATCGTCCATGTGCCACACCTGGAACCACATCTTGGGCCAGCCCACCAGCGATTTCGCGGCGTAGTGGACATCCACCGGGTGGCTCCACACCACGGAGGGCTCCCCTTCCGGAGGGTAGCAGCAGTGGGTCTGACCGCCGGCCTCTCCCTCGACGACGTCCCACATGCTTCCCGCCTCCAAGCCCCACTGCAAATCAAAAACAAGGTGAGGGATGCGCGCGTCAGAGGCGGGCAGGGGATGCGTTGTTGACTCGGGCGCGGGTGGGCTCCCAACTTCATATTTTTTGAACGTTCGCGGGGTCTCGAGGGCGCGATGTGCGCGGGATGAAGGGTCGAAGAGGCGACGCACCTTGCAGAATAGGTTCCGCTCCTCAAAGCCGGAAGCTCCTACGATCTCTCCGACAATGTGCAGCTCGGCCATTGGTCTCTCTCTCTAGTCAGCGCTCTCCCTCGCGATGGAAAATTAGTCGTTGGCTCGGCAAAAAAAACTTGTCCGAATCCGCTCCTTGCTGGCAGCCGGGCGGTGTGATTCGCGACGGGGTTCACGACCGAACGAAGGGCGAGCCGCAGTGAGGATACGCTCGATGAGCGATTCCCGCGTCACGAGGCGCCGCGCTCGGTGATATGGGCCGGCACGGCGTCCTGAGAGGGCTGAGTTTTTCAAAATAGTCGGCAGTTTTCTTCATGTAATAAATGGCGCCGGCGCGTGTCAAGATCCAACTCGTCCGAAGTCAACTTCGGCACAGATCTGGTGTACCATCAGATCTGCTCGCACCGGCATCATCGCGATGGGAGAGGGCGGCCACCAGGTTACCCTCCACCTCTACGACCTGTCCCAGGGCATGGCGCGGGCCATGAGCCCTGCGCTGTTGGGTAGGCAGATCGACGGCGTCTGGCACACCGGCATCGTCGTTCACGGCCAAGAGTACTACTTTGGAGGTGGTATCCAGGTGGGCTACCCCGGGGGCACGCACTTCGGGAGGCCCATGCAGGTCATACCGATGGGCGAGACGCACATCCCGGAGGAGCTGCTGCAGGAGTTCCTCGCCGAGATTTCCCCGCGGTTCACCATGCACACGTACAACCTCCTGCGATGGAACTGCAACAACTTCAGCAACGAGGTGGCGCAGTTTTTGGTCGGCAAGGAGATTCCTTCACACATTCTTTCGCTGCCCGACGACGTCATGAGCACGCCTCTCGGGCAGCAGCTCATGCCCTTCCTCAACATGATGGAGGCACAGATGCGCACGGCGAGCGAGCAGGGCGTCGGCCAGGGGGGCATGCACCGATGGACGCCGCCGAGCGGACGGGAGGGCGTTCACTCGTTAGCGCCCGCGACGGCGGTGGAGTCTGCGACGCCAGCTGTGTCGACGGCGGAGGAGGCCGTTCCGACCCCCGCGCCCGCGCCCGAGAAGGCGGCGGAGGAGGCCGAGAAGGTTGACGCGACGGAGGAGGAAGCGGCGAAGGTTGACGCGACGGAAGCGGCGAAGGCGAGGATCGAGACGGCGATGAGAGCGGAGTTTGATCGGATCATGGCCGCGGGGGGCAAGGCGCCGAAGGAGGCGGCGGCGGAGGCGCTCGAGATCATCCGAGCCCGAGCCGGGAAGCTCGGCTCTTAGCCCCGCGTGCACGGCTCTGAGGTTAGTCTACTTCGCCTACCGTTCTAAAAGTTATCCAACTCTAGTCTACATTCCCTACACGAGCGCCGCGTCTGCCCACGCCGCGCCGTCGCAGAAGTTTGCCTTGACCGGTTCCCTCGCCAGCGCCGGCGGCTCCCCCCCTCCGTAGCTCAAACCACCTCCCAGGCGCCAGTAACTCGGCGTCACCGTCCCGGTTCGAAGCGTGAGCGTCGACGCGTTTCTCACGTCCACGTCGATGGTGGTGTTCGCCGCCACCACGGCGTCGTATGCGGCGACGCCGTCCCTCAACACGACGAAACGGGCGCCGCAGTGGGGAGCCTCGTCGGTGCACGCGCCGCACCCGCCATCCTCGACCGAGTGGTAGAGCCTTCGCACGATCCCGGGCCTGGCGTAAAATCTGGAGAACGCCATGTCCTTCTTCCGCATCGTCTCGAGGTTGAACGTGATCTCGGTGGGCCTGGACGGATCCGTCGACGGGAGCATGCCGAGGCCGCGGACGACGTCAGAGGCGACGCGGCCCTCGACGCACTCGCTCGTCCTCGTCCCGAGCACCGATCGGCACGGCTCCTCCGCGTACAGGTGAATCTGCGAGATGTTGCGGAGGTCGTACCCGGAGCAGTCGCTGCAAATCGGATTCGTCGTCGTCGTCAGGAGCTCGCTCGAGCTCGTTTGTGTGCCGTCGTCGTACGCGTAGCTCGGGAACTTGGTGTAGCAGTCGCCCTTCACGCCGGTGAGCACGTTGGCCTCGGGGCAGTGCTCGCGCGTCGCCTTCGCGCCCAGAGCCACGCCCATCATGCAGGAGAGGTGAAGCGGGGTGACACGCCGCCCGCCCGCGTCGACGCGAGCGTCCATGGCGGCATCCTCGCACGTGGTCGACGCGAGATACAGCTTTCGGAGCTTACATCCGAGCAGCAAGTCGGGCTCGTAGTTGCGGTCGCACGCGCACTCGCCGGTGACAAAGTCGCACCGGCCGTGACCGTTGCAGTCGTTGGCGCAGTAGGTGTACTCGCAGGCGTTACCAAAGTATCGCGACGCGCAGTAGCACTCGCCCGCGCCGTAGTCGCACGCGCCTCGGCCCGTGCACTCCGTCTGGACCTCCCCGAAGAGGCTCAGCAGGTGCCGCTCGCGAGCGTCCTGCGCCCTGAGCTCCTCGGGGAAATCCCTCGCGAGCTCCGCGATCCCGCGGCTGGGGATGGAATCCCTGTAGAAGGGGTCCACCGACCTCGCGGCCATCGCGTCCTCGCTGTTCACGAAGACGATGTACGCGACGCCCTTCGCGGATGCGGCGACGGAGAACCGGTCCCCGGCGATGGACCCCGGCGGCGGCGGGTCACCGTTCGTGGCGCTAAGACGCACCTCGGACACCTCCCACCCCATCGCCTCGTAGAGCGACTTGAAGTACGCCTCGCCGAGGGAGACGTCGACGTTTTCGCGAACCAGGTAGCGCTTGGCGCACGGCCGGAGCGAGCAATCCGCGCCAAAGAACGGATCCACGCAGGAGCACTTGCCGGTGCCGCCCATGCAATCAATCTCCCCGGTCTCGTGGTCCGTCTCGCAGATCTGTTTCGCGTCGCACGCTCCGCGGCTGGTGCAGTCGTTGGGGCAACCCACGTGGGAGCAGTCGTCGTTGGTATAACCCGCGTAGCACCTGCACTCGGGCGGGAACACGGACGTGTCGCAGAAGCCGTTGCCCTCGCAGTCGTTCCTGCACCGGCTGGCGTACACACGGAGCTTGTTCTCGAGTCCCTCGAGGATGGACGCGAGTCCGCCCTGGTTATTCCCGCCGGCTCTCGCGGCGTCCGCGGCGAGCTCCGCCGAGATCGAATCGATGGCCTCATCCCTGTGGTACGGAATCCCATCCGACGCCAACACCCGTATGGCCGACGGTTTGAGCTCGCCGTCCGCGGGCCACGGCCACTCGTGCGGGATGTCCAGCGTGACGGTCAGGTTGTGTCCGACGTTGGTGATGATCGTGAGTATGCTGCTGTGCGGCTGCCACGTGGGCTCGTACCTCTCGGGCAGGTCGACGAGCTCCTCCCACCGCTTTGCGTACGCCGCCGCGCGCCTCGAGACCGAGTCCACCAAACCCAGCAGGTCCTGGCTGTCCAACGCGGACGATATGAGGTCCACGTTGGGAAAATCCGCGGGCTCTACGAGCCCTTCGATGAACCTCAAACCGCCCTGCTCGATACGAAGATAAATCTTGTGAATCTCGTGGTATCCGGGGAAGGAGCACGACACCATCCTGGGGTGATAATCCGGCTGGTCCCCCTGCGCCTGCCAGCATATGGTCGGCACGGTGATGACCATCTCCAGGTCGTTGAGCCTGCGACCAGCGAGCGGATACCCCGGCCCCGGCGCGTTCGGCAGGAACCCGCCGTAACGGTGGCCAGCGCCGGAGACAAGCTGGTTCGAGACGCCGGGGCCGCCGCCACCCGCGGGCTGCCAGATGACGTCCATGCCGCGAGCGGAGTTTTCCATGAAATCCTGCAGCTGCACCATCCACCCCTCGGGGTTTCCACCCACGAGCGACGGCAGCGACGCGCGGTTGCGTTCAACCTGCAACTCCTGCGATCGCATCGCCGACTCCAAGGCGCTGATCAAATCTCCTTGCTCGGACTCGAGCCCCGCCGTGCGAACAGCCTTTATGAGTATTTTGGACTCAGCCGAGTGAACCCTGGTCTCTTGAAGCAGATTGGACAGCAGCGTGCGCAACGCGGCGCTCGCGGGATCACGCGCGGTCGAGGGTAGAAAGGTGGAGTCGACTGATTTCAGCGACATCGCCTTCAAAGCGCTCTGAACCTTCAGGTGGTACTTGCTGAGCTGCGCGCTGGCCCGCATCATGTTAACCTCCCTCATCGTCGGCCAGTGAAACGACCTGTCGATGGCGAGCAACGGCGACGGGTTGGGAAGCACGTGAACGGTGAACTCCTGGTACACCGTGAACGTGTAGTCGCTCACCGCGAGCCGTACCCTGTGAAAACCGCCCTCTCTGCACCTGTCCACCGCCGGGTGCCACTTATCGGACCGGCAGTTGACGTCCCCCCGCAGCGGCGTCCCGGAGATAACCTGCGTCGCGGGGTCGAACCGCATGAACGATGGTAAAATCTCCGCGGTGTAGATGAGTTCGGAGCCGATATCGTCATCCGCGGCGGCCGCCTTGTACCTGTACTGATTATCCTCGTATGCCTCCACGACGGGGTTGCTTATCCAATACGGAGCGTCCAGATAGGTGAAACCTCGCTTGGGGACGCCGGCTTCCAGAGACGCCTCTCCCAGCGTGCACGGCGAGAACGGGTACGCCACGCTCTCATCGCCGCAGTGCCCCGCCTGGTGCCCGCCGAACGGACCGGCGCGGAGGACTCGGTCGTAATCGCCGATGACGACGGATACTGTGACGCCCGCGCCGTCACCCGGCGGGGTTATGCAGGAGAGCGAGCCGGCCTGCGTCATTCCCAGACTCGTGCACTCCTTGTTCCCGATGAACACCACGATGCCGTCGGCGCTGTTCCCAAAGTTCTTACCGACGATCTCGATGAGGGTACCGCCCGCCCTGGGGCCGCCGATGGGCGTCACGGATTCGATCTGGATCCACGCCGCGGGCACCACGAACGTGTCCACCGCCATCCAGCCCCAGTCGCTGGCCCTGTAATCGTAGATGTCCAGGGTGAACTTTTCACCGCGCATGGGCTTCAAATCGTCGCTGGTCCAACCCAGCGTCTCCCAGTGCCGTCGCGCGCGCACCGGCATGACCGCCATGCGAGAGCCGTCGGACAAGCGGGTGAGCGCGACGCCCAGCACCCCCTCGCCGTTTGACGCCAGCGGGAACGTGCTCCGGGGCATGTCGGGAACCGTGGAATCGCCCCCGTTCGCCTCGAAGGTGAGATCGCCCATGCCCAGGACGAAGGGCACGGACTGGACGTGAAGTAAGCCGTGCGTGAGGTTTCGCTTGTCCCACGGGTACGCGCTGCACAGCTGGTACCGCCCCGCGTGCGCGTCCAGAAAGCAGTGCTTCTTGATGGCAAAGTTGGGCATCCCCGCCGACCGCAGGAACCAGTTTGGGAAAAACGTCCCCTCCTCGAAGCCCCACCGCAGCGGCGCGCTGTCGTACCACTTCTGGTAGTACGGCTCGAGCCTATCCCGCCACTCAGCGACGGGCAGCCTGATCCCGGCCACCGAGTACCCCAGATTCTCCGGCAGCTTCCCCGCCGCCGGCACCCTCACCCCGCCCAACGGCGGCAGTCGGTAGCACTCGTACCCCAACCGAAGGTTCTCCTCGTAGCTGAGCTTGTAATCGCATCCCTCGTCCCCGAGGGGTTCATCCGGGGGCCCGAGGGAGCTGCCGCGGTACGCCCACTGCTGCGGACCGGGACCCGGCTGGCCGACGTCGCCGTACGGAGACCCCGGGGGCAGATCGTTCGTGCAACCCAGCTCGCGCTGCGGGGTGCGCTCGAGGTTCGGACCGCACCGGCGCAGCGAGTTGCTGTACAGCTGGTTCTCCTTGGTACCCGCGCCGGGAAACTCGGTGTTGTATCCCAGACCCGTGTCCACGATGTCTTTGCCCTGCGAGTGTCGTTGGAGGGGGGGAGGGGTTTGGGTGAGCGACGGTTTTTTTTCAAGGATGAAAAACGGGGGAGCTCGGCATCCCATCCACGGCGGTACATGGGGCGTACCTTGTCCATCCCGACCGAGGTTCGGTCGTACATCTTCTGATACCACCCCGTCTGCTCGTATCGCAGGAATTTGGACTCGATGGGGGTCCCCTGCCTGTCCACATCGCCCGTGAACCTCTGCACGTAAGCGACGATGTCGTCCTCCCAGAGCTGCTCCAGCTCCCAGACGCTCCCGCCCCGAGCGACGGCCGACGCGAAGAGCGCGATGAGAAGCGCGGGTCGCGCCCAACGCCGCCCCGCGACGCCACGGTTCGCCCGCCGATCGCGACCATCCATCGCGGCCATCGTTCCCCCGGTTTCCGTGCCACCACGGCGCCACCCGAGAGTGCGGGCGGGTTCGGGGTCCGGGCCAAGGTCAACAACGGTCCACCGGTTGTGACCTGGTCGGTTCCAAAATCGGCTCCGGTTCGAAAATCGGGATGCCACTTTGGACGACACAGCGACCCGCTCGAGCTCGCCCGGGCGGGGGGGTCGGATGGCGGGTCCAGCCGGTTCGGGCCCCGCGGAAGGACCGGCACCGGTCGCGTCCGCGGTCGCGTCCGAACCCGGCGATCGAGGGGTTGGGAGAGGGACGGCGCCGCTCGACCCGGATGACCCTTCCAAGAAAAACGCGACCGAAGAGGGAACGAGTGGACGCGACGTCGAGTACGAGTTCGCCGTGAACGAACTGGAATCCATGCGTATCCCGGGCACCAGCGACTACGCCACGATCCAGACGTACAACACGCTCAAACGCATGGGTCTGAGGAGCGTGGACGTCCAGCCGGAGACCATGAAGAGGGCGTTGTCCGCCATGATGGCCGGGGACGGCACCGAGGTGCCGCTCTCGATGCGGACGACGACGCGGACCGGGTTCAACCCGCAGACCAAGGCGACGACCGGGAAGGACAAGGCCGAACCCCCGCGGGCGCTGCTCTACTCGCCCCCGGTGAACGCCCTGAAGCGCGCCGCGGGGGTTCGCCGGCAGGTGGCGGCGCGGGTGGAGAAGCTGGCGAAGGATCCCGACGAGTTGAGCGCGCTGGAGAAGAGGCTCCGAGCCGCGTCGCTCAAATCCGCCGACGCCAACGCCAAGCGCACCGGCGTGGACCACATCGGCGCGCACGTCGCCTCGCTCACCAAGCACAGGAAGGAGACGAGGCTGGCGGCCGCCGCGGCGCGAGCCGAGGCGCGCGAGCAACGGGCGCGCGAGGTGAAAGAACGCGCGGCGGCGTCGCGACTGGAAAAGGAGCACAGAACCGCCGCGAACCTGCTTCGAAAGGAGACCAAGAAGGAAAGGGAGGCGCAGGAGGCGCGTATACGGGCGGAGGCGGACGCGATGGCGAAAGCGGAGGCGGAGAGGGAGGCGATGCGTGTGCGGGACGCGGTGCGGACGCGGTGGAGACGCGCGCGGCGTTTGGCGTTGGCGTCGCGGCCCCCGCCCGAGCTCGCGTCCGAGCTTCGACGGCGGGAGGCTCGCGACGGCGCCGCGCGTGTCGTCCAGCGGTGGTGGCGCGGGTGCAAGTCCCGCGCGGCGGTGCGCGAACGGATCCGCGCGGCTCTGTTCATCCGGGATAGGCTCTGGATGTGGTATCACAGGCGGCGGCGGCGGGAGGCGGCGGAGAACATCCGAGCGTTTCTGGAAGACGTCGGGAAAGGAAACGAGATTGTGCGGCGTTTACACCAGCTCAGGCGCGCGTGCGCGACGATCCAGACGGCGTACCGCAGCGCGTTTCGGGTCATGCCCGACCAGGTGGACTCGTTCGTCGTGCACTGGACCTGCTACGAGCGGTACCTTCACACGTCGAGGGCGGTGGCGGCGGAGCAGAAGAAGGGCAAAGGGGAAGGGGCCGACTTTGTTCGCCGGCGGAGGGCGTGCGCCCAGGGGTTCAGGATGGAGAACGTTCGCTCGTACGACGAGGTGGACGCGCGGCAGCTCGTGCCGGCGGACATCAAGGCGCGGCTCGTCAAGAAATTTTTGAAGCAGCGCCGGCGGCAGCGCGGCAAGGACTGGACCGCGTACAAGGACGCTCTCGACTCGTGGAGGAAAAACTCCCTCCGCGAGACCAAGCTCGAGATGGCCAGGAGCGTGATGCGGGGTAACGAGGTGCGCATGGACGACCTGGAGAGAGAGATTGCGAGTAAGAAGCCGGTGATGGTGCGGCGGCGGGTGCTGATGAACGTGGACGAGCTCGCCAGGATACACGCGGAGGGCGAGAAGGAGTTCCGCAACGAGGTCAAGTTTCAGGAGGAGGCGATTGCGGACTTGTTCCGGCTCTCTCTGAAGAAGCGCTCGTAGTCAGTCTGGTGTCGCTCGGTTTCAATAAACACGCGTTCTAGCTGTTCGACATCCCTCCCCGGTGGATCAGCATCTCCCTGGCTTGCGCCCGCGCCTGGTCCAGGCTCCTCTGCTGCTGCAGCACCTGACGCCGCTGCTGCTGCTGTTGCTGCGAACCCGCCAGAGTCTGCGGTTGCGTCTGCGGCGGCGCCGACCCGGGCCTGCTCGGCGGCTTGGCCGGCTCGATCGCCCCCGGCGCGTTTCCCCCCGCGCCCGTCGGGGTTCCGTGCTCCCTCCACGGCACCGCGCTCCCTCCGGGCACCAGACCCTCCTTCGTCGCCTGCTTGTGAAACGCGAGGACGAACCGCCCGGCATGGTCCTTGCTCGTAAACGGCGGCAACTCGAAAATCACCGGTTCCTCCTCCGACGCCGGCGCGGCGTCCTTGAGCGCCTGCGCGACCGACCCGGGGCCGACGTCCATCCTAAAGTGCAGGTCGACCTTGCCGTTCGGCCCGTTGTGTTGGTCGTTTTGGTCCGTCGCTAAACCCTTCGAGGACTCGACGCCGTACGCGCCCTCGCTCTCGGGGGTCGTCTCGTGCGGATCTCGAACGGCGCACCCGACGTACCGAAGCGGTCGAATCAATTCCTTGACCTTCGGGTCGAGACTCGCGGCCCACTCCGGATCGTAGTGCTGCAGCAGCACGGTAGGCTTGGCGTCCACGAGCGCGAGCGTCGACGGCGTGACGGTGCGTCCGTCTAGCGCCGCGCCGGGATCCTTCTTAAACCTCACGTCGCGTTGAGCCCCGGCGGTTGAACCGTTTGTAGCCGCGGCGTCGCGCCTGCGCTTGCGACTCTCCAGCGCGCGCGCCGCGATGGACCCGGGGTCGGCGACGACCCTCCACCCGCTCGCCCGCTTGTCCGCGCGCAGGCGCAGGTGGCCGCCGTCCAGGCTGGGGTCCACGCCGGGCTCGTCGCGGTCGTCGTAGCCGTCGGGGTCCTCCTCGCCGCCGACCCGTTCCCGTTCCAGAACATCCGCGAGGTTCGAGGGCGCGCTCGAACCCCCGGGAATTTCCGAATCGGTCCCCTCCCGCTCGACGTCCACCTCGCTCTCGACCTCGGTCTTGACGACGAAGGTAAACGGCGTCGTCGGCGTCGTCGCCGGATGTGTCGGCACCCTGGGCACCCCCGTCGAACCCGCGCCTCCGTCCTCCTCGTCCCGAATCGCCGTCATGGCCGTCGCCTCCGCCGCCGCCGCCGCGATCGTCGCCGCGGGAACGGTACCCACGCACGACCACCCGGGCCGCACGTGCGGCCTCGGCGCCGCGTCGTAACGGTCGTCGTAACGGTCGTTGTCGTCGGTACGGTCCGCCCGGGGCTGGTCCTCGACGTGCCACCTCGCGGCGGCGGCGGCGACGGGCCTCGCGGGCGGAGGCATCGCCGCCGCCTCGGGCGCGCCCCACAGCGTCCGCCCCCTCAGCGGATCCGCGAGCGGCGATTCCTCGACGTCGCCGTAGCACGCCCACCGGGCCCCGCCGCCGCCGTTGGTGTCGGCACCCTCGGCACCCTCTGCACCTTCGGCACCCCGGGCCCGCTCGGCCCACTCGAGCGCGCCCCCGCGTTCGGCACCTCGCTCGTACCACTCAAACCCCGAATCGGGTCCGAGGGACGGCTGCAGCTCCGCCGGCTCCGCGAGCCACCTCCGCCGCCGCCGCCACTCCCTCGCCGCCGCCGGGTCTATCGGGGGCTCGTCCAGCCCCTCGGGCACGCGAGGCGGCGGTTTGGTCCGCCGCGACCAGCACAGCGTCGCCGCCGCCGCCGCTCGAGCAGGCGCCGCGTTCGCCGCCGTCTCCGCTCGCCTCGACTCCGCCACCGCGGGATCCGGGTCCAGGCACAGCGGCGCGGACGTCGCCGCGAGGAGCGCGCCCTCGACCGCGAGCCTCCTGCACAGCTGTGCCGCCGCGCGCGCCGCCGCGTCCGCCTCGCGCTCGCGCCTCGACTTCTCCCCCGCCGACTTCTCCCCCGCCGCCGACCCCTTCCTCCTCGCGCCACCCGCCGGCGTGCCCGGGAGGGACGGATGCTGAGCCACCCGCGCGTCCTGCGCGTCGCTCCTCGCCCCGAGCAGGCCCGGGGTGCCGAGGGTGCCGTCCGCGCCGGCCAGCTTGGCCCAGTACCCGCTGCCCGTCACCGGCGCGACGACGTCGAGCTGCGCGCAGAGCTCCTCGGCGTCTGCGGCGACGGTGGCGGCGGTGGGGTGCAGCACCGCGACGTAGCGCCTGCACGCGGCCGATACGCGTCGCTCGCTTCTACCCCTGTAATCGCGCACCTCGCACAGCGCGGCGCCGTCGACGTACTTGAGCGGGATGCCGTCGAGGAGGCCCGAGGGCATGCGCCCGGCGTCAACCGCCTGGAGAAGCGATCGGGAGGATCGATCGTAGGGGTGGAGCATGGTGCCCGCGGCCTCCAGCGCGTCCTTCAGGCTCGGCGCGGGCCCGGTCATCTCCTCGGCGCTCGCGGGGGGTTTCTGAATGGCGAACCCGCCCGGGGCGAGGACCAGGACGAAGGAGAGCGGGAGCGATTCCGGGATCGCGCCCCCGGCGCCGAGCAGGCGCTTGTCCAGCGCGTGCGGCCGGAAACCCGCGGGTGCGGTCGCGCGATGGCGGCGGCTGAGGAGGTCGCGGAGATCCGGGGGCGGGCCCGACGGGCCGGCGGGATCGTCGCGACGCATCTCGCGATCCATCGCCGGACGATTCGCCGGCCTCGCCGGCTCCCCCACCAACATCGCCACCTCTCACTCACTGGCGATCACCCACAAGCGGATGTTGTTAGGATGCGTACGCGCGGTTGGGAACCGACGGTCCCCCGTGAACGCGATCTTCTGGCCCTCTTCGCCGGATCGGATCTATCGAGCGCACATCGCGTGATCTTCGCCGATGCGTCCTATCCCTCTCGTCGCGTGTCGCGCGCCAGACACGTGCGCCCTAACCTGCTGTTCCCGCACCGGGCTGCTGACGTGGGTGCCAGGCCAGATCGAGCTGCTCTTGTGGGTGCTTGGCTGGGTTGGGCTTTTTTCGGGGCGGTCGTTGCTTTTCGGGGCACTTCCTCCAGCGCTCCGCGCGCAAACTCCGGTGACGCCCGCGACCCGAAACGCGTGCAAATGTCCGAATGTTACTTCGAAGCCCTTCCGCGCGAGATCCAGCTGCGCATCCTCCGCGAGGGGCTCATCACCGTCAAGGGCGACACGCACCCTGAACCCACTGAAGGCCAGAGCCTCCCCTGGGGCCCGCCTCCCGGGTTTCGGGTCGGTTATTGCCCAGGCGCAAAGAGCACGGCCGAATGGGAATTTATACCCAAAGCCATCCGCGATGGTGTTCATGATGTTAAGCTTGCCGCCCAGGTCGCGTGTATGTCCGTATCTATGAACGAACTGATGTGCACTGACCTCTTTGAGGAACGCCTCGCTGTTCTTGAGAAGGCAGTAAAAGAAAGACTGTGGGTACCCCTCGAGGGCAAGAACCCCGAATACAAGTACAGGAACAAGACGAACGAGCGTGGAGAGCCGTGGGTCAAAGTTTACGACGATGATGGAAAGATGCGCAAAGAACTGCTTGAGTACATCGATCCGAGGCACAGGGACAAAGATGGCTGGTTGGCACTCTGCACCGCAAAAAAGTACCGTCTTCTTCTTGATCACGTGGCACACTGCTGCCGCCGTGTTTGGAACATGGTCCGTGACGAGGAGATCATAAAAAGCCTGATATTCTTCGAGGCATTCGCTCCCATGATTCTTAGTCACGGATCAACATTCATTGACATTTGGGAACTGCTGATTGGAGGCGTTGACAACATGAGTGACTTGGGGGCTACCGACAACCGTGAGCGGCTTCATGAAGCTAAGGAGCACCTCAATGATTTTTTTACGCCATCCGCAGCTCAGCTAGCCTATCAGCCAAACCGGATGTAGCCCCGAACAAGGAGCCTGACACGTCGCACCCCGCTTTACTCCTGACGTTTCTCAATAACAACGATCGAATCCAATCACCTACTCCTCTTCTTCGCCTCCTCGAGGAGCTCGTTGACCTCGCCCACGAGCCGCTGCGACGCCCTGTTCGTGGCGAGCGCCGGCAACACGATCTCCTCGAGCAGCGCCCTCTTCTTCAACCCCCCGGCGACGGTATCCACCCACCCAGGGTGCCCACTAACGCCGCTTGCCGCCTCCTCGTCCCCAGCATCCGCGCCCCCGGAAAGGGGCCCGAGCAGCCACATGCACATCTCCCGGAGCGGCGCGTGCGCGTGGCCCTCGGCTCCCTCCGCGGCGAGGTGCCGCGAGTACGCCCTCAGCCACGCCCGGTACTCCGCCTGCGATCCCAGCATGTCCGCCGCCGCGAGGAGGCACTCGAGGTGGCGGCCGGTCTCGCGGCGGGGCGCGGGGGCGCCGCCGCTGAGAAGCGCGGAGGGTCCCATGCCAACCGCGGCTCGCGCCGCGGCGACTTGAAGCGCGTGCAGTTCGCCTTGGCCCAAGCCCCCCGCCGCCGCCGGGAGTCGCAGTCGGGTGGTAAACTCCGAGCGGGGGAACGACTGATCCGCGACGCGCGCCCACGATTTGAGCTTTGGGTGGAACACGTACGCGTGTCCGTCCGCGAACTGCGCGATCGGTGACCCGCACTTGGCGAGCCTCACGCCCACCATCGGCGGCGCGGGGGGCGCTCGGGGACCCGACAGGAGCGAAGCGACGCTCTCGCGCATCACCTGCGTCTCCTGACCCGGAACGCCGAGATCCCACACGATGAGCGAGCATTCCCCGGTGACGGCGACGAGCCTACCGCCGCTCGCGCTGACGAACGCGGCGCGGCCGGGGGTGACCAGCGGGGGCATCGCCCTCCTCCCCGCGGGGGTGTACAGCTGGACGGTGCAATTTTCGAAAAACACCGCGGCGAACGACTTGGTGCCGGCGATGTGCGTCGCGCGGGACTCGGAGCATCGATCGGTCCATCGCACGATACCCGCCGTGGAGCACACCACGTCGCTGTGTCGCTCGCTGTTTCTCGCCTCCAACATCGTGGGCCCCACAGCCTCGGGCTCGCCGGCTTCGGCGCTCGCCGCGGCGGCGGCGGCTGCGGCGAAGGGATCCTCGTCGCCGCCGTCCAGCTGGCAGTGCAAAGTCACGGGCGCCGGACGCGTGGGCACCTGGGCGGCGCCGGACGATCCGGGCGCGAGCATCAGGTACAGGTTCCCGCCGCCGCCGAACCCCCCGCCGCCCTCGCTCGGCGGAAAACCCCGGCTGTCCCCGCCGCGGGAGTGGTCCGCGCCACCCGCCGCGTACGTCACCCTCTTGTTCGGCTCGAATCCGCCGCCGCCGGGAGCGCCCATCTGGGTGGGCTCGATCCGCCGCTTGAGCGCGGAGTGGTGCGGGGAACCCGCGGGCGCCTGGGCGACGGGAAACGCGGGCACGGGCAACGGCATCGGCATCGGCATCGGCGCCGCCGCGGTGCCCCCCTGCGGGACGGGCATGATCCTCCGCCTCCCGTCCACGCCTCGGGTCTCCATCTGAAGCTCCGCGGTGGGTGCCACCCGGTTGACGACGGGCGCGGGCGCGGGGGTGCCGTTGGCGGACGCGTTCTCCTTACCCGCGGGGGCCGGCGCGCCCATCGCCTGCGGCGCGATTCGCTTGGGCGCCTTATTATTGGCTCCGACGTTTGGTACCGCGGCGGGCTGCGGCGGCGGGGGTTTGCCCGGCGTCCCGTGCTGCTGCTCGAACCTCAGCAGACTGGGGTCCTCGAGGATCGGACCCACGCGCCTGCGCAGGTCGCCGTAGGTCTCCGAGAGGAAGCCGACCTTGGCCTCGTCACTCATGGCGACGCCGAGCTCCTTCTCGTCAAAGGTGAAGATGGCCACGGTTCCGTCTGTGGAGCACGCGATGAGCGAGTAGCCGTCGGGGGACCAGCACAGGTCCACGACGGACTGCGTGAAGCACGTCTTGACGATGCACACGGGCTTCGGGCGGTTCGTGGCCCACACGGTCATCTTGCAGTCCTGCGACCCGCAGGCGATCACCGTGTGGGGCGGCGCGTCCTGCTTCTCCTCGGCTTTGAACAGCGCCGGGGAGAACCTGACGGTGACCACGGGCCCCTTGTGGCCCACGAAGTCGAACTTGCTGCCCCAGTCCCCGCGCTCCAGCACAGAAGCGGTGTGACTGGGCTTCTTGTACGAGTTGCACGTCGTCACCGCCTTGCCGTCGGGGGACCAGGAGAGCCGCAACGAGAACGTCGCGCCCATCGAGCTCTGGTAGGGCTCGGTGATCTTGGACACGACGGACCAGTCGTCGACGCGCCAGACGATGCAGGACTTGTCGTCCGCCTGCGTGGCGAGGAACTTGCCGATGGGGTCCCACGCGACGCCCTTGACGAATGAGGTGTGGCCCTTGAGCGTGGTCACGCGCTGGCCCGTGGCGGGATCCCACACGATTATGAGGTTGTCGAGTGAGCACGACGCGAGCATGGAATCGTCGGGGGCCCACGCGATGTCGATGACGTCGCTGACGTGCCCGCGCAGCGCCTGACAGTTCACCCAGTTCTCCACGTTGGGCTCGTCCGTGCTGCCGAACTGCGCGCGGCCGGGGCCCGGGCGCTTCTCGTACAGGAACACGTTGCTGTCCGTCGATCCCGAAGCCAGGAATCGGCCGTTTTTGCTGAATCGCACGCAGTTCACCGTGTTGAAGTGATCGCTGAGGGTGGCGAGCACCCTCGGGACGTTCGGATCCGCCTCCACCTCCCTCTTCTTGAGCGCCTCCAGGTTCCAGAGCTTCACCTTCTGGTCCCCGCCCGCGGTGGCCATGCGCGTTCCGTCGGGGTGGCAATCCACCGAAAAGATCGGCGATCCGCCGTCGTGCTTCACGAACTCGGGCTTGTATATGTGCACCATCGAACCCGATCCGCGCCTTTCCTCCCCGCGTGAACTTACCCCGACGACCCGCTCGTCGTGTGTGGCGCGACGAACCCTGCGTGCGCTTCCTCCGGTGGCCTGGAAGCGGCTTGGGGTTCGCGCCCAATTGTGATCTTGGGTGGTGCTCGTTTCAAAATAACACTTACCCGCGATCTCTTTTCTGAAATGTGAAACGTATGAACGCTGGTTACAAATGATGACAAATTAAATGAAATTACGGAAGTTTTCACACGATCCCAGTTGTAAGTCAGTCATCACACGGGATGCATATAATGTTAGCCAACTCTGAGGAAAAAGTGGGAAAAAGTGCATCAAGACCCGGCCTCGGCGTTCACTCTCGGAAGCGCGCGGTGGCGACATGGCGACGCACGCGTCTCCGAGCTTCGTCGGTGCCGCATCGCGATGGAAACGTGGCGAGCGCGTGGGCGTCGAGGACCGAAGAGCGGCGACGAAGGCTCCCCGGAGGACGCATCGGCCCACTCCGACTCGGCACCTCCTCGCGAGGAACGCGGCGGCCGACGGCGACCCGACGTGGGGCTTGGACCTGGACTCGGACGACGGCGTGGAGGGAGTGGAGCCCCCGCAAGGTACGCACGCGTTCCACCTCGACGTCCCATCGTCCGCGGTACCCCTCCGATGACCCGACGAGCCCGCTTCACGCGTCCCGAGCCCTTACCCTAGAACCTCACTCGAGCTCAATCCCATCCACCCAAAACTCGCAGGCCGGTTCGTGCCCGCCGTCCCTCCGAACGACGTGCACCTGAAATCTCCGAAGCAGTGGTCCCCGGTCTCCTTCGCCTTTCTCGGGGACGCGGTGTGGGAGCTCTACGTCCGACGGGCGTTCTTCGCGCCGCCGTGTAAGCCCGTCGACTACGACCTCAAGACCAAGCGAGCCGCTCGCGCCGAGGCTCAGGACATGGTGCTCAGGGCGCTGATGGACGAGGCGGATCCGTTCTTCACCGAGGAAGAGCTGGCGGTGGTGCGTTGGGGCCGGAACGGGGGAAGCGCGGGGAACACGCCGTCGAGGTTGAGGGGGAAGAACAAGGGCGGGTTCGCGATATACAGGAACGCGTCGGCGCTCGAGTGCGTGATCGGGTACCTGTACATCTCAGACGGCGACAGGTTGCAGCAGATGATGGAGCGGGTCATCGGGAGCGGGCTGCTGGAGAGGACCACGCTGGAGAAGTGGAAGTGATGAAGAGGTTGACGCGTCGATTGATGTTAGCCGCTGGAGGGCGCGCGCGGGTGTTGTTTGTTAAGCGTCTACGTCTTCTGTGCTCGGGATTAACCCTTCGTGCTACACCAGAGCTTCTACTAGGGGAAGTGCTACGGTTCGGACTACATGCGCCCCCTCCGTTTGTTGTTCATGCAGCACATGACCGACAACCCTAAGAACCCCCCGTACAACGCGGCCGTGATGAAGCAGTTCCTCGCCGCGATGAGGTGCTCGCCCTCGCCCCTCGCCTCCGTCATCCAGTCCTCGCCCAGGAACCGGTAGTCCTTCTGGAACAGCGACCCGAGCGGGATGAGTATGCAGATGGCGAACACCGACAACCCGCCGCAGCATACGGAGCAGAACGGTGACGTCAGGCAGTCGAACACGGCGGCCATTTCGACGCCACCACTCCACCAGGCTCGCGCTTCTCCCAACTGATGTGTGGCGGATCTGGAAAATCCCTAAAAAGCAACAACCGGGTCGCGTTCAGTTAGTTAAGAGGGCACAGCGAGGCCATGTTCAGCCCCGAGGCGTACGCCCTCGCGGAGGGTCTGGTGTCCAAGGCGTACATAAACCAAGGGTCTCAGGCCACCGCTCGTAGGTCCAAGCTCGTCACCTCGCTCCTCTCCGAGCGTCGCCTTCCCAAAGATGGCTGGGACGACCACAGCATAGAGAGTTTCCTCTCCGAGGCGGCCATGATGGACTCCAACAACTTCCTCGACAACGTCGGGGTGGGCGAGCGCGAGGCGAGGGTGTACAGTCCGCTGGTGGCGCGCAGGCACTGGAACCTGGCGCACGGCATCGGGCGCTCGGGCGACGTCGCCGCCGAGCAGCCAAAAGCCGCCGGCTCGTCCCTGCTCAACAAGCTCACGAATCTCCTCGTCGCGGACGCCATGCGGATCGCGGGGCTCGAGGACATGGGCCCCGCGTTGGTCCTACCCCTCGCCACGGGCATGACCCTCACGTTGGTGCTGCTCGCCGTCAAGTCCAAGCGCCCGAAGACCGCGACAAAGGTGGTGTGGTGCCGCCTGGACCAGAAGACCTGCGTCAAGGCGGTGCTCTCCGCGGGGCTCGAGCTCGTCGTCGTGTCGCCCAAGCTCGTCGGCGACCAGCTGTGCACCGACCTTGACGCCGTCCGAGCCGCGGTGGAAGCTGCGGGCCCATCCAACGTCTGCTGCGTCGTCACGTCCACCTCGTGCTTCGCGCCGAGGGCCGGCGACGCGTGCTCGGATGTCGCGAAGATGTGCGCCGAGCTCGACGTCGGCCACGTCGTCAACAACGCGTACGGGGTCCAGGCGACCGCGCTGTGCAAGGAGGTGACGCGGGCCTGGCGGCGCGGACGCGTGGACGCGGTGGTCCAGTCGACGGATAAGAACTTCATGGTCCCGGTGGGGGGCGCGGTGGTGTGCGGCGGGAAGGGAAACACCGAGATCGTCGACGCCGTTCGAAAGTCGTACCCCGGCCGCGCGTCCATCTCCCCGGTGTTGGACCTGCTCATCACCCTGCTGTCCATGGGTTCCGACGGGTGGTCGAGGTGCCTGCAGGATCGGCGTGACGTGTACGGGTACATGCGGGAGAAGCTCGGCGAGTGCGTCGGAGAGTTTGGAGAGCGTCTGCTGGACACCCCGGGGAATCCCATCTCCATCGGCGTTTCGCTCGAGACGCACGCGAAGCTGAGCGAAGACGGGGACGTGAGCTTCTTCGGCAGCATGCTGTTCAGTCGGTGCGTGTCCGGCACGAGGGTGGTGGCGCCGGGGAAGAGGCAGGACGTGGGCGGGGTCGTGTTCGACGGCTTCGGGGCGAGCCACGACGCGTATCCGGTGCCGTACTTCACGGCGGCGGCGGCGCTGGGCACGACGCGCGAGGACGTGGACAGGTTCTGCGCCCAGCTGAGGAAGTGCTTCAAGGATTTCAGGAAAAAGGCGGCGAAGAGGGGGCGGGCGGAGGACGGGGACGCGCTGGACGCGGCGGCGGACCGGCTCGCGGGCGTGAACCTGGGCAACTCGTGACTCGCAATAAACTCGAGCATCATTTCTCGACGCGGACATTTTTCGCTGCTCGTCGTTTCCGGCACCCTCACACTTCGAATGCGCGGTCAGGTGTTCTGCCGGGTGGGCGCCCGCACGCGGGCGACCGACTTGATCGGCCCCGACGAGACCGTGGGCGAGCTTCGGGCGCGGATACTGGGCGATGCGTTCGCGGCGCTCCCCGGCGCCGACGACGTGGTGCGCGCCCCGCCCCGACCCGCCCTTCACCGATTCGCCCGATTCGCCCGACGAGATCCCCGCCAACCCTAGGCCGTCCTGACCTCCCGACCCCTCCCCGCTTCCCTCCCGCAGCACCTGGTGCACGGAGGACGATGGCTCCTGAACCCACGCGCGACGCTGGCGAGCGCGGGCGTTCGCGCGGGCGCCACGCTCGCGCTCACCCTCCGCGCGCTCCGCGGCGGAGGCGGCGACGGTGGCGCGACCGGCGCCGAATCGCGCAGCGCGTACCTCGAGATGTACGCGGACGGCGGCGGCAAGGGGTTCTCCACTAAGCGCGAGACCCTCGGCGGCTTCGTCCGCTACTCCACCCAGTCCACCGTTCGGGACAGGGACGAGCGCGAGGAGGAGCTCGCGCGCTGGTTCAACTGCGCATTCACGGAGCAACCGCTCGAGACGGGCGACGGCGCAATCGTCATGGACAGGCTCGGGCGCCTGTACAACAAGGAAGGGGTGCTGAACGCGCTGATGCTCAAGGCGACGGAGGGTGTGAAACTCCCGCAGAGGCTCGAGCACGTGACCGGCATGAAGGCGCTGCTCACCCTGAAGCTCCACAGGAACGCGGGGGTGGGCGATGAGAAGAAGAAAAAAGAGAGCGTCAACGCCGCCAACTGCAGGCTCGACGCCGAGGCAAAGTTCTCGTGCCCGGTGTCGGGTCTGGACTTCAACGGTAAGACCAAGTTCTTCGCGCTGTCGCCCTCGGGTCTGGTTGTGAGCGAACGCGCGCTGCGTGACGCGAAGGACGCGGTCGCGGATATGCTCGGGGAAGGGGTCAAGTTGGAGGAACAGACCAGGATACCGGTCAACCCCAAGGGTGAGGAGGCGGAAAAATTGAAGGAGGTTCTGGACGAGGAGGCTGCGAAGAAGGCTGCGAAGAAGCGTAAGAAGGATGCGAAGAAGAACGGCGGGGTGGAAGGGTCCCCCGATGAGAATAAGGAGGTTGAGCTCATCCCGGGCACCGGGATCAAATCGAGCACCAAGCGGGAGTGGAACGGTTGCGACGAGCTGGGCAACGAGCAGCTCAAGGCGCAGGCGAAGCGTTGGCGTGCGGCGGACCACGCGCCCGACGGCGATGAGATCTCAAAGCAGGCGTACGCGTCCCTGTTCACGGGTACGAACGCTGAATCGCGCGAGAAGGAGACGTTTCTCTCCCGCAACGCCAGGCGTGGGTGGTGACGTTTGATGATGCGAATTCGCACTTCGTTATTCCAGTCCTCACATGTCGTCGTCGTCGTCGTCGTCGCCCCCCTTCTTCCGCCTGAACATGCTGAACATGCTGCCCCCGCTCTTCTTTTGCTCGTTGTCCTCATCCCCGATCCGTTTCTTCTTCTTGAACCCGAACATCGTCGTCTTCTTCGCACCCGCCTTTTCCAAAATCAGCTTCAGGTACTGCGACTCGTTCTTCTCGTACTGCCGTACGGCAATCTTGAGATCCTCGGACGTCTTGAGGGTGATGTGGTGCTTATCTTCGTCCTCGAACTTGATGACGTACGTCTCGATGAACACCTTGCCCACCGCGATGATGAGCTCTTCGTAGCTCACGTCCGGGTCCAGCTCGAGGAACCTGATGTCCTCCTCGAGGAAGAGCTTGACCGCGACCCTGTTCTCGTCCATCTTCTCGGGCGGTTCGAAAGTTTTCAGCCGGTCGATCTCGTCCATCATCTCCTGGATGTCCTGGTTCAGGCGCTCGATCTCCTCCTCCGCCTTGAGCCTGAGTTCCTCCTTGGTGCTGACCGCCTTTTGGAGAGATTGCCGGAGCTTCTGCTCAGCCTCCAGCTGCTTGATGAGGTGCTCGCGCTGCTTGCGCTCGGACTCAAAGTCGGAGAGGATGTGTAGGCGAGACTTACGCTCCGCTTCGAGCTGCTTTTGCAGCGCCGCCTTGTCCCTGCCCTCGGCGGCGAGCTGGTCCTGCAGCTGCTTCACCTGCTTCTCACCCTGCACCATCTTCTCCTGGGTCTCCTTGTGCGCGCGCTTCTCCGCCTCGAGCTTCTCGTTGGTGTCGCCGTGGGACTTGGCCTCGTTGTCCAGCTCGGACCTGAGCTGCTCGATGGAGTTCAGGCGCGCCTCGAGCTGCGTGAGGAGGTCCTGTCGGCTGCGGCTGAACTGCGACTGCAGCGCAGTTTGCTGTCGCCGCATGTCCTCGATCTGCCGCATCATGGACCGGCGCTCCTCCTCCGCCGCGAGCAGCTGCTGCTCCTGCTTCGCGCGGCTCGCCTCGCTCTGCTGCAGCAACGACTGCAGCGAGTCGATGTCGGATCTGCTCCGGCTGAACTGGTGCTGCAGCGCCTCGCGGTTCTGCCCCTCGCCTTCGAGCTGAGTCCGGAGCGATATTCGCTGCGACTCCTCCTCCAGCAGCTGCTGCTGCATCTCCTGACGCGCGCGCTCCTCAGCCTCGAGCAGCTCCTGCAGGTTACGACGCGATCGTTCCTCCTCCTCGAGCTGAGCCTCGACGTCCATGCGAAGCTTCTTCTCGGCGTCGAGGCGTTCCTCAAAGTCAACCTCGACGCCCAGCTTTCGGTACACCTCGCTCTCCTCCGGCATGCGCCGCCAGTTCCGAACCGAGTCCTCGATCCATCGGTGGTTCACGATCTCCAGCATCTGCCCCTCCAGCTTGAACAGCAGCGCCTTCGCGTACACCTCGGACTCGGCCCGGTAGCATATGAGGTGCGTGGTCTTTTTGGTAAAGTTTTGGTTAAACGTGGCGCCAGCCGCCTCAATCAGCTCGCGGATGTCGTTGCGAATGGGCCCCTTGTACCCCGCGATAGAGACGACCGCCTGCTCCATCCCCGGCACGCCGTTCTCATCCCGGATGGGCTGGTAGAGCACCTTGTCCGTGTGCGGCACCACGCGCCGCGCGGTGAGGCAATCCTCGAGCCACGCGTAGGACACGACGATCTTTCCATCGATCGCCGCCTGCTTGTAGTCCTGCCCCTGCTGGTACGGCGTCATGAGGTGGGTACAGTCCGGGGTGTACCTCTCGCGCACCCTCGCACCGAGCATCTGCAGCTCGTTGCGGATGGCGTTCGTGTCCGCGGGCGAGTAGTTCACGACCGCCGCGGTCACGCCCTCGAAGTACACGAGCATCTCCTCCATCCCGGCGAAGTACTCGGGCCTGACGTCGGGGTCGCCTCCGCCGTCGAAGAACTCGGCGGGATGGAGCTCATCAGCGCCGCCGCCGAGGCCGTCAGGCGGCGGGCCGCCGTAGCCGCCGCCGGGCATGCCGAAGTTGCTGCGACACGGAGTCGGCGTTGGGGGTGAGGGACGGGGTGAGGGGCGGGGCGAAGGACGGTTTTTCGTTTGAAACTCGAGACGGCATGCGGGCGCCCGAGGAGGCGGGGAAGGGCGCGGGCGTACCTCTGCGGGGTGGCTGCGTAATCCTGTGGACCGCCGTAGGGGGTGTAGCCCCCGGAACCGGGCCCGGGGCCCGGGGGATAGTCTGGGTAGCCGGACATGGTGGCGTGTAGAGTGCGCGAGCCCTCACTCGGCACCCAACGGAAAGTTTCACTCGGCGGAGATGGAAGGTGCGGTGACTCACCCCGACCGTCCAATTTTCTCAACACCCACTCCACCTGGGCGCGGCGCTCTGTGGCAGTCGGCGCTGGCTCCGTCATGACAAAGTACAGCGTCATCGTCCCCACATACAACGAGCGGAGGAACATCGGCATCCTCTACCTCCTCCTCCGCAAGGCTTTCGAGGACCCGCGGTGCGCCGATGACGATTTCGAGATCATCGTCGTGGACGACAACTCCCCGGACGGCACGCAGGATGTGGTCAAGGCGTTGGCGAAAGAATACAACGACGACCGGCTGTTACTCCGCCCGCGGCCGGGCAAGCTGGGTTTGGGCACGGCGTACGTTCACGGCCTGGCGCACGCCACAGGCGAGTTCGTCGTCATAATGGACGCGGACCTCAGCCATCACCCGCGCGCGATCCCGGAGTTCATCGCGAAACAGCGGGAGGGAAATTTCGACGTGGTCACCGGGACGAGGTACGTGAAGGGCGGCGGGGTTCACGGTTGGGACACGCGGCGGAAGCTGACGTCGAGGGTGGCGAACTACCTGGCGCACGTGCTACTGAACCCCGGGGTGTCGGACCTGACGGGATCGTTCCGACTGTACCGCAAGAGCATGCTGGAGGACCTGGTCAAGAAGGTTGTGAGCAAAGGGTACGTTTTCCAGATGGAGATCATCGTGCGGTGCAGGCGCGCGGGGCTGAGCGTGGCGGAGGTGCCGATCACGTTCGTGGACAGGGTATACGGCAGCAGCAAGCTGGGAGGCGCCGAAATCGTGGGGTACCTCAAGGGCCTGCTCTGGCTGTTCGCGACGATGTAGATTCTGTTATCATATGTAGGGCGAATCGCTTTTGGAATATTACGAGAGCATCGACGACCTCGTCGTCGCGCCGGAAAGTCACCTTCGGCCGTAGGGCGCGTGCCTATCGCGGCTATCGCGTCGGTACCTGTCCCTGTCCCTGTCGTCGTACCTATCCCTGGATCGCGAGCGGTCGCGGCCCCGGTGCCGCCCGTCCCGGCTCCAGTCGCGGTTCCGACGATCCCTTCGGTCCGGGCTGCGGTCCCAGCCGCCGCCGCCGCCGCCGCCGCCGCCGCCCCGACGATACCCGTCCCGACGGTCCCAGCCGCCGTCGCGGTATCCCCTGTCGCGACCCGCCTGCGGCGCGGTGATCTCACCTTCCTCCTCGTCGTTCGGGTTCGGGTTTTGCTCCCTCGCGAGTTCCGGTTCGTCCTTTAAGAGCTCCTCGAGCCTCTCGCGTTGCGCGCGAATCTCCGTCCAACCCGCGTGCATCTGCCCGCCGAGGTGGTTCTGGTTGTTGAGGTCGTCCCTGACGCTGGTGATGGAGCAGCACACCTCGCAGACGTGTTGCTCGCCGAACATGGTGCCGGTCACCTTCGCCTTGGCCAGAGCGAGGTTCTCCTCCGCCTGTTTCGCCGCAGTCGCCTCCAGCTCGAGCTTCAGCTTCTTCTTCTCCTCGGCTTCGGCTAACGATCTCTCTGCGGTTTCCACGTCGCCCTCGTCGCCGGCCTCCTCTGCCTTGCGCACGAGCTCCGAGATCTGCTCGGTGAACTCGGCGAGCGCCTTGGCGGTGACCTCGTTTGGAGGGGCCTTATCCGCAGCCTTGGCGGCCGCCGCAGCCTTCTGCTCGAGCTCGACCCTCTCCTTGGTGGATCGCACTCTGTCGTCCATGCTCTTCACGAGGATCCGAAGCTCCCTGAGCAGCCGACGCTCGAGCCCCCGACGCTTGGTTCCCGGTTCCGACGGGTTTTCCTTCTGATAATCCGCACGAATGGGCTCGGAATGGACCTTTACGCACGGTGCCAGGTCGGAGCGCTTCTGCGACGCGTGAAACAGCGCGTTCGGGCAGCAACCCGCGAGGTACATCTGGCAGACGTCCTTTTCCTCCCACGCGGGTCGCGCGGTGGCCTTCTCGGTCTCGGTCATGTTGCGCGTCGACCCCATGAGCTGGTCGAGCAGCGCGGCGGGGTCGTTGGGGTCCACCTGCTTTTGCGACCTGTTGCCCCAACCCATGGCTGCGACGTCGGTGCGATCGTATGTGTGGGCGCGCCGGGTACCCTAAAAAATAATTCGGCGCCCGAAGCGGCGAAGCGCTGCACGTGGTTGTTAGTTTCGAGGGCGCGATGACGACTCCGCTGAGGACGGTGTTCATCAACCACGGGGGCGGGCCGTGCTTTTTTATGCCGGACGGCGCGATGGGCCCGCCTGGAGCGTGGAACTCCATGGCCAGCCATCTCAAAGCGCTCGTCCCTTCCGTCTGTCCGAAGAAGCCCGCCGCGGTGCTCGTGATTAGCGCCCACTGGGAGACGGAGGAGCCCACGGTTCTGAGCTCCGCGAACCCCCCGCTGCTGTACGACTACTACGGGTTCCCCCCGGAGACGTACGAGCTGAAGTGGCCGGCGCCCGGGGACCCGGCGCTGGCGGCGAGGGTGCGCGAGCTGCTCGAGGCTGGCGGGTTCAAGACCGGCGAGGATGCGAAGAGGGGATTCGATCACGGGGTCTTCATCCCCCTGAAGCTGTCGTTCCCGGACGCGGACGTGCCCACCGTGCAGCTCTCGCTCGTCGCGGGGTTGGACCCGGAGAAACACCTCGCCATGGGCAGGGCCCTCGCTCCGCTGCGCGGCGAGAACGTCCTCATCGT
>Ga0181573_10000186_pt1 | contig 64568 bp, 56 predicted proteins | sample 101ome_25_FD_148643 | JGI IMG/M metagenome (GOLD analysis project Ga0181573, IMG submission 148643) | Coastal salt marsh microbial communities from the Groves Creek Marsh, Skidaway Island, Georgia - 101409BT metaG (spades assembly) | ecosystem: Environmental > Aquatic > Marine > Intertidal zone...
CCGTTGCGTCAGTGCGCAGCGCTCGAGGGGTGATCAAATATGCCGAGATTTCCACGTTCACGTACGAGCTACCAACGGTTGGTGTCTTGCCAGCTTTACCACTACTACCGAATGCCATTAATGAGTCTGAACTGACGGCGCTTGTGAACGCGTTTGTAGCCTCGGGCCCCACTAGCTGGAATACTGCGGACGACACTTATTGGAATGGCAAGGCTGTAAGCCGCGTTGCTGAAGTTTTGGCCCTGTCACAGCAGCTTGAAATGAACGCCGCTACAACGGCTTTGCTTGACTGGTTAAAAGGCGAATTAGCCGATTGGCTGTCAGCCGAGCGAGATGGCAGCTTGGATCATGTCAAATACTTCGTATACGACGACGACTGGGATACATTACTCGGTTTGGATGAAGCGTTTTACTCTCACGCGTTGCTGCAGGACCATCATTTTCACTACGGATACTTTATTCGCGCTGCTGCTGAAGTTTGTCGCATCGATCGCGAGTTTTGCGGGCCTGAGCAATACGGTCCAATGCTTGAATTACTAATACGAGACTACGCGGCGGGTCGCGATGACCCGCTGTTTCCGTATTTGCGGAATTTTGATCCCGCGTTTGGATTTTCGTGGGCATCGGGTGCCGCCAATTTCAATCGGGGAAACAACAATGAGTCCACGTCCGAAGCAGCTAATGCATATGGAGCGATGATTCTTTATGGCCTAGTAACCGGTAATAATGACATTACCGAGCGTGGGATGTATCTACATGCATCCACAGCGGCGTCATTTTGGGAATATTGGAACGATATTGACGGTTACCGTGGCGTTGATATCGAAAAGCGCAATTTCCCTTTGAACTACGATCGGATAACGACTTCCATTATTTGGGGTGATGGTGCAGATTTTGCGACCTGGTTCAGCCGACGTTACGCGCATATTCTGGGAATACAGGGGTTGCCCTCTAATCCACTCATAATGCATGTGGGAATCTACCCAGATTACCTTGATGATTACGTTTACTTGGGGATGTCTGAATCTCGAAAAATAGGCAACGGGAAGCCATCTGGCCTTCCGGAGGGTTTATGGACCGATCTTTGGTGGAACCTTTGGGCGTTAACAGACGCTGATGCGGCGGTAGCCGATTATGAAACGACGGCCGATTATGTTTCTGAGGCCGGCGAGTCGCCCGCGCACACTTATCATTGGCTCTACACCATGAGGGCGCTCGGAGAGTTGCAAACTGGAACGGGGGAATTGACTGCTGATTACCCCGCCGCGATGGCGTTCAAGGTAAGTAATGGCACCGTGAATTATGTGGCTTATAACTTCGGCGAGGCTGCCCGACCGGTGACATTTAGTGATGGAGTCACCTTTGAAGTGCCGCCTAATAGTTTTGAGATGGTCAAAAGAACGAGCTCAAGCCATAGTGTGGGTAAGTAGGGTACAGGCCGTGCTTGCCGGTATTAAAAATTTTGGATGAGGCTAAGTTGCCACTGGTTTTTCTCAACATTTTTACTGTGTTGACGCATTAAACCAAACTGAAACTTTGTGTTATCCGACAGGCTGTACCCAATCGCAGCATAAAATCGATTGCGGTCATAGGTGTCGACCCGCTTATCCAGCCCAATGTCGTGTTCCCCGTTGAGGAAGATCTCGTTGTAAAGGGATAAATACCACGCGTCCTTATCGAGAGTGGTTTTATTGAAAGGAATATCGACAAACAAGCCGTAGCGAAAGCGCGTTCGAAAATCCTGATATTCAACCCACCGCTGCTCGTACCGTAATCGATGTCGTACATAGACGCGCTCACCAAGCCGGTGCGGGAAAAGCGCTTCCTGATAGACACGATCCTCTTGTAGGGTTCTTGACGAACTACCAAAAGTTCCCGATGTGATGTTGGCATACCCCAGGGTGTATTTTCCCGGTAGCGACACGGGCCGGTAAGTTACTCCGCTGCGGATAAGGAGCTGCTCGAGATCCCCGATGGTGTCCCAGTTTCGATACTGGAGGTCACCTTGGGCGCCCCAGCGGCTGTGCTGTGCATCGTAATTGAAGGCGTAGATATACCAAGCGCCAATTTTATCCTCGTCAATGGGTTGAGCAGAGGCGGGTGTCGGGAGGAGGGTCGAGGCAATGAACAGGACAAGCACCCATTTCGCGTAAGCGGTATAACGCATGATTAATAATCGGTTTCCATGGAACTGAGGGACGCTCAGTTTAGCAACTTTATGGTGGCTTCCCACTCAAGCTCCCTAATTCCGGAGCGATCATCTACATTTCTTTTTATCAAAAATTCTTACCTCCCCCGCTTAAGAGGTTGCATGTCGAGAGCCGCCCATGATCGCGTCGAGTTGTCGTTAAATGCACATTTTTCGTGACATGATGAGTAGCATACTGGGACTGTGAATTTCGCTTCCTATTACAACAAGCCACTTTTGGGGGAATGAATGATGTCGACATCAAGAGGTGCAAATATTGGGGGCGCTTCTTACCGCGTTCTTATGGTTGCAGTACTGACCTTCTTTTTGGGACCTCTTGCGCTGGCTGAAGAGCGCGGTTGGTCTAATCAAGGCCTCATCTATCTGCTTGGCCCCACGCTCGATGGCACCACTGGTATCGGTCCCTTCGATACGCAGATGGAAATGACAACCAGTGATGTCTTTGATGCGTTAGATGGTGCCTTTCTCGGAATGTACCGAGGTGAGGGCGAACGCTGGGGGATTCTGGTCGATGTGGTTCACATGGATCTTAAGGTAGATGGCTCGGGAGATCGGGGCGCTCTCGCTGGTGAGGTGGGTGTTACACAGACTACTGCTATTACCTCGGTGACCTGGCGCGTATCCCCCACCTTTCAATTAATGGGGGGCGCTCTTTACAACGATATATCAGCAAGGGTCTCTCTTACGGGGCCTTTCGAAACGCGCCAGCAGAGAACATCCGAAGATTGGATTGATCCTATTGTGGGATTTTTATGGGAGCCGCCGATATCAGATTCATGGACATTCACCGGCTCGATGCAGGTTGGAGGATTTGGGGTAGGCTCCGATCTAGTGACTATTCTCACGGGTTCATTCTCTTATCGCTTTAACGCCTGGGCCAGCATTGATTTGGGCTATCGCTATCTAAACTTTGATTATGAGGATGGCGACGGCTTGGATCGGTTCAAGTTCGATATGAAAGAGCACGGCCCCGCACTGGGTTTTCGTTTCGATTTTTAAGCCTGATTCTCTTCAGTACTGGTTGCGCAGGATCCGCCGACTGAGATGTGATGAACTTCTGGCGATTCAGCCAGTCAGTTTCAAACAGCGTTCGTTATATCGGATAGAGGTGGGGCGCCAGAACCAGGGGCTTCCGCTGCGGGAAATGACATCGTGACGCATAAACCTTGTTGCGAGTTTTTGGCGTGGATTGAGCCACCGAAGCTGTTAACAATGCCATAGCTTATCGAACCGCCAAGTCCCGTGCCTTTGCCGACTTCTTTGGTGGTGTAAAACGGTTCGAAGAGTTTCTCCAATGCCGCCTCATTCATTCCGCCACCAGTATCGGAAACTGTAACAACCACCAGAGACCCTTCATGGAGTGCATCTAATGTTATTCTCTTTTCCATCGGCGCGGAGGCGTCAATGGCATCGATAGCGTTGCCGATCAGATTTAAAAATACCTGCTCCAGTTGGCTCGCAATCCCTTCGATTCTCGGAAGGTTATTGGGAATACTATTTTCCAAGCTTATCCCGGAGGTTTTCAGTTTATGGCTCAGCAGGGTTAATGTGTCAGAAACGACATCACTAATCGCAACAGGGGCTAAATTGCCCGGCGTATTGCGACCGAAAGTGCGCATATGGTCGATAATTTTTCCCGCCCTGCTTACAGATCCTTGGAGTGCCTCCAGCTTTTTTATTACGAGACCAGACTCAGTGGCATCCGTAGACAGTTGCCGCTTTATATTTTCAGTTAGGAGTGCGATGTGATTCAGGGGCTGATTGAGTTCATGGGCCGTCGCCGTGGCGAGCTCTCCCAACGTCGCAAGTTTTGCGGTTTGTAAAAACTTTAAGTCGTTCGTTTTCTGGGTGGTGATATCAGTCACTAGCAGCCAATATGCGACGTCGCTTAATCCATCAAGGTTAATTCTACCCAGCAAGATGAACTTGGTTTTGGTTTCGAGCTCAAGCTTGAACTCGCGGACTCCCTCAGTTGGCTCCAGGGCGTTAGCTCGGCGACTGAGTATCTTGGATAATTTTTTGTCTTCCGCCAAAAGTTCCCGAAAAGCATCGTTAGCCGAAACTAATTTGTTATCTCTATCGTAAGCCCCAAGGCCTAAGGGCATATGCTGGAAAAGCCACTCAAGCGAACTCGCCAAATTCTGAGAGGTCTCTCGTTGTTCGTCCGCATCGTCCTGACGGGAGCCGGCGATCGCGGCAAAAAAGCCAAGAAAGATTGGCGCGGTATCAATAACCCAGTGTAGGGGCTGTTGCTGCTGGACCAGGATGAGGTTGGCCCATGTAATCGGAAGGGACTGAAGCCAGACGTCTATCAGAGTGGCCCCAACCGGAAAGGCGGCGCCAAACAAAGCGCCAAAAAGCCCGTACGAGATTTTATTGTTCATTGCGAAATCAATCACCGGTTGGCCGTATCCGTGGCACTGACGCTCCTTTTGGGCGGAGACTAGCACAGACGGTGGTCAAACAGCTAGGTGACACGTGCTACAGCCTTTGGTCCGGTAATGTCAGCGGTGTGATTATGTTGCCTTCGTGGAGAGGACTAGGGCCTGGAAAAACGAGGTAGAACCCGGCGAAGAGTGGACTGCCTTGGGGTGCCCTCTCTGGCATCCTACAAAGTAGATTTTTACGCGGTAAGCCCGGCAAGTCAGGTAGTTAAGCAAGCCCTGAGTCCTACAACACGGAGTCCTGCCGTTCCGACCAAAGCGTTATGGGAATGCGCGTTATTCTTTTTGTGGAGATTTGTCGTTGATTGCTTAGTGATAAGCCTATCAATGCCTTGTTAAACCTGTGATCTGGTTTAACATCAGGGGAAATAAGCCTAAAGCGTCCCCGGAGGGAGTATGTCAGGTCAGATCCATCCACTTGCACCCCATGAGTTACCCGGATTTATCGGCGCAGCGGACGGGAGCGATCCGCTTTTCACAGCCGTTGTGTTCATCGTCATTGCAATGGTGCTTGGAATTGGCGTTTTTTACCTCAAGCTCCATGCCATCCCTGAGCAGCTCGCCCATAAGCATGGCAATACTCAGTCTCAGCTCATCATGGTGCTGGCACTGCTGGCGCTATTTACCCATAACAATATCTTTTGGGTCGCAGCACTGATTCTTGCGCTTATTAAATTTCCTGATTTGGTTACACCGCTAAATGATATTTCATCCTCACTTTCGAAAATGACTCAGGCAGAGGGCGACGATTCCACCGAAAGAGGATCTGTTGCCCAATCCAATCAGCACGAACAAGGGGAGGGTTAATCAATGTTAGAACTCATCCTTTGCTCACTGATTACTGTTCTTCCTGATTATCTCTATCGTCGTCATGCACAAGGGTTGAAATGGGGCGTTGACATTACTTTCTTCACCATGTGGTACGAGCTCCGCTGGGGTATTACCGCATGCCTGATCCTGACGATTTCGCTCATTACGCTGGTGTTCTATTACCACCCCTCCACCACCAATGCGGCTCCATTTTTTCGAACTATTCCGCTCCTCCCTGAAGGTGGTGGTCGCGTGGAAGAGGTCTTCGTCAAAAATGGCGATAAAGTTAGAGCCGGTGACGCGATATTCAGTCTCCTTGATAATTCCCAACTGGCGGCGGTCAATGTGGCGCGCAGTCAGCTTCAGCAGGCAGAGACTGCCTTCGTTCAGGCCGAGGCGCAGTTGGAAGCGGCTAACGCGACGCTCATTCAGGCCCAGAGTGCGCTCAAGCAGGCTGAGAATGAGTTGGAGAAAAAGCGAGCGGTCTCTAGTCGTGGTCAACAGCTCGTGAGTCAGATAGAAATTGAACGCTTGGAGAATACGGTTGCCCAGCGTAAAGGTGGCGTTCAGGCAGCTGAAGCCAACATTAAGTCGGTACAGACCCAGATTGATACGGTGTTGCCAGCCCAGCGCGAGAGTGCTCAACGTGCCCTGGAGCAGGCGGAGGTCGAGCTTGGCAAGACGATTATTTATGCCGGAGTCGATGGCATGGTTTCCCAGTTCTTCTTGGAGCGTGGGGACTACGTCAATCCAATTTTGCGCCCTGCGGGTGTCTTAATTCCGTCAGAAGGTCCCGAGTCGGGGCGCTATCAGATTGCGGCCGGATTTAATCAGTTGGCAACGCCCGTAATTAAGGTTGGCACACTCGCCGAGGTGGTATGCCTCTCCAATCCGTTTACGGTCATCCCCATGATCGTAACCAGAGTGCAGCCTGTGGTGGCAGCGGGACAGATTAAGCCCACCGATGTACTACTCGATACGGTGCAACGGGCAAGACCCGGAACCCTGACGGTTGCCATGGAACCACTGTATGAAGGGGGCATGGCTAACGTTATGCCAGGCAGTAAGTGTATCGCGAACGCCTACACTAACAATCATGAGCTTCTTGCATCGGGCGATCTTGGACTCGGGGAGACCCTGTATCTCCATATGGTAGACACGGTTGGTGCGCTGCATGCGGTTATTTTGCGTATTCAAGCACTGGTGATGCCTGTACAAATGCTGGTGTTTGCCGGGCACTAGAGAGGGCATAGAAGCCGGTCCACTCTGGATGGTTTTGAGCGACCGAGGGTCGCTCACACCTTCTTACTTGTAGATGTTTGACGGTCCGTTGTGGACATCCCTACCCATTCGTATTCCGCGTTATAGTGCACCGCGGAGTGCAGCTGTTGTGCCCGGTTCTTAGAGGGAAAATGAGTGATGGTGTCTACCGTAGGCAAAAGCAGTGAAGGACATTTAACGGGGTTTGGAACCCCGTTCTATCGCAACTATGTGTTGTTGTTGCTAATGGCGGTTTACACCCTTAACTTCATCGATCGCACGTTGATCGCAGTTGTGGCGCAACCAATTATCGAGTCTTTTCAGCTGACCGATGCACAATGGGGCCTGCTGTACGGTCCGCCTTTTGCAATTTTTTACGCGGTCATGGGATTGCCGATAGCGTTGTGGGCAGACCGATCCAACCGGGTTCAAATTATTGCGTTGTGTATTGTGTTGTGGTCGGTCATGACAGCGCTATGTGGTGTCGCCGCTGGCTTTGTCACACTTTTACTTTTCCGCATTGGTGTTGCGATTGGTGAGGCGGGGTGCACCCCACCGGCCAACTCACTCATTGGTGACTATTTCATCGCCCGAAAACGCGCTACAGCCCTGGGCGTGTATTCCATGGGCGTGACGTTGGGCAGCGTTCTGGCGAACCTGTTTGGAGGGCCCATTGCGCAGATGAAGGGATCCGATGTGGGGCAGTGGTTACAGGGTGTTGGGTTTGGAAGCTTTTTTGGCAGTGTAAACTGGGCCGATATCGAAGGCTGGCGAATCGCCTTTGTTGTTGTCGGCCTGCCCGGCGTTTTTGTCGCGCTGGTCGTGTGGCTAACCATCAAGGAACCCCCACGTGGTTACTCAGATCCTCCTAGTGAAACCGATCATAGTAAGGCCGTGGGTTGGTCGGATACCTTTGCTGAGCTAAAGCGCAAGCCGTCCTTCTGGTGGATGGCAATAGCTGCGTCTCTTGTTGCCTTTGTGGGCTACGGACTGATCAGTTTTCAGGCGCCCTTCTTGCAGCGAGAGCATGGACTTAGCGTACGCGATGCGGCTATCAATTTCGGAGCGCCTTTGTCGTTGATGGCCGCGGCCGGTACGTTTTTTGGTGGTTACATCACCGAGCGTCTAACCCGACGATTACCAACGGCTATGGCGATTGTGCCGGCTGTCGGGCTATTTCTCGCAGTCCCTGCCTACGTGGCGGCGTTTTTTGTTGAGGATCTTTTCTGGGTGTTTGTCCTGTGGGGGATTGGTGCTGTGTTGCACTACAGCTATCTGGGCGCTCAGTACAATATTGGTCAGGGGGTGGTCAGTAACCGCTCTCGGGCGACAGCGATAGCCGTTTTATTGATTTTAGTGTCGTTGATTGGCAACGGCATTGGCCCGTATTTTGTAGGTTTTATGAGCGACTTCTTTATGCAGCAGCAGTTGCTGGCTCTCGACCCGGGAACAGCACTCACGCCAGAAATCTGTAAGTCTTCAGAGTATGTGAAGGCCGTTGCGGACGTTCAGGTCTGTCTAGAAGCAAATTCTACCGGACTCAAGTTTTCCATGGCAGCAACCGCCAGTATTTTCATTATCGCCGCTTCTTGCTTTCTCATGTGTGCCCGAACCTTGCAGCAGGATTTTGTTGCTGAGCTGGGAGCGACCTAAAAGCAACCCCTCATCACGTGTCTCTACGGAGTGAGGTCACGGATGTAGCCAAGCTCCGTTTCGTAATGGGTAGTTGGAGTGCCGGTTGCCCTAAGCTGTTGTATTGCAGCATTGGAAACGTCCCCATAGAGTTCGACGGTAAAGCTATCGAGAAGAGGTGAAACCTCCTCGAGATAGGCAATTAAATCGGGATTCTCAAGGTGGAAAATGAGCGCATCGCTGTTCGCGTACACCTCTGTCCAGACAAAACCAAGGGGGTCTGATGGGTCTCTGTCAAAGGTGTGCAATAGCATGCCTGGTTCAGTCGCTTTCACGCGCGCATCTGCGTGCCGAGACAGGGCAATGACAGTTTCTCGCTCTTCGGGAAGAGCATGCAAGCGCGCGATGAGAACGAAGGGTTTTAAGCCAGTCGAGATACTTTCCTTCTCCTCAGCCACGGTGGGCAAGATTGAAAGAGAGATTAGATAGAACGTTGATAGGGCGATCAGTTTTCTCATGTTTAAAACTCCAAATGGTGTATTGGGATTAAAGCACAGCCTGATGGTTGCATTGAGCCTTGAGTGACTTTTGAGTGCTTTAGTGGGGCAGCATATGCATTACACGCGGGGCAAAAGCAACTTTGCCTAACACGACGATTTCTGATTATTCATAAAAAAGCCCGGCATGAGCCGGGCTTTTTCGAGGTGCCGTTGGTTGGAAGCGCTGCTGATCAAGAGCCAGCCATGTAAATTACGCGAGAGTCAAAGATAAAGGGCCCGTTGCAGGTTGAGAACTCCTCAGCTGTTGCTGCGTGCGCTGCCTCATTGTATGCAGCCCAGCCAGCTTCGCGTTCCTCGTCGCCGGACCAACCGTTAAACCACATATAGTCAAAAGGATTTTCTGCCGTGGGTTCAAAGAACGGCGCCATGGTTGCCGCCCAGTAACCCGACGGACCATTGGCCGCCTCGTAGGCATCCATGAATTCATTGTGAAGTCCAACGAATGCCGCGAGATCGTCAGCACCATGACCTTCATTGTAGGAGCAGAACATGTATTCGCTGATGCCCATGCCGGATGAGTTTGGTGCGCTTGGCTGCCTAACGGGAGTGGGCGCGAAACTGAATACGTTGTCAGCGCTGTAAGTGAAGATACCGGCGCTGTCCTCAAGCCATTGAGGTTCGTAGTTCTCTGCCCAGCTGGACCAGGCGCCGTCCCGCGCCTCCTGACTAGGCCACATCATGACCCAGAGAAAATCATAGCGCTCATCTTCGAATCGGGGGGTATTCACCGCCGCCATCATCAGCCCCCAGTTAGCCTCGCTGGCGTAGCCCGCCCACTGCTCGGTCAGCCCCTTCAAGGCCTCGTCTGAAAAATTTTCACCTGCTTGATGCCAAACGTACTCGACCATGTAAGGCACGGGTATTTCTGCGACTGGCGACGCCTCAACCGCAGCCGCCTCAGGTGCTTCTGAGGTGGCTGGCGTCGCTGCCTGCTTGTCACCTCCACAGCCACCCAATGCGACAAGAAAAGACAAAATGATGATTCTGGACATGATTATTTCCTTCTTTTTGGATTGTTTTCCCCCGAGGCTTGGTGACAAGTGATGTCCCTGCTCCCCAAGCGTCTAGGAAAAACTTGCCAGTGGTTAGATGGGATTGCAAGTGTGGTAGGGTCCAGTGGCCTTTGATTACAGGCAACAACCACAGTCATACGCAAAAAAAAACGCGCATTACACTTCAATTTGCATAATGATGGGCGCTAATGGGTGTGTGAGGGTGATTTTGTTGTGAAAAGATCTTGATCCTTTGAATCCCTTCAGTTATATCCAAAGGTGTGAATAGAAAGCGATAACAAGAAGCCGCCACTTCGGGCGGGCACGCTGTGAAAAGTGCTCGGTGGTTGGTAGAAAAGCAGCCCAATGGGGGGCGAGTTTGGCACTTGATTTTATAAGCACAGCGGCAATTTCCGGTGCTACAGAACTTGTAGGAGATGCTTCCTACACACGCTTGTTTACCGAGACTATTGAATCGGCCAATCAGCCTGGCAATCTTCCTTTCCCGGTAATTTCAGCCCAGCGGCTCACACGGCTTTTGGCACCAATCTGTGACAGCGACGTTGGTCGCCTCGCCGCCCTGGCGGAGATTCAAGGGGATGCATGTGGCGGGGACCTATTACCCATGCTGAGAGGCTGCCCGACCGTAGGCTCAGCCCTGAGTGCATTGCTTCGCTTCATGCCCATTCATGCGGCTCCTGTCCACTGGCAGCCTAGGCGTCAGGGAGAGCACCTTGCTTTATGTATTTGGGTAGAGCCGCTGCCTGGCTTGACAGCCGCTCAACTGGAACAAATGAGTTTCCTAGCCTCGCTTCAGGTCATCTCGGGGTTCGGGGAGACAGTGGGTAATGCCCTCAAAGTGGATGCTATTCACCGCCGGCCCTCTAAAGTTGGCTACGAATGGCCAAAAGCCTTTCGAGGAATTCCGATTATCAGCGACGCCGCTGAGGATTTGTTGCTCATAGATATGCAAAGTCTCAACGAGCCAAACCCAAATTTTTCTGAGGCAAAGGTCTCCGAGGAGCAGGGGTTTATCGACCTCATGCGTGATGCCACTGACAAGCAAATAGCAGAGCGATTTAAACAGCAGGTTAAGGGATGGATTCGCGCTGCATTACCCGTTGGGAACTGCAGACTTGAGCTACTGGCCAACCGTCTTAACTGCGACAAGCGAACCTTGCAGCGGAGACTCGACAAACAAATTGGACAGCAATTTCAGGGTCTGGTGAATGAATCGCGAGACGAGCTTATTTTTCCCATGCTCGAAAGCCGAGTTTTTCCAATCAAGGTGATCGCTTCCCACGCGGGCTTCTCCAACGCCGGCAATTTCTCTCGCTATTTTAACGGCCGTTTTGGCTGTTCTCCGGTGGAGTGGCAAGAGCTGGAGTTTGATCGCAAAAGAAAGTAGTTCCGATCGCGGTAAGATGACTAGCCTTATCGGACCTACTGCCAACCCCGTTCAAGCTGCTCCTGAGTTAGCACCCGAGCAACGCTGCCGTCATTATTGAGCTGTTCAACGAGTCGCCCGTCGTCAGTCTTCAGATGAAATAACACCAACGCGCCATCTGGCCCGGCAAATTCTCTGTGCACATGGGGGTCTGTCGAGTGGGCATAGTCACCCGCGCTGCGTACATGAGTTGCTAACACTTTATTGTCTTCATATGCGATGACATGCAGTTCGCCCGAGATGACCAGGGAAGTTACTGCGCACAGGTGCCGGTGAAAGTGGCAAAACGCATTGGGTTCCCATCGATACAATATATCGATCGTGCCATCGCTGCGCGAGCCCAGCAAAGCACCAGCATAGTCGATGTCTTCTTCGCTGTCAGAATGATCAACCACGCGTCTCCATTCGAGGTCGCGGGCACTATCGATGGTTAACATAGGTCCTCCCTTGGGCAGCCAAGTATCTAGACTGCGCATGTCACCAATTTAAGGGGTATTAGTCGGTTGGGGAATGCCCTTACGGACTAGCTGACGCCTTTTGAGATATTCCAAAAGCGACAGCTGGTAGGGCTTCCGTGGTGGTAGACGGGAAGCCAGCGCAGTCGCTTTTTTGAGGGTGTCAGATAAGCGCTGTCTGGGATACGCTGGCGGCTCACCCAAATGATAAGGGGTCTGCAGCAATGGGATTTTTCGCCTGGCACCGCAAGCAGGTTGATTCTTGGCAACGGATTCTGAAGCTCGACAGCTATCAGCTTCTTTGGATTGCGTTTCTCAAAGGCTTGATCGTTGGTGCTCTATTATTATGGGTGTTCGGCTAATGTGCCTTGTCCCGGAATGGCGGGAGGTTCTGGCAATATGAAGGGCCCATCGATACAGATGCGTCGCCCGTCGGGGGATGCACAGGCGCCGCAAATGCCAACGCCACATTTGGTTCGGTAATCGATCGCGCTGTGAATTTGATGCGCGAGGCCAGCGCCGCGCTGGACGTCCTCCGCCGCGTGAATCATGGGTGCTGGTCCGCAATTGTAAAACCAGACCGACTCTCGCTCTTCATCGCTCAAGGAGGCCAGATGATCCGCTAGCGCCTCTGTCACCCTACCGTGAAAGCCTGCACTGCCATCATCGGTGGCTACGGTAACCGTGGCGATATCGCGGCACTCCTCGAGAAAATACAGGCGATCTGCTGTTCGTGCGCCAGCAAAGATATGTGCAGGTTTTTCTCTGGAGCCGAAATCCCGTGCAATCTGGTATACCGCGGCCAGACCAGTACCACCGGCAACGCAGACAATTGTTGCGTCATCGGGAGGCTGGACCGGTGTGCCATAGGGACCACGAATATATATCTGTGAACCAGGCTCTAGCTGGTAGCAGGCATGAGTGAACTCGCCTACGTCGATAACGGCGAATCGAAGGGGGCTGTCAGTCAGGCAGGAAAAGGGTTTTTCGCCAACGCCGGGAATCCAGATGAAAACATATTCGCCGGCTTGCACGTTCACCGATTCTTCGCAGGTAATCACGGTAATGTCGTCACAGACCGGTTCATTGGCCACCACGGTGACCGGACGGAAATCCATTGAGAGATCGTAGTGGATAAGAGTCTCGGCGTTTGCAGTGCCTTCATTAAGATCTGCTTCGAGACACTGAAAGTAATTGCCTATGTCTTCGGTATCCATGCCGGTGAGGGCTGAGCCGATCCCAACGATAGAGGCTCCACTGTGCATGGCGGCCTCGACATCGGCGGCACTCGACAGACCGCCACAGCCGATAATAGGTTTATCGGTGATTGCTCTGAGTTCTCGGATGGCCTTCATCGCCGTAGGCAGCACTCCTTTTCCTGACATGCCCCCAACGCCATTTGATAACACCGGAGCGCCATGACTCTCGGTATACCCCGGGCCTGCGGTGTTAATCGCACACAGACCGTCAGCGCCAGCGCGGAGGGCGGCTTTACCAATGCTGGCAATGTCCGCAACGTTGGGCGTCAGTTTGGGGATAACGGGGAGGGCTACCGCCTTTTTCACTGCGGCAACAATGTCGTAGACCATATCGGGATCCTGTCCCATGGCCATGCCATATCCTGCCGCATGTGGGCAGGACAAATTGAGTTCAAATCCGTCGGCCACGGGCTCCAGAAGGCACGCTACCTCTATAAATTCCTCGATACTGCCGCCAAAGATTGACACTAGCAAGAAGCGATCTGCAGGGACCTTGAGCTGCCCCAAGGCCTCCAGGGACGCGTGGGCGCCGGGATTGGTAAGACCAACTGCATTAACGAAGCAGCCGGGTGCAAACTGACTGTACACCGGTTCCCTGTAGCCAGCCCGGGCTTCCAGACCAATACTTTTGGTCGTAACAACGCCAACCGATGGCACATCGCGAATGAATCGCTGGATGATGCTGGGCGCTGTCGTGACGATCCCTGAGGGTATGGTGAATCGGCCGCTTACCTGCTTGCCGAGGAATTCGTAGGGCACGGGAGGTTCCTTGGAAATTTGTTCGATTATACGGGTCTTGCCTTAGGTGCCACAAAAGGTTCGATGAATTTCCTCGTCTTTTTTGGGGCAGGCCGCCCACTCGGTATCGTTCTTCTCCCAGTGGAAGGGTGCTTGCCAGCGTCCACCCAGGCTGGTCATCAGTGTCTTGTCGCCCTGCTCAGCCTGCGTAATCGCGCGAGCTACAAGGTGATTTCGAGGAATAACGACGGGATTACTCTGTGCCATGCGCTCGAGCGCTCGTTCGCTACAGTCTGCTCTCGTCGCCCAGGTGCTGTGCCATGCTTCAAGCGCGGGAGAGGGGATAAATAGCTCGGGTAGAGGGGTATGATCAAGGTTTCCGGTTGCGGCTTCGGTTAACCATCTGAAGGCGAGGGTAAAGTCATGTTGATTTTCTTCCAGCAGGGTGAAAAACCCATCGATCAGAGGCTGATCGGAGGCCGATATCGAGTCAAAGCCAAACTTGGCGGCCAATAATCCGGAATAAACGTCCGTGTACTGCTGGGGAAACGCATCGACCACGCCTTGGGCAAACCTGAGGGCACTTTCCTCGCTGTCGTCGAGCAGGGGTAGAAGACACTGGGCCAAGATACTCAGGTTCCAATGGGCGATTGCCGGTTGGTTAGCATAGGCATAGCGCCCACCGGTATCGATGGAGCTGAATACCTTGTTGGCTGTGAAGTTATCCATGAAGGCGCAGGGCCCGTAATCGATAGTTTCTCCACAGAGCAACATGTTGTCGGTATTGAGGACACCATGGATAAAACCGATGGACTGCCACCTCGCCACGAGACTCGCTAGCCGCTTCCCCATTCCGCTTAGGAGGGAGCGAGCTGCGGCTTGAGTCTCCGAGAGACTATCGCCGCGAGAGGTTTCGGGGTAGTGGCGCTGCGCGACGTAGTTGACCAACGTTTCCAGCCCTTCACCTCGCTCTGTCATTGCAAAGTACTGCACAGTCCCAATGCGTAAGTGGCTGCTTGCCACCCGGGTGAGAATAGCCCCCTGTTCGATTTGATTGCGTATTACCCGATCGCCGGTGGTCACTGCGGCGAGGGCGCGGGTGGTGGGGACTCCCAGATGGAACATGGCTTCGCTAAGTAGGTACTCTCTAACTACCGGGCCCACCGGTGAGCGACCGTCACCGCCCCGGGAGTAGGGCGTGGGGCCAGCGCCCTTTAATTGAATATCAAATCGCTTTCCCGCCGTGTTTACCCACTCTCCCAAGAGCAGTGCACGGCCGTCTCCGAGTTGGGGATTAAAACTACCAAATTGATGCCCTGCATAAACGGTTGCTGCCGGGTCCATACCATCCAACACGTTATTACCCGCCAGAGCATCCAGAGCGGCTTGGGTGTGACGCCACTCGACAGGCCAATCGATCTCCGCCGCCAGACTCTCATTCCAGGCCAGCCAGTCGGGACCTGTCACAGGTGTCCCAGTACAGGGCGTGGAATAGGGATCGCCCAATTCGCGATAGCTGTGATCGAAATGTGCTTGTTGATCTCTCAAAGTCTGCTTCTGCTTTTCAGGGGTTAGTCCTGTCTGGTGAGAAGTACCTGTCTATCGACCGGTCCATGCATTACACCAGCCAGTGGTGGGCACTTGTCGGTCATTGAAAATGGCGCAAATCCCAACGTTGGTATTGGTGGCTTTGAACAGTGCGCAGGACGCGCACTGCTGTTTCCCATCGACATCATCACGTTTTTTCACCCACCGCGCCTGATCCGCCTGTTCGTGATCAGTAACGAAACCCAAGAGCACGGCGCGGAGGGAACCGGGATCAACGGGAGCAGGGGGTCCAGCGGAGGAAGCGACGTCTTTTTTTTCCTGCGCGAGTGCTCCGCTGACATGGATGCCCGTCGCTATGCCCAATGCTTTGAGCATGTCGCGACGCGATAGCGATGAGGGCGGTATCGACATCAGTCACCAAACAGTTTCTTGATAAAGCCGCCCGCCTCTTCGCCTAACTTATCGACCTCTTTCTGAAGTCTCGACTTGGCCTCGTTCTCCAAAAGTTGGGTCGCGATGCTTTCTACATCCACCTTGCACCAACTTTTGGGGTCCTCGCCTATTTTACCGAGGCAGGTAACCGGCCACTCCACATCCTTATACTTGTCGTTCAGGGCGCAGGCGGGATCGATATTCTCTAATTCCTCACCCAAGGTGGCGGCCACACGAGCTTTGATGATCAGATCAGCCAGGTCTACCGACGCTTTACCATCCAGATCCACGCCAGGGGAGGCGAGGTTCAGGTTTGAAACCGTGGCTAGCCCGTCGCCAAGATCGATGCGCAGTGCCATCTTATTGATGGGCGTTGTTGTGGGCATGGCGTTGCTCAGGGGCTTTTGTTGAATCTGAGCCGCGGCCTCGCAGAGAAGACCCTGAACACCAAGGGCGGTGATTTCGACGTTTAAGCCGTCAACCCTTACCTGACCGTCTGCATTTAACTGGAGATCCTGGGGTGTGACGCCTGTGGACTCAATATCCCACTCCATGTCCACGCGGCCGACGGCGGTGCCCGGGGAGCCGACGCTTGTGAGCAGGCTATCAATTTGGACGCCTTTCATGCCCCCTTCAATAGTGGCTTTAATGTTGGGCTTTCGGGCATCGATTTTCATGCGGGTGTCGAGCTGTCCTTGGTGGAGGACCCCTCGGAGATATTTCATATCGCTAATGCCATCGACCACTCGGAACAGGACTTGCGCATTGGTTATTTCTTGGCCCGACGTCACCAACGACTTCGCATCCACGCTGAGCTGTAAATCCAGATCTCTCAAGGGGCCCACGGGTACAGGTACAGGGGGCGCTTGAGTGGCTGGCTCAACGTCACTATTGGTGGCTCCTTCACCATCAGGCGACGGATTGGTCGATCCCGCGGGCTGGATCTTATCCAAATCCAACCGTTCTGCCCGAAACGCTGCATCGATCTGGGGACTGTTGCCTGCCTGATACAGAAGATCAGCATCGATTACCCCTCCGGGCGTCGACAGGATCAGATCCAGATCTGCGTCCATGGGAGAGAGCACTACCCTTCCGGTGAGCCCGGCAGACAGGGTTTCACTGAGAGCGCCATCGATCACCACATCCATCTTGTCGATGGTGATCCGCTCGATGCTGGAGGGCACTCGGATACTGCCTGCAATATCAATCAAGATGCTTTGGCTCGATTCTGGTAGGCTGATGTTTACGTCCCCGTCCAGCCTGATGGGCTGATCGGAAAGGTTCAGGCCCTGTACCGTCATCGAAGGCATCGTCAGGTTGGTGGATATGCCACCATCAAGATCAAAAATTTGAACGTCGGCACCGGATAAGGTGATATCTCCCAGTGAATCGTCCCCTTTGATGACACCCAACAGTGACAGCCCGATATCGATGTCGTCGATGCTCGCTACTATGCGTGACCCGTCCTCGCCTTGAGGTGGAAGATCAATAGTTGCCTGATCCAACACCAGCACGACACTGGGTAATAACGAGAGTTCGATATCTCCATCAACGGTGAGTTCGCCGCCGGTAGCTTTTCGAACCTGTTCTTGTGCCAGCGCGACAATCTCTTGCTGATCGATCAGCATCGGTGCGAAAACGAGGGTCAGGACCACCGCAGCGATTAGAAGTCCCAGAATAAAAAGGATGAACACCATGATGAGTCTCCCCGACAACGAAGAGAATAGACTATCAGATTGCAGGTACTAACGGATTAGTCAGTTTCTTCGAATTGGGCAGCATACCGCCGCTCTACGTGCCGATTTAGGATTCGCTCCCGCTCACGACGAATGAGCGGATCTGATTTGAGTGCCCATAGTCGATCTCTGGCTTGCCGGTAACTCCTTCCCAGGTCCACTATGGGCTCAGGGTAATCGACAGGATGTAATATCTGCTCAAGGGGTGAGCGCTTCCAGGGGGTGTGGACCAGCGGCGTCGGTAGGTCGGCCAGTTCCGGGACCCAGCGCTTGATAAAAAGACCGTCGGGATCGTGCTCCAGGCTTTGTTTCACTGGGTTGTAAATGCGGATGGTGTTGATGCCGGTGACACCCGCCTGCATTTGCATCTGCGGATAGTGAATGCCGGGCTCAAAGTCGAGGAACAGGGAGCCCAAGTGAGCCGCGCCAGTCTGCCAATCCTGCCATAAATGATGGGTCAGGAAACTCACTAACATTGCCCTTGAGCGAAAGTTGATATAGCCCGTCGCCATCAAGCAGCGCATGCTGGCATCAACCAGTGGAAAGCCGGTCCGACCCTCGGCCCAGGCCGCCAGCTTGACTGGATCTTGATCACGGGGATGACTCAGAAAGCCGCGATTTACCGACTCAAACTCCATGCGGCATTCGCTTTCAAATTTTTGAATGAAATGACAGTGCCAGTGCAATCTCGATTCAAAAGCAGCAAGCGAACGTGCCCAGCCTCCCTTGGCTTTTCTCCCCTGCAAGGCATGGAGGACCTGTCGGATGGAAAGATTACCCCAGGCCAAATAAGGAGAGAGCCGGGAGCAATGTCGGCGGCTTTCCTCGGGTTTAGAAATGAACCGCTGGTAGCCACCAGCTTCCACACTTAAAAAGTGACTGAGTCGTTCATGAGCGGCCCGCTCTCCACCGGTCTGAAAGTGGGCGGCGGATCGTTGCCATTGATCTACGCGCCCACACTCACCGCCTAGGAGAGAGTCCGGAAGCGTAATGGTTCTCCCTCGCAGCGTGGCCAGCTCGATATCCACGGTAGTTTGATCGGTCCGTCGGGTCCACTCGGCGTTCCAGCCGCTTCGGTTTGTTCTCCCTCGCGCGACACCGTTGGTAGCCCACTCAAGCCATTCAAAGCCAAGGTTTTCAGCGAGTGCGGCCACCTGTCGATCACGGGCATAGGTTACCTCGAGTCCGGTTTCCGCGTAGCTGAAAAGACGGGCTATGGGCCGTTGTCGATGCAATGCCTCAAGCAGGGCGGAAGGATCTCCCTCCAGTACCCATACGCGAGCATCGACAGCAGTGAGGCGCTCATTCATGTCCTTAAGAGATTGGGCTATGAAATGCCAGTGGCGCCGGCGATAGTGGGCGTCCTGCAGGAGTGACGGCTCGACGACATATAAAAGCAGTATAGGATCGGGATAAGTCAGCGCTTCAGCGAGCGGTTCGTGATCGCTGAGCCTTAGATCCCGCTTGTACCAAACGACGCTTAGACCCATTAGCCCGTCATAGCCCCCAGCAGAGGGTTATCTAACTCAAGACCTGATCGCACATCGAAAACACTGAGCCGACCTTTTCGAAGAGCGGACAGCAGTAGGTGGTAGGCGTCCCGATCAAAATATTGTTCGTCGACGTGGTTCAATCCTGCTTGGGCGGCTAACGGAGAATCAAAACTTCCCAGGTAACACCAGTGATTTACCAGATGAGTTTGATGCGTTGGCTGGCCCTCAAGGGGTTTAACGTTGCTTTCTACAAGTGCCAAAGGCCCCGGAAAAGGCCACGCTGAGATCCTGTCCCGGTCGAGCACTGACAGTAGTCGGCTATTGTGCTCTTCCGGACTTTCCTTGCCTGCACAAGCGCCATCGCATCGGGATAGCTGGAACTGAAAGCAGGGCCCTTTGCCCTTATCAAGGCCCAGCATCCGAAGGCACAACCCATGATCTCTCGCGTGCCGGCGCAGGCTGTTGTCCACATGACGTTTATTGTGGAAAAGCCCATAGCTATCCTCTGAGCGCTCCCCATCAATCAAAAAGTCTACTGCCACTGGTTGCAGAAACCCGGTGTCATTCATCCGAAGATGAATAGACCATAGCTTTCTCACTCTGCGTTGGCGACGGTTATACAGCGGAGTCTCTTCTTTGATTGCGGCGTTCTCCATCAGAAGCGCGCCGACCTCACCGGCGGTGGCGGTGCAGTCAATCCGGGCGACCTGCTGCATAATTCGCTGGTGACGACCCGGCTGTTTGCCCTCCTGATAGTGAGCGGCAATACGACTCCTGATATCCACGCTCTTACCAATGTACAGCAGTGCCCCGTCAACGTCATAGAATCGATAGACGCCGCTGAAGCGAGGCAGCATATCCACCGGCTTCTGCGAGATGGTAAACGCAACTTGGTCGGGAGTTGGAAGCATAACCGTGATGATCTCTTGAGCCTTAGGGGTTGTGTCAGCGCGTCCACGTTTTGCCTGAATCACTTTGACCTCTGCGAAGACATTAACCCACTGCTATGGACAAATGACGGACGTTTGCAGACTCCCTTACGTGTATCCCGTAGTCTCAAATGAGAAAGGCAGCGGAAAGTAGGTCATGAAGCAATCATTGAAGCAATTGAGGCGTCAAAGCGAGAGTATCAAGCGCTGTATTATCGAGTCGGTGGATCTCAGCCTGTATATTGCTTTTGCGGAAATTGATGGTGATGAGCATCTTGTGGCCGAGGACAGCGGAAAAATTCTCAAGCGTCATAATCTTCTCGAGATGAAGCGCATTCTTAAAGGCCTTGCTGACTGCGAGCTCGTGCTGCGCCAGCGAAGCGCTTACGATGAAATGGTTGGCCACAACCATCAGGCGTCAGTCAATACCCTCGAGGTTTCGCTGGGTGAAGAACCCCTGCCAGAATGGCTGAATTGAATTGCTAGCAAAGTGAGCTGGATGCGAGAGTGAGCAAGCAGCTCAGGCGTCCAGATCCTTGTCGTCAATCGAATGCCCCCAGTCCTGCTTAGCCTTGAGGTAGCGAAGGTTGCAGTCGTCGACACCACTGACATGTTTAACCCGCTCAATATTGATGATGCCGTGAGCGTTCAGGTCTTGAATTTTTTTTGGGTTGTTGGTGAGTAACCTGAGGGGTCGCCCGCGTCCAAAGTATTTGAGCAAGGTCGCTGCATCGCTGAAATCCCGGGAGTCGTCTGGTAAACCCAGAGATCGATTGGCCTGATAGGTGTTTTCACCATCATCCTGTAGCAGGTAGGTTGCAGCCTTTGCCCACAGACCTATGCCTCTTCCCTCGTGCCCAGCCATGTAAACGAGGTAGCCGCCCTCAGGCTCCTCTGCCAGACGATCAATGGCTGATTCCAGTTGAGGTCCGCATTCGCAGCGACGGGATCCAAAGACATCGCCGGTTAGACAGTTTGAGTGAACACGCACCAAAGGCGATGCTGCTCTGTCTGCGTCACCAATGATCAGGACACTGTTAACTGCCATGCTGGAGGCCAGCTGAGAAAAAAGGTGCTGCCCGCCTTGCTCTCGCAAGGTCCCTGCGAGATTTTCGACCTCAGACAGCTCGGTGCTCCGCACTGCGGCGTACCATTGGGCGGTAGGGTGACGTGACCCTCTGGCGAGGGGTAAAGGCACGGGTCCAAGTAGATTTAAACTCCTTTGACCGCTGGGGGCAGCGGCGGAGGTATCAATGCGATGTCCATCGGTGTCGATGCGCACAAGCTTGTCGCGCTCGATTAATTTCTTTCTTACCTCGGGGTTTAGGTAGGTAAACATGGAATCCTGGGTTGTTGTTGGGTAATGCAGTGTACGCCGCCGCCCATGGCAAAGATGACTCGCGCGTCAACACACCTGATCGTTCTGCCAGGCCAGTACTCTGACAGCAACTCTTCGGCAAGGCCATCATTGGGATCGTCAAATGTTGGCACAATCACCGCTTCATTGAGTACATAGTGATTGAGATAGCTGTAGTCCACCCAGCCTATGTTGTCACGCAATTGTCGAGGTGCCGGGATGGCGCGCCACGTCAGATTATTGGCATCGAGTGAAGCGCAGTGCGCCGGGAATAGTTGGTGATCGGGGTGCTGCGCATCTTGTTGATGGTGCAGCAGCACGTCGCCTTGCTCGGTGAAGCAAGCAAACACATCGACATGCCCCCGAGTACCATTGTCCTCATAGTCCCGATGAAGCCCTCGATCAAACCAAACCGCTTTTTGGGTTCCCAGATGAGAATGGATTTCCTGCTCCACGGCCTCCTGGGACCAATCGGCATTTCTATCGGGATCGAGTTGTACGGTTTTTGTGAGCAGCACCGTGTCCTTTCCATCGATATGGAGTCCACCGCCCTCGTTAACAAGAGCAGACTGGCATAACCGCGCATCGGTTAACTCAGCGACCACGCTTGCGAGGTCAGCATCCAAAGACCACTCAAATGCCGTGTGGTCACCCCAACCATTGAATCGCCAGTCAACGGCGCACAAAGTGTTTCCATCAAGAGTGAAAGTCGGCCCTGTATCCCTGAGCCATGCGTCGTTGAATCGAGCGACGTGGATGACGACCGCATCACTGAGGAGTTTTTTAGCGACCTTTTCCTGCGCAGCATTTACCAGCATATGCAGCGGCTCGTGATCCACGATCAGGTTGGCCACAGCCGCCCAGGCGCGCCACGCATCGTCATTGCTGACCCCGGCGCCCGGGTAGGTGGTGGTTGGAAAGGCCATCCAGGTCGCATCGTGAGGGGCCCACTCGGGGGGCATTCTGGCGGTCATGATCTACAGTCCTGGAATCCCGCCTGGCTCTGTTGGGTTACCCGCTTGACGCGGTTCCCCCAGCGACTGATAGGTATCGGGCCGTCGGGTAGCGTAGAAAGGGAACAGGGTTAGCCAGTCTCTGCGCTGGGAAATATCAATATCGACAACCAGAACAGCTTCACGATCCCGAGGGGCTTCTGCGAGGACCCGCCCGAAAGGATCAACAATGAAGCTGCTGCCGTAAAAGCTGAGCAGGCCCTCGTTGCCAAATCGATTCGGGACCACAATAAAAAGACCGTTCGCGATGGCATGGCCGGTGACGACTTGCCGCAGCAAGGGGGCGGTATCAAATGCAGGGTAATTAGGCTCAGAACCAATAGCGGTGGGGTAGCACAACAGATCAGCGCCCCCCAAACCATAACTACGGGCCACTTCGGGAAACCACTCGTCCCAGCAGGTAGGCAAGCCGACCGCTAGCTCCCCACTGTCAAGAGGCAGTTGGTGTACCGGATAGGGTGATGGATCCGATCCCTCGGCGAAATAGAGATCTTCGTGATATCCTGCGGTGACAGGAATATGTAGCTTCCGCGTCGCGGCACATATTTCCCCGTGGGTGTTCACCACGATAGCCGTGTTCAATCCTCTTCCATCGTTGGCACCTGTGTGTTCGAACAGCGACGCATGTACCAGCACATCGTTTTTTTTGGCGAGTTCGCTAGCGAAGGCATGCGTCGGTCCACCTTCCATAGATTCGGCCGTAATATCAGCGCGGCCCTCAGGCCGTGAATCAGCGGGGTATCTTGATAGCGTGAGCTCGGGAAGAAATACAACGCTGGCTCCCGCGTTGGCTGCGGTTGCAACACCGTCTGCCAGTTGCTTCCGGTGTAGCGCGGCGTCCGCATACCATCGAGATTGGACCAATCCCACGGTGACTGGCTGGGGGGTGTGGTCATTGGCTGGGCATAAACTTGGTAGCAGTGAGCGGCGCAACAGTTCCATCGTGATCTCCTAAGGGTCGGTCACCACACCCGCTGTCGGTCTTGGATAGAAACGGGTAATCGGGCACCCAGAGAGTAAAACGACGGTTCTTGCATTACCAATAACCACATTGGGTTGTGCTTTGTCCTTTGCAGTTGCTACCGCGTCTCTGGGCGCGTCACGTGCAGTGAGCCTCATTGAGTGAGCATTGCCTGCAGTGAGACAGCGTTGGCAGTCCCGGCTTATTGAGGGGTGACGGTTATTGCGCCCGGTGGGAAATCGGCAAGAACCCGAGCTGCCGCAGCGTCGATGCTTGCCTGATCCTTGAGATTTTCGCCCTTGAGTTTTGACTGAGTCACGCTGCGCCACACGGACCGTTTTTTCTCAGGAGAGATCATATCGATAATAAACGTCCCTTGAGTATATTCGGACACCCGGACCTCGGTGTTGTTCATACAGTTATAACAGTTATACATCGCATAACGGTTATAGCGGCTATAACCCACTCCCATGCTGTAGTTGGGGCTCGAGGTTGTGCGGATATCCTGCTTTTCGATGGTGTTCAAATGCCAGCTGATCAAAAGATCCGCGTCCTTGGCGCTATCGACCAAGGTAAAGCCCTTGGTCTCGAGTGCTCGGCCGAGACCTTCATTAATACGGTCTTTCTGGAAATCGGTAAGTTGCATGGGGTTATCACCTGAAATGCTGCCGCTGAGCGCGTAAAACCCAATCGTTTTCACTTCACTGAAATCCTCGGCCGCATCGTAGTCGACTGCTGGCTTGGGCGGAGCGCTGGTGCAGGCTAGAAGTGCAAAGGTCACGGTGAACAGAAAAGCAATCGTGTGAGTGGTGCGAGCCATGGTGAAATCTCCTGAGATCGTTGGTCGAGTGTATCAGAAGCTCAGGGGCGAGCCCCAGCGGCAAGGATCTGCAAACCATGACAGTCTGACAGGACAGCCTTGATAACAGCGACATGAGCTAGGGGAACGATTGTAAGTTTATCCAGCAGTTCGTCCCGCGCCGTTTTCCAGGCCTCGTAGGATGGGGTGAGAGTATCTCCAAGCTGAGTTTCGATGCTGCGTACAATCGTAAGCATTTCGTTTTCACGTCGGTTAAGCTTGGCCAGCCAGGGCTGAACGTCGCCGATGAAATACTTCAATACGACTCGCTCTATGATCCTAGTGGTCTCGGTCGCGCTCCCACCGGGACAAAAAGGGCGCTCTCGTTGTTGAAGCGTTGCCGAGGCTCGTTCCAGCTCACGTGCCTGCATGGCGGCAGCCAACAGCAGGTAGCCACCGTCGCCTGTTCGGATAACGGCCAGATGACGCTCCAGTTCCTGCGCGTCCGCTGTCTGCTCGCCTGACAGCCATACCTGCACCTGTCGATCCAGCCAGTGCAGGGAGTCCAGCAGATCACCCCCCGTATTGTCAGGATAGCTCTGGAGGGCTGCGGGCACACGCCAAAAATCTCGCCACTCCACTTCTGTAAACAGCGCGTTAAAGATGCGTGGGGCCAGCTGATTTTGCTTGTTCTTAGAGATAACCTCGAGGGAAAAGGCCAGCGTTGATTCTCCAGCCTCGCTTAAGATTTTGATGCAGGCGGGCGCAAGCGCCAGAAATTCCAGATCAAGAAGTAACTGCTGTGAGGGGGATGCGTGGCGCCCAAGAAGACTGTTACGACGTCCAATATTAATCTGCAGCTCACAGTCCGCCAAAGAAAGGAAGTCCACTACATTGATAGAGCTGTTATCGATAGGGATCGGTGCGATGGTGGCGTCACTGACCCGGGGCGGGGCGATAAGCGATCCATAGGCTGGTAGCGCTTCCTCGACAGCGGTACTAAGACGCTTCGTGTAGTTGTCTAGATACTCCGGACCGCTATCCGGTGCTGAACAGGCGGTGAGTATGAAAAGCCCCAACAGGCAGCGACTCACTGAGCGAAGGTGCCGTAGCATGTGTTCCCTTTAGCCCGTCTTGAATTTCACCGTCGGTTGAACGCTCAAGGGGATCCCGTTTCGAGAGCCCCTTCGGTTCGCGCTCGCCAAGCCAGCAGATTGGGGTAGTCCTCACCAAGGTCCACTTTTGCACCCCACCGGGCGAATACCACTGCCGCAAGCAGGTCGATGTCGGCGAAAGAAAAGAAATCTCCCGCGACAAAGGCGCGTTGACCCAATTCATGCTCGAGGGTTTTCAGTGCGAGGTCTAGCCGGGTGCGCCCACGTTCCGCGAGGGCCGGTATCTGCGGCATATCGGCGGGGCCAGGCAACCCTCTGGAGGCATAAGCGGGGTGGCTGTTTCGGAAGATTTCCGCACAGGCCATAAATACCGTGTTGAAGAGTCGATGATTCCAGTTAAGGATCATTGCCTTTTCCTCGATGCTGGTACCTAGTAGCATTCGGTCGGGATAAAGCCCCTCCAAGTAGTGCGCTATCGCAATCACCTCTGTTAGACGACGGCCGTCATCGAGAACCAGTGCCGGCAGGGTCGCTTCGGGCACGATTTGGGTGTAGTCCGCCTCCAGCTGCGCGGCTTTGCCCATATCGATTTGAACGGTGTCAATTTCGATGCCCTTGTACTCAATAAACATCTTGAGGCGGGCCGGATTTGGTGCTGAATCGAATGTGTACAACTTCATGATTGGTCCTCGAGGAGATATGGGATAGTCACAGCAGGAGGGGGTACCCTAGGCTAGTTTTCGTGGCTGGCGCAAATCGGTATACTCCGCGCCTCTACCATTTGGCGTCAGGCCGGGACAGGAGTCAATCCATGCGCTTTTTTGTTTTTCTTTGCGTGCTTTTACCACTAGTTGCCGGAGCGGCAGATCTCTCTAAAGCGCAGCGTGCCGCAATCGAAGACCGGATTAAACCCTTCAGCGAAGTGTGCGTCGCCGGTGATTCCAGCTGTGGGGGCGGTGAGGTGAAGGCCGCCGCGGTTGAGGCACTCCCTGGTGAAGCAAAGTACGCCACCTGCAGTGCCTGTCACGGTGCTCAGGGGCAAGGGGGCGTCGGTCCAATGCTCGCCGGGCAGACAGTTGACTACATTGTTGGTCGGTTGAACTCCTACAAAGCGGGAGAAACCGTCGGTGCCCAGAGTAGTCTAATGTGGGGCCAGGCGGCAGGGCTGACCGACACCGACATCCAAGACCTCGCGGAGTACGTTGATACCCTGTAACGAGGTTTATTGCCCATTATCATTATCTGGGCGCTGGATACTGACGCAGTCGATATCCCAGCGCTTCCAGTAGATCGCCTTCGGACACTTCCTTGCCACCGTGCATGTCTGCAATGGTGCGCCCCACCCGCATGGTTTTGTGGAGCGCTCTCGCAGAGAGCCGGAATTTTTCGGCGACTCCCTCAAGCCACGCCCTAGTCTTTTGCGTCAAGCTACATGCTGAGAGCAAATCCTCTCCCTGTAACTGGGCATTCAAGACTCCCTGACGATCTCGCTGAAGTTGCCTGAGCACTCCGGGGGTGGCACTCGAGGTTAAGACGCTTTTGGGCGCTGTTTCTGGTGAGAGTAGCGACCCTGATCTGAGGCGCTCAAGCTGTATGTGCATATCTATGCGGTCAAGTACCGGGCCCGACAGACGGGACTGATACCGGCGAATTGCTTCCGGGGCACAAACACAGGGATGCTCGGGGTCTTCTGAAAATCCACAGGGGCAGGGATTCATGGCTGCGATAAGTTGGAAATCGGCGGGATAGGTATAGGCACCCCGCGCGCGGGTGATAGTGATACTGCCACTTTCCAAGGGCTGTCTCAGTAGCTCAAGGACCCTTTTGGGAAACTCGGGGATTTCATCCAGAAAGAGTACGCCGTGGTGTGCCAGAGAGATCTCACCCGGAAGTGCCTGATTGCCACCTCCGATCAACCCGGCTGCTGACGCGCTGTGGTGTGGTGCTCGAAAAGGGCGCGCAGGTTCGTTGGGGAGTCCGAGGAGATCCCGGATAACAGCCACCTCAATACGCTCAGCATGTGTCAGAGGAGGCAGTAAGCTGGGCAGACAATTGGCCAGTAAGGTTTTGCCGGCCCCGGGGGGGCCCACCATGAGCAAGTGATGTCCTCCGGCTGCAGAAATCTCGATGGCCCGCTTTGCCAGCAGTTGACCAACGACTCGTTCAAAGATTTCTGCGGGCAGAGCGGAACTCGATAAGTGCTTTTCGGGGGGCGTCGCCTTCTGGTTCACCCGATAAGATGAAATTCCCGGTTGATCGATCAATGTGGGGTCTTTGATGACTGCACAGGTGCTTAATAAGTCCTTGATGCCAATAAGCTGGCTCCCTGGTGCGACGATCAAATCGTTGAGTTGACAGGCTGGCACAATAAGCCTGCGTTGTTCGTCGCACCCAGCGAGGATCGCGGAGAGTAGTCCCCGACAGGGGCGTACGTCTCCATCAAGTCCAAGTTCTCCGTAGCACTCCACCTCATGCAGGGCAGTCGCCGGCAGTTGTCCGGAGGCAGCGAGGATCGCGAGGGCGATGGGTAGATCGAAGCGTGCGCCGGACTTGGGCAACTCTGCTGGAGAGAGACTCACGGTAATCCGCCGGTCAGGCCACGCCAAGTGAGAGTTTAGAAGAGCACTTCGAACTCGCTCTTTGGCCTCTTTTACGGTGCTTTCAGGCAAGCCGACGACGGCAAAGCTGGGTAGGCCGTTACTTATATGTACTTCAACTGACACCAGCGGGGCATCAATGCCTGCTGATGTTCTGGAGAGAACCCGGGCGTGGCTCATCGATCATCCTTGATCTATCAGGGCGGGGTGGCGTCAGGTCTCGAGGTTTGGCTCGGGAGTTCCGCCTCGAGAACCCCTTCATTGAGGAATTGGAATTCGTTGGTTGTCGCGGGGTCTAGTTGTCCCGGGACTTCTCCAGCTCGTCAAGCTCGGTCGATAATTTGGCCAGGGTGCTTTCGAGCTCCTCTACTTTGGCACGAGTACGCTGAAGCACCGCGCTTTGGGCATCAAATTCAGCACGGCTAACGACGTCAAGTTTGCTAAGGGCGCTCTTGGCAAGGGCTCTCGCGTTTCGATCGACCTGCTCCAGCACACCGCTCTCGTCCCGCACCAAGCGGTCAAATAATTCACCGAGACCGGGAGGCCGCAACGAACTAAATCGCTCGTACTGACCGGACTCTTCATCTTCCTGTCGCGCCACGTGAAACCCTCCAGAGACTTTGTTGGTTGCTAGGCCGCTACTCTAGCGCAGAGTGTGGCGACACCGAACATCTATACCTCTCAAAATCGCCCTTGAGCGGGGCATTGCCGCGCCATTCTGGTGCGGCAGGAGTTTCTTTGATACCGGCGGCGCTCCGACTCGTCTGGCTGGGGAATATATAACCTACTGTTTTATATGCAAAAAAAACCACTTGGTATGTCTGTCGCTATGGCACTGGGGCGACGCGGGCTCCAGCAGGCCTCTAGACGGCGCACACATAGGGAAAGCAAAAGGAGTCCACACATGCTGCAACGCTCAACAAACAAAGGCGCGCTCGCAGGCGCTGCCCCGACAGGGAGGACTGTATGAAACTCGTCACTGCCATTATCAAGCCATTTAAACTCGACGATACCCGGGAGGCACTGTCTCAGATCGGTGTTCAAGGAATTACCGTCACCGAAGTGAAGGGGTTTGGTCGCCAGAAGGGACACACGGAGCTGTATCGCGGCGCCGAGTACGTCGTGGATTTTCTTCCCAAAATCAAAATCGAAGTCGCGGTGGCTGACGCGCTCCTCGATCAAGTTATCGAGGCGGTGACCCAGGCTGCACACACCGGGAAGATCGGCGACGGAAAAATCTTTGTCACCAGCCTCGAACAAATCATCCGCATTCGAACCGGCGAGACCGGCGAAGCGGCCATCTAACCTCACTCAATACAGGAATCTGTCATGGAGAACGAAATTTTTCAGTTGCAATACGCTCTGGACACCTTTTACTTCCTGGTGTGCGGCGCACTGGTTATGTGGATGGCGGCTGGCTTCGCGATGCTGGAAGCTGGTCTGGTCCGGGGTAAAAATACCGTAGAGATCCTCACCAAGAACGTGGCGCTGTTTGCTGTTGCTTGCACCATGTACATGGTGTGCGGGTACGCCATCATGTACGGCGGTGATTATCTGCTCAGCACGATCACCGGCGATGGAGTGACCGGCGCCGAAGAGGCTGCTACCTACGCGCCCTCGGCAGACTTTTTCTTTCAGGTTGTGTTTGTGGCGACGGCAATGTCGATCGTTTCGGGCGCTGTAGCGGAGCGCATGAAGCTATTCAGCTTCCTTGTGTTTGCGGTGGTGATGACTGGATTCATCTACCCGATGGAAGGAAGTTGGACTTGGGGAGGCAACCCTGTCTTTGGCATGTACACGCTTGGAGACCTCGGCTTCCTTGACTTTGCCGGGTCCGGCATTGTCCATATGGCTGGTGCCGCTGCGGCTCTCGCTGGCGTCATCATGATTGGAGCGCGCAAGGGTAAATACGGTCCCAACGGCGAAGTGAACGCGATTCCGGGTGCAAACCTCCCCCTCGCAACTCTTGGTACCTTTATCCTTTGGTTGGGCTGGTTTGGTTTTAACGGCGGGTCTGTGTTGGCGACGGCCTCTGTCGAGTCTGCGAATGCAGTCGCAGTCGTCTTCATGAACACCAACGCTGCGGCAGCTGGTGGCTGTTTGGCTGCTCTGCTGACTGCCAAGCTACTGTTTGGTAAAGCGGATCTCACCATGGCGCTCAACGGTTGTCTTGCCGGTCTTGTTGCTATTACCGCCGGACCGGACACTCCAACGGCCTTGCTTGCGACAATCTTTGGCGCGACCGGCGGGGTGCTAGTTGTGTTCTCCATCACGACCCTCGACAAGATGAAGATCGACGATCCCGTCGGCGCGATTTCAGTCCACGGTGTGGTGGGTCTTCTGGGTTTGATCCTGGTACCTGTGACCAACGATGGCGCAAGCTTCTCGGGTCAGCTGATTGGTGCTGCAACAATTTTTGGCTGGGTGTTCGGTGTGTCGCTGGTCGCCTTCATGGTCATCAAGATGATCATGGGTCTGCGGGTCAGTGAGGAAGAGGAATACGAAGGATCGGATATCGCCGAGTGCGGTATGGAAGCTTATCCTGAATTCACTTCCGCCCGTTAAGGCGAAAACCTTTGGAGTGTGTGTTGGGGCCTTCGGGCCCCTTTTTTTTGCCGACTTTTTTTCTCTCAGGCTGCCCCTGCCCATTGCCAAATTCTTCAGGCAGACCATAATGTAGGGAGTAATCAGCCCGTTGACCCTAAAGGTAGTCCAATTCCATGAAGCTTGTGACCGCAATTATCAAACCGTTCAAAATGGACGACGTACGATCTGCCCTCTCCGAAATCGGCGTGCAGGGTGTGACGGTGACCGAGGTCAAGGGATTTGGCCGCCAGCGGGGCCACACGGAACTCTACCGCGGTGCCGAATACGTCGTTGATTTTCTTCCCAAGCTCAAGCTTGAGGTGGCCTGTTCCGCTGACCAAACCGAAGCCATCGTTGAGGCGATAATGGACTCTGCGGGGACGGGTAAGATTGGGGATGGAAAAATCTTTGTTTCCGATCTGGAGCAGGTAGTGCGTATCCGAACCGGTGAAACCGGCGAGGAAGCTATTTAGAGGCGCCTATCGAGGTGTTGAAGCTCGGGTTTGAAGCTCAGCGACAACCTCGGGGAGTTCACTCAGGCAGCCAATAACCTCAGTGGCGACATCACTCCGGGCACCATCCTTCGTAAACCATACGCAGTCGATGCCCGCTCGCTGAGCGCCCACCACATCGTGGTCATGGCTGTCCCCCACATGAAGTATTTCGTGATGTGACAGGTTGGTGAGTTCACGGGCGCGATCAAAGAGTGCCGACGCGGGTTTCGCTGCGCCTACCTGCTCTGCCTGTAAGGCGAATTCAAAGTGATGGCCAATGGGGGTCTTGAAGACATCCGCGTTGCCATTAGTCAGAGCACCCAGACGATAGCTTTTCCCGAGTGTCGTAAGCACTGAGTCGCTGAACGGGAACAGCTCTACATCATTGCGACGGTCAATAAAGGCGGCGAAGGCGCCCTTGCTGGCCCGCTCCGCTGCGCTGGCGCCCACGCCTACATCCGTCAACAAACGCTGAATAAACCGTTGTCGAAATAAGCTGATGTTATGTCGTAGATCTGGATCAGCCTCAAGAACGGTTTTCTTCAAGGACAGAATGTCGCTATCTGATCTGCCTCTCAGTGCTTGAGGATAATGGGTATTGAGCCAGGCATTCTGCGCCTGTTCCGCCAGAATGAGTGCTGGTCTGACATCCCAAAGAGTGTCATCAAGATCAAAGGTAATACATCGAATCATGGTTTATTTCGACGGCGGGCTCTGGGATGAGCAGCGTCATAAGTTTTCGCAAGATGCTGAAAGTCGAGATGGGTATAGATTTGAGTGGTGCTGATATCGGCGTGTCCCAATAGCTCCTGAACTGCCCGCAGATCACCGCTTGACTCAAGTAGGTGGCTGGCAAAGGAATGTCGAAGCATATGGGGGTGCAGTTTGGTTGCCAATTCGGTCGTTGCTCCCAGCCGTTTGAGGCGTTCTTGCACCGAGCGGGGGCTGATACGCGTGCCCCTAGAGGAAACAAATAGCGGCGAATCCAGGCCAACAGTTTCTTTGCCCAAAGGCCTCTGCTTCAGCCAAAGGGCAATAGCGCCCAATGCGGGTTGACCCACAGGGATTGATCGGGTTTTTCGCCCTTTACCCGTCACGGTAATGATTCGCTCTTGTTGGTCGACATCGCCGATGTTGGCCGAGACCAGCTCTGCCAGACGGAGGCCGGATGAGTAGAGCAACTCTGCCATCGCCAAGTCACGAAAATCTAGCGGTGACTCAGGCGTCATTTGAAACAAAGTTCCGACGCTGTCGGCGTCAATGCTTTTTGGCAGCGGTCGAGCGGTTTTTGGGGCTCGAACACCCAGCGCGGGATTGCCGATAGAGGAGTCCCGGTCACCCAGAAATCGGAAAAGCGCCCTGACTGCTGAAAGCTGGCGCTGGATGCTGGAACCCGCCAAGCCGCGGCGGTGCTCGTTCGCTATCCAGTGTCTGACGTCAACCTCTGCAATTTCCGAGACTTGACTTTTATCGCGCTTCTCACAAAAACCAATGAAGTTTGAGAGGTCTCTATCGTAGCCGGTAAGGGTATGGGGAGACACCTGGCGCACATCTCGCTGATAAGCGAGATATTGGTCACAAGCCTCTCTTAGTAGTCTGGCCACAGTAGTCCGGTTACACCGGGTCTTTTGGATCCAGAGAGGGAAGACATATCAGAACGTCGGCAAGATATTCCAGAAAGAGTGTGCCTACTTCGCTGTCATAACGTCTGGTGTCCTTTGATCCCACGGCAAGTGTGCCGAGCAGAGTATCACCGCGCATAAGAGGCGCTAGGGCTGCGGAGCCTTCGCTGTCGCAGTCTGGAAACAGTGCCCGCATTTCTTCCAAACGAAATACCCCGCAGTAGGCCTGTGACTGTTTTAGCAAGCCCGTCACTATAACTGCCCGCTCGTTTTCGGCTGGCTCCGTCGGCGCAGAGTCGTCGAGCCATATCACTTCGCCATATTCCACCGCGAAATGGGTTGTCAGGCCAGCGCTGATTACGTCGCTGAGTGCTGCTCCATCGCGAACCTGAACCAAGTCCAGAACCATTTGCCGGGTGGCTTGTAAAAGATCATCGTTGGCCTGCGCCGTCTTTGCTATTCCCGCAAGCTTGTTTCGCATTTCAATGTTTCGCTCTCTGAGGAGAGTGACCTGACGCTCTACGAGAGACACGGCACCAGCGCCTCCATGGGGTAGATCCATGGACATCAACAGCTCCGGCCGATGTTTAAAAAAGCTGAGATTCTCGCGAAGATAGCTTTCAACCTGATCGCCTTCGACGACGGTCTTCGCTGGCTCGAGTGATGATGGGGAGGCCTTGTCTGCTGTCATACTATTACCATCTGCTGAGGGTGGTAACCGGTTCACCGGTTTCGCAGGCGGATAGTTCCCTCGAAAATAGTTGCCGTGGGTCCGCCAAGCCATACCGGGGCGTTGTTCTCCATCCAAGAGACCTTCAGCTTACCTCCGGGTAGATACACTGTCACCTTGTTATCAAGCTCACCCATGCGAATGCCGTGGACAACCGCTGCACAGGCCCCTGAACCACAGGCCTGCGTCTCCCCAACACCACGCTCAAAAACTCGCAACCGGATTTCACCCGAATTGACTATCTGCATAAATCCGACGTTGACACGATCCGGAAAGCTGGGGTCAGCCTGCATGGCGGCCCCCAAATCACTGACTGGCGCGGTTCTCACGTCATCCACACGTATAACGGCATGGGGGTTGCCCATGGATAACGCACCGAAGCGCACTTCTGTTCCGTTAAGCGAGAGCGTGTATTCCGTCTGCTCTTTCGCGGCCTTCATGGGAATATGCTCGGGCGAGAAGACTGGACATCCAAGATTGGCGGTAATCAGCCCATCTTCATCGGTTTTGATGGTCATTGGACCGCCGGGCGCCAACACCCGTAGCACTCTCTTCCAGCTGAGGTTCTGCTCCTTGACGAAACGAGCGAAGCAGCGAGCCCCGTTGCCACACTGACCTGCCTCGGATCCGTCGGGGTTAAAAATTCGGTAGCGAAAGTCCGCATCCGGTTGGTCCGGTGCTTCCACTAAAAGAACTTGATCGCAGCCTATCCCTCGCTGTCGATCGGCGATGCGTCTTATTTGACCGGGCGACAACGTTGCTGACTGACGGACCATATCGATGATCACAAAGTCATTGCCTGCGCCGTGCATCTTGGTGAATCGCAGGTTCATCAGGCCTTCGCTGGTAATTTGGTTTCAGAGGCCCAAAGGGTAGTGACAGTTTCTCGCTCGCGGATCTGAAAAGTTTGATTACGATCCACCATCACTTCAGCAGGCCTGGGTCGAGTGTTGTAGTTTGATGCCATGACGAAGCCGTAAGCGCCGGCACCGGTCACCGCGAGAATATCCTGTTGCTCTAGATTCAGCTCTCTTTCTTTGCCTAGAAAATCGCCGGTTTCACATACCGGTCCCACAATATCCCACAGGGTGGTGGCGCCCTCGCGCTTTGTTACCGGGACAATATCTTGCCAGGCGTCATATAAAGACGGTCTTATCAGGTCGTTCATACCTGCATCAACCAACGCAAAGTTACGATAAGGGGTGGTTTTCAAATAATTGATTTGGGTGAGCAAGACTCCAGCCATCGCGACTATGGATCGGCCGGGTTCAAAAATGAGTGTCAGGGCGCGATCTCCAAGACGACTAGTGAGTGCATTGATGTAGGCGTCCACGGCAGGAATATTTTCATCACGGTACTGAACCCCAAGACCCCCTCCGATGTCGAGATGTTCGATAGTGATGCCCGCATCACCAAGTTGATCAAGCAAAATAATCAGGCGATCCAGCGCCTCACAAAACGGCGCTATTTCAGTCAGCTGACTTCCTATATGGCAGTCGATACCAATTGGATTAATACCAGGTAAGTCTTTTGCCTGCTGATAGAGATCTGCAGCTTCGCTCATATCAACGCCAAACTTGTTTTCCTTGAGCCCGGTCGAGATATAGGGATGGGTTTTGGCGTCGACGTCGGGATTCACTCGCAGAGAGACAGGGGCAACGGTCTCAAGCCCTACAGCAACATCGTTAAGAGCGCTGAGTTCGGCAGAGGACTCCACGTTGAAGCATTTGATGCCTAAGTCTAGGGCGCGCGTCATTTCGTCGCGAGTTTTGCATACGCCTGAAAAGACGATGCGCTCTGGATCTCCACCGGCTTCGATAACCCGTTCTAGCTCACCCACTGAGACGATATCGAAACCCGATCCCAGTTCCGCAAGCACCTGCAGTACCGCGAGATTGGAGTTTGCTTTTACCGCGTAACAAATCAGGTGGTCATGTTGAGCAAGCGCGCTGGCATAGCGAGAGTACGCTGCCTCGATGGCATCGCGAGAGTACACATAGAGGGGCGTTCCATAGCGCGCGGCAATGTCCTTCAGCGGGACATCCTCGCAATAAAACTCGCTCTGCTGGTAATGGAAGACCATGATATTTCTTACTCAGGTGCCGCTGGCGATTCTTCGGGGGGCTCCGCTGGTCGCAGCGGTCCTGTCTGGCCGCAGGCGAGTAGGGCGACGACCATGAGTAGGGCGGCGAAAAGTCGCATGGTGATGTCTCTCAAAAGAGGCAGAGTATATCAGTGTCACGACTTCTCTGGGCGAGCGGGATATAGCGGGATCCCCATGTGATAGTGTTGTGGCATGGCAACGGCGAATGAGCTGACGGTGTACACGGTTTAGTTGGAGAACCCGGCGTGGCAAATGCACATTACTACGACCTGATTGAGGAGACCTTCAATGAGGTCGAGATCCGCCTAGAGGCATTGGAGGACGACCCCGACATAAGTGTTGCGGAGGGGGTAATCAATGTGCGATTCAGTAACGGCGTTGTATTTGTTTTCAGTAGACAGCCACCAACAGAACAGCTCTGGCTTGCGACTCCCGGCGGCGGCTTTCACTACGAGTGGGATCAAGATGTTAGCGATTGGCGCGACACCAAAACTCAGGAGAGCTTCAGGGATGTACTCGTTACTGAACTGTTAGTGCACGCGGGCGTGGCTTTTTCCTGGGACGACTAACGTCTATTGATCGACTCCAGCGCTGCCTTTGCCGCGGCGGCGACCTGATCAGGCGCAGTGCCTCCCAAATGATTTCTGGCGGCTACCGAACCTTCCAGCGTGAGTACAGAAAATACATCGTCATCGATTGCGTCGCTGAATTCCTGCAGTTCTTTAAGGCTAAGATCTTCCAGAGTAATGTGCTTACCTATACAGTGTCCGACCGCTTTTCCGACTACCTCATGGGCATCTCTAAAAGGTACACCCTTACGAACGAGATAGTCTGCAAGATCCGTTGCTGTAGAAAATCCCTGTAGCGCGGCGGCACGCATCCGCTTTTGATTAGGCTGGAGGGCAGGCACCATGTCGGCAAAAGCACGAAGACAATCAAACAGGGTGTTCACCGAGTCAAACAGCGGTTCTTTATCTTCCTGATTGTCCTTGTTGTATGCCAGAGGCTGACTCTTCATCAGTGTTAGCAGGGCAATAAGATGACCATTCACCCGGCCGCTCTTTCCCCGAACGAGCTCGGGCACATCAGGGTTTTTTTTCTGCGGCATGATCGAGGAGCCGGTGCAAAATCGATCCGGGATATCAATGAAGCCAAACTGGGCCGAGGTCCAAAGCACCAGTTCCTCAGCCATGCGTGACAAATGGGTTGTTATGATTGCCGCAGCGGCACAAAACTCAATGGCGAAATCCCGATCTGATACCGAGTCCAGCGAGTTACGGGTGGGTGCATCGAACCCGAGCGCCTCTGACGTCAGGATGCGGTCAATGGGAAAGGTGGTGCCAGCGAGCGCAGCTGCTCCAAGTGGGCACTGGTTGAGTCGGTGTCGGCAATCCTGCAGTCGACCCCAATCCCGCTCAAGCATCTCATTCCAGGCCAGTAGGTGGTGTCCGAAGGTAATCGGTTGGGCTACCTGTAAATGGGTGAAGCCGGGCATGACAGTGTGAGCATGCTCTTCCGCTAGCTTAATGATGCCCTGCTGTAAGCGCGTAAGTTCTTTTGAAATCTCGTCAATCGCGCGTCTGAGCCAGAGTCGTATATCTGTGGCTACCTGGTCATTTCGAGAACGCCCCGTGTGTAATTTCTTGCCAGCATCTCCCACAAGCTCGGTTAATCGAGCTTCGATGTTCATATGCACATCTTCTCGGTCAACCCGCCACTCGAAAGACCCTTGTGCAATCTCGTCCCGAATCGATGCAAGGCCTTCAGTGATTGCGGTGAGTTCGTGTTCCGATAAGATCCCAGCCGCAGCAAGCATGGTCGCGTGTGCCATCGAGCCCTCTATATCTTCTTGGGCGAGATGACGGTCAAAACTTTCTGACGCTGTAAATCGCTGAACAAAGGCATCGGTGGCCTCCGCGAATCGGCCTCCCCAGAGCGTGCTGGTGTTGTCGGTATCGTCCCCGGTGCTCATGTTGTTTTGCCGTGCCTCTGCGTTGTTCGCATCGATGATGGTGGTGCGCTCTCTGAGCAGGCACCCGTTAGAGCCGAAAGTATACCACCCCGGAGGCTGCGTTCCGGCCGACCCGTGGTAAGCTTTCGCCTGATATTGGGGAGTCTGATTGTGTCAAAACTTGTCATCGCCACGCGGGAGAGCCCACTAGCCCTTTGGCAGGCCAATCATGTGGCTGGCCGATTGCGAGAGCTGCATCCCGGCCTTACGGTAGAGCTATTGGGGATGACGTCCCGAGGGGACCAGCTTCTCGATCGACCCCTGTACAAGGTGGGAGGCAAAGGGTTGTTCGTCAAGGAGCTGGAGACAGCTCTGCTGGATGGCCGCGCCGATATTGCGGTGCACTCGATGAAGGATGTGCCCATGATGTTACCCGATGGCCTGACCCTCGGTGTGATCTGTGAACGTGAGGACCCGAGGGACGCCCTCGTGGGTGTGGGTGATCTGAGCGAGCTAGAAGAGGGCGCTCGGTTAGGCACATCGAGCTTGAGGCGTTCCTGTCAGATCAGGCGTGTGCGGCCCGACCTCGACATCGGATTTTTGCGAGGTAATGTAAATACCCGGTTGGCAAAACTCGACGCTGGAGAATTTGATGCGATTGTATTGGCCACGGCGGGTCTACTAAGGCTGGGATTTGCGGACAGAATTGGCGCGAGCATCGATCCCGATGTGTCCCTGCCAGCAGGGGGCCAGGGTGCCGTAGGTATCGAATATCGGGCAGATGATAGTCAGACAGCGGCACTCTTGGCGCCTCTGAATCACGCCACAACATCCCGTTGCGTGATCGCCGAGCGCGCGGTCGTTCGCCGTCTTGACGGCGGTTGTGATGTGCCCATTGCGAGTTATGCCGTAGAGCAGGACAGCACACTCTGGTTGCGGGCGAGAGTCGGTGCCGCAGATGGTACATCCCTGCTCATGGCGGAGGGGTCTGGTGATGATCCCGAAATCTTGGGGCAGCAGGTCGCAGAGCAACTGCTTACTGAGGGTGCCGCCGAGATCCTGAGGGCTGCGCGGGGGTGAAGCCAACAGCAGTGTTAACACGGCCGTCGGGCACTGCGGAGTCATTGGGTCGCTCGTTGGAAGCTCTCGACTGGCGGGTGCTTTATGAGCCGATGCTGGTAATTGAGCCCATTAATGACGTCCCGACGGTGCCTGCCATCACCAGGGATTCGATCGTTATTTTTATTAGCGCCAACGCAGTCCGTGCCGGACTGCCGCACTTGTTGAAGGATTTGCGTCGCACCGGGGCTAAGGTAATGGCGGTAGGCGACGCTACCGCCAAGGCTCTGGCACAGGATGAGATCACTGCGGTCGTGCCGTCACGAGCGGACTCAGAGGGACTGTTGTCCCTCGGTGATCTCACTGATTCCAAGGACAGGCAAATCATTATCGTGAAGGGGGAAGGTGGACGTGCGCTTCTGACCGACACCCTCAGAGAGCGCGGCGCCGTCGTTACCGAGTTTATTTGTTACCGCCGACTCCCGGCAGACATTGATGCGGCTGACTTCTGTTGGCGCCTCTGCCGTGAGGAATCTCTCGTTTTTCAGGCCAGTAGTGGGGAGACGCTAGAGAGACTTTCGGCGCTGCTAGGCGAGGGCGGACAGCCAAATTTACTGGACAGTCCGGTCATCGTTCCTTCAGACCGCGTGGCTGAGGTCGCGACCGCTCTGGGATGGAGTCGTGTCCTGGTGGCCGAGAATGCCAGTGATCAGGCATTCCTGAAGGTATTAAACCTGACAGACGATGGTGTGGTGACCGAAACTGCCCTTGCACAGCAGGGGTCAACATCGGATGAGCAGGCGTTTACTGACGATGACGACCCCTTAATAACCCATCAAGAAATCCCTGATAAACCTGCGGAACGAGACGACATGCCTGCCAGCGACGCCGATCACAGTCAGGGGCAATCCGCTCCAGCACCAGCCCCGCCAGTACCGAGGCGCGCCGACTGGCTCGCGCGATTACTCCTTGTGCTTACCTTATTATGTTTGGGGTCAGCGACCTATGCAGGGTGGCGATTTTTCTGGCCCCAGTGGTTGCAGTTGACGAGGGCTGACACCCAGGTCGAGGAGAGGCTGGCGCGACTTGAAAACAGTGAAGGGATAAGCCCCGCGCAAATGAATGCCGCATTGGCCTCTGGATTGCGCGAGCTGCAAACCAGTCTTATTAGCTCAATTAATGATAGCGCCGTTGACCAGGCTGATCGTCAAGCCAGAATCTCAGCGGATTACGAGGCGCTTCTCACCCGTCTGGATAGGATGGAAATCCGGCTCGCCCGATTAACAGCAACCGACCGTCGAGAGTGGTTGGCTCAGGAAGCCGCTTTTACGGTTCGATTGGCTGCGCAACGCTTGTCTTCTGCCCGGGATGTAAAAGCTGCAATAGCGCTTTTGAACAACGCGGATAATTTGCTTAGCGAGGTCGATGACCCACGATTGGATAGGGCGCGTGTTGCGATTGCCTCTGATCGAGCCCAGTTACTGGCGGCCCCTAGGGTGGATAACGTCGGTATCCATGCCCGTTTTAGCGCCCTTGCCCGTCAGGCTAACGAGCTAAAAATAGGTTCACAGCGTATGGTGACCGCCCAGTCCATTTCTGAGCCGCAGGGAGAGGGCTTGCTTGCCCGCTTGGGTTGGGGCTGGGATGCCGCGTTGGCGAAGCTCAGCGATTATCTGGTGATCAAATCTCGAGACAGCAGCCTGTCGGCATTCACAACGCCAGATGAAGAAGAGCTGGCGCGGCAGATGGTGCGGTTACTGCTCGAGCAGGCGCAAATAGCAGCGCTCTCAAGTAATCAGGCGCTTTTTGATGGGGCATTGTCGCGTGTTTCCGACATTCTGCGTCTGGTGGAAGCGCAAGATCCACAGCATGTGACCCCTATTCTCGAGGAATTGGTGTCACTCTCTGCTCTTGATATTGCACCCTCGCTTCCCGATCTCATTGAATCCAGTGCCGCCTTGGCGGATGCTCTCGCGCTGTTGGGTAACGACGTTATAGCCGCCGATATTTCAACGACAGACCTGCAGGAACAATAGTGCGCAGCTTATTTTTTTATGGCGTGTTGGGACTGCTAGTTGGCGCGGGTTTGGTCACGCTGGTAGAGCAGGATCCGGGTTATGTCTATATCAGCTGGCGAGAAAGCTCTGTTGAGACCAGCTTGTGGTTCGGTATTACCTTGGCGCTAGTGTCGTGGATGCTGGTCGCGCTCTTTCTCAAGCTTGTGGCCAAGATTCTGCGGAGTCGACTCACGCTCATGGATTGGCTTGGTAACCGAAAAAGTAGAAGCGCGACAGCCTTGAGTAATCGCGGTCTTATTAATTTTGTTGAAGGCAATTGGGAGCAGGCACGTAAACAACTGCTTCGGGCTGCTAGATACACGGAGGCACCTCTGCTTAATCACTTGATCGCCGCGCGGGCGAGCTTTCGTTTGGGCGATGTGGACGAGGCCAGACGCCAGCTGGGTATTGCCGAGACTATTGATGTCGATGCGGGTATTGCGGTCGAGCTTACCCAAGCGGAACTTCAGCTAACCGCAGGTCAATATGAGCAGGCGCTGGCTACGCTAGTGCGCGCAAGAGCTAATGCCAACAAGCACCCCTATGTTGTTGAACTGTTGGCACGGGCACACCTTCAGCTTGGGGATTGGGAGTCTTTGCAGGAAATTTTGCCCGAGTTTAAGAAATACAAGCTTAACGCTAGCGGCCATTTGTCCGACATCGAGGAGCAAATGTGGTTCGGTTTGATGTCATCGGCGATCAAGGCGCCTGATGCCGAGGGGGCTCTTGAAAAAATTTGGCGATCCGCTCCCGCGGAATTCAAAGAGCAGAGGCGATTCCGTCGGCATTTCGTCGCGCAGTTGCGCCACTTAGAGGCTTATCCAGCACTTGAACGCTGGGCGGTGGAATTTCTGGATAGTGAATGGGATGAAACACTGGTTGACAGCCTTGGCCGGTTTGCACCGAAGCAACCTAAGAAGCTGCTGAAAACTCTTGATCGCTGGCTTACACAACAGGGGAAGGATTATCGCTTGATGATGGCAGCGGCTCGTGTGGCACTTCACGCTCATGAGTGGGATCGTGCCGAGGCACTGTTGCTCGAGGCGAGTCAGCAGGAGGGTTCAGCTGAGGCATCGTGGTTGCTATCGGCTATGTATCGTGCGTCAGGGCGAGGGGAGGGGATCGTCGAACTCCTAGAGCAGATGGGTCGTGACCTGTATGGTGATCCGGGCGTTCCCCTCCCTGACACAGGGTCCAGTTCTTGAGAATTGTCTAGGGTCTTCGGCCTGGGAGTTCAATACCCAGTGAATCCCACAGGGCGTCTACCCGTGTTTTGACTTCTGGGCTCATTGAAATTGCGGTACCCCATTCCCGATCGGATTCACCCTCCCACTTATGGGTGGCATCCATGCCCACCTTGGAGCCGAGACCGGCAACGGGCGAGGCAAAATCCAGATAATCAATAGGTGTGTTGTCAATAAACACACTGTCCCGCCTGGGATCCATTCGGGTTGTCATTGCCCAAACGACATCTTCCCAACTGCGTGCGTTGACGTCGTCGTCGGTAACGATGATGAACTTGGTGTACATAAACTGACGCAAGAATGACCATATACCCATCATGATGCGCTTCGCGTGCCCGGGGTATTCCTTTCGGATGGTCACCACCGCAAGACGATAGGAACACCCTTCAGGAGGTAAGTAAAAATCTACGATTTCGGGGAACTGTTTTCTAAGTAGAGGTAATACCACCTCGTTCAATGCGACGCCGAGAATAGCGGGCTCGTCTGGAGGTCTGCCGGTGTAGGTGCTGTGATAAATTGGATTGCGACGGGTCGTCATTGCCTCAACAGTGAATACAGGGAACCGCTCTACCTCGTTGTAATAGCCCGTATGATCGCCAAAGGGGCCTTCATCGGCTTCTTCCCCAGGCTGTATATAGCCTTCTAGAATAATTTCTGAATGGGCCGGCACACGCAATTCATTCTGCTTGCAGCGGTCAGTTACGCAATCGGCCACCTCGGTTTTGCTTCCTCTAAGCAAACCCGCAAAGGCGTATTCAGAAAGGGCGTCGGGGACGGGAGTCACCGCCCCGAGGGTAGTGGCTGGGTCTGCTCCGAGGGCAATGGCAACGGGGTAGGGCTCCCCCGGGTTTTTTAGCGTCCAGTCGCGGAAATCGAGAGCGCCACCGCGGTGGGAGAGCCAACGCATGATCAGTTTGTTGGGTCCGATCAGCTGCATGCGATAGATGCCGAGGTTCATTCTGGGCTTTTCCGGGCCTCGGGTGATAACCAGCGGCCAGGTCACCAGCGGTCCAGCGTCTCCCGGCCAGCAGGTTTGTACCGGCAGGCGGGTCAGATCAATGTCATCGCCTTTGAGCACAATGTCTTGGCATGGCGGCCGTTTGACCACCTTGGGCCCCATGTTAAGAACCTGCTTCAGCAGAGGCGCCTTGTCGATAAGGTCCCGCATTCCTTTTGGGGGATCTGGTTGTCGCAGGTAGGCCAGCAATTCCCCAATCTCCCGCAACGCCTCGATGGACTCCGCGCCCATACCCATGGCAACCCGTTCTTCGGTGCCGAATAAATTGGCGAGCACCGGTACGTCGTATCCCACGGGGTTTTCAAAAAGGAGTGCTGGCCCGCCACCCCGAAGGGTGCGATCGGAAATCTCTGTCATCTCAAGATTGGGATCGACGGCCTCCTTGATGCGAACCAGTAGTCCGCGCTTCTCGAGTTCCGCAATGAAGTCCCTGAGGTCGGTAAATTGCACGCTCATTGAGGTGTTACAAATTATTTCCGCTTCATCGATTTGAAGAATTCTTCATTCGACTTGGTATCTTTCAGCTTATCGAGGAGAAACTCAATCGCCGGGAGATCTTCCATACCGTGGAGTAGCTTGCGCAGAATCCACATACGTTGCAGCTCCTCGTCACCCGTGAGCAGTTCCTCGCGCCGAGTGCCGGAACGCCGGATATTGATAGCGGGATAAACTCGCTTCTCGGCGATCTTTCGGTCGAGATGAAGCTCCATATTGCCGGTGCCTTTGAACTCTTCGTAGATCACTTCATCCATTTTTGAGCCGGTGTCGATGAGTGCCGTGGCAATAATGGAAAGGCTACCCCCTTCCTCAATGTTTCTGGCGGCACCAAAGAAGCGCTTTGGGCGCTCTAATGCGTGGGCATCGACACCCCCCGTTAGGACCTTGCCTGAGCTCGGAACAACTGTGTTGTAGGCCCGGGCAAGTCGCGTGATGGAATCCAGGAGAATCACTACGTCACGCTTGTGTTCAACGAGGCGCTTGGCTTTTTCAATGACCATGTCGGCCACCTGAACATGTCGCGAGGGTGGTTCATCAAAGGTCGATGCAACAACCTCTGCACCCTGCGCACCCACGGAACGCTGCATCTCGGTTACTTCTTCCGGACGCTCATCGATCAGTAGAACGATAACGTAACATTCGGGATTGTTTGAGATGATCGCCTGAGCGATGTTCTGCATCATGATGGTCTTACCGGCCTTGGGGGGTGCGACCAACAGACCCCGTTGTCCTTTGCCGATAGGAGCGCATAAATCGATGATTCGCCCTGTAAGGTCTTCCGTTGAGCCATTACCTTTTTCCAGAGTGAGTCGCTCGTTAGGAAATAGGGGGGTGAGATTCTCGAAGAGAATTTTGCTTTTGGCACTTTCGGGTGACTCGAAGTTGACGTCTTTGACTTTTAGCAAGGCAAAGTAGCGTTCTGAATCCTTGGGCGGTCGGATCATGCCGGTGATCGTGTCACCAGTACGAAGATTGAAGCGCCGAATCTGACTCGGGCTTACATAAATATCGTCAGGACCTGCCAGATAGGAAGAATCTGACGACCGCAGGAAGCCAAAGCCGTCCTGAAGTATCTCAAGCACTCCATCGCCCCAGATGTCCTCTCCGCTTTTGGCGTGCCTCTTGAGCAGGGCAAAGATGATGTCCTGCTTGCGGGATCGAGCCATATTCTCAAGGCCCATCTCCCGGGCCATATCGATAAGCTCCTGAGTTGATTTGTTTTTGAGCTCAGTCAGGCTTAGGGGATTCGCGCTGGGCGTCGCGGGGTCACGCCTTTTTTGACGACGGTTTCTGCCTCGTCGTCCCCCGTTATTACCGCCACCGTCGCTTGCATCCACCGCCTCGGTAGCCTCGGTCTCTGCGGCAGCCTCGGCGGGTTCGGGGGAGGTTTCGCTGGATTTGTTCAGCTTCAGTGTGCGCCCAGTATCACTACTGGATTCGTCGTTGGTAAGCTGATCTTCTATCTCTTTGCTCTCTGAGCTGTTGTTGTCGTCCACAGATTGATTCCGAAGTAATGGGAAAAAATGGCAAGCCCTGAATGGGCTGTTTACAAAGGTTGATGCGATCGGCGCCTAACCCCCAAAGTCACCGGATACACAATGAAGCGTGGACCAGGTTTGGAGTTATAAGGGGGGAGGTGGCCAGGAAACCGATGGCTTTCGGGCCCTGCAATTCCTAAATTAGCACTGGACGCAGGGTGCGTCCAGACTTTTTATTACGTTTATTTTTGGCTGTTTTTGGCTCAATTTAGATGCAGCTGTCTATAAATTCCGACAGTTGAGTTTTCGAGAGGGCCCCAACTTTGGTTTCAACCGCATTGCCGTCCTTAAAAACGATGAGAGTTGGAATCCCCCGGATACCAAATTTTTCGGGGATGCCTGCGTTGGCATCGACGTCAACTTTGCATACTTTTAGCCTGCCCGCGTAGTCGGCAGCTATCTCGTCGAGGATTGGCGCGATCATTTTGCAGGGTCCACACCATTCTGCCCAAAAATCAACCAGTACCGGGACTTCCGCTGACAGGACTTCCGAATCAAAGGTGGCTTCGGTAACGTGGACGATACTCTCACTCATATGGGCTCCCTAGCAGGCGTTTGTTACCACTTAATCACGATGGCCAACTATAGCACTACCACACCAGCAGACACAGACCCCGAGGAATCTTGGCACGTATATTTGTTGGTCTGTGCCGACGGCAGTTTCTACACTGGGGTTACCAACCATTTGGCACGCCGGCTGCGGCAGCACAACGGAGAGCTCGCGGGTGGGGCTCGCTACACCCGAGTCCGTCGACCAGTGGCGGTTGCCTGGCAGCAGTCGGCGGTATCCCGAGGGCAGGCTCAACAGCTGGAATACAAAGTAAAAAAGCTATCGCGCGCGGACAAAAGAGCACTGATAAAGTCCGGGGGTATTATAGGCCCATGAAAGTAGGGCACACAGAGTTTTGGTCGTGGGCGCTGGGTCGGTGGCAAGGGCCCGCTGCACCGCGTTTGCTGAAGCTTCAGGATGAGCACAATGTGGTTATCCTGGAGTTGATGTTCGTAGCTTGGCTGGGTGTCCAGCGCAGGGCGATCAGTCAGGATGATCTCGATCAACTTCGTGGGGGTGCACAAGCCTGGATTGACCAGGTGGTGGTGCCTTTGCGGCGAGTCCGGCGAGCGTGGAAAGCCGACGGTCAGCAAGCGTCCTTGCGTACGCGTCTGCAGGCACTTGAACTGGAGGCGGAGAAGGACCTTTCCATGTTGTATGTCGAGACATGGTCGCTCATCTCGGCGACTGCCAACGGCGATACCGCAGATCACTGTGAAGACGCTCTCGGACACAATCTGAGGTTGGTGCTTGAAGGGGTGGGGTTAGGGACAGACGACGCGCTACGCCAGCAGCTCATACAGGATTTCTCGCGATGAAAGGCCGCCTATACAGCTAATTGACCCTGAAATCGTGCTGATGTTGCTTTGTGGCGACAGTTGCTCGCTACTAGTTACTGTTCGGTGTTAATGACTATTAGCCACTGTGATTCTCAGTTTTACCCTTTCCATTAGCCCTTAAACCAGAGTTGGCCACCGCGCTATCCATCCGATGTTACGCTGCGCTGGCGCTACAGGCCCTGTGTGCGTACCATGGGCTCCCGTAACGGCCAGCTAGGCCATACTTGCAACTAACACTAGGTAAGAAACATGTTTGATGTAACTGCGCGTCGCCTTTCGATACTTTTTATAGTACCGCTATTTGCCGGTGCACTAATTGCTTGCCAGGAGCAGGCCGAGGAGCCAGCCCCCGTGACACTTGATACTCCTGAGAAACGATTGAGCTATGGCATTGCCCTGCGCATGAGTCAGCGCATGGTCTCTGACGGTATGATGATGGACGTTGATGCCTACGCCCTTGGGATGCGTGATGCCTTTGAGGGTGCTGAAGCTCGTCTTACCGACGAAGAGATCAATGCTGAGATGATGGCATTTCAGGCGAAGGTGGAGGCTGAACGCGAGACGGCACAAGCTCAAGTCGCTGAGGGTAATGCGGAAGCGGGCGCTGCTTTTCTTGCCGAGAATGCTCAGCGAGATGGGATCGTCGTCACGGAATCTGGGTTGCAGTATGAGGTCGTGACCGCGGGAGAGGGGGCATCACCAGGACCGGACGACCAGGTGGAGGTTCATTACCGTGGCACGCTTATCGACGGTACAGTTTTTGATAGTTCTTACGATCGAGGCCAAACGGTGACCTTCGGCGTTACCCAAGTAATCCCGGGCTGGACTGAGGCGTTGCAGCTGATGAAGGAGGGAGACAAGTACAACCTATACATCCCGAGTGAGCTTGCTTATGGCGCTGGGGGTGCGGGTCAGGTCATCGGCCCCAACTCAACGCTGATCTTTGAGGTTGAGTTGATCAAGGTCCTCTCGGATGAGGCTGCTGAATAAATAGAGGAAGAATCTTCATGACCCCGGTTTTACCGGGGTTTTTTATGCCAGTTCCAGGTACTGTTGATAGAAATACCTGAGATAGTCGTCAAAATCAGGCTGTGAGGCATTCTCCATCACGCGTTGTTGTGCGATCGATACGCTTGCAGCAGTCTCCAGCTCCGCACGCACAATATCGTCGAGAGGTCGACTCAGAAAATCCTCCTGCCAGCCCTGAGAGTAGTTCAGAGCAAGACGCCAAAAGGGCATATTCTTTTCCCGCATTTCTCGCAGGATTCGGCCGGAGGGGGTTGCCTCGGGGTTGAGCACCTTGGTCTTGGCATCGGCAATAGCTCGAGCATGGTCGTTGCCACCAACAGCAGAGTCGAGTAACTGCGCGGTTTCCCCCAAGTTGTCCAGCAGCTCAGTCGCAAGTCTTCGCAAAGCAACCTCCCCAGTTGCTGTGCTCAGCATAAGATCGGGATCACGTCCCTGATTTACCACACGCTTTAAATTTTCCTTGTTGCGCCGCTGGCCTGTCTCATCGCAAAGAGGACTATCGGTCGTCAGAGCGTTTACCAAAAAGGTATCGATCAGCCTGATGGTGTCCTCGTCGATACCAAGGGGCAGAAATGGATTGATGTCGATACAACGCACTTCGATGTATTCGATCCCCCCACGCTTCAATGCAACCACAGGCGCTTCCCCTGACTTGGTTACGCGCTTTGGCCGGATAGGGCTGTAAAACTCGTTCTCGATTTGTAGCAGACTGTCATTCAGCTGAGCCTGTTCTCCATCGGCGGTCACCTTGAAGTCAGCATAGGCTGCATGAGGTGTAACGATTGCACCGCGAAGAGTTGCGATGTAGTTATCCAAGTCGTTATAGCAAACCTGCAGGCCTGCCTGCGCGTTACTGGTGTACCCCAAATCGCCCATCCGAAGTGACGTGGCATTGGGGAGGTAAAGGCTGTTGGCAGCGTCATCCATTGGAAGTAAGTGATGATTCTTATTCCCGGATAAAAAGCTCGCGCACACTGCCGGTGAAGCGCCCAAGAGATAGACCAGCAACCAAGCTCGATCAAAAAAATTTCTGATCAAGTCCAGATAGCCCTGAGTTTGGAAATCCTTAAGTTTTAGGGGCTTATCCGCGTTCTCCCATGCCGCTTGCCAGAACTCCTCGGGCATCGAGAAGTTGTAGTGTATGCCAGCAATCGCCTGCATCATCCGGCCGTAGCGTACGCCAAGACCATTTCGGTACACCCGTTTCATCTGACCTACATTTGATGAGCCGTAGGAGGCGATGGGTATGTTTGATTCTCCTGCAAGAATACAAGGCATGCTGGCACCCCACACAATTTCATTGTCCAGTGCCGTGGCGGTGAATCGATGGAGTTCGTCGAGCTGCCCCAGTGTCGTTGAGATATCGCTGGCAACGGGCGTGATGAATTCGAGTAAGGATTCCGAGTAGTCAGTGGTGATACCTGGGTGCGTGAGTGCAGAGCCGAGGGCTGCTGGATGGGGGCTTTGCGCCAGCATGCCTGTCCCTTGCTCCACCCGAAGGCCTTCTTTCTCAAGGCCTCGGCAGATTCGGCTCAAGACGTTGCTGCCTGATCCCGCAATGCTGTCGCGCCTCGATTGCACAAATGATTCCACGGGGGATTGCCTCCAGAGTCACCGCCGTCTCAGCCGGAGGATACGCCCCGTCAGAGTATGTTGGGGCGCAAGTGTATGCTCTCAGGGTGCTGGGGTACAGCGGCCCAAAAGAGGGTACTATAGTCCGACATAAGCACAGCCATAGGGAGGTGGCCCATGCAAATAAAACAGTGGTTGACTCAGCTGGCGTCTGAGGGCGGGTCCGATCTTTATCTGAGCACGGGCGCACCGCCCTGTGCCAAATTTGATGGTGAACTCAGGCCAATCGCTTCGTCGGTGCTTGCCCCGGGAGAGATTGCGGGAATTGCCAATGAGATTATGGATGAGACTCAGCGAGAGGAGTTTCAGCGTGAGCTAGAGATGAATCTGGCGATTTCGATTCCCAGTGTCGGCCGATTCAGGATTAACATTTTCAACCAGCGCAACGAGGTGTCTATCGTTGCGCGTAATATCGTCACTGACATTCCGAATTGGCGTGATCTTGGATTGCCCGAGATTCTTACCGACCTAATCATGCGCAAGCGGGGGTTAATTCTTTTCGTGGGCGCTACAGGCTCCGGTAAGTCAACCTCACTCGCTGCGATGATTGATCACCGCAATTCAAATACCGCCGGCCATATCGTGACGGTAGAGGACCCGGTCGAATTTGTTCACCGCCACAAGCGTTCGATCGTGAACCAGCGGGAGGTGGGGGTCGATACTCGAAGTTGGCATAACGCACTCAAGAATACCCTCCGCCAGGCACCAGACGTTATTTTGATTGGGGAAATCCGGGATCGAGAAACCATGGAGCACGCGATCTCTTTTGCAGAGACAGGGCACCTATGCATCTCGACGCTGCATGCGAATAATGCAAACCAGGCTCTAGATCGCATCATCAACTTCTTTCCTGATGAAAAACGAAAGCAGCTACTTCTCGACCTGTCATTGAACCTGCAGGCCTTTGTTTCCCAGCGCCTGATACCGGCTGTAAACGGAGGTCGCTCCGCGGCGATAGAAATCTTGCTCGGTACGCCAACAGTCAAGGAGCTGATCGCGCGTGGCGAGATCGGGGGCATTAAGGAGGTCATGGAAAAGTCGGAAGAGCTGGGCATGAAGACCTTTGACAAAGCGCTGTTCGATCTCTTTGAGGCAGGCAAGATTTCTGAAGAGGAAGCTCTCAAGAATGCGGACTCGGCGAATAACCTGCGCTTGAGGATAAAGCTTGCTCAGGAAGATGGCGCAATAACCTCAGCGGGCGGGTTCACCATGGAGGGCGCAGAGGAAGACGATGAAGTCACCGTCTTTGAGCCTAGAGACTCAAACTGACTGAGCGCCTAGTCGCTCCTGATCCTGCCGCATTTGAGCCACCGTGTCTTTGAAGTTGGTGGTCCGATCCAAAATATCCACCATGTCCCGGTCAATGAGCGCAATCAGCTGGGCCACCGTGAGTTCTCTGAGCTTGATACCATCGCGGTTGGTAAAAATGTAGCTGTCTTTTTCCATATCGCGCACAGCGACCCTGGCCATCATAGGCGGTTCCCTATCATGGAAGCCCAGCCACGTACCCATAGGGATCTGCAGCTTAACAACCGTTTGGCTCGTGAAAGGCTTTTCTGTCGCTACGCCTTGCTCTTGGGCCCCACGGTGCGCCGCGGGTGCCCGTATCTCCTGAGTGGCGGTTTCGGTCTCCGGAGCCCGCTCGGGCTCAGGAGATAGCCGCCTCGCCAAGGCGTCCTGTGCTTCTGCTTCCGGCTGAGCTTGAGCAGATGTTTCGCGCTTGCTGATTTCACGAGCTTGTTGCTGCTGTTGTAACTGATATTCCACCACGGTCGCCATGGACAAGCAGAAGCTATCCTGAGTATTTAGGCTGACCATCTCACCCGACTTGAGTAACTGGCTGATGTCCTTAAAAGGCTTTCTGAAAGTCCGCGCGCCCAAAAAATCCATAAACAGAATCTGGGTGTTTTCTGCGATTGCGCCGGCGACGCAAAGTTGTTGTTGCCCCTCGGGCATCTCCACTGATAGCCAGGATCCCGCTTGCAGTCCCAGCTCCTTAAGTTGATTTGCGTCCGGGGCCGACTGCACGGGTTGCCCCTCTATCTCGATGGGATCCGCACGCAGCAGCCCAAGATCCTCGCCTCTTACATTACGAAGCAGGGCGTATTCAATGAGACCAATGGCGCCGGCTATTGCATCCTGGTCGGGTTGGAGACTGACCAAATGTTTGGCCAGTGTTGCAGGTAAATGCTGAATAGTATGTTGCAGTCTATTCTGGCCATTCGCGTCCTCCTCAGAAACCGGCTGTACGGCTTGTGCAAGCAGATGAGTGGTGTCGGAGAAGCTTTGCCAGTCGTCGCTGTTGATGCCTTGAGTGGAGGCGATACGCAAGCCGCTTTGATACCAGTCGGACTTCATAAATCGGGCCACGGAGCCTGGCACTTCACAGCTAGCGAGGACGCGGTTTAGCTCTGCCGCAACCGACAGGCGCAGAGCGTCCCCATCAAGGGCAGACCATTCACGTTCGATCAGTCGAGGCGCTTGCAGTGCCAATTCGGCAGCATGAGCCTTGAGTTCTTGGGACAACTCTGCCAAGGCCGAATCAACCTTTGGCTCACTGGGAAAGTCCTGCCGGGCCCGATCAAGTAGCGCTTTGAGACTAAGCGCGAGGTCCGCTGCAGCGCCTTTTTGATCTGGACGCCAGCCGGTGAATCCCCGATGGATTGTGTCCATAAAGCGATGGAGTGCATGTCCGCCGGGGGTGAAAAACCGCTCGTCGGTAAGCGCGAAGGCTGCCGCAAGAGGGCGCAGTTGACCTAGCAGTGTCCTGATAGGGTCGGCTAGTGGGTAGGTTGTCATCCAGTGCTCAAAACTTGCATCGACCCAAGTAATCACGGCGGCACTTTCGGTCTCCGGGACTTTGAAGCCCGCATCATTGAGCGCGTCAACTAGGGACTGAGAGGCGCCAGGCTTGAGATCCTCGAGAGCGCTGAGCAAGCGTTCACCGGATAGGCCGTCAGGACGAACAGGTCCAGCAAATGCCGATCTGACATTCGCTTCCAGTGATTGGGTCAGGGGTAGCCGGTCCGGCTCTTGCATCCTCGCTCTGTCCCTCGTGGCGCGTCATGCGCTCTTTGTTCCCAAAACCACGCCCGTGGAGGGTGCTGGGAACCCCGTTACCGTCGGGAGTCTGCCAGCAGTTTATCCACTATGCGCTCTAACTGTTTGAGATTATTACACTCTGTGGCTAAGTGACAGTGACGAATTACTGGCAACATTGCCGAATCACCGGTCCCCCAAGCGACTCTGGGCTCGGGATTTAGCCAAATCAGGCGCTTGCAGCGACTTTTTATCTCAGCGAGGATGTCCAGTCTAGGGTCGCTGTTGTTGTTCCTAGCATCCCCCAGAATGATAACCGTGGTGGCGCTGTGGATATCGGTCAGGGCCTGATCGGCAAAATCTTGAAAGGCGCGCGCGTAATCCGTCGCGCCACCGTAGGTTCTATTGACTGCATTGACAGCTTCCTCCACGGGTAGCGCTTCAAACCAGTCGGTTACCTCGCCAAGTGTGCTTGAAAACGCAAAACTTCGTGTTCGCGGTAATACGTCTTGCACTGCGTAAAGGAACATCAGAAGGAACTTGGCATAGGCGGCGACCGATCCACTCACATCACAGATTGCCATGACCTGGGGTCTGCGTCTTTGAACTGTCTTCCAGCGCGTTGTGAAGGGTATGCCGTCAGTGCTTATGGAAGCGCGCAAGGTAGCGGGGACATTCAGCTGGCCCCGTCGATGCCGCTTACGCCGTCTACCGTGCCGGCTCGCTAGCTTTCGGGCCATCCGCTCGATCAGTTTACGCATACGCATCATCTGATGAGGGCTGATGTTCGAAAGCTTCACTTCAGAAAGGGTATTGTCCAGAAATTCCTCGGTGTCTCCCGAGGCGTGCACGAGGTACGCGCGCTCAACGCGATCCCGGGCACGCAAGCGCAGCCGCTCGCGCAGTTCCTGCAGTTCGTGAAAGGCTGCCAGATTTTCCTGCTCTAGTTGAATGGCCGCATCGCGCATGTCCGTTTCGCCGAGAGCATCAAGCAGGCGGCGGGTGTACTGACCGCGCTGAGTGAAGAGTCGGATGTTATCTACTTCCGCTTCCCGTGCTGCGGCCTCGATGGCTACAGAGAGCAACGCCTCATCCCCACTCTGTAATGCACGGACCAAGGATGAGTCGAGTAGGCTGGATAGCTCCCTGGAACCGCTGGCCGCTTGGGAAAGTGCGGATGGTGGTGTAGCCGGCTGGGCGCCGTTGTCGCCATGGGTGTCTTCGGAAGGGCCGTGATCCTGATCATTTGGCCCTGTTGACGTTGCTCGGGCCGAGGCGTCGCGGGGGGTTGGTAGACCAAAAAAAATATCAAAGGCTTCCTGATAGCGAGCCTCCTCATAGGGCGACTTGGCCAGTACTGAAGCGAGCCCGTCGCGCAAGGCAGAGCGGTCTGTATACCCAAGGAGACTTGCTGCGTGTACTGCATCGAGGGAGTCGGCAGGGGATATGGGAACGTCTCTGCCCCGAAGAAATTTTATAAATTCAAGGAGCTGATGACTGCTGCTACCGGCGATCATCAAGCGGTAGTCTGTTTGAGCAGCTTGTTGAGTTGGTCTTCAGCTTCGACAATATCCTCTTCATATTTAAGCAACACATTGAGAGTGTCGTGTACCAGTCTGCTATCCAACTGTTCGGCGTGAAGCAATAACAAGCTCCTGGCCCAGTCGATGGTTTCAGAGATTGCGGGCGCTTTCTTGAGATCAAGTTCGCGTACGGCATGCACGAAGCGGACGAGCTGATCAGTAAGCTTGTCCGCCAACTCGGGCACACGTGCCGTGACTATTCTTGCCTCTAGTTCGATAGAGGGAAATGGTATGTGCAGGTGAAGGCAACGGCGTTTGAGTGCATCCGATAAATCTCGGGTATCGTTTGAGGTAAGAAAGACGATCGGTTTTGACCGAGCCTGAACGGTGCCTATTTCAGGGATTGATACCTGAAAGTCGGACAGTACTTCCAGGAGCAGCGACTCAAATTCAAAATCCGCTTTATCGATCTCATCGATTAACAGCACAGCGCCTTGCTCCTGCTCCATGGCGCGAAGCAGGGGGCGGGGCTCAAGAAACTCCTTGGCGTAGAAAACATCGCCTGTGCTGTGTAGGCGTTGTATTGATTCCTTAAGGCCTTTGGCGCCCTCGAGCATGTCCCCCAGTTGCTCTTTGAGAATCTGTGTGTAGAGCAGCTGCTTACCGTATTTCCACTCGTAGAGTGCTTTGGCTTCGTCCAAGCCTTCGTAGCACTGCAGACGAACCAAGGGCTTGTTGATGACCTGCGCGCAGGTTTTAGCTAACTCGGTTTTGCCGACGCCGGGTGGGCCCTCTACCAGGATGGGTTTGTTGAGCTGGGCCGCGAGGTAGACAACGGTGGCAATCCGGGTGGTACATATATAGCCAGCCTGCTCAAAGTCGGTGGTGATACCCTCGATATCGTTAAGGGCTTGATAGAAACTGGTTTCCACTGATATTTCCTATAGTGAGTCAGCCGCCTGAGGCATTCATGAAACGCAGGATTTGCGGCTCATGGGGCTTATCGAACACATGTTGCTGGGGTTTGTACAACAGCGCCTGCTTGATCGCTGTTTCAATATCCTCATCAGTTACTCCCGCGCGAAGCAGCTCTCGCAGACTGATGGAGTCTTCATTGCCCAGGCAAAGTAGTAGTCGCCCTTCTGCGGTCACTCGGAGTCGGTTGCAGTCAGCACAAAAATTATGACTATGGGGAGAAATTAAACCTACGCGACTGGTTCGACCGGCGACTTGCCAATACCGAGCGGGTCCCGAGTGAGCTTGGGGAGTGAGGGGGATCAGCTCAAATTCTTGCTGAAGATGCGTGAAAATCAGGTTGCTGCTGACGAATTCAAGTGCTTTTCCAGCCGCGTTGACCTGACCGAGCGGCATTTCCTCGATAAAAGCAATGTCGATACCCCGCTCGATGGCATAAGTCGTCAACGGAGTGATATCTGTTTCGTTTTGCCCCGCTAGAATGACGGCGTTCAATCTGATTCGCTCAAAACCAGCTGCGACGGCAGTGTCGATACCTTCCAACACACGACTTAGCTCTCCGGTACGGGTCAACTGGCGAAAGCGATTTTGGTCGAGGGTATCCAGACTGATGTTGAGCGAAGTGACGCCCAAACGTTTTAATTCAGGTGCAAAGCGAGATAGCTGGCTGCCGTTAGTGGTTATCGCGAGCTCTTTTAAGCCGTCCAAGCGACCCAGCGCGTCGAAAAGAGTGTGGATATCGCGGCGAACCAGTGGCTCCCCGCCGGTGATGCGAATTTTTTTCACGCCTAGGCCGACAAAAATCCTCCCAATACGAGCAAGCTCCTCCAAAGAAAGCACCTCCCGCCGGGGCAGGAACTGCATTTCCTCAGCCATGCAGTAGGTGCACCGGAAATCGCAACGGTCGGTAACCGATAGACGGAGATAATCGATGCGACGACCCTGAGGATCAATAAGCTGTGTTTCTCTAGCCTCTGCCATTGCGGGAGTTTACACGGTTCTCAAGCTTATTCAGACTGACCCCAGTCCCCAAAGTAAGAAGGCGAGCCATCGAATGATTGACCCCAGAGTGTCTGTTGTCCCCGGTTTACTGCTGGCAGGCCTGACTGGCCTGATGATGGTCTCGGCCGACCTGCCGACGCCCATGGTCGTCACCGGCACAACCGCTGTGATCTGTGTGATGTGGTGGATCTTTGAGCCAATTCCTATTCCGGTCACCTCATTGTTGCCCCTCGCGCTTATGCCCCTTTTTGGGGTGATGACTCCCGCTGAGACCGGTGCCGCCTATGGGTCTCCATTGATCCTGCTTTTACTGGGTGGTTTCCTGCTGTCTCGGGGAATGGAATCTTCGGGCGCACATCGCCGGCTGGCTTTGGGCGTCGTGCGGCTGGTGGGCAGTGACAGTCCTCGCCGACTTGTGATCGGCTTTATGCTCGCGGGCGCTGGCCTCAGCATGTGGATTTCCAACACGGCTACCGTTCTCATGTTGCTCCCTGTCGCCCTTGCAGTGCTCGACAGCGCGGAAGAGAAAGAGTCGCTGCAAGTGCCGCTGCTACTCGGTCTGGCGTGGGCCTGCTCTATTGGTGGCTTGGGCACGCCAATCGGAACCCCCCCCAACCTCATTTTCATGCAGGTGTATGAAAATAGTACGGGTCAGCATATTGGCTTTACCCAGTGGATGTCTGTGGGCATTCCTGTCGTGGTGGTGATGGTCGTCGTAGCGGCGCTGTGGGTGACAAGGAGGTTACCGAAAGAAATGGAAGTGTTGGTGCCCTCCCCTGGGGCATGGCGGAGCGCAGAGCGTCGTGTGCTGATCATCTTTGGCTTAACCGCTTTAACCTGGATGACCCGGGCAGAACCCTTCGGTGGGTGGCGTGAGTGGCTGGGTGTGCCTACTGCGAATGATGCCTCGGTTGCGTTTTTGGCTGTCGTGGCGCTATTCATCACTCGGGACCGTGAGGGTGAACCCTTGATCACCTGGCGTGAGGCAGCGGAAATACCCTGGGGCGTATTGCTATTGTTTGCAGGTGGAATTTGTCTTGCCAAAGGGTTTGTCAGCTCCGGGTTATCGGAGATTGCGGGAGAGGCCTTGGTCGCCCTGACTACGCTGCCAATCCTACTCATGACATTGCTTATTTGTCTGGCGGTTACATTTATGACCGAGGCGACTTCAAATACTGCGACGACGGCGCTGTTGATGCCCATTCTGGCGGCAGCCGCCTTGGCGGCCGGCATTGATCCGGTATTGCTCATGATCCCCGCGGCAATGAGTGCCAGCTGCGCGTTCATGTTACCGGTCGCAACAGCGCCCAATGCGGTGGTCTACGGTACGGACCGTATTCCTATTCGGGTGATGTTTCGTGAAGGCTTAGTGCTTAACGTTATCGGCGCCGGGGTGATTGCGTCGTTGCTCTGGTGGCTGCTACCCATGTTAATGGTGGGCTGAGGCCCTTATTCAAGTTTGCTTAAAGACTCTGCATAGTCGGGCGCGAGGAAAACTTGCAAGGAAGTCTGTGCGAGCTTCTCTTAAGAAAAAGCTCGCACAGCGGGTGATTCACTAAAAGATTCCAGCTTGGTTTACAACAGCGCCATCATGGTTTCAGCTGAGGACACATCAACTCCCGGGCCTTCCTCCACGTTTAAGTGGGTCACTGCGCCGTTCTCCACGATCATGGCGTAACGCTGTGATCGCGTTCCCAGACCAAACCCACTGCCATCGAGTTCCAGCCCCACCTTGCTGGTGAACTCGCCGTTACCATCCGCGAGCATGACTATCTCCTCGGCATTTTGTGCCTGACCCCATGCTCCCATCACAAAGGCATCGTTCACCGACAGGCAGACAATACTGTCAACGCCCGCCGCCTTAATTTTGTCCGCATTGGCGACGTAGCCGGGAAGATGCGTCATCGAGCAGCCGGGGGTGAATGCGCCGGGGACTGCGAACAACAGCACCTTTTTGCCCTCAAACAGTTCGGCCGATGTAATGCCTTGTGGTCCGCCGTCACCCATGACCATCATGGTGCACTCAGGAACGTTATCTCCAATAGCAATTGTCATTGTTTATCTCCAGTTCTGATTCCAGTTGATCACCACGTGGTGTGAGGCCGTCCATTAAACCTCTGCATATTCGCCACTTGCAAGCATTGCCGCATAGAGTTGCTCACATTCTTCGATGAATATTTGCTGCTCAGTTTCCATGTACGGCGCGCAGGTGGACAAAATGCGCAGCACGCCGCGGTGGGTTGTCAGTATCCGGTCATCTTTTGGGTAGAGAATCCGACTGTAGGGCAACCAATAGCTCAGTGTGAGGTTCATAGTGTTGGCCAGGTCACCAAAATCTGGTGCCTGACCGCTGCTCCCGGGTTCCCTCGCAACCAACTCCGCAGCCACCACTTCGCAAGCGCTGAGCTTCAGCCGGATCAGACGCCTGAAGCCTCGGTCAATTTCCGGGTAACGCTGCATCAAACTGCCGGGATTTTCATAGAGATATTGATAGTCGATCATGCGTTCAAGGAGCACGCTAAAAAACAACCAACTGCGCTCAACCGCCGATTCCTCCTGCTTTGCATCAAATAGGCCCGGCGATTGCACAGCTGGGCCCAGAATCGCAATCATTTCTCGTTGAAGCGTGGCAAAAAGGCTGAGGTGAATACTGTCCTTGCCTTTGAAATGGTAGTAGAGGTTGCCCGGGCTGATCTCCATGTCCGCCGCAATGTCCGAGGCGGCCACATTATGCTCCCCCATGGCGTTAAAGAGGTTGCGGGCTGCCAGAAGAATACGGTCGCGGGTTTTCACTGGGTTGCGTTGGCTGTTCGTTTAGGCGATGAAAGAGCATAGCGCAGTTGCTCTCTTGCGTCCCGCCTCCGTACCTCGTGAAAAAAGAGCCCACTTGCGAGTGCCACTTCTGGAAGGTGGGAAGTGTTTTCACCCACGATACCGCCGCGCCTAAAACGAGCGCCCATAAAAAAGGGAGCCCAAGGGCTCCCTAAAAAAACGGACCATAGATGGGTCAGATCAATTTGCTGACTTTAGTACGCAGCGCGTCGAATTTGGATTTGGCCTTGGCCATCTGGTCGTCGAATGCAGCGCGGTCAGTAAGCGCGTCCAGCTCAAGGTCTTCAAAGGCCTTGAGAGCGTCTTTTTCAACGGCCTTGCCGCGCTTGACGAGGGCTTCGTAAAGCTTTTCCGCCTGCTTACGACGCTCGTTTAGCTTGGCTTGCGCCTCGTCGACTTGTGATTGGACAGTTTCGAGATTCTCAAGAATCTGATCATAGGCCATGCCATAAACACCGAGGCCGGCCTGCAGTGCCTTGCGGCCGGATTCAATAGCATTGGCTTTCAAATCTGCCTTTGCGCGAGGTGCCGGCTTGCGCTTGGCTGCTACCTTTTTTGCAGGCGTCTTACGACCGGGCGCTTTTTTGGCCGCAGCTTTCTTTGCGGGTGCTTTTTTAGCGGCTACTTTCTTTCGCGTGACCTTGCGTGCAGGCGCCGCTTTCTTGCTTGCTTTTGCTTCTGCCATGGTTCATTCCTCCTTGGCGTATACTTGAAAGTTGGACGTTGATTATTTGTCCATGTTGGTCAGTATGCGCGTGAGGATTAGAATCTGCTTTCTAGTCAGCCCGGCATTATTGCAACTGCCCTAATCGGGATTCCATCCGTATAAAACGGTACCAGTACTCACCAAGACGCAGGTCCGCAGGTTTTCGATTCCGCCGGGCGACAGGAGCTCAATTGACAGTGACACCTCAACATACCGACGTAGCCACGTCGCCCTGGAAGCAGATAGCCCTCACGGCCGCAGTGCTGTTTTTCGGGCTAGCGGTTGCGTGGCTCGTGCTGACCGGAAAGCCAAAGCCTGAGGTTCAACCTCAGGACGATCCGCTGAAACCAGTGGTGTCGGTCATTGTCACCGAGCCGAGGGATATGGTGTTGGCAGTGACGACCCAGGGCACTGTCGAGGCGCGTCGTCGCATCAGCCTCGTGGCGCAGGTGGGCGGCAAAGTCGCTGGAGTAGCCGAGAACTTCGTTGAAGGGGCTTTCTTTGAGGCTGGGGACGTGTTGCTCACCATCGAACCAGAGGATTACGAATTTGCTATTGCGCGAGCCCAGTCTCAAGTTGCTGCGGCGGAGCAACGTGTAGCGGAGGAGCGTGGTAGGAATAGGCAAGCGAAACGCGAGTGGCGAGAGTTAGGCAGCGCTGAGGCGAATGCGTTGTTTCTGCGGGAACCCCAACTCAAAGCAGCTGAGGCAGCGCTCATGGCTGCTCAGGCGGATTTGGCAGCCGCGGAGTTGGCACTGGCTCGTACCCGAATCACCGTGCCTTTTTCCGGACGCATCGAGTCAACAAACGTGGATCTTGGTCAGTACATGACGCCGGGAACGCCCTTGGCACAAGCCTATGGCATTGACATTGTAGAGGTGCGACTACCTCTAAGCGATAAGCAGCTAGCGGCTTTGAATCTGCCGCTCCATGGGAGCGCAGATCTGTCCAGACCGGTGACATTGTCCACCGAGTTTGGTGGTCGCCAGTGGCAGTGGGTGGGGGAGATTCGTCGCATTGATGCGGTGGTCGACAGAGATTCCCGAGTGGTCCATGCCGTGGCCGAAGTGGATAATCCTTTTGCGCCCACTTCTACAGGCCGTCCTCCACTGGCGCCGGGAATGTTTGTTCAGGCGGATATTGTCACCCCCGCGATTAGCAACCTCGTTCAGTTACCCGCGAGCGCCTTGCGATCAGACAATTCACTCTTGATCGTGAGTGCCGAAGAAAAGCTTGAGCGTCAAGTTGTTAATGTGGTCAGACGAACCGAAGATTGGGTCTGGGTATCGGGCCTGCGTGCGAATCTACGAATCGTGGGAGAGCAAACGCCGCTGCTCATGGCGGGTCTTTCTGTCGATGTAGAGCCAATGAATCAGCTATCCGGGGTCAATTGATGGTGGGTACGCCCTTAAGCTGGTTCATCCGCAATCCCATCGCAGCCAACTTGCTGATGGTGTTCCTGATCATTGGCGGCCTCATGACGGTGCCTAGCCTCGACAAGCAATTTTTCCCAACACCTGAAATCAATCAGGTGAGTGTGACGATGCCATTTCCGGGTGCGGGTCCTGCGGAGGTCGAGGAGCAGATTTGTATTCGGGTGGAAGAGGCTATTCACGACCTCACCGGCATCAAGGAAATCCGTTCAATCGCACAACAGGGAATGGGCACTATCCTGATTGAGGCGGCCCAGGATTACCCCGTGCAGCGTCTTACTGCTGACATCAAGACGCGGGTCGACGCGATCGATACATTCCCATCCGACGCCGAGCGGCCTGTAGTAACCGAGCTTACTTACCGGCATCTAATGGCCGTGGTCGCCCTTGCGGGAGATCTGGACGAGTACGAGCTCAAGGAGCTGGGCGAAACATTGCGCGATGAGCTCGCGCGGCAACCTTATGTGTCTGTGGTTGACCTGCAAACGACCAAGCCCTACGAGGTATCTGTTGATATCTCCGAGTCGGCGCTTAGACGATATGGCCTCAGTTTTGAAAATGCGGTCTCAGCTATACAGGAGGCTTCCCTAAATCTACCTGCTGGCGCAATCAAAAGCCGGGAAGGGGACGTCCGGGTACAAACCCGTGGGCAAGCTTACGATCGGGCTGATTTTGAACGCATTGTGCTTTTTACCAAGCGTGATGGCACCGAATTGCTGTTGGGTGATGTGGCGGATATCCGCGATGGCTTCGCTGACTGGGATTTGAATGTCAGCTTCGACGGTCGACCATCCCTTGAGATGTATGTCTACGTAACCTCCAACCCAGACGTGCTGAGAACAAGCGATACCGTGCGGCAGTGGGTGGCCAAGCGACAGCCTTCGCTGCCCCCGGGAGTTGAGTTATCGGTCTGGCGGGACAGCGCCAAGGATTTCAGTGGCCGGGTAGATACATTGCTCAAAAATGGTATCGGTGGCCTGCTATTGGTTGGGATCGTGCTCGTGCTGTTTTTGCGCCCGAAACTCGCATTTTGGGTGGGAACCGGCATCGCAGTGGCATTCTTGGGCACTTTATTAATGGTCAAGTACACCGGGGTTAGTCTTAACATGGTGTCGCTGTTTGCATTCCTCCTGGTGCTTGGCATTGTGGTGGACGATGCGATTATCGTCGGAGAGGCTATCCACACCCATCAGACCCGTGGAGAATTCGGCGAGAGGGGTGCACTGCTTGGTGTGCACTCGGTGGTAAAGCCTGTGATGTTCGCGGTAATCAGCACTATGGTCTTCTTTTTTCCCATGATGATGATGCCCGGTGAGTGGGCTGTTGCCGCCAGGGCCATTCCCGTCGTCGTCATCCTGGCGCTCGCTTTTTCGCTGGTGGAGTGCCTCCTTATTCTGCCGGCACACCTGGCGCACTTGGGTCCCGAGAAGCCGGCCACCAATCCCTTAATGCGACGGTTAGAGCAGTGGCGTCGGGTATGCGCCGAGGGGATGCTGAATTTTGCACGCTTTCGCTATCGACCCTTTCTCGCCCGCTCCCTGAGTCAACACTACCTTGTAGCCGCGGTGTTCTTTGTTGCCTTTGTTTTCAGTATTGCGCTTTACGGGGGCGGGTGGTTGAAGACCGCCTTCTTCCCGCGGGTGAATTCCGACTATGTGTATGCCAACGTTGAAATGCCCGAGGGAGGGCCCTACGCAGTCACCGAACTGCTACGCGACCGGATGTTAGCAGCGGCGGAGGATCTCAAGTTGGAGTGGAACCAGCGTGATGAGTTTCAGGAGATTCCCGCGGTTAGTCATGTCTCTGCGGTCTCTGAGGCCAACCGAATTCAGATGGTCATTGGCACCGTCTCGGAAGATGTTGATACCGAAGAACTTGCCCGTGATTTTCGCGAACGTGTGGGCCCGGTACCCGAAGCGAAGTCGATTCGGATGGACTTTACGATTCGCGATCCCGGGAAACCCATCAAGCTGGTACTCGCCTCCCGAAGTACAGAGGAGTTAATAGGGGTTGTTCCTGAAGTGCGGCGGGCGCTGGCCTCCTATCCCGGCGTGTTTGATATCAGCGATAGTTTTGATTCAGCCAGAGATGAAGTTGTGCTTGAGCTGAAGCCCGCGGCGGAGGGCCTCGGGATCACCCTTGCTCAGGTTGCGCGACAGGTTAGACAAGCTTTCTATGGAGCCGAAGCCCAGCGAATTCCCAGGGGCCGAGAGGATGTAAAGGTGATGGTGCGCTATCCGGAATCGGAGCGGCGTTCTATCGGCAATCTTGATGATATGTATATTCGGACCCCTGCGGGAGCGGAAGTGCCCTTTCAAACGGTCGCGAGTTATCGGATAGAGCCCGGTTATCAGAAGCTGGAGCGACTCGATCGAATGCGCACTCTCGAAGTAGAGGCGGATGTGTCATGGGATGGCGCCACGCCCCTTGAGGTGGTGACGGCGGTCATTGAGGACTGGTTGCCCCAGTGGCAGCAGCGATATCCCGGGCTGCAGCTTAAACTTGACGGGGAACTGCAGGAGGAAGCTGAATTCCAGAGGGCTATGTTGAAGTATATGGTGCTCGCGATGCTGGTCATCTTCGGGCTTATGGCCATTGCCTTCCGCTCTTATTGGCAGCCTTTTCTGGTTTTGACTGCCATACCTTTTGGCATCATGGGGGCGATCTTCGGTCACGCTTTACTCAATTGGCAGATCAGCATTTTTTCCATGATGGGGGTCATTGCCTGTGCAGGGGTGGTGGTTAACGATAATCTGGTCTTGATCGACCGAGTTAACACCCTGCGCGGCGAGGGTCTCACCCTCAGAGAGGCCGTTCTGCAGGCGGGGGAGGACCGTTTCCGGCCAATCATCCTGACCTCACTGACAACCTTCGTTGGGTTGTTGCCTATCATGTCCGAGACCAGCGTACAGGCTCAGTTTCTGATCCCAATGGTAACGTCACTCGCCTTTGGGGTGCTGTTTGCAACAGGCGTGACGCTGGTGCTGGTGCCTTCCCTGTATTTAATCGGCGAGGATGTGGCTGAGCTGTTTGACCGCCTCAAAGCGTCAGGGAAACCCCGAGCGCTAAGCCTTTCAAAGTAGACTCCTCGTCGAGGATTGCCAGCAGCGCCCTATTGTGAGCAGCGCTTTGATAGGTCAATGGGTGCCAGAAACCCCTCTAAAACAGGCAAAACTCCGGATGCGGCTCAGTCGCCGCTGAATCGTCAGTTCACCTGCTTAACGCCTCGGTAGTCCCTTTCATCGAATGCCCCTTCAGTCGCGGCGGTCCGCGATCTATTCTAGTTTTAGGACATTTTTTATAAATATAAACAAAGACCTTGTAATTTAATTACAGGCAAAAATAAGGGGAAACAAGTGAGCAATTCTGTCGAATTCCGAAGAGCGCCTTTGGCTGTGGGGGTCGCCTTTGCGGTGGCATCGCAGCTGGGTTTTGCTCAGGAAGCACCAGATCAGCTGTCAGCTGATACATCAGATGCGGCAATGGAAGAGGTGATTGTTCGGGGTATCCGTCAGAGCCTCGAGAAGTCTGCAGACATCAAACGCAATGATGCAGGCGTGGTCGACGCGATTACAGCCGAGGATATAGGTGCATTTCCTGATACCAACCTCGCGGAAGCGCTTCAGAGAGTCACCGGAGTGGCTATCGATCGAACCCGGGGTGAGGGTCAATACGTCACGGTCCGTGGGTTTGGTCCCGCGTTTAATTTGGTCACCTTAAATGGCCGTCAAATGCCTACAACCGGTGGTGATAGCCGATCTTTCGATTTTAGTAATCTGGCGGTTGAGGGTATCTCCCGAGTAGAGGTCTACAAGAGCGGCAAAGCCGACGTTCCCACGGGTGGTATTGGATCAACCATTAATATTGTTACTACGCGTCCTCTCGAGTCTCCCGGTTTTAACGCCACGGTCGCAGCGTCCGCGATGCACGATACCTCGACAGAGCTGGGTGACGACCTCACGCCTGAAGTATCTCTTCTGATTTCAAATACGTTCCTCGATGACACGGTGGGTATTTCATTGTCTGCGGTTCGTCAGGAGCGAAACAACGGCGCGGCGACGGCAAGTGTTGGTGGCTGGCGATCATTTGCGGGTGACGTCGACAACTGCTGGTGTAGCGCGCGTCCTTCAGAGTGGGGTGGCATTCCCTATGATTTGGCGACCCAGCAGAATCGGACCACCAGCCCAGATGAGCGGTATTCAGTCCCGCAAAACACGGGTTACGAGTTTGCGGAGTGGGATCGGGTCAGAACCAACGGTCAGTTGACTATGCAGTGGGCGCCTACCGATCGCATCACCGCAACGGTTGACTACACCTATTC
>Ga0181573_10000191_pt1 | contig 64179 bp, 36 predicted proteins | sample 101ome_25_FD_148643 | JGI IMG/M metagenome (GOLD analysis project Ga0181573, IMG submission 148643) | Coastal salt marsh microbial communities from the Groves Creek Marsh, Skidaway Island, Georgia - 101409BT metaG (spades assembly) | ecosystem: Environmental > Aquatic > Marine > Intertidal zone...
CCCTGACTCTGCTCGCTCTCGAGCCCCGACGTCGAACGCGCCTTATTCCTTAGGTCGATCGACTGCCACACGCCCAACGTCGCGTAATCCCTTTCCACCCGAGGAAAAGGCCCCAACACTCTCTTCTCGGTTCGCGGAAATCCTCACGCGAACAAAAACCGCCGGAAGTGACACCCCTGTGATGAGTCCCGGCGACCGTTAAGCCTCTGACGCGACGGGCGACTTGCTACCCTAGCACGTGCTACCGTACGCTCCTTGCACGAACGCTTCACTCGTTCGCGCGACGCAGTGACACCAGAGGTCGAACGTGGGAGGCGGAACACAATTCTCCTCTGTGCCGACTAAAGCTCGGACCATTTCCACGGTCGAAATGTGACACCGTGATTCCGCACAGGATCCGAGCGTTTCTTTTCACCGCTTTATTAGCCAGTTTGGATTTTTAGGGTTTATGCGAACAAGCGCATTCACGTGACTGAAACGCTGTGACGTTTTAACGTGATAAAGCGCCCCCAGTCCTCACTGGGATCGAGAGGCCCAAAACTCCGTCGTCGCCCAAAATCTGGGAAAAGTTTCCGTTGTTTCCGTTGTTTCCCAGCGGTCAGCGAAATCCGCTCATCGTGCGACGCGAGCGGCGTACAGTCGGTGCCTTTCAGAACCGACCCGCGACGTGAACTCTCCGCCGCGCAGGCAGAGACACTCGCATCCAGCCCCGAGCACATGGGCGGAGAAAGCCCCGCCAAGGGCGACAAGCACGTCACGTTTTCGTCCGAGCCCGAGGCTTCGCCCGGGCCCAAGATTCGTCGCCAGCCCACCGGCCTGCCGACCGAGTATCCCGACGACGACGAGCCCAAAGCTGACAAGCGCGGCGTGGCGTCGAGCACCGAGTCCCTCGAGGTGAGCCTCGCGGCCTGCGAACCCGCGTCCAGCCCGAGTCACCGCGTCCACGCGCGACGCGACCCGCCAGAATTCACCGTTGAGAAACGGCCCAATTCCTCCGCTCGCGCGGACGCTGACCTCCACCCGAATCCCTCGCTGCAGACCTCCATGTCCCGGTACAGGAACACGGGCGCCGACGCACCCACCTCCGTGGACCCCACCTACGTCGCCAGGCTGGAGCAGGAGCTCGCCGCGCTCAAGGGCTCCATCGCCGCCAAGGGCGACCCCCATGGCGCGCTCGACGCCCGCACCCCGGTGACCGCATCCGCCGCGAGGAAAGCCGCATCATCCGCCGCCGCCCTCGCGGACCGGCTCGATCCCTCCCGGGGCAGATCCCAGGACGACGACCTCGCCGTCGCCAAGGCGGTCTTCTCCGACGATAGGCTCGCCAAGTTTGAAGCCGCGCTCGAGCAAAAGTTTAAGGATTCCGGCGGGTACGACTCGGACCTCGAGCGCGAGCTGGAGGCGGCGGGTGCCACCCCGCTCGAGGTTCGCAAGCTCCGAGCCGCGCGCGCGGACGCCGCGGCCAAGGCTGAGATGACGCACAGGGCCGCGGAGGACGCCGCGGTCAAGGCGACGTTCGACCAGCAGAACGAGTGGATGGACGAGTATCGCGAGGGCGGTTTGGGCAAACCGGCGCCATCCGCGACTGGCGGCGTCTCCGGGGCTGTCGCGGGGGGTAAGGAGATCGACGCGGTAGTGGACGCCACGCGCGCCGTCCCACCCGTCGTTCGCGCCAAGGCGGTCTCCGCGCCGAGGACCAGGCGCGCGGTGTCGGCGAGGCCGAGCGGCTCGGGCGGGGTGGATTACCTCGGCGCGGGCGCGGAGCACGGCGACGGCTTACCCCGGCCGGGGGTGATCGTGCGGCGCAAGACGGCGACGGTGCCCCGGCCGTTCTCGTTCGAGATGAGGGATCGGAACAAGCCCAAGTCCATCAGCGAGCAGCGATTGGAGCAGGACCTGGCGTTCGAGGCTGAGATGGAACGCGCCGAGCTCGCGAAGCAGTTCAGGGCCAACGACATCCCTCGACACATCTTCGAGTCCAGATACCAGAAGATGCTCGAGAAGGAGGAGATGCGAAGGGAGGAGCGCAGGCTGAGTCGACGCGCGGCGCTAGTGGAGACGGAAAGGCCCTTCTCGTTCCACACCCGGGACGAGCAGAAGAAGAAGGAGGAGGAAGCCGCGGCGGCGGAGCGAGCAAAGAACCGCGCCAAAAAGTTTCAAAAGCCGTTCAAGGCAAAGGACATCCCGGCGGCGGTCAAGACGCCCAAGCTGGCGGCGCTGGAGGATGAGGCGCGGCGGCGGAAGGAAGAGACACGTGCCGCCGCCCTGGCCAAGCTCGCAGAGGCGAAGGCGCCCGCCGCGGCCGAGGTTAAGCACGACCACGGCACGAGTGACTCGGCATCGAAGAAGAAGCAGTGGTCGTTTAAGCCTGCGCCCATGAAGCCGGTGCCCGACTTCGACGCGCTCCACGATAAATTCTTCCGCAAGCTTCAGTCCGCGAGGGCGTCCAAGCCCTCGACGGTCCCCGAGGAGTTTAAGCTCCACGAGAAGGACGCCAAGGCTAAAGCCGCGGAGCTCAAGAAGATCAAGAACGAGATGAGGCAGGACGAGCACGCTCTCGCCGAGGTTCGATGGCCGTTCGCGTCGCTGCGCGCCAAGGTCAACTCCAAGCCCCCGCCCGCGTTCAACCCGCCGAGCGATGATTTCCTCCGCAAGAACGAGACCCTCGCGACCAAGCTCAGGCGGCAGGCGGTCGTCAAGGCGCGCAAGGAGGGCCACTTCAGCACCAAGGCTGAGAAAGAAGCACTCGAGGCGGCGCAGCGCGATCGGGAGAACCAGCGGAGGGCGGCCGCCTGGGCCAAGACGCAGACATCCTTCGCGGGCAAGAAGGCTCTGGACTTTGGCAGGTCCTCGATGCGCGGCGGTGACCAGCACACAAAGGCGAGGCACGCGCAGCAGGCGATGCTGGCGAAGGAGACTGTCGAGAAGGTGCTTCTCGAGAACAACGTGTACACGTACGTGGAGGAGGGGTCTGTCGTGTAGAGGAGGTGCGTCGCAAACTTCAGTCGGTGTGAATATGGTACCAGCGATAATCACAATTCATCAATACACGAATTTAGAAGAAGGCCGCCTGCGCGAAGCCCGCAACCATCCCGAGGAACGCGCCGACGAGAATCAGCGTCAGCTCGTCCTCCTGAAACACCGGATGCAGCACCCCCTCAAACTCCTGCCCGCTCAGCTGCTGCATCTTCTGCTTGAGGGTCTCCTCCAGGTCAAGCGCCTCGTCGCTGTACCCGTACACGGACGGTAAGTGCGAGGGGAGGTCCGCGGCGACCCTACCGACGACTGCGTCCTCGCATCTAGCCCACGCCTTTGGACCCATCGCGAGCGCCGCCGCACAAATCAACTTGTTGGTTTTCCTAGCCTTGGCCACCTGCTCCCGGGTCTTACGCTCCAATATCTCCTTGAACACCTTCTTTGTATTCTCCGCGGTGAGAATCTCGCGCCAGATGAGCTCGGCGGTGAGGATTCGCTTGCGAAGCAGCGCCGCAAACTCGCCGCTCACCTCCTGCTGCCGGCGGATGAATGCACCATGGAGGACAAACCCGAAGGGGAGCTTGACCGGCTCGACGGGCTCGAACATGAGCTTGAGCGCGAGCCAATCGGTGGCGTACCCCACGAGCGCGCCTCCCACCGCGAGGCTCCACCACGGGTCCCACACGAGCCACTGCGCCATCTGAATGATGCCGAAGAGGAAGCCAAAGTAGAGCCCGCTCCGACGGATGAACACAAACTCATCCTTCCCACAACGTTGGAACAGTTCGATGATGATCTTCTTGTCCCTGCACATGGCACCCACGACCTGGGTCTTGACGTCCCACACCTCCGGTACGCGTGCCTGCATCTCCCCGAGCACCTCCGCCACGAGCTCCTTGCCCTGCTCCCTTGCCAGGTTCCGGCCCCAGTTGACAACCGGGTCGGGCACGGCGCCGAGGACGCCACTGTCGCCCACCCACGCCAGCGCGCCGCCCTTGGTCTTCGCCACGTCGTTGACCACCGCGCCCGCGATGGAGTCAATACCCGGGGTGAGTAACTCACCGCACTTGGCCTTGTCCAGCCGCCCGAACACCTCCCTCACGTCGAGCAGCCTCTTGGTCATGAGTTCCACCATCGTGGTGCTCATCTTCTCAACTTTGCACGGGACGATGCCCTGCCATCCGATGAGGCCCGCGGGGGTGTCCGGCCACCGCTTGATGTTGAGTCCAATGTACTCCTCGGGTGAGAAGATCATCTTGACCGCGAGCGCGTTGGTGATCCAGTTGACGACGCCGGCGACCACCGGGATGGCGCAGTAGAGCGCCCACTGCGCTTGGAACTTCACCGCAGCCTCGGCCGTCTTGAGCTGGACCCAAGACTGCTGAACGGGTGCGGGGTCCGCCTTGCCCTTGCCCTTCTTCCCCGAGCCCTTCGCGGGCTGAGGCTTGGCCGAGAGTTCGGCGATCGCGCGGTTAGAAGCGCCGGATCTGGACGCCCCGACCCAGCGATCGGTCGAACGCGGTTGTTGACTAATCGTCGACGTCGACGGGGTGCCCGCGAATGCGGGCTGCGCCCGGCCGATGTTGACCATGGCGGCGACCCCGAGCGCCGTGCCGAGGGTCAGCCTCCACGCCGGGGTATGACCCCCCGCCTCGCGCGGGTCGCACCACCCGGACTCCGTCCATCCCGCGCGCTCAACCCCGCCCGACCCGTCGACGGTTGGCGCCGTCTCGTTTAACTTGGCGCTCGGCTGAATCACCGCCCGCCGCGCCGTCGTCACGCGTACGCGCCGCGAGACGACGCGATAGGGCGCGATGTGATGGCGCGCATACGCGATGTCCGCGGACCCGGCCACCGCGAGCATCTCGAGTCGGCTCGGAGGACCACCGGGGCGCTCCTCGCTGCCTTCGAATTTGTCCCCTCAGGCACCACCCCAGCTAAAATATTTTTGACGTAATCTTATGGCGAAGGAAGGAACAGTTTTGGTTTTCAGCCAATCAGAAACGCATGTTTTGTCGACGTGGCAGGATTCTGACTATGAGACTCACTGCAGAGTTACCTCGTCACCGAGATGTCGCAGAGCTGCCGGCCAACGGCGAGGGGCAGTGACCAAGGAAAAGGGGCGCGCGTCGCTCGAGTACTTCCGTTAAGGATTTCACTATTAAAAGGTCGACATCTAATATTGCTCTATTGGTCTTACAGCAATTTGGTCTTACACTTGCTTTGTTTGAAAGGACACACCGAGGAGCCCACTGATATCTGGGCTCGCTGCTGATGGTACACACACATGGTCTTGAAGTACACAATGACGGGTCGCCCGACTCGACGTCCCCATTCCACAATCTGGATGAACAGCCTGGTTCACCCCCTTTCCCAACCCCCCCTATCTGTTAACGACGCGGTCGAGTCCCGATGGATTGGCCACCAACTCGCGTCTCTGCGTTTCGCCCCCTATTATTTAGAGGCTCACGAAGCACTGGTTGCCGATGCAGCAGGTACCGTTGATGTCGCAGACGACGACGTTCTGCTTGTTTCGCATGGCGGGCACCGGCACGATGCGCCAGCTCTGGAGGAAGCTCTTCCTCTTGGGCGCGTTCTGCGCGAGCTTGGCCGTCGCGTGGATGGCGGACGACAGCGGCTTGAGCGCGGCGGCGCCGATGAAACCGGCGGGCACCTCGACGGCAACCTCCTCGTCGGACTCCATAGCCTCCGCCATCTCCTTCTTGTTGACCCTCTCCATGTGCTCGGACACGTCGGTGAAGAGCGCCTGCCTGAGGAGGAGCAGGGTCATGAAGCGCTTGTTCGCGTGCGTCTCGAAGCGGTTCACCCTCGCCAGACCCTTCGCAAACGCCACTCTCGCCCACGCGCCCCACGCGAACGTCTCCAGAGCCCAGGAGTTGGAGACGGCGCGGGAGGCGGGCACGAAGGGCTTGGCGTCGGCTTTGAAGGTGGACATCGAGGACTCGGCGCGCGCCGCGACAGCCTGCGCGATGGCGGCGATGCGAGCCGCGGCGGATTCCTTCTCCTTCTTCGTAACCTCCTCCTTGGCAGCCTTGGCCACGGTCCAGCTGCTGCTCTGCTCCGCCCTGGAGCCGGTCTTCTCCCACCTCCACCTCTTGCTCTCCGCCGGGGAGAGTTTGGGCTTGTCGAGGTTCACCTCGTCGACGGCGGGGAGCGAGCGAGGCAGGTTGACCTGCGTGGCGGCGCCGCCGCGGTTGGCAGACGCGGATGCCCAGAGCTGCGTGAACTCGAATGGCTTGAGGTAGGAGTGGCCGTAGACGAAGCGGCCCGCGGGGAGATGCGCGAGCTGGACGCCCGCGTGCTTACCCACGAGGGTGCGCGCGCGGGGGACCGCGGCGACGACGACGACGCTGCCGTCCTCGGCGTGACCAAAGGAGAGGGGCGCGCTGCGGGGAGTCCACGCGAAAAACGCGCGGGCGGACTCGTCGAAGCACGCCAGGGAGAAGGCGTGTCCCTCGTCGTTGTAGGACTTGAGAAGCGCCCTGAGGGCGTGCGCGCGATCACGGGGGTCGTGGATGTACCTGTCGCGCGCGGCGATGAAGGCGTCCACGACGCGCTCGGCGACGAGCGTGTGCGAGAAGAGCGCGATGGAGACCCCCTTCTTGGAGAGGAGCTGCACGCGGCTCGGGCGCTTGGCGGCCATTCCTCCGCGAGAATCCTGGACGACCACGGACTGCGCGGGCATGAGATCGGAGAAGAGAGTCGACTCGGACTCGTTGGCGGTCTCGTTCTCGTCCTTGGGGCGGACGGAGAGCATGAAGAGCGCGTCCTTGAAGAGGCCGTCGGCCTGGATTTGTTGAGGTTCTTCCAAATTAGCGGGCATGTTGGTGACGGGCGTTGGTGTGGCGCGCGGGGTCAGATGCGGATGCGGAACGCGTGTGCGTTTAAGTGTGCGGTTGAGTGTGCTGGATTGCGACTCGGAATCCGAGTCGCTGTGTGCAGGTACGTGCGAGGGCTATGCCGACGCGCGTCTGTGTGCAAGAAAAAGTGAACGCATCGCCGGTTCGAGGCTCCTTTTCGCCGTGAAAGCAAGATACGGAAAACTCCGCGACCAATCGCATTGCAGGAAGGCCCCGGGTGACTCGGACAGAATATCGAACGGTTGTCGTGGCCAAATCACATTCGATCGAGGTTGACTAAATGCCGGTATGTGTCATAATTCCCCATTTTGATGGGTCCATGAAGTTTCACCCCGGATTGGGCGGGAATGTAATTAACCGTCCTGGCCCGTTCATCCATTTGCGCTTTTTCTTTTCACGATGACGAACGAACCATCGCCATTCAACCCCTTCACGGTTGCGGCTGTCAAATGACGAAGGCACCGAAGGTACCTTAAAGGCATTATGTGGACTACCACTATGATTATTTAGTGTAACTTTTATGATCACCTCATTTTTTGGCCCTTTATTATTTGGCCTCTTGTGAAAACGCCTGTCCGCTACCAAACGTCACTGCTAATAAAAGTGTCTTTCGTGATGACTCCCACGCGGTCCCGGCGACACGCGAAGGGAGCCGGCCCGACGCTCCACCTCGATTCACTCCCGCATCGTCAACGCGTTCACGCGCCGCACCAGCTCCTCGCTCGCCCCGGCCTCCTCGCACCGAAGCAGCCTGCGCAACCCCTCGGCGCACGTCGCCGCGAATCTCGCGTCCCCGCCGGCTTCGGCTTCGTCCAACGCCCTCGCCAGCGCGTGCACCAACCCCGGCGCGGCGCCCAAAACCGCCGCCGCCGCCTCCCCACCTCCCCGCCCCGATCCGTCCCCAGCCAAACTCGCCAGCGCCGCCGCCGCGTACGTCCCGCCCGCGTTGTACGTGCCGCCCGCGTTGTACGTGCCGCCCGCTCGCCCCGTCGTACCTGCCACCCACTCGCCGACCAGCGCGGACCGCAAGCCGGAGACCAGCCCGGGGGCGGCGACCATCGTCGCGCGGTACCCGCCGCCGGACCCGACGTTCTCCGCGAGCGCCGCCGCCGCCGCCGCCGCCGCCGCGCGCGATTCGTCGTCGCCGACGAGCAAAACCCGCGCCAGCGCCGCGCACGCGTCGCCGGGGTGCGAGACGATGACCCTGGCGGCGACCCTCGAGGACGATCCGAGGGCGTGAAGCGCCCGGCACGCGCGCACGTCCCACCCCGGGGGGAGGGTGTCGTCGCCGTCGTCGGCGGATACTCGCGGGGCACACGCCAGGAACGAGGCGACCCGGTCGGACACCCCGGTCGGACCGTCGTCATCGTCGTTTCCGGATGCGGCACACGCGATTATCCCCCGCAGGAGACCCGCGCGTTCGCCGAGGACGCCGAGCGCCGCGTCGCGGTCCAGGACCCCGGCAAACGCGAAGGACCCGAGCGCCGCCGCGGCGTGAGACCCCGCGAGGTCGTACGCGGCATCCTCCGCGGCGAAGCCGATCACGACGTCTCCGCCCGATGTGTTCGTTCGTCTCTCCGCGACGGCGGCGGCGGCGTGAACGCGGCGTATGAGCGCCTCGAACGACTCGGGTATCGCCGCGACGGACGCCGCGCGTTCGGGTCCCATCGCCGCGAGCGACGCGAGCGCGGCGACGGATTCGACCCCGGCGTCCCTGTTCGACGAGTCCGTCGATGCGCTCGGACCGCGATTGGACGAACCCGGCCCCTTATTGGACGAGCCCGGCCCCCTGTTGGACGAGCCCGGCCCCTTATCGGACGTGCCCGTCGTCGCCTGGGAGGAGAAGACGTCGGCGTCGTCCGGGTGCGCGAGCCGGGCGAGGGATCGAACGAGCCGATCCCCGCGGTCCCCCGACAACAGCTTGCTCGCGGCCATCCCGGCCCCGAGGCTCGCGACGCGGGTCACCAGCGCGGCGGCGCTCGCCGCCACCGCCACCGCCGCGCGAGACGGACCTCGCGGGGTGGACCACGCCGGGCCGTTCTCGACAGCCTCGACGATGGCGTCCGCGGCGTCCGTGATCGTCGACTCGATGGCGCCCACGTCGGCGTCGGCGTCGGCGGCGAGGCTGGTCAACGATTCGAGGCCGCAAACCTGCGCGACGGGGTCGACACTCCACCGTCTGGCGCCGACGAACCCGCGCGCAATCGACGAAAGCACCGTCGGGGCTGATGAACCCGCCATTCCGAGGGTTCGTCGGGTCGACGCGTCCGCGGCGAGGTTGGCGAAAATGCTGAGGACGTACCTCCTCAACCTGGCGTCCCGTACCGTCTCGGCCCTGTCCGCCGCGGCGGCGAGCGCGGATAACAGTCCGGGCGCCTCGGCGAGTGACCCGAGCGACGATGGGTCGTCGCTGAGGTTCACCAGGCACCCCACCGCGGCGTGCCTCTCACCCGCGGACGTCGACCCGAGCGAGACGAGGATCTTCCCCACGAACCCGTCGGTTTGTCGCAGCGCCTTCCTCCCCGCGGCGGTCAATGCCAGGTTCCTCGCCGCCCCCGCCGCCATCTCCCTCACCTCGGGCCTCGCGCCCGCGAGAAGTCGAGCGAGGCCCGGAACGAGCCCTGGCGCGGGCGCGATGAGACCCGCGCTCGCCGGGTGCGCCGCGATGTTGCCGACGGCGGACGCCGCGTGCGCGAGCAACGCGTGCGACTCGGCGTCGTCGCCCCCGGAACGGTCGTGACGGTCGCCCCCGGAACGGTCGTAAAGGTCGTCGCCGTCGCCGTCCCCCGCGCGTAACGCGTCCACCAGCGCCGCCACCGTCCCCTCGGTGGACACCACCCTGGCGGCCACCGCGGGGACGCGCGTGAGCAGCGCGACGGCGGCGGCGGCCGGAAGCGCCCCTTCCCTGTCCCCCTTCGCGGCCCCGCGGAGAAGCTCGGTCAAACCGGCGAGGACGCCGTCGGCGGTGCACACCGCGTTGGCGCACCGAACCGCTCGCGATTCGTCCCGAGACGCCGCCGCGCCGCTCAACACCGCGCCGAGCGCGCCCGCCGCGGCGATTCGCGCGACTCGGCGTCCGGGTTGTTCGGCGTCGGATAAGTTGTCGTCCAGGGAGCCTCCGGTGGCGAGTAGGGACGCCAGCGAGCCGACGGCGCCCTCGGTTTCCTCGACGTGCCAAGCCCCGTCTCCTTCGGCGAGGCACGCGCTCCACAGCGCCCTCGCCCCCGCGATTCGTTCCACCAAACCCAGCCCCGGTCCCCCGCGGCACATGCGCGCGAGTCCCAACACGATCCGCGGGTCCCCCAGCGCCACGGGCGCGGGCGCGACGGACGCGAGCGCGGCGAACACGTCAGCCGCCACCACCCTCGCGCCGTCGGCGCCGGCGCTCGTCTTGTGCCACGCGACTCCTCCTCCTTGACTGGAGTGTTCCTTGACCGTTCCTCGGGGCTGCGTTCCTCGGGGCTGCGTTCCTCGGTGCGTCGGCTCGTCGTTGTTAAACTCCGCGCGAATCTTCGCGTCCGCGTCGTTGAACTCCTCGTCGCCGTACGTCACCTTCTTGGGCATCCTCGCAGACCCCCGCGGATCTGTCGCGCCGACGCCCACCGGGCCGCTCTGCTTCCGGTGGTGCCCGAGCGCTCCGTCGCGGTCCCGAAACGCGGACGCGAGCAGCGCGCGCGCGGATACCGTTGGGGCGGTGCACACGAGCGCTCGATCGGCGGCGGCGCACATCCGCGCGTGCGCGCGCTCGTCGATGAACCCGGCGAGCGCCGACGGCGCGGCTTTTAACCGGGCCAGCCGAGCCGGGACGGTCCGGGGCAGCCTCCGGGCCACCTCCGCGAGGGTTCCGAGCGCGGCGGCGGCGGCGATCGCCGCGTGGGCCGCTGATGGGTCGATCTGAGCTCTGACGGACACCGGCGGCGACCCTCCGGCGACGCCCCCGGCGCCCCCGACCGAACTGCGCCTGCGGGTCGAGCCGAGGATGCCGAGGCCCGGCGTGGGGGCGACGTCCCCTCGTTCGACGACGGCGACCAACGCGGGGAGCGCACCGTTCGCCCCGGCGACCATCGCGGGGAGGGTATCGAGACGATCACCGTCGTCGTTCGCCGCGCCCGTTTCCCCGCCCGCGCCGGCGACCCATCGGAGAGCCTCGGCGCACGCCGCGATTAAACGAGGCGGCGAGATGACTGGGCCGTCCTTTGACCCGGAACCCGCGACGGTGACGAGGGCTCCGATCGCCCGCCGCGCCGTCGACGTCGCCTCGGCGTCCCCGGCCTCGATGGCGGAGGCGGAGAGCGCTACGTGCCGTCCGATCACGCGCGCGAGCGCGATGCGGCACTCCAGGCGCGCGCGGGAGACCTCCTCGGGGTCGTCGAGGGAATCCGCCGCGGGCTGCTCGGCGATGGCGCTCGATCCCGGGTCGGGGGTGGCTATGGTGAGTCCCGCGCCCCCGCGGCGCGCGCGCAAGCCGGACACCGGGGGCGTGGACAGCGTGGACGAGGTCTTCGTCGTCGACGATGCCGACGCCGACGGTTTCGATCCCGCGCGTGGAGATTCTAGGAGACGTATCGCGCGCGGCGCCAAATCCGCGAGCAACCGAGCGAGACTCGACTCCGGAACCTCCAGACTGTTTGCCTGTGCGTTGCTTGCCGTGGTCTCCGGCGCGGGAGCGCACCACACCGCGAGCGCACAAGCCGCGTGTGCGGCGAACCACATCGCGCCGGGTCGTGCGGCGGCTCCTAAACCCGGTCCGCCTTGGGGAACCGGGACATCGTTCCGGCTCTCCGCCGCGGCGACGGCGGCGGCGGCGACGCGGGGGAAGAACCCGTCGAGCGATGACGCGAGGGATCGCGTCAGGAACGGGTCCGCCGCGGCGAGCCGGCTCACCGCGCGCATCGCGGACGCCCGGGGATCGTGTTCGCCCAGCTCGCACGGGTCCAGAGGGTCCCGCTGGTCCGGTTCCGAATGTACCGCTTCAGACTCCATCGACAGCGCCGCGGACAACCCGTCGAGCAGCCCGACCGACATCTTCCCGCCCCTCAGCTCGCTGATGACCACGACCCGCACCCGCGGTGTCCACGAGAGCTCGGACACGACGGCCGAGGCGGCGGCGGCCGCGTTTCTGCGCGCCGTCGCGCCGCCCCGGCAGCCCCCGGGTGGAGCTTTCGCCAGCGCCAACGCGTCGGCGACTGATTCGAGCACGCCCTCCTCCCCGGCGATGTCCCCGCGCGATTCGTCGTCTTGCGCGGCGGCGGCGAGCTGCGCGAGGAACCAGGCGGTCTGCGCGATCGCCTGGATGGCATCGGATCCATCGGGGCGGCGACAAAGCGCGGAGACGACCGCGGCGATGGAGTCGACGGACCATATCGTGTCGGCCGCTTCGGAGCCAACCGGAGGCGGCGCCACGGCTACCAACCTGCGGAGAACCCTCGCGGCCGACGCCGACACGCGCGCGGGGTGCGGCGGGCACGTCAACGCGAGGAGCGCCGTCAGCGCGGTAGGGTGCGACGCTATCGCGGTGGCGCCTCGTGGGTGCCCGGCGACAGCCTCGAGCGCCGCGCCCGCCTCAACCGCCGAAGCCACGGCGGCGTCTACGGACTCCTCCGTCGTTCTGTGCGCAGCCGCGGCCGTCATCATGGCCATCAGCGCGTCGACGGACACGGTCAACGCCCCGCGCGGAACCCCGCCTTGGAACGATCCCGGCCCCTGCGACGTCGACGACGCACTCTCGGCGTGAACCGAGGAATGGTCGCCAAGCGACAGCGCCGCGGCGACGCCGCCGCCGTTGACCGCCCCCAGTGAGCCCAAGAGCCCCGCGGCGCGCGCGTTGAGGGGCGAACCACCGCGAAGGAGCGCGGCGGACACGGCCTCGAGCACGTCGAGGTCCGCCGCGATGCGATCCCTGCACGATGCGTGGGTATCCGCTAGCGATCTGAGCGCCGTGATGGCCCAAGCCGCCGCCGATCGCCGAGCCCGCTCCTCCTCCCGCCATCCTTCCAGCTCCCTCGCGTTGGCCTCGCTGTCCCTCCCGCCCCCGCCCCGCGCCGATAACGCCCCCGACACCGGCCCGGTCCATCCCCTGGCGGACTGCGACGAGTGCCGCGGGGACGCGTTCGCGTCCATCGAGTCGAAGCCGCCGGTGCCGTTCTCCCCGAAGGAGCTCCGGCGCGGCACCGGTATCAGCCTCGAGAGCGCGCCCCCGGCGGACGCGGACGTCGGGCTCGGCAGGGGTACCATCGTCGTCACGCGCTCATCGTCGAGGTCGTCGGCGTGCTCGTCGTCTCCGGGGTTATCGACGACGACATGGTTCACGGGGTTCTGGCCGCCGCACGCGTCCGATACGCACCTCGCCAAACCCCGCGCGAGGGAAGGGTGCGAGAGCAGCGCATCCGTGAGAGCCGGGTCCGCTTTTTCAGCCATCGCGGCGAGTCGCTTCGCCACCCTCTCGCTCGCCGCGCCCCGGCAACACCCCAACAGCGCGGCGCACGCGGACATCCCGCTCTCTCTCGCGCGCTCGGAGCCCTCGACGACGTTGCCCGGGTCGGCGGCTTCCGCGAGCAGGGCCTCCGCGGCTGGCGCGATGGCCGTCTGCGTCGGTCCGTCGCCCGAGCAGCTCAGCGCCACCACGAGATCAACCACGGGCCCGGATAGAATCCTCCACGGACCCGATTGGTTTACCGAATTAGCCTCGTTCGCGACCCCCAATCGTTTTCGTAAACCACCGTCGTTTTCGTTCCCTCCTCGATTCTCCTTCCGTCCCTCCTCGCGCGCGGTAAAGTCCCCATGGACGACGGCGGAGATGAGCTCGGCGGCGACGCACCACGCCTCGGCGCCCGGCTTCCTCGACGACCTCGCCGGATGATGAGCCCGGTCCCTCCCGTCCGAGTCGGCGTACCTGCGCAGGAACGATCGAATCACCGCGGAGAGGTACCTGGCGGCGCCGCTCGTACCCTCCTCCGGCTGCTTCCCCGCGTCCTCCGCGGCCTCCGCGTCTTCCGCGTTCGCGTCTCCTTCGCGAGGTCGGTCGGTTTCCTTTCCGTCCAAACCCGGGGCTGAATCCACCCCGACCAACCGTCGGACGCACGACGCGCTGCTTCTCGCCACCCTGGCGAGCGCCGCCGCCGCGTCGACGCTGGACGGTCCCCCACTCGCTATCACCCTCAGCGCGGCGCCCAGGCACGCGTCGTCCCCCCCGATGAACTCGCACATCGCCTCGGAGGCGGCGGCGTTCAGCAAGAGCCACACCGCGGTGGGTGTAATCGCATCCGCGCCGGGGTCCCCCGGGTTCGTCGCCCTCAGGAGCGCCGATCGCACGGCGACGCCCGCGAGCGGGTGTTTCACGAACTTCGACCTCGCCGCGGGCTCCGACAAGATCGCCCCGAGCGTCCCCGCGCCGAGCCTGATGGCCTCGTGGGGATCCTCGTCGCCGTTCGGGCGAGGTAGGTTCGGGCTCGAGTACCTCGACCCCGCGCACCCGGCCAGGGTCATCTCCACCAGCCCGTCGACGATCCCGTCTCGCGCGGCGACTCTCTTTCGATGATTCGACCGCATTTTGTCATCATTCGACGACGCGCCCGCACGCCCGGTCTCGTTCGGTGCCGTCAGGTTCCACAGCGCCAGCCCAGCCTCGCGTCGGATCCGCCACGGGTTAACCTCCTCGCCCCGCTCCCCGTCCCCGCCCCCCTTATGACCGGTCGATTCCCCCGCCTTTGGATCCGAAGAGAGTCCCCGGGTCGATCGCGACGAGAGGGACAGCGCGTCGAGCGTCGCGGGAGATCTCGCCACGTTCGCCGCGCACGCGGGGGCGGCGCACGTGTTGGCCAGCGTCGCCGCGATCCTCGCCGTGACGATGTCATCCGCGTCCAGATTCCCGTTAACCTCATCGCGCCGCTCCCCGCCCCCGCCGCCCCGGCCCCGCCGCCGCCGGCGGTGTCCGTTCGCCAACGCCGCCGCCAGCTCGTCCAGATGGCGGTGCGATAGGTGCGCGCAGACCACCTGCGCGGCGTCGTTCCCAGCCGCCGCGCCGAGCGCCTGCGAGCTCACCGTCCCCGGGGTGCTGAACCCGCTGCCCCCCGCGCTGGGTCCGCCGCCGGGGGTGGACACCCCGCTGTGAAAACCGACGCTGTGAACACCCGCCGCGGACACCCCGCCGAGAAAACCGCCGACGCCCCCTGGCGCGCTCGGACCGGCGACGCGCACGGTGGCGGTCCACAACGCGCCCGCGGCTTCCGCCGCCGCCGCCCGAGTCCCGTCGGATCCGTCCCCACCGGATAACCCGGATAACGGAGTAGGTCCGGACGCGGCTGTGCTCTCAGATGACGGGTCGCCCGGTTTGGGGACCCGCGCGCCGCCAGCTGTGCCGCCGGCTGCGCCGCCGGCTGTGCCGCACGCCAGGGAGACGAGCCCGGCGACCGCGTCGGGGCGCGACGCGATGGCCGACTTGGCGAGGGGTTCGCCCGCGAGGCGGAACAGCGCCCCGGCCGCGGCGCCTCTCGCGGCTGCGGAGGACGCTCGCGACTCTGCGCGGGTCAGCAGGGCGTCGAGGAGGAACGGGACGAGCGTGAGCGCGGGTCGCCCCTCCGGGTCCGCCGACGCGATGGCCGCGAGGGCGTTCGCGGCGTGGCGCGCGCACCTGTCGGCATCTTGCTCGCGCCACTCGCGGCGTAGCGCGGCCACCTCCGCGCTCAGCGCCGCGACGCCCCTCTGCCTCGACGGCGAAGCCCCGGCCGACGACGACGACGATTGCCCGCCTCCGGGGCCTCGGACGAGGGAGAGGAGCGCGGCGACGGCGCCGGATTTGATCGCCGGCGAGGCGGGGACCCGGCCCCGATCGGCCCCGGCTCGAAGAACGTTCGCCGCCTCGCAGCATCCGTCCGGGTCCGCCGAGCTCAGCGTCAACACAGCGGCGGTCAAGTCGTTGTTGCCCGAGGACGACGTCGGGTCGGGTGCCGACGACGACGGGCCCTCGGGGGGGTCGCCCCCGGCGGCCTTCTTGTCCTTCTTCTTGCTCCTAGAGAACAGCCCCATCACTTACGCGCGTCCCGACGAGTCACCATCGTCGCGGCCGTCTTCAGATTCACGGCGCGTCGGGTTCCGGCTCTCCCCACGCGTCTCGTGCGTCGCCGATTCTTGGAGTCCGAGAGAGGGGCGAAACTATTGGCGAAACTCCGCGAAACGCCGTCGTCAAACCGGATGCCGCGCCGCGCGCCACTGCTGTCGAACTGCCGAAATTGACGTTAAAGGCAAACTAGCGCGCGCCTCCACCATGAATGTAGTTAGGAAACCTGGATGAGGTCATCAACCGAGACCGGCAAGGGTCGGTCACTCCGATGGCACAGCTGCACGGTTGATTGGCCCCCGCCAAGAAAAAAAGAAAAAGAATCTCTGCTGAACGGTTTTGCCGAGAAAGGAGGAATGCCGCGCGCACACCTGTCGGGCGCTGTCTTCCGCCGACGAATGGAGGACGGCGAATTACGATGAGGCGAGAGCGCACGATAAAGTGCGTGGTAGTGGGTGACAGCGGGGTGGGGAAGACTCACATGCTGCTGACGCTCCAGCGGGGCGAGCCCCCGGCGAAGGGAGAGACCCTCCCGGCGATGTGCGAGATTCACACCACAAACGTCGAGTGGCGACCCCAGTACCTCCCCACCGTGGACCGCGGGGACTCGAGCGACGCGGACGACTCCAGGTCGCGCTCTCCCGCGCCCCAGAAGATCGCGCTCGAGGTCTTCGACACCTGCGCCAGGGAGAAGCACGCGAGGCTCAGGCCCCTCACCTACTTCGACGTTGACGTCTACCTCGTCGCGTTCTCCGTGGCTGACCCGGCGAGCATGGAGCACGTCGCGTCGCTCTGGCTCCCGGAGCTCCAAAAGCTCGGGCGGAAGCGCATGAAGGGCGGCGCGCGGGAGACTCTGTGCCCCGTCGTCCTCGTCGGGCTAAGGACGGAGTCGAGGGAGAACAGTCTCTTTGGGGAGGCGACTGAGCAGGCTGGACGCGCGTTCGCCGAGAAGCTCGGAATCCAGGGTTACACCGAGGTTGCTCCGGACGGGGACGTCACCGACGTGTTCCAGGCTGTGGTGGAGACGTACATGAAGAATCTCAAGGTGGAGAGCTGCGCGCAAACGTGCGTGGTGATGTAGAACGGGCGAAATAGCCCAGAGAACCGGGGGCAGGGGGTGTTCCCTGTGCCCCCCGAGGAGAAGATATTTTTAGCACCTAAACTCTTAAAAGTTGTCCCGCGCGTTGATTTGTGTCGAAGGGTCGTGCCCATCGCCATCGTACTCGTCCACCGCGTCTACGTACCTAGTCAGCTACCACGCGAGGTCCCACTCACGGCTCCCCCGCGGCGGCGGTCTCCTCCTCCAAACGATCCAAACGAAGGCACGAGTCGATGGCCTCCCTGTACTTGCTCCTCGTCTTAACCCCGGAGACGACCGCGACGCGTTCCTTGTCCCTGAACACGTGCACGCACGGGGTCCCTAGCACTCCCGCGCTCTCCGCCACGTCACCGTCCAGGTCCACGTCAATCTCCACGAAGTGCACCCTGTCGACGTACTCGTCCACGACCCGCGCGATGATCGGTCGAAGCCTGCCGCAGGGCCCGCAACCCACCGCCGAGTAGAGCACCACCAGCGCGTCGCGATCGGACTCGTGGTAGAGCCTGCGCAGGGCGTACTGACCGACGTGGGACGTCTGCGACGGGTCGAACGTCGCCTCTTCGGCGTCGTCACCGCTGACATCGCCGACGGCGTTCGCCAACCCGGCGGGCTCGCGCCCGGCGGCGCCCCGCACAGCCGCGCGGAGCTTCGCGCCATCGACCATCGTCGAACCGGACCCATAGGCCGCGTTCGACCCGTCGGGAACCGACCAGCCGTTCCCGTCCGCCGGTTTCTCGTCCATCGCCCGAGACCCGGGTTTAGCCCGCACCCGAGACCTGATCCACCGCTCCGCGTCGACGGCGGCGGCGAGACCCGCGGACCGTTCGTCGACGGCGGTCGGGTCCGTCGCGAAGACGCCGCAAGACTCCGGGGCGCGACCCGCACAACCCGCACACGCATCGGAGACGCTCGAGCCGACGAGTATCGCGCCGAGGCATCTGACCTCGCCGCCGCCGACGAGGGAGATGACGACGGGCGTGGACGTCGCGTCCACGGCCTCGACGTCCACGGCCTCGACGTCCACGGCCTCGACGTCCACGGCCTCGACGTCCACGGCCTCGACGTCCACGGCCTCGACGTCCACGGCCTCGACGTCCTCGGCCTCGACGTCCACGGCCTCGACGTCCACGGCCTCGACGTCCACGTCGACGCACCTCGCGCCCCACCGCGTCGCCTGCGCCCTCATCTTGTCCTCCGCGGAAATTTTCTCCGCTTCTTCGTCGAGGTGGGAAGGGTCCGGAGACGCCCGTCCTCCCCGCGTCTTTTCGAGGGTGGATCCCGTGAGGACCAGCGGCGAGAGGTTTGCGCGCGCGAGGTATATCGCGGCGGTGTACCCCGCGGCTCCCCCGCCCACAACCACCACCATCTCGACGGTCGCCTCGTCACGCCTCGTCGACGTGGCATCTACACTCGCGGCGCGCGGAGACGCGTCGCGTCTCGGGGCCGTGGCTCGGCGATCGAGTCGGGATGGGCGGCGAGGGCGGAAGGCAATCGCCGCATTCGCTGACCCGACCGTCGACGGGGCTGCACACGCCATGTCGACGTCGGCGTTGCGCAGCCGAATAGTGCCCGCTCATCACCGCCCGAGATTTATTTAGTGCCACTCATACATTATCGCCTGGCGCCCGGGTCGTCACACACGCCAATGAGCCTCATCACGAGCTGCTCCACGAGACTCGCGACCGCGCCAGCGGTGCGCACTATCGATCGATGCCGCGTCAGCCGTGGTGCGCGAGCGTGCTCCTCGCCCGATCGAGTTGAAACCGATGCACCTGCCCCTACGCGCAGCGCGATCGCAGCGGGACTTGGGGCCATCGTCTCGCTCGCTCGCCCCGACGTCGCGCTGGCTTCTGGCCCGGGACCCCAGTACAGCGGCGTGGATCCCAACGAGTCATCCCTCATCCAATCCCTCAAGAAGAAGAGCGAGGAGAACAAGGCGAGGTACGATGAAGAGCGACTGGACAACTATTACCGCAGAGATTTCCGGATAAACAAAATCTTGGGCGCGGAGGTGCTGGCGGAGCCGTGCGACCCGAGGGACCCGGAGTTCGGGTACAAGTGCGCGCCCAAGCTGCCGAGGCTACCGCAGGACCGCGTCGACCCGTTCGATCCGAGGTCGGACAAGTACGCACCCAGGAAAGGCGCGGTGTTTGGACTTAACGACCTCAACATCGATTTTGAGGATTCATTCCCTGGCAACGATGGTGTAGAGCCGGGCGACGGTGGGGTGCCGGCGGTCGACGCGGAGCCGAAGGAGGGTCCGGCGGACGTGGACGCGATAGTGGACGGGGCGATCGACGGGGTCATCGCCGGCGCCCGCGAGGAGGACTAATTCGATGGTGCCACGCACAGGGGTTTTTAGTCTGCAAAAAACACACTCCGACTGGCGGGCGGCATCGGCGTCGACGAAACCCTTCGAGGGGCCTCCGACTGAAGAAAGTGGGGGCCCAAAGCGCTTAGATACCGTCTTACATGGAACGACAAAAACAATAGGCTAACGTAAGCAATCGGCGGCGTCGTCGACGACGCGACCGCGGATGATGTACCTTCGTATCTATCTGGAATCTCTGGAAGTCAGGCTGGAGTCCAGGCTCTCCACCCGCAGTTCGTCAAACTCACCAACCCCGTCGACCTCGTGCTCCCCACTCTCGATCCTCGCCCTGTCCTCCTGGGCCTTCTTAAAGTCGAACGACGAGAATATCCATAGCGCGACGACCGTGAAGGCCGCCTGCGCCAGTATACCCCATCTCATGCTGCCCGTCGCTGACAGGAACACGGCCAGCACCGCGCTGCCGATCCACACAAACGCCACTGTGCAGATGCCCAGCAGCGAAAACATCGAAGCCTCGTAACCGTGCGGGCAGGTCTGCTGGAAGATGGATCGAATCATCGGGAGCAGGCTCGGGTTCAGGGCGCCGCCGATCACCACGAGCGCGAACATCTCCCACTTTTGCGTGAAACCCAGCGCCAGCCAGACGGGCCACACCAACGTCACCGCCTTCAGCGCCATGAACATTCGGTACAGGTCCTTCCCATGCAGCCGCTTGACAATCGGCATCAGGAGCAGGAGTCCCAGGCACGCAGACATAGACCCGACCAGAACGATGATCACCATGTCGACGTTGTCAGCGTTCAACTCGCGCTGCACGAACACCACGAAGGACGTCACCACCGTGCCGTTGCCGGTGGTTGAGAAGATCTGACCGAGCATTAGCTTGAGCAGCTCGGGTGACTGCGCTCGAAGCATCCGCACCGTCATCAGCGTCCTTCGAAAGCCGAGCTTGGACATCGACGCCCACAGCGTAGAATGAGATTCACTCCCGAACGGCAGCGGCCGCCCGGGTCTGGTCCGCAGACCCCTGAGCCCCAAAAAGCAACACACCATCGCCCACAACCCGGCGATGCAAATTGCGATCCTCAAGCCCCCTCCCACGTTGTCCGGATCCCCAGCCTGCCTGGGCAGATCGTTCTTCGCGTCCTCCTTGTTGTAGCTGAATATGACCGCCATCTGCATGCACACCACCAGCGTCAGCGACCCGAACCCCAGCGCCGGGGAGAAGAACGCCAGCTCGCTCGCAACCTCTTGGCGCATCTCTGACACCGACTTGAATGTCGGAACCATCGCCTCCGCCGCCTCCGCGTCCGCCCTCTCCTTGCCGTTTCCGCTCGCCGATGAGTCGAGTCCGTTCGGTTCGACAGACCTGTTGGCCGTCTTCGTGCCCGAAGAGTGCCTCGCCTCCCTCACCGCGCTTGTCCGCGGGTGGGTCGTCGCCAGCAGCGGCAGGTACGCGTCGAACATCTGCTGCGCGCACAGGTGGGCTATGACCACCGCGCAGAAGAGCACGGCCTGCCAGGCGTAATCCTTCGTCTCCGATATGAACAACGCGACGATGGGCGCGAACGATATCACGAAGGCTCCCAGCGCCAGGCCGTTCCAACGCATCGACCCAAAATCGCCCAGCGAGCCGAGGAACACGAGGAAAAATCCGCAACCTAGCTGCACCGCGACGTTGCTCAGCACCACCGTGTTGCTGTAGTCTACACCGTGTAGCAGGTTTTTGTTGACCGGGAACCACTGGCAGATCTCCGGCATCCCCTCGGGCCTCACGAACTTCAGCTCCGGGTACGCGCCATCGTAAGCCCCGCAGGGCGTCCCGTCGCACGTGCCCTCGCAAAGCGCCCCAGCCGCGTGGTGCTCGCGCCACACGATCCCCTCCACATTTTTGGCCGCCTCGTACTTCGCGTACTGGGTGATGAGCAGGGCCCAAAATGAGATGGCCGTGGCGCCAATCGGGCTGCTCCCGCTGTTGAAATGGGAGGACGGGGATGGATGGAAGGAGGGGCGTCAGCTACATCGTGCAATATTTCCGGGCGAGCACGGGTTCAGATTCTGGGTGTTCGGCTGGGTGTTTTCCGGGAAGGTCGCGCACCAGTCCCAAAGGTACCATGACATCAGCTCCCGCTTGTCGGTGGGGACCAAGGTGAGGTCATCCCGGACCTCCACGCGCGCCTCCGACGCCGCCTCGACCACGGGCTGCGCCATCCTCACAGTGCCCTGGGAAGCCCGGGGGTTGGTGACAAATGTTTTTCCCGGTCATCATCCATCATGACACTTCTCGGTGTGTCACGGGATAACCTACCCGCAGCCACTTGGGTTGCGCGTCCGAAAGGGCCCCGAAAAAGGGCAGGAGGACCACAGGACGAAGGAGCGCGAAAGTTTTATTACAGATAATTAGGCTGAAAACAGGAATCAAGCACGGCGACCGAGGTTTCTGGACCGTTTCTAATTATTATATGAGTTTCTCCTCGACCGGGGAAACGCCCTCAGTTTTCTCGCGAGGGGACTCGCACTCGCGACGAAGGGAGACACAAGCGCGGGAGCGGGGCTGGCCGGGATGAGTCTCTACCCTCCCCGCACGGTCGTCGGCATACGCGCGACGAGGCGGCGGGATATCCTGGAGGAACGATGGCGGCACTGGCAGAACATCGTGGACAGCAGGAAGGTCGCCAACGCCATTCGCGCCACGAAACTCAGCATCGATGGGCTCTCCGCCGCGTTCGAGCGGGACCCGCCCTCGACGTTCGCGCCCTACCGCAAGACGAGATCCGCGCTCACGCACGAGTCGCCGTTCGAAAAGGTGTTCCGCGACGCTACGTCCGCCGACTCCACGCCCGCGCGCAGGGGAAGGGCGGGCGCCGCGCCCAGGGTCCTCGACGCGTACGGAAATTACGTCACGGTGGTGCCGAGAGAGGCTGCGCGGCGGAAGGCTGCGTTCGCCGCGATGGCGGCGCGCGCGACCGGCCCGTCCGTAGCGCTCGCGTGGAAACACTGGCGCCACTTCGTTCACATCCGCCGCCACTCGCCCCACCTGATGAGCGCGCTCGCGGAGCACGAGTGCGCGGTCGTGGCGTGGAAGGCTTGGAAGTTTTTAGCGTTTGGCAGGCCGGTGGCGCGCGACCCGGAGGTTGTCGTCGCGTGGAAACACTGGAAACACTGGGCGCTGGCCGAGGTGGCGACGCGTAACGCACGCGCGGACGCACTGGCGAGGAGGCTCAGAGCCGCGAGGGACGCCGAGCTCAAGCGCCGCGACGAGAAGAAGGTTCGGGAGATGCGGCGAGCCAACGCGGCGGCGGAGCGGCGACGCAAATGCGACGAGGAGTGGGGGTTCACCGATGCCGACGAGTACGCGGTCCGCAGGAGGGAGCGAGCGCGACGGGAGGCGCGGCGACAGAAGGAGGCGCAGCTGCGGAGGCGGGACCTGTTCGGACCCGACGTGTTCGGACCGGATGGCGACCAGATGGAGGATGGGGATGGGGAGACGGAGGAGAAGGCGGACGAGGACACAAAGCCGATGGACTTTGCCACGTTCTCCCACACGGTGGTTTGCTGGCGCAGGTGGCGTCGGTTCGTCAAGGGCGTGCGCAGCGGGGAGTTCACCAACGACGACGCCGCGGACCAGGCCCGGGCGGAAGCTGAGGCCCAGGCCAGGATGGAGGAGGTGAGGCTGGCGGCCATGCGCCGCGTGGGGGTGGACGCTCCGGAGATTAGGAACTTGGCGGACCTCGCCATGCGACGCCAGCCCGGCGATTCCGACGACGACTCCCAACGGGCAGACTCCGAAGACAAAGATGAGAACGCATCCGAGAAGGGCCCGACGGAGGAGGAAGAACGCGCCGCTTTGGAGGCCGTACGCTCAGCCAAGCGCGAAGCCGCTGCACTGAAAATTCAGAAAATCGCAAAGGGTTTCATCCAGCGCCGGCGGTACCAGAGGATGAAGAAGGATCCGTTCTACCGCGTCCGGGGTCTGAAGGCACTCATTGCCAGGGGCGAAAAAGTATTCGAGCGCGACGCAGAGCGCGTCGCGAGGGCCAAGGAGCAGTGGTTCAAGTCCGAACGAAGGCTTGCGGGTATGCGCATGGCCAACGAGGATGCCATGTCGGGCTTGAAGGTTGCAAAAGACAGGCTGAGTGTCCTGAACGAGGCGAGGGGTCGAATCGGCGTCGCCGAGCGCGCCAAGGAGATTGAGCGGAAACGCGACAACTGGATGAAGATATGGGACGACTCACAGCCCGGTTTCTCCTCGGCTGGATTCAATCCCTTCCCTTCGTTTCCGAGGATATCCTCCGACATGAGCGAGTCGGCGAGGAAGGCTCGAAGGAGCGGCGCGTCTGCAGCATTCGCCTCGCTCCCGTCCACGAAGGACGAGGACCTCGCCGATGCGTGGGAGAACGTGGACCCGGGTAAGGTCCTCGACGCGCTGCTCGAGGAGTCCGACGAGGAATTCGAACGGAGGATGATGCAGGTGATGCCGAGGTGGACCCCTTCGCACCAGTCGCCAATCGGACTTCCCCTCGCGAGGCGAACTCCAAACTATAAGTAGCTCTATCAGACTATTAACTAGCTACGGACTACCGACGTACCGGTAGCAAAAGTTGCGAATCTCGCTGCCCAGTGCGCGCCCCCTCTCCTCGTACTTGGTGGATCCCGACCGACCCAGCAGCGCCTCATCGGCCTTCTCCCATTTGCCGCTTGACTCAGCCTCAGACATAACCCGAAACATGTGCTCAGCGTAAGAGTCATCGTCCGTGCTGAGATGCAGCCGACCCCCGGTTTTGGTCATGCACGGTTCGATGAGCGCGAGGAGAAACGGGTTGACTATGCGCCTGTGCGCCTGAGCGTCCGACCACGGATCCGGGAAATACACGCACACATCCGAGAGGGACTCGCGGGGAATAAAATCCCGAACGAGCCAGAGGGCATCCATCCTCACGACCCTGACGTTGTCGACCCAACCATCTCCTAACTCGTCTCGTCGCGCCTGGATCTTCTGGAGCGCGGCGCCGATGCCAGGCTTGTGAACCTCAACGCCCACGAAGTTCTTGTCGGGGTGGGCGGCGGCCATCTCCATCAGCGAGTGCCCGAGACCGAACCCGACCTCCAGAGCCAGCGGCGCTTCTGGCCTGTCCGCGAAGACCTCTCGGAAGTCGAGCCTCGGAGGTGGCCCACCGCCGCCGGCGTGGGTCTGTACGTCGATGCCGTACTGAGGCCACAGGGTCCTCCACGCCTCTTTCTGGGCCCTGGTCACCTTACCGCGGTTCCTCAGGTAGGTAAGGCTCCACGGTCTATCGAGATGCGAGCCTCTCTCCCGTACCCTGAGAAGCAGGTCTTCCGGCACCGCTGGATCCTCCGTCGTTTGCGCATGCGCCGCGGCGACCCATCTGATCGATCCCGGAGTACGACATCTCCGTGCGTGGCTCGCGATACCGGGCGCGGCCCCGAGCAAGGCGGCGACGCGCATCTGCGGCTGTGTTAACGCGTCTCGTCGACACAGGGTTTATCTCGGAAACGCACCTGATTCGGGGCTTGCCGACCGTTCAGAGTGTTGTCTCCTCAGATCTCGTGCGGGCCCAGCAGAGCGAGCTGCGGCCCCCGGCGAGGGTGTCCTGGGAAGATGCAGCTCAAGTACCTGAAAACCATCCTCCAGGCGGATGATGGGATCAAGAAAGTGACGGCGATAACATGGTGATGCCCCGGATCCCCCCCGGCCTCCCCTCGGCGCGGATGAAAGGAATCTTTTGGGCACCCGATGCCAACGTTTGGATGTAAAGGTTGACCGCCCCCGCCCTCACCCGTCCCCACTCCCGCAGGTCACCGAACTCGAGGCGCATGGCGGCAGTGACCACCGACAGGGTGGTCCAGCTCTTTGACGAGAACGGCGAGCGCAAGGACAAGTTCTCCACCAAGCCCGCGCAGCCCGACGGTGTTAAAAACTTCGTGGTGCGGGGGATGGCGTTCTCGCCCGACTCCGCCAAGCTTGCCATCGCGCAGAGCGACAACATAGTGTTCGTGTACAAGCTCGGTTTGGAGTGGGGGGACAAGAAGTCCATCTGCAACAAGTTTTTGCAGTCCAAGCCCGTCACCGCGCTCACCTGGCCGCAGCGAAGGCACAACGAGGTGGTCTTCGCCACGACCGAGGGCAAGGTGAAGGTCGGGCAGCTCAAGACCAACAAGGCGGCGACGCTCTACGCGCATCCGGACGGCGCCTACTGCGTCGCGCTCGCGTCCAGCCCGTGCGGTGAGAAGATATGCAGCGGGCACATCGACGGCACGGTGTGGACCTTCGATTTCGCCGACGGCGTAAACCGCAAGCTCTTTGCTCACTCGTGCGCGCCGTACGCGTTGTCCTGGGGCGCCAGAAACGCGGTCGTGGCGGCGGGCGCGGACCGCAGGGTGTGCTTCTACGACGCACTGGGGGACGAATACGCCGCCAGGCCGCAAACCTTCGATTACTCCGACGACGACAACGCCCGGGAATTCGCGTCCGCCAGCTTCTCTCCCGCGGGTGAGTCGGTAGCTGTGGGCTCGTTCGACAGGTTCCAACTGTTCGCGTACTCGCAGCAGAGGGGCGGGTGGGTCGAGGCCGGCACCAAGCACGTCGCCAACCTCTACACAGTCTCCGCGCTGGGCTGGAAGCCCGACGGCAGCAGGCTGGCCACCGGCGCGCTGTGCGGCACCGTGGACATCTACGACGCGTGCGTGAAACGGCAGATGTACGCGGATAAGTTTGAGTTTACGTACGTCAGCGGGTCCGCCGTCGTGGTCAAGCGGCTGGTGGACGGAAGTAAGGTGAGCGTGAGCGCTGGGAACGGGCAGGACCTCCAGGGGCTCAACGTGTACAAGGAACGCTTCCTCGTGGCGCACACCACCGATTCACTCATTGTCGGGGACCTCGAGGCTGAGAAGATCGCCGAGGTTCCCTGGGGCTGGACCGGGTCCGAGAAGTTCGACTTTGACACCGAGCGCGTGTGCGTCGTGCACTCGAGAGGGGAGGTGAGCGTGGTTGAGTACGGCGTGAACAGGGTGCTGGGCACGTGCAGGACCACCCACACCAAGCAGCACCTGCTCTCAGTCAGGGTGCAGGAAAGTCGCAGGGGTCGCACCCGCGTGGGTAAGAAAATTGCCTACCTGATCGACGCGCAGACGGTGCGAGTCACCGACCTCAGCGCCGAAAACGAGCTCACCGGCGCCAGGGACGTCGCCACAGTGTCGCACGAGTCCAAAATCGACTGGCTCGAGCTCAACGCTAGGGGCACGCACGTGCTGTTCCGAGACAAGAAGCGGCAGCTCCACCTCTACGACATCAAGAACCAGGCTCGGTACACCCTTCTCAACTACTGCTCGTACGTGCAGTGGGTTCCGGGCAGCGACGTGGTGGTGGCCCAGAACATGGGTAACCTATGCGTGTGGTACAGCGTCGACTCACCCGACCGCGTCACCACCGTACCCATCAAGGGTGAGGTTGAGGATATTGAGCGGGGCAAGGGCAAAACCGAGGTCATTGTCGAAGAGGGCGGTGTGCAAAAGGCGTATCCACTAGACGAACACCTCATCGAGTTCAATTCGCTCGTCGAGGAGGGTGACTACGACGCCGCGGTGGAGGTGCTCGAGGCGCTCCCCGGCGGTACACCAGAGACGGAGGCCATGTGGCTCGAGCTGAGAAACGCAGCAATCACCGACAGGAGATTGCTCGTCGCACAGCGGTGCAGCGCCGCGCTGGGTGACGTCGCCAAGGCTCAGTATCTCGGCGCTATTATCGCCGACGCTAAGCGCGCGAGCGCCATGGAGGGCGGCGGCGACGGCCTGAATAACTACGCGGTCAAGGCGAGGCTCGCGATGCTCGACAAGCAGTGGAAGATTGCTGAAGGTTTGCTGCTGGAGAACGGCCAGACTGACGCCGCCATTCAGATGTACCGCGACATGCACCGCCTGGACAGGGCGGTGGAAGTGGCAACGAGCAAGGCGCACCCAAACGCAGAGAACTTACGTCGCGAACACCTCGATTGGCTCAAGCAGACGGGTCAGGAAGAGGCGGCGGGCGCCGTGAAGGAACGCGAGTGTGACCACCTCGGGGCCATTCGCTTCTACCTCCGCGGCGGTCTGCCCGGCCGGGCCGCCGCGGTCGTCATCGCCAACCACGCGCGATCCACCGACTTTGACAGATCCCTCGTCGAAGAAATCGCCGCGGCGCTCAAGCGCGGGGACATGTACGAGCGCGCGGGAGAGTTATACGATGCCCTTGACCGACCAGAGGAGGCAAAGGAGGCTTTCGTCCGCGGTCACTCGTACCGAAGGGCGCTGGAGCTCTGCCGCCGCGGTGGGTCATCGGCCGAGGAGGTCCGATCGCTGGAGGAAAAGTGGGGCGATCACTTGGTCGACATGAAGCAGCAGGACGCCGCCATCAACCACTTCATCGAGGCTGGTTGCGGGATCAAAGCTATCGAGGCTGCTGTTGAGTGTAAAAACTGGAAAAAGGCGCTGGAGATTATCGAGCGCGAGCCCAAGCGGGGCCGCGACGACGACAAGTTCAAGGGCTTTTACAAGCGAATCGGGCGGCACTACGAGCAAGCGAGGGACTACGAGCAGGCCGAGCGCTGCTTCCTCCGCGCGGGTGAGCCCGGCGAGGCTGTGGAGATGTACTGCCGAGCTGACAAGTGGGAAAACGCACACAAAATCGCGGTGGGCTACATGACTGACTCGGACGCCAACGAGCTGTACGTGAAGCGCGGCAAGGAGCTCGAGGCCTCCGCTCGGTACAAGGAAGCTGAGAAGATGTACCTGACGGTGAAGGAGCACGACCTCGCGATCGAGATGTATAAGCGCAACAGGCAGTTTGACCAGATGATCCGGTTGGTGGGTCTCTACCGAAAAGATCTCCTGGGCGAGACCCACATCCACCTCGCTCGGCAGCTCGAGGCTGACGGCAACTACCGCGAGGCCGAGCGCAGGTACCTCGAAGGTAAGGACTGGAAGGGCGCGGTGCAAATGTACAAGCAGGCGGAGATGTGGGAGGATGCGGTGAGGGTCGCGAAGCAGAACGGGGGTGCCAACGCATCCAAGCGCGTCGCGTACGAGTGGGGCCTGCACCTCGGCGGCGACGCCGGAGCGAGTTTACTTCGCAAGTTTAACCTGCTCGAGGAGGCAATCGACTACGCGTGCGAGTCCGGGGAGTTCGACAATGCCTTTGAGCTGGCGCGGGCCGGGGCTGGCAACAAGGTGCGGGACGTTCACCTCAAGCACGCGATGTACCTCGAGGATGAAGGAAGGTTCGACGAAGCCGAGGCGGAGTTTATCAAAGCCGATGCCCCCAAGGAGGCCATCGAGATGCACGTCCACAACAAGGACTGGGATGCCGCCACCCGCGTCGCGGAGCAACACGCCCCGGAACAGGTCACCGACGTGCTCGTCTCCCGCGCCACCTCGCTGAAAGAGGAGAAGGAATACTCCAGGGCGGAGGCCACCTTCGTCAAGGCTAAGAAACCAGAGGCGGCGATTAAGATGTACTCTGACGAGGGGCTCTGGGACGACGCCCTACGCGTCGCGGCCGACTATCTTCCCGGAAAGGTTCGCGAGATTCACCTCGAGATGCAGTCACGCGCGGGCGATTCGTCCAAGACCTCGGCGAGAGACGCGGAGGCGCAGCACGAGTGCGTGACTCGCGCGAGGCGCCTGGAGCGCGAGGGGAACTACTCCGGCGCCGTGGACGCCTACCTGGAACTCACGTCCAGGGTCACCAAGGACCAGCGCGCGCTGGAAAACGCGTGGGACGCGGCGGTCCGCGTCGCCGTTGGGAACGTCCCCGGCAAGGCGAAGACCGTGGTGCAGGAGGTGGCGGCCAGGCTCCGGGGGATTGGCCGAGACGACCGAGCCGAGGAGCTCCTCGGAAGCGCCGGCGTCGACGCTCGGTCGGGTTTAGGCCCTACGCGTAAACCCGCGAGGACCGGGTCCGCCCAGCCCAAGCGCGACATCGTCGGGTTCAAGGATGCCAAGGATAGGGGGGAAAACTCGGATGGGGGGGACGGCGGTGACGCGTCACCCGCGGCGGCGGAGGAGGCTGCCAGGCGGGGCGACTGGGACGTCGCGCACGAGCTGGCGAGGGCTTTGGGACCCGATGTCGCCGCGTCGTATTCCATCAAGCACGCCACCATGGAGCTGAGGGGCGGTAACCCCGAGGCGGCCGCGGACATACTGGCGGAGAGGGGCGCGCCGGCGGATCCGAGGTATTTCGCGCTGTACAAGGAAATCGCCGGCGAGGTGCTGGGCGGGGCGCAGGATGGCGTCGGGGAGGAGGGGCTCAAGAAGTTTTTGACGTCGCTCGTGGATACCATGTCCGCGACGCCGGAGATCAACGCCGAGCACCTCGCGGACCTGAGGCGGTGCCTGGAGGCGACCAATTTGGCGCTGGTCCGAGCCAAATGCAAGGACGCCGACATGCCGGTGCTGAGCGCCAAGGCGGCGACGTCGCTGCTCAGGTTTTGCGGCCTCGTCCCCGTGGACAGGGCTTTCTTCGAGGCTGGCATGGCGTGCCGGGAGGCGAAAGAGCTGTCGCTCGCGTTCGTCTTCCTCAACCGGTATCTGGACATCACCGAGCTTATGGACGAGGGCGGTGACACGTCGGAGCTGGACAACGTGGACTTTGAGGACACAGATATCCCCAATGACTTCCCGCTCCCGACGCAGCACTTCGTCGAGGAGGCCACGAGGGAGGAGGTCCGCGACTGGGTGCTGGCGCTGTCAATGGACCAGCAGGTGGAGCAGACGCTCCCCACTCGCACCTGCGGGAAGTGTAACGGGCAGACGTACGTCGCGGGCCTCACGTGCTGCCGGTGCAAGGCCAAGAGCGAGGCGTGCGTCGTGAGCGGGTACCCGGTGCCAACCGGGCAGCGAGTTTTACACGAGGGTCGGAGCGCTAACCGGGGCGACTGGAACGAGTGGACCATGAAGTTCGGGACCGATCCGTGGAGCGGGAAGAGCGCGCAGCCCAAGTACTGAGGGGCTATTGTTGTTGTACACGCGAGAGATGATACAATGTCAACGCGGGGGTCTCGGCGGCCAAGGAGGCTCCTTGGCCGGCTTCGCGGGCTTCTTCTTGGTTTTCTTCTTCAAGCGGGCGACCTCCCCGGGTTCCGGCGCTGATACGGCGCCCACCTTTACCTTCTTCTTTTTCTTCTTCTTAACATCACCCTTACTGACCGACAGAGACCTCTCGGGCTTGCCCGCCGCACCCGCACCCGCACCGGCACCCGCACCTCCGCCGCTCTTCTTCTGTTGTTGTTTCTTCAATTTCTTGCGTTCAGCGTGGCTCATGTACTTCTTCTCGTGCGGCGCAGTGACCTTAGGCTTCTGATCCTCCTCGTGTCGAACCTCCTCCTCGTCATCATCAGCCTCGATGTCCTCGATGTCGTCGTATCGCCTGACGTCTTCCCTGGGCGCCGCGGGTGAGGGCGCCTTCGCGGCCTTCTTCGTGGATTTTTTCTCGCCTTCGCCGCCGCCCCCTCCGAGCAGTTGCGCCCTCAGCTGCGCCAGGAGGGCCTCCTCCTTGTGGCTGAGCTGCTTGGGTGCGGTGATCGATGATCGCAGGGCATCCTCGCGCTCCTGACGCTCGAGAGCCTTGCGGTTCGCGGCGGCCACCGCGATGCCGCTGAAGCGCGACCCGCTCATCGCGCACTCCGAGACTGATGACGCGCGGGCGAGCCAACTTCACGAAATGATGAGGGGAAACAAAATCGGTCCCGACAGCTGCGCGAGATCCTCGGAAGGTTCGACGCTCGACTGACCCATATCGTGGGGACGCGGAGAGGCCCATCGAGCGCGAGGTGCGTTCGAGTGCTTTGATCGGATTGGGATGGGTGCGTCGCGCGCGGTGCTAATCCCGCGGATCAAGCCGCGGCGGTGCACGGGCGGGACGGACGTGCCGACGTCCTCGCGGGAAAATGACGATCCCGTGACTCCCGCTTCGAGCGGCAGGCGGGCGTCCAAGGTGCATCACGCGACACCGGCGCTGGAACCCAGACGAAAGCCCCCGCGACAACCGCTGGCGAACTGCAATGTTGACTCGGCGCCGAAACCCCGAACGAAACCGGCAGCGAAGAGCGAGGGCGGGGCGCAGAAGGCTGCGGATGCCATGCGACGACACGCGGATGAGGCGCGGACCGAAGGGACGAAGGCTGTGCGTCAGGCGGTGGAGGACGACCACGCGGGGAATTTAGAGAGCGCGGCGGCGCTCTACGCCAAGGCATTGCGCTACTTCGAGGTGTACCTGCGGCTGGAGCGCAACAAGCAGCAGACGGACGCGGTGCGGCCCAAGGTTGAGCAGTACCGAGCCAGGCTCGCGAAGCTGAGGGAGGTGCTCACGTCGCATCACGCCACGCAGACTCGATCTCGCGCGACTGATGAATCGACGTACGAAGCCGCCGAGGAAACCCGGTCGAACGACCACCCGTCGGACAAGCGTCATCACCGAGCGGCGCCGAATGAGGCTCCCCCGAGGACCGAGCTCAAGGTGGTGCTCCCGCGGGGGGACTCCACCTTTGTCCTGGCGCCGCTCAGATCCGTCGTGGATGTGACAAAGGCGGGCGCAACAAAGGAGGACGGTCCGGACGAGTGGAGCCTGGAGGACGGGGACGGGGAGACGAAGGCGACCGACGCGACCGTCGAGACGGTCGCGCAAGTGGACGTGGAGAGGGAATGGGAGGAGTTCGAGCGGAAGGTGCGGGACAGCCCGGAGGTTGAACTCGAGGCTGCGGTGCTGAAGGAGAGGAAAATATCACCCGCCAAAGAGGCTGCCGGCGAGCCCGCGCCCGAGCCGGATCCGGAGCCGGATCCGGATCCGGAGCCCAAACCGGAGCCCACACTCGCCAAAACTGAAGACGACGACTCTCTCGCCGAAACAGATTCCGACTCTGACACCTCCTACGTGTGGGACGGACTTTCCGGGGGCGAGTACGGGATGTGGAGCGACAACGACGGAGACGACGCGGGTTCCGACGCGGGTTCCGACGCGGGTTCCGACTCGTTCGATATCGACGGGGCGGTCAACGCGTGGACCTCGTGGGCAACCTCCAAACTGGACACCCACCTGAAGAACCTGAATACAAAGTACCAGTCGTCCTGGGCGCCCGCGGTGGATAGGCTAAGGGAGCAGGCCAAGAAAAAGTTCGAGCAGGAGTGGGCAGCGCAGTTCCCAAGCGACGAGGAGTACAAAAAGGAGCTGGGCTCGAAGGAATACCCTTCGGAGCTGAACTATGCCCTTCCGGAGGTTCCTCTGGCGGAGAGGGTGGATGAGGACCCAGCCGTGGCAAAGAAGGTTTCGTGAGTGGCAACACGCACGACGTGCGGTGAACGGTCGTAACGTTAAATGAGTTACACGAAAGGGCCTTCGTCCCTTGTCATTTTTTTCTAGTCGCCTGCAGCTTCTTGAGGTGCTCACGGTTTCTCCTGTCAAACGCCGCAGCCTTCTTCCTCAGCGCGGCAGCCTCTTTGCGCTTCTTCGCCCTCTCCTCAGCCAATGCAGCCTCATCCTCGGGGCTCATCGGCTCGAGCGCTGCAGCCTTGGCCTGCTCCTTCGCCGCCAGCCTCTCCACCCTCGCCTTGAACGCGGGCGCGGCGGGCGGTTTCCCCTTCTTCGACGTCGGCTTGTTGGACCTCGCCGGGTTTGTTTTCGCGGCGGTTCGGGGCTCCGGGTTCGTCTTCGCGCGGGTGGGCGTGAACACCGTCGTCTTGAAGTCCTCCCACGCGTTGCTCCCCTCCGCGTCCGAGTCGGAGATGAACATGTCGTTCTCCTCGTCGGTGGGTACGTCGAAAGAGGCGTTGGCGAGCGCGGCGAGTGACCTGCCATCCAGAGACAGGGACATCTCGGTGTCGGCGGATCGGTCCAGCTTGCCCCAACCGCCGCCGCCCACCCTCGCACCCTCCGGTCGTGTCGACGCGGGCTCAGGATCCGGGGGCACGCGTAGGGGCGGCGCGAGCGTGGAAACGGACCGCGCTTCCTCTTCGTCGTCCTCGTCGTCGTCGCAGCCCGCGGCGTACCTCGGCGGCGACGTCGCCTTGGGTACCGGCGCAATGTCAACCACGCTCCTCGCCCATTCGTTGTCAAGCGCGCCCAGCGCCTGCGCCCAGGACGAGTCAACGTTACCGTCGCTCTCGTCCCACAGCGTTGGAGACCCGAGCTGCTTCGGAGCCCGAGGAGCCTTCTGCGCCTCCAGCGCCTCGGACATCGCCGCGGCCACTCGCTTGGCGACAGTCTCGGGAGCCTCACCCGGGTTTTGCGCGTACGCGGCGGCGGCGATTTTAGCGGCGATGGACGCAATCTCGGGCTCCGTGCCGAGGAAGTTCCTTCGCGCCGCCTGTCCGACGCTCGGCGTCGCGGAGTGAGCGATCGCGTACGTCGCGTCCCTCTGCGGCTCGAGCTTGTAGTCCGAACCTCCCGCGCTCTGCGGGGTGGTCGCGGTAGCCGCGCCTCCCGGAGTTCCGTCGTCGTCGTCGGCGCCAATCCCGCCCTCGGGTGTCCGCGCGCCCCCGCCAGCCTCCGTGGGCGGAGCGCTGTTGAGCGCGGCTGCCGAGGCGGCGGCGTACATCGCGCTCGTATCGCCCATCTCCGTGGAGACCGTCTCGTCGTAAGCGAACCCGCCCGGGGTCCGTCCCTCCAACGACGCCTCCGCCTGCGAGATTATATCGGAGGATGTAAACGAGCCGGCGTAGGGCTCGGCAGCCGCCCTCGCCGCCGCCGCCGCCGCCGCGTCAAGCGCCTCCACCTGCTTCCCGAGCGCGCCGAGGATGGCGTCCAGCGGTTTGAGCTCGGGCAGCTCCACGCGACCGGGCGTGCCGGTGTCTCTCGACGCGAGAAGCGAAGCCGCCTGAAGGTTGTACTCGGCAGCCGCGGCTGCGGCGGTGACCCGGTCCATCGCGCGAGTCGTCGCCGCGAGCGACGCCCTCATCTCCTCCTCCGCGGTTCCCGACGACGAGCTCGCGCCCGGCACGGTCGATACCACGGCGGTAGACTCGGACACCGGGCCGGGACCCGGCGCGCGGGGCGAGCGCTCCTCGGGTGAACCGAACCCGCCCTGGTCGGGCAGGTCGTCGACGTCGACGTCATCCGCGGATCGACTGAACATCCCGGTGGTGTTCATGGTGTCGTCCTGGAGCGCGCTGGAGACGAATTCCAGCTCCTCCGCGGACCGGCGCGCGGCAAGCTCCTCGTACTCCTCCTCGGTGATCCCGAACCTCGATGGGGTGTTGTTTTGCGCGGACACGGCGGCGAGCGCCGCGTCAAGCTGGGCGTCTGAGTAAAAGTTGCTCTCGCCGGGGGGAAGGCCCGCGCCTCCGGAGGGGATGTAACCGTCCTCGTCCTCGGAGTCGGAATCCTCCGAAAGCGCCGTTACCCTCGGAGACGGTGGAGTCGGTCCCTGGAAGGGAACGGGCTGGCAGACGGCATCATTCTGGTCGGACTCGTCCTCCTGGTCGCCGCCGGCTGCGATGACCGCAATTTCCTCCATTGTGGCGCCGACCACGCCGTAACGTGCGACCCTTTCCGCGGCGGCGCCCCTGGGCACAGCCTCTTTCGCCATCCTGAGGATTTTGAGTAGAGGATCGTCTGGGTCGAGGCCCTGCTCCAGCACTTGGCCCAGTCGCGCCTCCTCCACCTTCTCGTCGAACATCCCCTCGAAGGGCTTAGCGTCGTCAAACTTCTTGGCATCAGACCCAACCTGCGACGCAAGGCCTGCCGGCTCATTGATGTCCTTAAACTGGAAGTCCCTCTCCATCGCTCGCCTCTCCTCTTCCTGAGCCTTTACGTCGATGTTGGTAACGTCCTTCTTCCCGATGTTCTTGATCTTCTCCTTGCGCTCTTCACGAATCTCAGCATCAAGCGCGGCCGATACTTTATCTTTATGGCGCTCCACCCGCTCGTACCTGATAGCAATGGCGGACCTCCTGAGCTCCTTGGCGCGGTCCCGTTTGGCCTGCTCGGCTAACTCTTCGCGCTCCTCCTCTAGGCGCTTCTGCTCCCTCTCAGCCTTGAGCTTGGCGCTGAATACCTGCTCGCGTTTGACAACGTAAGCGCCGGCCGCGTCCCTGGGGAACCAGTCACCCGCATAGGCGGTTGGCGCACCGGGTCCGTCGTCCTTCTTCTCCTTGAACTTCTGCTTGGCCTTGGGCCTCGCGGCGCCGTCGGCGTTGGCGATGATGTCGTTGAAGTGGGTCATCTTGAAGGCGTCCGGACGATACAGCCGCCTGGCGCTGAAGTTGTTGGTGCTGAAGTTGTTGGTTCCCTCTGTGAGGGTCTTGGTTACGCACCGCCTCGAGTGGGTGCCCTTCAGTTCCTCCTTCTCCCACTTCTCCTTCATCGCGACTCTCACGTTCTTGGCGAGCTGCTCGGCCTTGTTCCTGCGGTCCCTCGCCTTGAAATGCACCGACTCCAGCTCGTCCAGTCGCTCGTACTCCTTCTTGAGCGCCGTCTCGAATCGCTCCAACGCGACGAGCTTGTCGTCGAACTTTTGCGCCTCCTTCTGCGCCTTCGTCGCGCGCATCCTCTTGTCCTCCACGGCCTGGCTGTGCGCGGCTCGGTGGGAGCGCCCGATCCCCGCGGCGGCATTGCTGTAGTCGCGTTCGAGCTGTCTCTGCTTCTCATCTCTGGCCTTGACCCAGCCGTCGTGGAGCTGCGCGTTGAGCTCGGCGTGATGATCCTTCACGCTCGCGCGATACTCGCGAGCCTTGTGGCGCGCCCACAGCCTCTCTTGCTCGCGTACCTGCTTGATCCTCTCGGCGCGGGCCTTTGCCATGGTACGAGCCGAGATGATATCGCGCTCCGCCTTGGTGAGCATGTACGTATCGCCCTCGTAAACCTGCGGGGAAGGCGCATCGGTCAGGCGCCGTCGGGACAACGGGAAAAATTCTCGGGGCGAAATCTTGGCGGTGGCGGAAGGTGGGGGCGCGCACCACTCGTCGCATTGGATGGTGGATGCCATCGCCGCGGGGCTCATAATCGTCAATGTCGGGGACGATTTGATCGCCGCCCCACGCAGACGGCGCGCCGGTGCGCATCATGCCACCTGACGCCGCGCTGGTCTGTGTCGTTGTTGCCCAGCCCCGGGCCCCGTAAATATTTCCTCGGTGCGGGAGCGTTCGAAAACGGCACGGACAAACGGTTACTTTTGTGCCGTATCGCCAGTCATCTCGTCGGATGCTTGATGCTCTCTAGTAGCTAGCTAGTCTAGCCTAAATGCCCGCCGGCGAGATACCGTCGCTTTCGGAAATCTCAGGGGGCGTGCCGGGAGCTGGTGGGATCGTGCGTTCATCCCCGGACGCAGCCGCGTCGTCCCTCTCCTCATCCGCCGCGATTGCGAGCGGCGGCGGATTCTTCTCCGAGTCGACGTAATTCTTTGCCCGCAGCGCGGCGTCCTCGTCCGGTGTGACGAACTTCCTCCCCTCGAGCAGGGCCATCTTCTCCTCCAGCCTCATCTGCTGTCTAACCCTCGGCTTGCACCTCGCCCTGAAGTTCTCCCTGGCGTCCTGCGTCTTTTCCCACGCGATGGCCGCCCGGTCCGCGCCGCGCCACTCGAGGTTGGCTATCCTCGCCTCCAAACCGTCCAGACCCTCGACCAGCGTCCGCTCGATCTCATCCTTCAGCTCCAGCGCGGGGGATATCGCCGTGGACAGTCGCAGCGTGGACTCTCCCACCTCACGAGTCAGGTCACCCAGTTCCGCGCGAACTTCCCTCAAACTGCGCTCGTACCCTGCTACGAACTCGTCCAGGCTGGTCTTGACTGTCAGCTCTCTCTCCGCTTTCCTGCGCATGGCCAGCGAGTCGTTGTATAACTCGAGGGTCTCCGCCATGAGCTTAGTTTCGAACGCCTGCACCTCATCATCCGTCTCCTTCACAAGCACGCGCATGTGATCCCTGGCGCGTCGCATATCGAGCGCCAGCCGCGCGGTGGCGTCGACGTAAACCTCGTCCTCCACGCGAGCGATCTCCTCCCTGGCGGACGCAATCTCCCGGTCCAATCCGGCGCTGAGTCGCTGGCTGGTGGCGTCGACCCTTTGAAGGTCGGCGCGGGTCAGCTCGTGACGCGTCACCATCACCTCGAAACCATCGCTCTTGCCGGTGGGATTCGACGCCTCGGGTTCGTCGGGTCGCGGGTTGGACGGTTCATCGCCGGGCGCGGATGACGCGGGTCTCGCCCACTTGTTTGCGTCGTTGCGAAGCACCATCACCGCGTGTTCGTCGAACCGTTCACGGTGGTGTCTCGCGTAGTCGCACTTCAGCACCCTCTCGTCGCAGCCGTACGATCGGTACATGCAATCCACCCTCACCCCGGGGCAGACGGTCCCGTCGTGCTGCACCTTCCTTAGCTTGTGCACCGTCTGTGCGCAGTTGGGGCACTTGTAAAATCTCGCCGAGCACGTTGCCTCGTGTTGCCCGTGCCTTCGCAGCGCCATGGACTCGCCGCAGTGCTTACAAACGGCGCTCTGGTACCTGCATATCTCCTTGTGCGCCATCATCTGGACCCTGGGCAAGGTCACAGCGCAGGTACCTGCGCATTCATCCTTGAAACTGTCGACGAATCCGCAGGGTATGACCTCGTGGAGGCACTCCTCCAGGTGGTCCTCGACGCCAGCCCTGGTGCCCATCCATTCGCACCTCGGCCGATTGGGGCACGCGAACGGGCGATTCTCGCAGAGCCTGGCGTGTGACACCGCATATCTCGCCTGCGTCATGCGATCGCATCCCGGGTGTTCGCACTTCACGAGCCGGTGGTCGCAACTGGCGCGGTGCTCGGCCATGTCGTGGCGGCGGACCCTCTGCCGGCAGCAGTCGCCTGGGTTGGCGCTGCCCCTCGGAAGGCAGCACTCCTCCACCGCGTACGCGCAGTTAGTCTCCATCGTTCGCCTATCACAGAGACGACACACGTCGGGGCAGCCGGCCTTGTCCATGCGCCACAGGATCTCATCGCCGCGTTGGGTCTTGGTCGGCGCGAGCGCGTTGCGGCAGACGACCTTCAACGCGTTGACCGCCGCGACGCACTCGCCATGTTCCGGCGCCGTCTCCCCGGCCCTGTCCCCGCGCGCCGCGCACAGGCACGCCCTGCACCACACGCCCAGGGAGGACGATACCTTTCCCCGCACCGATGACTGGTCCCGCACCGGGTCCCACGCGACGTCGCCGCACGATTCGCACAGCACGTCCGCGGGCGGCGCCGACGCAAAGGCGGTTGGCTTTTTGAAACCCTCCGTGTAGTTGCGCGAAAGGAAACACTCCCACGCGCCGGCGGAATCGGGTTTGCCCGCGCGCGTCAGCTTGCAAAGTGCGGGCCGGTCTCCGTTCCACAGCGCCTTCGGGTGCCTGAGCCTCGCGGGAGTCAGGCCCGTGGTCATCAGAGCCCTTCTCTCCGCGGTTGCGTAAAAGTCGGTGATTTCGCGCTCCGTCATTCGGCCATTTTTTAACTTTTTCCTCGCCGCCTCCGCCGGGTCCTCCTCCCCGACGTCGTTTTTTGCCCGCGCGATCGCCGCCACCTCGTCAACGCCGGACCGCGGCGTCACAGACCCCAGCGACGCGTTATCCTCCTCCTCCTCACGCGGTCGACCCGGCGCGCGGCGACCCCGTCCCCTCTTCCCCTTCCCCTCGTTGACGACGCCGCCAATGCCGCCGCGCCGATCGTCCCTCAGCGGCGTGGGCAGCGCCCCCGGACCGTCCTCCTTCGTGCGCGATGGAAACCCGCCGTACGGATCGAGCCCAGGGGGGGTTTCGATCCCTTCGTTCCCGCGCTCGGCCATGTAGAACGCGCCCCGAATCACCGGCTTGGCCGCGGCTGCCTCGGACGTTGGCGTCCCCGTCCCGCCCCCCGCGACCGTCGCGCCCCATCCGCCCCCGGTTTGGGGCCACGCGCCGTCGCCGGAGTGCGCCCCGATGGATTCTGCGTCCAGGTACGCTTTCGTGCCGGCGCTGAACGGTCCGCCGGCGAGCTGGTCCGGATTCCGGTCGGGTCGGTGAGGCGCGGGGAGAGGATCGTTCGTCGCGAGTTTTTCGGTGCCGGCTCGGGCGACCGCCTGGAGGGGCGAGTGAGGATCGTAGAGGCCCACATCGTCGACGTGTCCGGCCAGGGTGGAAGCCGCGTACGACGTGGACTCGTAATCCTCAAACTCCGGCCCAGCCTCCGCGAGCTGCCGCCTGTAGTACTCCGCGGTCTCGGGCTCATCCGGCCTCGGCGGCAGCTTCAGGCTCAGGTCCAGCTTCGGGGCCATCGCGGCGACGGCAGGCCACCTGCCTTGATACGGGTCCGGGTGCCTAGCGCGTCTCCGTCGCTGATGTCATGGTCAATCTAAGAGACGCGCGGTCCGCCCCTGGCGACTGACCCGGTCTATCACCCGCTGTCAGGTCTATGACCCCTCTGCCCTCGTGGTGCCCGTTTTTCCTCGGCACTCGGAGGGTCCGTTGTTAATCTGGCAGTCTGGCAGTCTGGCCGGTCTCTCGCGACCTTTGCACAGTCATCATCGGATCGGTTCGCGACCTTTAGTGCTGCTACCGGGGGTAAGGAATATCGGCCGTGGTCCGGAAAGTCGGCCAGGGCACTGGGCACTAAGGGAAGCGCCGACGAGGGCCCGACTGGCATCGGCTGAGGTGTTCAACCTCTGCATTGGCGAATCCAGGGTGCGGCGAGGTGATATAACCGCAAAACTTCGCTCTCGTCGTCGCGACATCTGGCTGACGAAGATTTCAGGGGTCAACGCATTTCCCGAACCACATTTCCCGAACAACAAATGTCGGGACCTGCTGCCGCGGCTCCCGAGGCACCAGCTCCTGCTCATGCGGGTGCCAACCGGGGCCATACGCCTCCCACAGGGCCTCACGTGGTGAAGAAGGTGGAGACAAAGGTGAAGACCTCGTTCGAGGATGTGGAGGGGTTGCTGAATAACCTTCTCATGCTCACTACCTTCACGCTCGGTTTCTCCATCTCATTCTTGGCAGCCTTCGAGTACGGCGCCCTCGCGGAGATCGACGTGCGGTACTACAAGCTCCAGAAGGATCTCCCGGGGCAGGTGGAGAAGGCGTTCCCATCCGCACCGAAGGGACGGCACAACATATTTTCGCCTTCGGGCACCATCCTCGAGCGTGGCATGTGGGCAACCACCATCATGTCCCTGTCGCTCACCATCGCTCTCGGCTCGTACGTCTCCATGTGCGCTTCGGACGCGAGGGAGGATGAAAAGTTCTTCAAGAAGTGGTACTCCTACTTCAAGTGGATCATCATCTTCGGTTACTTCCTGTACTTTGTGGGTTACATCTTGTTCTATTTCATGTTGTCAGCCGCCGCCATCGGTCTGTTTCCCAGGTACTGCGACAGCGTGAAGGGCGGCTCGGGATCCGTCTGGCTCACGAAGGAAAGCTTTACGGGACCAAACGCAGATGGCGAGTACGAAATCGTCGAGGGATGCCTGACCGAGGGGATCCGCTATCCCGTGGATGCGATGACGCTGCTGCTCAACATCATGATGCCGACAATCTTCATCGCTATCTTCTTGATATCCCTGTGGATGCACCGCAAGGTTAAAACGATCCGGGTGGGAGGTTGGACACCTACGGCGCCGTTGCACGGCCGCTGGAAATGATGAGGTTGGTCAGGTGTCGACGCGAGTGTACATAAACTAGTTTCGACTCGTCTAGTGTCTATCTCCGGTGTACATGAATGCATGTCACGATTTGTATCATCTCAGATCAGCCAAGAGCGCCTTGAGACCGTCCGCGCACTTGCCGCGGACCGCGCGACGGTTGGCGCGCGCCGCCTCGCTCCCGCCGCCGCCGATGCCGCCGTCGTCCCAGTTTCTCTTGCCGTGCGCACGCAGGTACCTCTCCAGCACCGCCACGCCCGCGTCGTTCGTCACGAGCGCCGGGTGCAGACCCGCGGCGGACATGGCCAACGTCCCAGCCGCCGCGTGGCACCGGGCGGCCGCGAGGGACGCCACCGCGTAAGGGGTCTTGACAGTCGCCGCCTCGGCTCCGCGTTGCACCGCCGCGCAAACCGACGCGTACAGCGCCGGCGCGGACAGAAGCGAGGGGATGACCTCGGCGCGGAGAATGAGGTCAATGAGGTCATCGTCCAGAACCGTTCCAGATACGTTCCCGAGCGCGGCGAGGGCGTCGGGGCGAAGAGAAGGGTAGGGAAGCGCGAGCGCAACCTTAGCGGCGGCGACGGGACCCGCGGTTTTAGCGGCGACGACGAGGGATCGAGCCTCCGTCTCGGAAACAACCGCGCCAGTCACGCTCCTGGACCGTTTCTCCGCCTGTGCGGTCTTGGCCTCGCTCTTGCCCTCATCGCCCCATTCGCCCCACCCGTCGTCATCGTCGTCCTCCTCGTCCTCCTCCTCCTCCTCTTCCGACACGGCGTGAACGTCCTCGTCAATCGCCGCCGCGGCGATGGCATCAAGCGCCGCGTCGGCGGCTCCCGCGGCTAACCCGCGGTGGATCAGCGCGTGCCACTGGGCGTGCATGGGTCTCGGCGCGGCGGACGAGGGCGCGGCCCATCTCGCGGATTTTTCCCACAGCACGAGTACCTGCGAGAGCGTCGGGGACGCCGCCGCCATCCGGTCATCCGGGGTGGCGTCGAGAAGCGCCCGGAAGCATGCCCCCGCGGCGTCGGCGTCAGCCACGGCGGATTCGCTAATCTCCACGCCGGCGGCGAGAATCGCGACGGCGGCGGCGGTGCGCATGGCCAACAGACGCGCCGCCGACGAGGATCCATGAGGTGCCGTGATCGCGCCGCCGTTATTACCGCCTGGTAGCCCGGTATCCGTGTGTACGGCGTCCTCCTCTTCGTCCTCCCCGGGTGGTCGCCAACCGGGCCACGCCGATGAGCCGTCGCCGCCGGCAACCTCGCCGAGGAGCTCCAGCGCGGCGCCTCGCGCGCCTCTGGGCGCGCCGGACGACTCGTCGGCGAAGGTCTGGAGCTCCACGAACGCGGATGACCGGGCCTTCTCCAGCGTCGACGGGTACTCGCTCCCGAGCAGCGAATTCAGCGCTGGAGAATCGGCGCCGCGGGCATCGTCGCCGAGGCTCCGGACGACGACGGCGCGAAGCGTATGCACCGCCGCCGTCCTCGCATCGGCCGAACCCGCGGACCCGTCGAACGCCGTCGCCGCGGCTCTCGTCGCGGCGTTCAGCGCCTTCGCGCACGCGTCCACGTGGTCCGCGTCGCCGCCCTCGTGGCCGGTGTGCTTCCTCCCGGCGGCGACGAGCCCGGCGACGTGACGCAAGGGTTCACCCGCCGCGACCCATCGCTCGGCGACGGCCGCCAGGATAAACGCGTCGTCGTCCAGCATGCGAAGCGAATCCGCGACGAGCGAGGGCATGGCATCGCGCACGACAGCCACGACGTTTAGACGCGCGAGGGACCTCCTGAACGCCGTGAGTTCGGCGTGGGATACCTCGGCGCGCTCGAGCGCCTCGACGCCCGCGGCGAGCGCCCTGATCCTCAGCGGGAGCGAAGCCTCCGAGGCAAAACCGCCGCCTCCGCCGCCCTGAGCGTCCGTCCAGCCCAGCGGGTGACCGCCGCCGAGCGCGCACCACCGCACCACCTCGGCGATGTCGTCCGGGGGTAACGTCGGAAGCGCCGTCTCCGCCGCGGTCCACCTTTCGTGCGGCTGCGCGCGAGCCGAGCCGGGCACCGACAGCGACAGCACCGCGCAAACCGCGGAGAGCCAGACGGCGTCCGAATCGAAACCCGGCGCGGGATCGGGCAGCACCGCCACCGCCGCCGCGAGGGCGGCGACGGCGTCGGAGGGAAACACGACCGGGATCGACGAGTGCGCGGTTTTCACGACGGAATTACCGACGGCGCGGGTCGCCTCGACGCGTCCACCCGAGGGCGCGCCGCCGTCCGGGCCCATCAGCGCCGCGAGGGACAGTCCGCAACCCTGGGCGGCGTCGCAGAGCGCCACGGACGCGTTCGCCGCCGCCGAGGCCCGCGCGGCGGCGACCGAGTGACGTTCTCTTTCGTTCTCCTCGACGTTCTCCTTCGCCAAAACCTCGTGCGTCGCTCTCAGGAGGTTGAAATACGCGGCGTACTCGTTTTTTCCGTCGTCCGTCGGCAGCGCCGGCCACACGTCGGACCTTAACCCGGCGATGGCCCGATCCGGGGCTTCCACGAACGCCCCGTGCACCAGCTCGGACCGCGCGGCTTCGAGGTCGGCGACGGCGCCGGACGCGAGCAGACCACCCGCGTGTGCGACAGCCACCGCCACCCGGTCCGCGCCGTACAACTCGGCCAGTTCAAACGCTCGGAGTCGGATAGCCGTCGCGGGGAGCTCGGTGGTCGGGGTGAGCGCCGCGAGCGCGACGATGGATCGCGCGCGGTAGCCGCTCTCGTCCGCGACGAAGCGGCCGGGGTCCACGAGGGTCGCGCCGAGCCGCCTCGCGAGCCAGTCCGCGTCGGCGAGCGCGCGAAGTTTTGACTTGCACCGGCGGGAACCCTCCCGCTCAGCGGCGGCGTCGCCGATCCTCCCCGCGCGCATGTCGTGAGCCCTGGCGCCGAGCGCGAGCACAGCCTTGATGTCGACGCCCTTCGCCACGGACAGCGCGTCGACGCACTTACCGACGGAATCGGGCGAATCGAGGCCGACGAGTAACCCAAGCGCGGGTCCGGCCCATGAGGGAACCAGCATATCGTCGAGGGGCTCCTCTGGCGGGGCGTCGACCGCGGATGCGACCGCCGCGTTCACCGCGAGGGGCGCGAGGATCTCATCGGACGCCGCGACGTCCTGCAGGCACAGACTGTACGCCAGCGCGGTGGCCGCAGCCCGTCGCACGTCCCTCGCGCGGTCGTCCTCGCCGCCGGATGTCGCGGCGGCGAGCAACGACGGGAGTGGCCCCGCGGCGAGCGCGCGGAGCCTCGGCCGGGGGCGCGCCGCGTGTGCCTGCGTCAGCGTGGGCGCCGCGCGGACGAGGGCCGCGCGCGCCGCGTCGTCCAGGGGCCCGCCCGCGCCGTCCGCGAACCTGGGGGGTTCCACGCCGGCGTTGGCCACGAGCCGAGCCGCCTCGAGCTGCTGCCAGGACGCCAGGAGGTCCGGCGCGCGTTCGGTGGAACAGCGAGCCAGCGCGAAGGACAGGAGTCCGGCGCGCGCGTCCATTCCGGGCGGTCTCCACGTCCCGTCGCCGCCCGTCGCGTCCGTCGCGTCCGCAGCCTCGGCCACGGCGGCGGCAACGTCCCACGACGGGGAGAACGAGGCAGCCGCGAGTCGAAGAGCAATCGCCGTTGCAAACGCGCGGTCGCCGCCTTGCATCGCCGCGCGGGCGCACGCGGCGGACACCTCGTGCGACGCGCGCGTGCCCCGGAGGCCGAGCCTCGCGGCGAGCTCCTGGAGCTCGCCCTCGCGCAGGTACGCGTCCTCGCGCTCCGACAGGCACCGCTCGACGATGTCGAATCGGTTCGCCGTCTGACGCACAGTCACGGGCGCGAGGTCAACCCCAAACGTGACGAGCTGCCTGACCGCGGCGACGACGTCCCTGAGGGCGCACACGCCGTCATCCGTCTCGTCTTCCTCGTTTCGTCGCCCCCTGTTCGGGACGCAGTTGAGCACAGCCTCGGCGCGGGCGACGCCGGCGTCGTCGGGCGAAGCCGCCGAGAACAGATGTTCGCTCGCAACCTCCGCGACGACACCCTCGGCGACGCGCGCGGGGAGCGCGGGCGGCAGCCAGTCCGCCAGATGGCTGCCCGCCAGAGAGCTACCCGCCAGATGGCCCGCGGCGTGACCCCCGAGCTCGGCGGCGGCGGCGCCTAGGCCGCCCACCAGCCCTCCGAGGGCTCCGAGGGCTCCGCCCGCGCCGTGCGTCACCGCGCCCTTGATGTTCCCGGCTCTGGCATCCTTAACGGCCGCGCCCAACGCCCCGACCGCCCTACCGGCGACCGCGCCCGCGACGGTACCGGCGACGGACACGAGCTCGCCCGCGGCGGATCCCGCCACCACCCCCACGGCCGCGCCCACGCCAATGTCTGAATCGCCCGAACCGCCGCCGCCGAAGAGGTTCTGCAGCGCGCGCCTGGCCGAGACGCTCCTCTCCGCGCCGCCACCGACGCGAAGCTGCGCGCGGAGGAGCTCGGCGGCGGCGTCCTCGCGCGAAAAATGCGCACTGAGAGCGCCGTGGGGCGACGCGAGAGCCGCGAGGTCGGACCAGAGCTTACGCGACCACGAACTTCCGCCGTCAGAAAATTTAGCCCCGGATGCCTCGCGCACGGCTCGCGCGGTGACGCGCTTGACAAAGTCTCTCGACGCGCCCGCATCCTTCGCGGCGGCGGCAATCTCACCGGGCGTCGCCACAATGCCCCTGGCGGCCATCACGCGGCACGCGGCCACGTTATCCACGGCCGATCGAGCCCCCGGTGTGTCCGCAGCCTGCAGAGGGAGAGCCTCGAGCATGGCACCGAGTGAAGCCGCAGTCGCGGCGTCTCCCGACGGGCACGCCTCCACCGCCGCCGCCGCGGCCTTCGCGAGTCCATCGTACCCACCCAGCGCGTCGAGCGACGCGTCACCATGCCGCGAGGACGCCTCAATCGCGGCCGCCACGACGTCGACCCTGCCGGACGCGGCAACATCGCCGATCCATTGGAGCAGAGCCGCGCCGCCGCCCTCGTCGGCCAACACGGCAGCCACCGCGCTCGTGGCCAGGGCGCCGGCGACCCGTTCAGGCGCGGTGCGCGCGTCCCCGAGCAGCGATGCGAGCCGCTCGGGGACGGACGCGTCCACGTACGCGGCCAAAGGCGCGGACCAGAGCGATGGAGAGCCGTGCGCGGCGGAATCGCCGCGCGAGGTTGGATCCGGTGGGTCGGCTTCGTATACCGCCGCCGCCAGCTCAGCCGCCGCCCTCGCCTGCGCCTCGAGCGAGCTCCCGTCGTCGTGAGCACCGAGCGCGGACGACGCGGCGGCAAGGAGCTCCGCGGCGGGTCCGACGGCTCCCGCGAGGTCATCCATCCTCCGGGCGCGAGCGGAGGCCCACGCGGCGGCGCCGCCCTCCACGCTCGCAGCCGCCGGCTGCCACGGCGCGCCGCCGCACCGGGCCATCTCCTCCGTCGCGACGGCGAGCCACGCCGCGGAGGGATGCGCCTCCTTCACGGCGAGTGCCGCGGCGGATATTCCGTCCCATCGGCGCGGGTCGCTCGCTCCGTCCGCCTCCTCCTGCGCGAGGGCCGTGAACGCCGCCGACCCTTCCACCCAGTCGGGCACCCGCGCGCCCCTTGTCGACGTCGGCGCGTCCGTTCCGCACCACGGCTGCGCCCACGGCATCAGGCCGGGGTACTCCGAAGGGGACATGGTCTCAGGAAGGGCTTCGAGCGCGTCCAGCAGGGACGGACCACCCGCGCGGGGGTGGCGACGCAGGATAGTCTCCGCGGCCCTCGGGTTACCCGCAGTCGCAAACCCAACCGCCGCGTCGCCGATGGTCTCCGACCGGAACGAAGCCCACGCCCTCGGCGCGTGGTTACCCAGGTGCACGGCGTTGAGCGTGTCGAGCCTGTCGAGCTGCGCCAGGAGCGTGAGCCTCAGCCTCGTCCACCAGTTCCATTTAACGTCGGTCTCGTCCTCTGCGTTTCTTTCGCACCGTCTCTCCGTTTCCTTCAAACCGTAGACCAACACGAACCTCTGCTGCTCGTACGTGCTCGCCACCGCAGCCGCGCACTGCGCCGCGGCCCACGCACGGTCCGTCACCTTAGATAGCGCGTCGTTGAGCGCCTCCTTACCGGGCGGGGACGCCAGCCACCTCGCCTTGTGAACCTCGTCGGGGTCGAGCCCGTGCAGTCTCGCGAGCTGGGTCGCCACGCCCCACTCCTCCGCGTCCAGGTGGGCGCGTAGCATCTCCCGGGGCGAGCGCGCGTTGAGCGTGGCGAGGCGCCACCGATGCGCACCCACGGTCTCGGGCGGTGGAGTCTCCAGCACCACGACACGCTCGCTCGTGCCCTCGTCCGTGACCCTGGGACACGTCACCAGCGCGGGAGACCCGTCAAAAGCCTCCGGCTCCTCGCCCAGAGCGTTGGACATATCGGGTACCGACGCCACCACCACGTCGCCGTCGTGACGCGCGACCGCGAGCCGACCCTTCGACCACCACGTCACTGAGCAAACGCGACGATCACCCGACCAATCGTCATCCCCCGCCAGTTTGACCGGCTCCAGGTTCGACCCGCCCGACGGGAGCCGCCACACCCGCAGCGTCCCGTGAGGTTCCACGACGGCCAGATCCAAATCCAGATCCTCGTCGTCGCCCGCCTCTTCGCCGGTGCGCATCGACACGTGACACCTGGCCGGCGACACACCCAGAGTTCGCGTCAAAAAATCGAGGGCCGCGCCCACGGACAGACCCGGCGCCGGTGCCGGCGACGCGGCGACCACCGCGATTGGCACCGGGATCTCCCCGTCCCCGCCGCCGCCGTATCCGTATCTCCACAGACCCACCGCGCACGACGACGCGGCAATCGGCGTCCGCTGCGCCGGTTGGGTCCCGGGGCCGCCTCCCCCGTTCGTTCGGGATGACGGCGCGTCACCGGCGACGGCCAGGATCCGTCTACGCTCGTTCCACGCGCAGCCCTGCGCCCTCGCCACTCGAGGCCCGGTCCCGTCGCCCGCGCCCGCCAGGCGAACCGTTCGAACCCTGCCCCGTTCGAACCCTGCCCCGTTCGAACCGCCGCCCTCCCTCGCCTGCGCGGCGATGTGATCGTTGAGGGTCGGGTCGTGCACGCGCTGGACGTGCAGCGCGCCGCCGTTTCCGTCCCCGCCGGCGAGCACGAGGAGCTCGTGCGATCCGCCGGCTGCCGCGGCGAGCGCGACGCCAGCCGGACATCCCCTCGCGCCGCGCGGCCTCGAAGCGGCCGGCTGCGTGACGAGGAGCCTACCGACGCGCGTGATGACGTGAACGTCGCCGCCGAGGGTCGCGAGCGCGAGCGCGGATCCATCGGCGGCCCACGACGCGTGCGTCACCCTCCGGTCCGGGTGACGCCGGCGCTCGTCGGCATCCTCCTTGGATCGCGTCCCGGCCGGCCTGGACGTGGACGGCGCGGGTGCCTCGAACGCGCCGAGGAGCCTCTCGAAGTCGTCCTCGTCCCTGAATGTCCGCACGGTTCCACCGGAGGCGACCGCGACCTCGGCGCCGCGCGCGGACGCGGCGAGCAGCGGCCTCATCGAGTCGTCGCCCCCGCCCACGCGGGTCACCGCGGATTTGATCGACGTCCTGACCGCGCCGTACAGACCCACGGCAGCCTTGCCCGCGAGCTTGACCGCGCGTTTGCTGAGCGGTAACTCGTCATCTTCATTGTCGCTGTCGTCCCCAAGGAGCGATGCGACGGCCTGCGGGTTGATCGGGGAGATGGACAGGGCGATGAGGTCGCGTCGGATTTCGGAAGGTGTCATCCACCCGAGGGGTTGAGGGGCGCGGTGGGATCTGCCGGTTGGCTCACCTGCGCGGGTGTCTCGCCCACCTCCTCATGTTCGGCGTGCAGGTACACCTCGTAGAGGAGCACCTCCGCCACGGGCTGCGTCGCCATGGCGCCCGCCAGATGCGCCTAGTGCGCACTGGACTTCTGCCTCGGATGAGGAGATCTCCCTCACCTTGAAGGACGCAACAGGTTACTCGGCTGCCGAGTTTCTTTCGAAGGTAACACTCACTTGGCTGTCTCACTTCTCGGGGCGCCTGGCACGGCATGAACGAGCTTCGGCAGCGCAGGGCATCGAGGGGTTCAGAGGACATCTCTGAGCCCTTACTCGGCGGTGACAGCGCAGGGTACGGCTCGACGCCCATGGGAACCGACGATGACGAGGACGCGCCCTTCGACTTATGGCACTGGCTCCTGAGCCTTCTCGCCTCCCTCGGCCTCTGCGACAGGCCCTCGCCCAGGCTCACGCCGACGCAGCGGAGGCGTCTGGACGAGATCGCCGCGCGTGTCGATGTCCCGTACGACTCGCACGAGGATTCGCACCGCGCATCGCTTCTAGAGCTGTGGAAGCTCACGTTCCCGAACGATCCAAGGCCCGCAGAGTTTGTGGATGGCGGGTTGAAACATCCCAAATGGAAGGAGATGGGTTGGCAGGGCGTGGACCCGGCGACGGACTTCAGGAGCGGCGGGCTCCTGTCCCTCCACAACCTCATATGGCTCGCCACGCACGAGCGAGGGGTGTACGACAAACTGCTGCGCAAGACGGACGGCGCGAGGTCGGAGTGGGAGTACCCCTTCGCCGCCGCGGGCGTCAACGTCACGCACGCGCTGTGCGACGAGCTCCAGCTCCGACCCACCAGGCCCAGGCGCCGCGGGGGTAACGGCGGTAACAGGGTGGCGCCCGAGGAAGGCCAACCTCACGCGGCGTACTCACCCGCGCCCAACGCCCCGGCGGCGGTGGCGTTCACGCACATGCTGCGTAAACGGACCGGAGTGAAGGATGCGTTTGAGCGGGTGTACGCGGCGTGGTTCGAGGCGCTGGACCGCGAGTGGCTGGATCGGGGCGCGACGTACATGGAGTTTGGCGAGGTGATGAACGCGACGAGGAAGAAGGTGCGCGGGGCGTTGGAGAGGGCGGGTAGGAGAAACGGGGGATGCACGGTGGAGGGACTGAGGGAGGAGCTCGGGTTGAAGTAGTTTCGGTTGTCCAACTTGGCTACGTAGGATCGGCTGAAAGTTACCCTGATTTATTTTGAACCGTTGCCCGGACCGAAGCAGAGCCCCGCGCACTGCGGAGCGAACATCGTTCGGTTTCGCTCGCTCCCGCGCCGCACACTCCGCACGGACGAACGTTCAAGTCGCGTTCGGTCGTCGTAACCTCTCGGTCGTACCCCCTCAGGCGGTCAGATCTCGGGGCGTGCCCTAAAACTCCACTTTAAAAAAATGAGCGCAGCGGCGTCCCTCATCGCGTGCGTGCTGGCGCTCGCGGCGTGCCTCCAGGGGGTCTCCGGCTCGGGAATCTACGACCCGTGCGCGTCTCAACCCGATCTAGCGGCGGGCGACGGCTTCACCATCGGCCTGGCGTACTATCCCGGCGGCTCCCTCGAGGACTGGGGCACGCTCCACCCGTGCAAATCCGCGGATCGCGCCAACCTGACGGCCGCTGGAGTGGCGTCCATGACCTTCCGCCCGAAGCTGGACGCGATGACCTTCTTCCGCGGGTCCGAGGCGGAGGAGGGTCAGGTTCTCGCGTCCGTGTCCGGCGCGAACATCATGACCGTGGTGGCGTACGCCGGAGAGGTCCGCTCGGAGCCGAGGATCGCGAGGGTGACGTCCACCGGCGCGGTTGTCGGCGGCGTCGAGCCCGGGCGGGTCAACTCGCTCACGCTCGTCGCCAGGTTCGACGAGGGGAGGCTGCGGTACCTCCAGTGGCACGACCTCGGGTGCGGATCGTGCGCCAGGGGGGACCTGTGCATTCACGTGGGCGACGGCCACCAGTCGTGCGCGGGGTCGGAGACGGATTGCTCGTGCGCCGGGGACAACTGCGCTTTGGACCTCACCAGTTCGGACGTGCTGAGGTGTCAGCTCACGCTCGCCACCGCGTTCAGCGGGACGGACAAGCACTCGGTACCCCTGGGATCGGCGTCGCAGATCGCGAGGCTCGGGCACTACTCCGTGTCCGGGGCGGCGGGTGGGGCGGGCGCGAGCGCCTTGGGCTTGGCGCAGGCGGCGCTCGGGTGAAGGCGTCGTCGACGACGAAAATCTTGCGCAAAGTTTAAGTGTTACGATGACTCTCGGAACTCGACGACCGACTCGTGCACGTTCACGCCGCTCCGGCCGTCGCCTCATCGTTTTCGCCATCATCGTCGGAGTCGACACCGAACATGCTCATCATCCGCATCGCCGCGTCGGCCGCCATCGCGCGTCGCTCGGAGTCCGAAGCGGTCGCCCCCATCGCCCGCACCCGCGCCATCTCCTGCAGCATCCTCTCCAGGTCGTCGCCACCCGCGCCGGGCTCGTCCTCCGCCGTCTCGCGCTCTTCCGCCGTCTCACGCTCCTCCGCCGTCTCGAGCTCCTCCGCCGCCAGATCTTCCCCGATCGACGTCGCGGTCGGGTCCCCGCCCCGCTTCATGGCGAGCCCCGGCCACACGTGCGCCTCGATCGCCGCGCGCACCCGCCTCATCCCCTGCTCGTCGCCGCGCAACTCGAGCGCATCGTCGTCGTCGCCGCCGGACGCGATGACCGCCACGGCCTCGTACCCGTTATCTACGGCCCAGTCGTCCGCCGCGTCCGCGCTGGACGCGGACTCGGCGTCCATGGCGCCCTTGGTCGGGTACCTGCACACCAGCAGCCTGATCTCCGGCGACCAGGAATCGTCCCGGGCTTCGCACCACCCCGTGACCCTCGCGAACGATCCGTCCCTCGTGGGATCGAACACCGCGACGACGGCCTCGGGGCGCTCCCCGAATGCCTCGTCGCCCGCGGCATCGTCGTCGGGAAGCGTGTGTACAGTGGCGGCGACGTCCACGGTGTAGTACTTGGTGTCCAGACGCAGCGCGTGCGGACCGGGACCCTCGATGGGCGACGCTCCGTTCGCCGCTTCCGATCCCCCGCGAGGGCCGAGCACGAGCGTGGACAGCAGGGCGAGACCGCCGCCGTCGGACTCACCGACGACGACGAGCGCGGGTGCGGATTCGGCGACCATCTCGGAAACCGGCGCGTCTCCGCTGGACGGGCGGTTGTGTCGCTTCGCGCAGACGCAAAGACTTGAGCAGTTCTCAGGTGCCCACTCTCGACTGCTCTCGGCTTCCTCCGCGATAGGTTCGTTTCCAGGGTTTCGGTTGTTCACTACTCAGCGCACCACACAAAGCCGCAGCTACCATGTCTATCGCTCGCGTCGCTCGCTTCGCGGTTACTGCACCCCACGCGGTCCGCCGCGCCACCGCCGCGCGTCGTCCATCCCCCGTCGTTCGCAGGAAGGTCGCCGTCCGGTCCAACGAAATCGACCTCGAAGCCCTCGGCCTCGACCTCGATGCGCTCATGCCCACTAGCATCCTGGGCGACCTCGAGGGTCTCCAGGAGGAGGCCGGCGCGGAGTTCGACGATGATGGCGTTCCCCTGAACTTCGGCGACTCCGCCTACGAGGCCGATATCCTGCGGACCAAGGTGGGCATCGTGGACCGAAGCGGCGGTTGGAGGGTCTTAAGGCTCGCGGGACCCGGAGCTGTCGACGCTCTCAAGGCCGCGGGGGCGACGGGCGAGGACATCGACGCGCTCATGGCCAAGGGACCCGGTCGCGGCGCGCCCCTCGACCTGGATGGAGGCAGGTGCGCCGCGCATGTGCAGGCCGGGGGCTTACTGGTGACGGTGCCGGTGGCGGTGGCGGATACGCTGGTGGAGGCGGGCGACGCCGTGAAGGATTTGGCGGAGCAGTGCACGCTCCTGTCCCTCGTGGGACCCGACGCCGCCGAGCTTTTGGTGCGAAGCGGCGCGCCCGGCGTGATGGAGCAAGAGGTGGGCACGCACGCGACGTTCGGGTTCGAGGGATGCCCCGTGGTTGCCGCGTTTGGCGGCGACCTGCTCGCGGCGGATGGGACGTTTCTCGCGGCGGTGAACCTAGTGGCGGACGAGGGCATCGCGGGTCTGCTGTGGAACGCGTTGAAGGGACAGGGCGCGGAGCCTGTTGGGTCGCAGGCGCTCGACGCCGTCCTCGCGGAGTGAACCGATGATAGCCTACTAACGCGATTTTATCTATTCCTTGCGCGCGCGGGAATCATCGCCGGTCGCTTCTCAGCCTCGCGAGCTTTGCGGCTCTCGAGTCCGCTGACAATCTCTTGGCGACGGTTCGCATCGCCTCCGACCCCCGCGATTTTCCCATCTGCACGGCACCCCCCGCGGCAGGCGCGTACCCCGTTCCTTTCCCCTGGGTGAGCCTCGGGGCCGAGGAGGACCTGTGGGCCGCCGCCGCCGAGACGCCCGGACCAGAAAATATCGAGGACGCCTCAATCTCAGCCCTCGTGGCCCCGCTGCGTGGAGCGGAGGGCCCCGCGATGTGCAATACCGGTCCCCGTCGACGCCTGAACGCCTCCCTCGCCTCGTGCGCGTCCTCTTCCGACCGCGGGAGCAGCTTTATGTGCTCGGCCAGGTTGAGCCTCTTTCCCTCCTCCCGCAGCGCCTTTATCTCCTTCCGCTGCCCCCTCATCGCCCGTCGCAGCGTCCTGTTGGCCTCGTAGTCGTCCTTCCACCTGTTTTTTGACTGATCTCTGAGCTCTATGAACGTGGGAGGCGCGCGGCCGGACGCCGACGGGTCGTCTCCGTCCTCCGCGGCTCGGACCATTCCCACTGTTCGCTCCAGCCGTCCCATCGGATCCGCCATCATGGCGTCGCGTTCCTCCCTGGATTGCAGCTCGATCTCCGTGGTACCCTCGGCGTCGAGACCTTTGACGTGGTCGTTGTACCTGGTGGCGGCGCCCGCGCCTCCGATCCGTCTGTCCGCGCCGCTCACGATGACGTACTCGGCGTCCTTGGGGTCGGTGTGGATCTCGAGCTGGTTGGCGCAGCACGAGGTGAGCATGGTGAAGGCGTAGATGGGCGTGCTGTGGTACTTGCCCACGACCCTCTTCTCCGCGTTGAACCGAACGCCCCGCGCGATGGTCTGGCCGCACCGCCGGCACCCCACGTTATAGGGCATCTCGAAGCGCACGGTGAGCTTCCCTTCGTGGAGCTTGTTCGCGCGCTTGCCGAGGCTGCCATTCTTGTTGAACTTGCGGGCGAGGCTCGCGCTGCCGCCCTCGGGGGTCCAGTCGGGTGGGTAGTAGAAGCCGTCCGCTTTGGTGGCGGCGAGGGTCGACATCGCGGCGCCGACCCTTCGAACCCGACGATGCGCGCGGGGTTCTGGCCCAGACCCTTATGGACCGGACCGCCCCTCGAGAAAGTTCGTTCGAGCTGTCGAGCGGGTGAGACCCGGCGGGCTGCAAATCGGACCGAAGCGACGGTTCGCCAGATCTCTTTCAGGGCTATCCATACCCCGCTGGCGCTCGACCATCGGACGAATTCGCGATGGCGATCGCTCGCGCTCATCTCGTTTTACTCGCCCCGCATCGGTCGGGAGATCGGAGGGGCTCGCCGCGGTCGTGGGGTAAGTCCGGCGTGCTAGGGGCGCGGCGTGTCAAAACGCACCGCGTGAGGGGGCTCGCACTCGCATCGTTGGAGGAGTCGACGGTCGGGTACCCCGTGTTCGAGAAGATGGTTGGCAAGTGGGACGACAGCGTACGATACGTTCACGAGAACATGCAGGAGACGCCGAGGATCCAGCTCAGCGGTACCAGAGAGGTGAGACCCCGCCGGTGGGCACTGACCTCGTCCACCTTTCGTGAAATCGCGACCAAACGCGCTGACCCACGCCAACCCCCCGCGCGCGTACCAGGTCAAGATCACCCCGCAGGGCACCGTCAAGCTCCGCTCGTCCACTACCTTCCCCAACGGTAAGGTCCTCGAACTCTCCTTCGTCGGCGAGAGGGTCGAGGAGGCGTTCGGGCTCCATGACGTTGTCAGGTTCGAGCGGGTGGCAAACGAGGGCGAGGACGAGAAGCCGAAGGGGTATTACCCCATCGTCATACTCGCCTCCGAGCACCCGGCGCTGGACGACCAGAAGTCCTGGGACCACGTCGTGGTCCGCGAGGTGATGGCAGACACCGGTCGGGTCCTCCTGAGCGAGACCATCACGCTCGTACCCGGCTCGACCGTCGACACAGCCGGGGACGCGCCGACGCCGTCTCTCGAGGCGACGCACGTCGCGCAGGAGGTGAAGGAGGACGGCAGCCTGGGGGGTGTCCAGCTGTGGAGGTCCACCAGGGAACCGGACATCCGGGAGGAGGTGGCGGCGATGCGGATGAAGGACCAGGAGACGTGGACGGCCATGAACGTGGACAGCACCGCGTACAGGGCGTCGCCGGCCAAGGCGTCGAGCTCGAGGCCCACTCGGCTCGGCGCCGGCATCGGGAAGAAGGGCGGCGCGCCCAGTAGAACGGGGACTGGCGGCGGACCGGGGGGAAACAACAACGCCGTGCCGACCCAGGCGGGTAAACCCCTCAGTGGGGGCAAGGGGGCGACCGTCATACGACTCAACTTGGAGGAGGACGACGCGGTGTTGGAGGGATAGGAGCGAACCATGGGCTGTAACCCGACAGTAAATTTACGTTTTTTAGACGCAAAGAAAGGATCTCGCGAGTCCAGTCCGTGTCGGCGCCCGGCGAAGGCGTGGAGAAGCATGGAGGAGGAAGATGAACCCATCGAGTCCAGAGCTGATCGCGTCGCGAGGCTGAAGGCCATGATCGCGGCGCACAGCAGCGGGGATGGGGGTTCGGGAGGAGCGGCTCCCGGGGAAGGGCCGGCGACCGGAAAGCTCATCAACCCCTTGGTCGACGGCAGCTTCGGACCGTCGGGTGTGGACATAGATCCCACGGCCATCCACGGCAAACCGATCCCCGCTCGCCTGTTACCCTACACGACTTCGCCGGAGATCGCACCCCCCGAGAATGCCGCGTCGAGGATGGTCCACGACAGGATCTTTAAGGCGAGCCAGCAGCACGGGCAACAACCCCCGCAGCCGGGGCTGCACCCCGAGCCGTTTCCCCCGCCCCCACCACCACCCCAGCAGCTCGCATCGGGTATTGGAGGCGTTATCGGCGCTGGGCGGCCCCCGCCCCCGCCCGGGGGCTACCCGCCCCCGCCCGGTGGCTACCCTCCTCCGCCCCCGATGCCAGGTGGGCACTTCGGCGGAGGTCGCGGCGGCGCGGGAGGCGGCGGGCGAGGAGGCAACCGCGGGGTCAAGCGCGACCGGGGCGTCGGTGGACGGGGCGGCGGGCGGGAGGGATGCGACGATGATCCGAGCGCCTACGTCAAGAGGTCCATGGTGGAGGATCCGTGGGCGCACCTGGGGGCGGGCACCGACGTCGCGACGGTGGATCCTCAGAGGGCGGCGGCGGCGCATCATCAAGCGGGATCATCAAGCGGGGCCGGGGTGGATCCGCAGCGACATAGGCTGTTCGATTCCTTGGACGCGTGATGCACTTCAGCGGGTTACGTGGAAGTTGGCACGCCGCGGCGGTACTTGTACGATGGCATCTTCGGAAACACGAGTGGACTGTCGGTTGTTATTCACAAAAACACCAGGACTGCTGGGAGCTTGTCTTTCCTTATCGTCTTATCTGCCTGCGCATACCACCGGGCACGCCTCGTATCTCGATCCGAACCATGCCCGCGACGATGCTTACATCCGCAACCCTCACATCTGCGTGCATCTCGGCGGCATCCCTGTCCTCCTCCGGAAGGACAGCGCGCGTCGGCCTCGCGACTTCCTCCCGGGCGATTAGGGGTGAGCGGGTGAAGGGTGCAAGTCCGGCCAGGCTCGTCGTGCGGGCCGCCGCCGAGGACGACGTGTTCAAGGTGCGCTCGATTCCGTCATCCGCGCGATGAGATCTACCCACGCATCCACGTTTCGATCGATCCTGTCCAACCCTGACGCGGACTTTCCGCCCAGAGATCCCCCCGTGACCGTCCAACCTCAACCGTCCCAAATCACGATTAGGCCATGGGCAAGCTGGCGAAGAAGGTCCAGGGCGCCATTCCGGTGGTGAGCCTGGTGTCCAAGCTCCTTACCCCCGAGGGCGGCATCGGCGTGGAGACCCTCTCCTACAACGAGTACTGCAGGATCAAGCTCGACGCCGCGGGGGGCACCGCGTACGGCGAGGCGCTCTCCGAACTCTGCGACGCCGGCAAGAAGGAGCCGAGGACGCTGCTGCTCCTGACCTGGATGGTGTACGAGGGCGACGGGCTCCTGCCGGTGGACCAGGCGATGAGCGCCGCGCGCAGGCTCGCGAGCACCGGTTTCGACTACGAGTACGAGATCTACAAGTTCGAGCAGGCGCGGGACGAGGCTCTGGGCAGGATGAGGCGGGGCGGGAGGCAGCGGACCAGGGACCAGGCGGGCGCGACGAAAGCCGCGGCGGCGGCGCTCGAGGTGTGCCTGGGCGGCGCCGACGGGTTGGATGACGCGGGGAAGGAGCGCGTCCGCGTCGTGGCGGAGGCGACCATCTCGCCGGTGTAGTACATCCGGTCCGGGGGTCGACTGGCGTATTTTAACAAGATGCTGCAGACACCCCGACGCCCTAACGCTCTTCCTTGTCCGCCTCCGACGTGAGGCGCACCTCCTCGAAGCCATCGCCTCCCCCTTCCAGCGCGTCAGCCTCCGCCGCAAGACGCTCGTTCTCCTTCGCCTCCTCCTGCTCCCTCTCCCACGCCTCGTACTCCGCGCGATCCTCCTCCTCTTGCTTCTTCTGCATGTACTCGTCGATGGCGAACTGGTACTTGCTGTCGTTCAGGCCGAAGATGTCCGCGAGGTGCTCCTCGACCTCCCAGAAGCACGCCACGATCTTCTGTTTCACCGCCAACCATCCAGTGGGTGGGGCGATGTCGGTGGCCGCGTTCGCGGCGGTCTCAGCCGCGGTCGGGTGCTCCATCCTGCGAGGGGACAGCGGGAGGGGCGCGGGCGTCAACGATTGGAAAAACGGAGTCAACAAGCTTCGGTCGCGGGGCGTAAGGACGGGGTCGGGGCGGGACCCACCCGCTGCTCGTGGGTGCGGGGGCCAACTCGATCTCAGACGTGGACACCTGGGCCGCGGGTCGCTCGGACATGGGCGTGGACATGGTTCGAAGCTGCGCTCGTGCTCAAAAATGATGTTTGAACGACAGCTGGCAGAGACGAAGCAGACTGAGATAATTTATGACGGGACAGTTCAGGTCTCTGTGAACGACTCTCGTGTTCCGATCAAACCGCGCGTCCTAATCTTAATCCTCCTCCGTCGTCGCGATCGCGCTCGCGCACCCCCGCGTCGTCCGTCTGCGCTCCTCAACCCTGGCGATCGCCGCCTCCGGTATGCGTTCGTACCCTCGCAAACCTTCGCGAGCGTCTGGCGGGCCCGTCGCCAGGTATTCCCTTCGAATGTCCGCGTACATCTCCGGGGGCAGCGCGCCGTCCGCGTCCAGCTTGACGACGACCGCCCTGGCCTCGGTCCGCTCGGGCGGCGGAACGTCGTGGTCCGCGGCGGGGACGTACGGCCTCGGGACCAGGACGCGGCCGGACCCGCCAGCTGTGCCGCCCGAACCCGACGACCTCGTGGACGTTTCCGCCCCGCCGATCGCATCCGATGCGCCAACCCCGTCGCCCGCCACCCACCCACGCGTCGCCGCCTCCGTCGACCCCCCCCGCGCCCGGAGCTTCTCCCGACTCAGCTCCATGGCCAGGTCCGCCATCGCCACCTCCAGGGGCGAGACGGACTCGCGCGAGACGACGACGCCCGCGACAGTCATCGCCGGCTTCCTCGTCGCGGTACCCGTTCCCGATGTGGAGCAGCCCGATGTCGCGGCTCCCTCCCGGGAAACTACCACCGACGGCGCGTTCCTCAGCATCCGGGCGATATCCTCGCCCTCCCCGCCGTCCGTGTCGTCGTAGATCTCCTCCGCCGGTATGCGACCTCCGGCGTTGACCGCGTCGGCGTCGGCGCCTCCCCTCAGGAGCGCAGTCACGGCTCCCGCGGCGTCCTCCCTCGCGGCGTAGTGCAGCGGCGTGCACCCGTCGGATGCCGCCGCGTTAGGGTCCGCGCCGTGTGCGAGCAGGGCCTCCACGATGTCCACGTAGTCCTCCGAGGATGCCCAGTGGAGGGGCGTGGTGCCGTGATCGCGTCGCTCGTTCACGGGCGCGCCGTGCTCCAGCAGCTCGATCGCCTTCGCGGCGTCGCCCCGGGAAATAGCCGCGTGAAGGATGTCCCCCAGGCGCACTATGGCGGTCATGGCGAAGTCTCGTGGGGGCGTTGCCTGCTGATTCCTCTCGCCGTGCCAACCTGCCCCCGCGCTGGGTGAAGTCTGCGGGAGGAAACCAAACGGCGAAGTCCTCTCGTCTCAGCTCGTTTTGGCACCGAAATATTTTAAACGAGCCCGCAGAGTTTGACCCGCGCCGGGGGATGGACACGCTGGCCGGGGACGCGCTCGGGGCGGGCTCCGTGCCCGCGAACGAGCTGCGTCAGGTGAAGCAGCTCCTGTGGACCGTCATAGCGGAGAAACTAAACCCGGCGGAGGTCGATGAGGTGAGCCTCCCGAACTTTTTCTTCCATCGTCACCTCGAGTGAGCACCCCGTCTCAACCAGATCCGTCCCCCGCCCCGTCCCCCAGGTTCGCCGAGCGCTGGGATCGAGCGCCATAGATGAAAACGATCAGCTGATGATGGAGGCTGACGCGCTCGCCGAGATCATAGGAGACGTCAGGCAGCGCACCGACGCCACCGCGCACGCGAGGCGACTCTACGACAACCCGAGACGAGCTCTCATCGAGGGGGAGCTCAGGCTGCTCGTCCAGAGCATCAAGCGGTGCGCGTCGGGGGACTACGCCGAGGCGAGCGGCAGGCCCGGGAGCACCGGGAGCACGTCGTCGCAGGAGAGGGAGATACGGTGGCAGGACATCGGCAGCGGCACCGCGAACGATCCGATGGTGGAGGCTCAGAGGGAGGAACGCGAGCGAGGATTGCAAACGGCGGATCCGGCGGCGGCGAAGCGGGCGGAGAGGCTCATGGCGGGCGACTCGAGGGAGCGGAAGATGCTGGACTACGTCACGGGCGTCGCGGATGCCGCGGCGATCAGGGCCGGCACGCCGAGGACGCCGCCGTCGAGACCCGCGAGCTCCTCCGTCTCCAGGCCGGGCACGGGCGCGTCCGCGGGGTCGGGGGGCTCGAGCGGGTCGGCGCTCGGTAATCCCGTCGCCGCGGTGGAGCATTTCGGGGGCAAGATCAACGCGTTCGACGTGGACAAGGTCGCCGTGCCGCTCAAGGAGCTGCTCGCGGAGGAGAGGGCGGCGCTGTTGGACGACGTGGAGTACCTCCAGACGTGCCTGGAGGACGAGGCTGATCGAGGTAAGAGGGTGGAGGCGCCCGCGCCGGAGGTTGAGGAGCTCACCGCGTACGGGGATAAGCTCAGGGAGGTGTGGGAGGGAGAAAAGGAACGCGCGGAGCACATAGTCAAGGTGGAGCGGATGTTCGACCAGCCCTCGGTGAAGGGTCGGGTGGGAAAGCTGAGGTCGATGGCGGCGACGCTCTCTGAGGTTGCAAACGGCGACCGGGTTGACTTAGACGACGACACGAGCGCCAGGGTGGACCGCCTGGTCATCGGGGGACCGACGACGAAGCCCGCTCTGAATCCTGTGCCTCCGTCGGGTGCGCCGCCGCTGGTTCCAAGACCCCCGGGCGCACCGCCGCGGGGAGGTCGGCCCAGTAGACCCATGGCTGGGAGGAAGTAGGTTGTCTTCGCTACATTGTTAAAGACGAGTTAGTAGGAGCTAAACGCGCGAGCTGATGTCAATCGAGTCGCGCCGGGGCACGCTTCGATGCCAACACCGCGCTCCTCACCCTCTCGAGCGACACGATGATCGCCAGCATGAGCGCCGTGAGCATCACGTGGGTCAGCCCGGGCTTGAAGCTATGAGCATTGCCCAGCACACCCTCCATCACCCGCGCCAGATCCTTCATGACGGGCTGAACCATCATCCACAAGGGATTGCCCGACCTCTCGTTTGCCATGTTGGTGAAGGCGATGTAAAACATCTTGAACTGGTGCAACGAAAGAGCCTGGGGAGAGGTAGAGAGAGAGGGGTTAAGGGATCTCGGTCAGTGAGGTTCGATTCGTGGCGTATCGGCGGAGTGGGCTTCGACGATGGAGCTCCCGGCTCGATACGCACCGCGGTGGCGATCAAGAGCGTGGGGGCCGATAGGACGAAGAGAGGATAGAATGGAGACATGCCGGAAGACGACATCTCGAACACTCTCAAGGATGCGTCGTCGTGCCTTCTACTGTGGTTCGTCCGAGGATTTTTCGAAACTCAACATTTCCGGGGTGACGGTCCCGAATATTCCATCTCGTGAGCGGAGTCTCAGGACTTGCCCACAGAGTCCTCCCAGCCGCCCGAAGATACGCAGACCTGTATTGGACGCTGGTTGTGACCCGTTTCATTCCGTGATAGGTCGCTAATCTTAGGATACCCTTGGAGCCCATCACCTCTTGGGCCTGTCGGGATCTTCTGGATATTCCCCAACGCGTTTCAGACCGTTGCTTAGGACCCCCGAAGGATGACGGTTCACCCCTCGTTGTACGATGCGGCGCCGTCGCCTCGCGCGAGCAACGCACAACGAGAGTTGGAACTCGAGCTCATGCGTGAGCGCAAGACCATCACGCTCGTCCGCAAGCCCGTCAAGGTCCTCATGCTCTTCGCCCAAGTCTGCCTCGACGGGTGCCGAAGATCCTTCGACTGGCTCATCCACCACCGGGTGCTCTTCTACCCTCTCATCATCTCCACGCTCTTGTATGCCTACCTCGCCAGCTTTCCCGGACCGTGGACCCCCGCGGTTGTGGAGGTAAGGTACAACTTCGAGTTCCTCGTGTGGTGGGTCGGCCTGGGCGTGCTGTCGTCCATCGGGCTTGGCACCGGCATGCACAGCGGCCTCCTCTTCCTCTTCCCGCACATCCTGAAGGTGTGCAGGAGTGCAGAGGCGTGCGGCGGCGTCGGGTTCGACACGAGGGAGAACATCTGGTTCGCCATGAAGGGCGAGGACCTGTTCAAGTGCGATGGCGCCACCGTGGATGCCACGTGGATGAACGTGTGGCTCGCGGTGCTGCCGGCGTGCGTGCTGTGGGGCGGGGGCACCGCCGCGGGTGAGATTCCGCCGTACTGGATATCGTTCCTCGCCGCCAAGGCTGGGGAGGAGAACGACGAGCTCCTCGAGCTGGAGACGGAGGATAGGAGCGCCATGAACGCGGTGAAGAAGAATATCCACGAGTGGAAGGTGTGGATGATCGGGTTCATGAAGACGCACGGGTTCTGGGGTTTGGTTGCCATGGCTGCCTGGCCAAACGCGGCTTTTGACCTCTGCGGCATCTGCTGCGGGACGTTCATGATGCCTTTCTGGCACTTCTTCGGGGCGACGTTCATCGGTAAGGCACTGATGAAGGCACCGGCACAAGGGGCGGTGTTCTCCACGCTCTTCAGCGAGGGGCCGAGGATGGCGGTGGTGCACTTTATCGCCGAGCTGTTTCCCCGCGGGTGGGGCGTCCGCGAGATTCTCGACGCCGGCGCCGCAAAGGCGCTCAACAAGATGTCAAGCGGCGCCAAGGGTTCCGCCGCGAAGGCGGTCGCCTCGGGTATCTCTCTTTCGGAGGCGTGGGGCGTATTCATTACCGTGGTGGTGGTTTACTTCGCGGCATCGTGCGTAGAGCAGATGGCACAGATGAAGCAGGGGTACATGGACAGAGATGCGGTTGCAATGGTTCACGGGTTCAGGCGCAGCAACCGGAGGAGCCTCGGTACTCCGGCGAAGAAGTACCAGTGATTGACATTCATTCATCCTTCGTGATAAAGACATATTTAACATGATAAAAGAGAGGGCCCCATCACTTGCCCACGGGCACAACCTTGGGCACGCCCACGTCCATCCGCATGCAGTCAAAGGCTATGCAGAGCAGCGGCTTGCCGTGGAGGATTCCAGCGAGCGCCGCGTCCCTCTCCGCCGCCGGTGACTCGTCGCTCACGACGGCGGCGGGCGCCGGCGTGGGATCCGACGCGGTCAGTGACGCCACGGCGAGCTGGGGAGGGAACCGTCTCACCCCACGGTTCGCCTCGAGCGCCCGCTCGATGAACCCCGGCAAGCCGTCGCCGGCGGATTTCTTCTTCTTCTTCTTCTTCCCGCACCCGCCCTCCGCCGGGTCAGCCTCGGCGTCGTCGTTGAACATGACGGGCGCGCTCAGCCTCAAGTTCGCGTTGAGCTCGAGAGAGTACTTGAGCAGGTCCGGGCAGGTGTCGGTGCGGCCGCTGAAGCTCGGGAGGAACATCTTGATCCTGGGTCCCGGCAGCGACGGCGCCGCGTGGGGAAGCGCGAGCGAGCACAGCTCGGCGCCCTTACCGTCCCTCACGACCACCCTCTCCCCGCCCTTCGTCTCCTTGGGCGCCTCATCATTCTTGCGCAGCGCGTTCTTCCATCCGCCCTTCACGAACCTCTCGGCCCGCGCGAGCCCGGACTCGGGCCTCGTGTCCTTCCACCAACCGTGCCTCTCGGGCGCACGATCCAGCTCGTCGTTGAAGTCGACGAAGTGCGAGGGGAGCCCGCATGTCTTGACGCCGTGCTGCCTCGCCTCCTTGCTGTTGACCAGGACCCTCGCGGCCCACGCGCACGATGTGGGCGGGTTCCACACCAGACCGCCCAGGGCGACCATCTCGTCGAAGGTTCCCGCGGGCGAGTCGTCGTACCTCGCCAAGTAGACACCGCCCAGCGTCCATCCGAAGAGCTCGACGAGCTTGAGGTCCTTCGGCACGTGCTTGCGGGCCTCGGAGGATCTCACGAGGTTGAGCTGGTACAGCGCCCTACCGGTGAATCGCCAGGGCGCCTTATCGTTTCCGTAGCCTCCACCCATCCCGGCTGCTTGCGAGGCCGCGGCACCCGTGCCTCGATAACTGAAACGATGCGTGCGAGCCACGAACTTGGATTTGATTCTCCCTTCGCGATCTTTTCCTGCGCGCTCCTGTGTGGCAACCGACCTCTCGTCAATCAAATGACTCAAGAAAATAAACCACGAAAACCACGAAATGGTCGGACACAAGACCGCCGCCGACGTAAAGATGGGCGGCGGCGGTCGAAACAGAAGTGCAGGCGCGTATCGACGGGGACGATGGCACCTAAGAGGAAGGCGCCCGCCGCCAACGTCAACGGCAAGAAGGGCAAGCGAGCCCCCGAGCCGGAGTCCGAGTCCGAGCCCGAGAGCGAGTCCGAGGAGGAGGCGTCCGAGGATGAGCCCGTGGGCGAGGATGGCTCGGTGGAGGAGGACGTCGACGAA
>Ga0181573_10000192_pt1 | contig 64039 bp, 50 predicted proteins | sample 101ome_25_FD_148643 | JGI IMG/M metagenome (GOLD analysis project Ga0181573, IMG submission 148643) | Coastal salt marsh microbial communities from the Groves Creek Marsh, Skidaway Island, Georgia - 101409BT metaG (spades assembly) | ecosystem: Environmental > Aquatic > Marine > Intertidal zone...
CAGACGGGAGAGACAACAAGACAAGACGACACCACGACGGCACACACATCGACGAGACGACGACGACACCACGATTTTGGAGAAACGCTTCCGCGTACGCTGAATTACATGTTTCTACTACGCGACGAACGCACCTCGTTCACGAACGCCGGACGGAAGAGCGTTTTAAGGACCCCTGAGCACGTTTGCGCATGCATGATGAGCGACCTACGGGGACGCCCTCGCTCGCGCTCGCGCTCGCGTTCGCGTTCGCGTAGTGCTCGACGCGGCACGTACCGCGCGCGTCGTTCTCCCGCGTCCCGCTCACGACTCACGACTACGTCGCGGGCGCGATGCCGCACAGCTCCTTCAGCTCGTGACCACTCACGCTCTCGGCGTCCAACAGACGTCTCGCGATGGTGTGGAGGTCGCCTTCGTGAGCGACGAGCAAGTTCTTCGCGCGCTTATACGCCGCGTCGAGCATCGCCTTGACTTCGTCTTCGATTAATTGCCTCGTCTCGCTTGAGATTCCCTCCGACGCGTAGTCTTGCGACGCCAAACCAACCTTTTCGCTCATGCCGTACCGCGTAATCATCTCTCTCGCTAACCGCGTCGCCTGTTGTAAATCGCTTGAGGCGCCCGTCGTGATTTCCTCCGGTCCAAAGATCAATTCCTCGGCGACGCGACCGCCCATGGTCACGTCCAACATGGCCAAAAGCTGCCGTCTCGTCATCTGTAATTCATCTTTTTCCGGCAACTGCATCACCATGCCGAGCGCTTGTCCTCTGGGCACGATCGTCGCCTTGTGCACCGGTCTCGCGCCGGCCGTGCGAAGCGCGACCAAGGCGTGACCGCCCTCGTGGTACGCCGTGAGCTTGCGGTTTTCCGGAGTCATCACCGCGCTCTTTCTCTCGGCGCCCATGAGAATGCGATCCTTCGCAAAGTCTAAATGTTTCGCCCCCACCTCGGCGACGCCGTCGAGCGCCGCCTTGAGCGCGGCGATGTTGATCAAGTTGGCCAAATCTGCGCCGCTAAAACCGGGAGTCCCGCGCGCGATGACGTCGAAATCGACGTTTCGCTCCATCTTGACGCCCTTGGCGTGCGTCTTTAAAATCTCGCGACGGCCTCCGACGTCCGGGTTCGGAACGGAGACTGTTCTATCGAACCGTCCCGGACGAATGAGCGCCTTGTCGAGCATCCCGGGCGTGTTCGTCGCCGCGAGCACGATGACGCCTTCGCTCGCCTTGAACCCATCCATTTCCGTGAGTAGTTGATTCAGCGTCATGCGCGTGTTTTGTTGATCCTTTGGATTCCGCGCCGCGCCGACGGCGTCGATTTCGTCGATGAAGATGATACACGGCGCATGCTGCTTCGCCGCTTTGAATAAATCTCGCACGCGTCGCGCGCCGACGCCGACGAACATCTCCTCGAATTCGCTCCCGCTCGAGTAGAAGAAGGGTACCCGAGCTTCCCCGGCGACAGCCTTCGCTAACATCGTCTTACCCGTCCCCGGCGGACCGACGAGCAACAAACCTTTGGGTAATTTGCCGCCTAATTTCGTAAACTTCTCCGGCGCCTTCAAATACTCGACGATTTCAACCAATTCCGCCTTGGCCTCGTCGACGCCCTTGACGTCATCGAACGTCGTCTTGGAATGCGCGTCTTGCTGCGGTTTGACGCTGTCGCCGCCCAAGATCGCCTTACTCATCCCACCTCGATCCTCCAACAACGCGCCGATTCCGCTCAACACGATGAACGCGGTGCCGAGCGTTCGAACCGTGCGCCACATTTGCGCCTTGAACGTCGGCTCCAACTGTTGCGTGTAGAGGGGATTCTTTTCGCTTCCGAGCGCCGCCGCCGCCGCGACCGCCATGGACGCGCTCGCCTTGGCGTCGGTCGCCGATGTCGAGCTAAAGATGGACCCGAGCGACGCCAACATACCCTTTCGCGACGCCTCCGCCGCTTCCTCCGCCGCGACGACGGGCGTCGTTCCGCCGCTCCCCTTGTGCACGGCGCGCGCGAGCGCGCTCCCCGCCACGCGATCCTCCTTCACGAGTGCCTTCAGGTACTCCACCGTGTTCGCCTCCGTGTGCGGCACCGCGCCGGACTCGTACGCCGCAATGGTCTCCGCGTGCGCGCCTCGCGCGTTCATCTCTTCGAGCGACGTCCCGAGCGCGCGTCGCCTCGTCGCCGAGGTGGACGCCGACGACGAGGACGCCGACGACGACGAGACGACGCGTCGCGCGAGTTCGCGAACGGTGCGTCGCATCATCTCGAACGTCGGCGGTCACGTAGCGTCGCGCGCGTCGTCGAGTCCCGTCATCGTCATCGTCATCGTCGTCGCGTCGATGAATTTTTGTCCACGTCGTCAACCCTTATTCGTCTAAGCCCTAGGCTTGAAGAACGGCCGCTGCTGCTGATGGTCTAAAATTTTCATAAGACCGGGGGGGACTAAGCTTTTGCTTCTTCCACTTCCGTCGACCGTCAGGTTCATGTTAGGGTTTTGCATTTCCAAGTGAACAATGCGCGTCATCGGCGCGACTCTCCGCACTCGTCGAGGCGACGATGGCGACGCCCACCGACGAGAAATCGTCGCTCCTGCGCGAGCGCGGCGAAGAACATGTGTGCGCACGTCTCCCGTTGCTGTCGCGCGTCTTCGGGCGCCACCGTGCCGCGGTCGCGCTCGCGTTCGCGTTCGCGCTCGTCCTGGGTGTTGCGCGCGTCGAGTGGGACGGTCGCACCACTGTCGGCACCACGTCGCATCACCGTCGGCACCACCGTGGGCACCACCGTCGGGACCCATGTCACGACTGTTCCGTGGATCGATCGCGATGGACGATGACGAACGACACGTTCCCGAGTGGAAGAGGGTCGTGCGCGTTCGTGTCCAACGACCCGCACTTGCGCGGACTCGGGGCATCGATCGACGCGCACGATGAGGTCATACGATTAAACAATTTTTACGGGCGCGACGGGGACGCCGCGAACTATGGGCACAAGGTGACGTACCTAGTGGCTAACACTGCGTTCTGGTTTTTGCAGACAAGCGGCGATGCAGGAGATTTCGTTCGTGAGTTTGCACGGGCGCAACGCTGTATGTTACGTTATGAGCCGGAGTTTCATTGCGGCAAAGTCTGTAACCAACACAACACGGGGTCGCTAGAGTTCACCAAGAGAGAGCTTGACACTTTAGGTTGCAGATACATACCGGAAGCGGCGTACACCGCGCTTATGAGCGCTTTAGAAGCGGCGCGCGCTGCGGATGATCCGAAGGATTCAAAGAAGCCGTTCCCGTCGACAGGGGGACTGGCCGTGTTCGCACTCGCGCCTTCGTGCGCCGAAGTGCATTTTTACGGCTTCACGGCACCAAAGCCTCCTTACGACGAGTCCGTCCACTCCTTGAAGGTTGAACACGACGCTTTTCGCACAGTTTTCCCGCACGCCGTATGGCATTAGACGTAGTATGATTTTGTACAGTCGTAGTCGCGCGCACAGTTGTAAAGTAAAATTTTTCTCATTTTGATAGTAGTATTACATTTCACGATGTCGCACCCGGTCTTAATGTGCGACCGAATTGTAGAGGCGCCTCTTCGACGGCGTCGCACCGCGTGCACCACTACGCCGCCGCGCACTTTCGCGCGGCAACAGACGATCCCTTACATATTCCGATGAAGCTAGAAGCAGAAAGCGACGCGTTCCCTACGAGAAACCCATCAACGTCTTCCAACTGAGCCAAAGATTGGCAGTTCTGCTCGTTTACGCTTCCACCGTACGTGATGCGCATCTTCGCCGCTCGCGCGACGCTGGTACGCGCGGCGAACCAGTCGCGAATCGCGGCGTGCATTTCCTGCACCTTCTTTGGCTCAGCCGCGATGCCTGTACCGATGGCCCACAGCGGTTCATACACGACAACGACATCGCGCCACTTCGACTCGGGGACGTAAGGCATAACCGCTTCGAGTTGTTTGATACAAAACTCCACGGCGCCGCCTTCTGATCGAACTCCAGCGTTCTCGCCCACGCACAAGGTCACCGAGAGTCCGTCCTCCAACGCGCGACACGCTTTCATGCGAACATCATCGTCCGTTTCACCGAACAACGTTCGGCGCTCGCTGTGACCGACTATCACTCGCGTCGCGCCCGCTTCGCGAAGCATGTCGCCCGATGTCTCCCCAGTGTACGCGCCGTCGCCGCCGTCCCAGAAATTTTGCGCTGCGATTTCTACCTCTTCGGGCATTCCGTCGCGAAGCGCGTGGAGGTGCAACAGCGACGGCGCGATGTACACGTCCACGTCGCGCGGCAGCGCGGCGTCACCCAGCGCTTTCGCATACGCCCGCGCGCTCGTCATCCTCCCGTGACACTTCCAGTTCGCCCCGACGATGAACCGGCGCGCCGTCTTCACGCGCGCGGGCATGTCGTCGCGTCGCGCACCGCCGCCCCGTCTCTCACCGTCGCGGGCTCGGTGGCATCTACCGTTCGACGATATCTCTCGTCACGACGCGCCGTCGTTCGCGACGAGACGCTCATCGCGTCGACGGTTTGGGTGTTGATGCGTCAGCACCTTCACAGGTGAGGTGTGTGATGAGTCAGCGCAGCGCCTCGAAGGGTGTAGGGTGGGCGTCGCGACGCCGCGAGGAGAGGAGACGCCGGACGTTCGACGGTCGTTCGGAGGTGTACGACGCTCAGAAGTCGCGCGTTTCAAGTGCCTATGCCTACGGGTTCATCGTTGTTTACGCGATTACGTGTGCATCGCGGTTCACGCGCTGGCTCGCCGTGCTCGACGGCATCATGTAATCAGCCTTGTTGAGCGCCAATTTCAACGTCTCGGTGGAGAAGTTGTTGGTGGAATTCGACAGAACGGTTTGTCGGACGATCTTCAAAACTTCAATGCACTTCCGTATCGGTAGACCTGCGTGGTGCTGCATGAGATAATCGGCGTAGTTCGGATGAATACCAGAGACCGCTGTGTATTCGAACAACGGCGCCGGTCCGTATCGAAGTCGCGAGTTGACCGGGAACGTTGAGAACGGTAAAATATGTTTATCTCGGAACAACATCAGCGCCTCCAGATGTGCGAGGACCTCATACTTAGGAGTGCCAAATTTGCGATGAAGCGCGACGAGAAGATGTTCCGTTGAGAGGTTTCCTGCGCCTCGACCCAAACCGGAGATGGTGCTATCTACGACTGTTGCACCCGCGTCTATGGCTGCCATGGTTTTCGCGACGCCGTCACCCAAATTGTTGTGCGCGTGGAAGCCAACTTGCACGTCGACGTACTTCTGCACGCACACAAACTCATATCTAACTTTTCTCACTATCTCGCTCGCCTTTTCAGGAGAGAGAGCACCATAAGTATCAGCAAGATATAAAATATCGGCACAGCATTTCGCTGAGACAACGGTGCCCGTCTCGTCAACTCGTGCCTTAACATGAACCATGGTGTCGCAGATGTACTCATACACATCTGGAGTTAGCTGCTCGCAGCACGCGAGATTTAAGGCGACGGTGTAACCTTTATCCTTCAAAGCCCGACATTCTTCGAGACACTTTTCAAATAGAGTCTTTGAAAAGAGTGACTTTTTATTTTCGTCGTAAAGGGAGAAAAGGACCCGGACCAATTTAAAGGGCGAACTCGAAGCAGGTCCGAAGTCATCGGCGCTGAAAGAGTCAAACTTTGCCATAACGGCCAAATCACAGCCATTGGGTACTTCTGTTTTCAGATACTTACCGACATCATCCTTTACATACGCCCAGCCGCCGAATTCTGATTTTGGAGGAAAAAGTACTTCATCACTTCGAAAACCCGTTTCAAAGTAGTCACAGCCCACAGCAGAAGCCGCTCGATATGCATCAACGGCGAATTTCATTCCGAAATTCCAATTGTTCACGTATCCACCGTCACGTAAAGTGCAATCAAGCAGTAAGGGCTTACGGGGCGCACACGCGAGCGCGTCAGCGTCGGCTTCGGAGAGCAGTTCGCCGTTACACGCGGCGTGCCTCAGGAGCGCTTCAGATGCCACAAAGTCAAAGGACGTATCGATATCGATGCCCTCGATTTGACTAACTTCGTATAGGTATGGTTTTTCCCCGACACAGTGTCGCCGTTGGATCATCAAATCTCGAGATAAAATGCACGCTCCGAAGGTCAAGCGTTTCACCGGTTGCAAATCTTGAGAATTGACAGCCGCGCTTGGATCGAAGTTCAGCGGGACATCCCCGAAGTACACGAACTCTTTCTCGCTGGCCACGGTCGCAACCGAGTCAAACGTTCCTTCGTTTAAGCGGTACATTCGCACCGCCTTTTCAAACGTTTCTTTGGAAACAAAAGGAGAGACGCACACACAGTACATGACGTAGTCCGCGCCTTCGCACGCCGAGAGCGCTAGGTGTTCAAAAAAATCTGACCCCGTGATTTGGGCGTTCGACGCGGCAAACTTTTCCGGTCGCACGTGGGTTTTCACACCGCACCGTTCGGCCAAGGCCAGCATGCCTGGGTCATCCGAGGAGACGACGATTTCATCGATTCCCTCCACCTGCCGCAGCGTCTCGAGTTTGCGCTGCAATAGTGTTGAAAACGCGAACGGACGCGAGTTCTTGAACGCGCACCGGAGCGAACCCGCGCGCACGGGCACGACGGCGACGAGGCGACCTTCCCGCGGCGCCATGTCACACTCCGTGGACGCCGTCGGCGCGAGTGTGTCGCCACGGCGCGCACGCGACGCGCGTTTAGTGTTCACTGTAAGGTTGAGTCAGCACCTCACGAGCACATGATGGACGTCCGAGATGACTGAATACGTATCCGTGTGCCGATAAAAGCATTCTCGTCGCACCCCGTCTCGCGCCGCGCGGCAGACGCCGGTGCGCGCGCGACGGCGGCGAACGGGCGCGGCGTGGCGGTACGGGCGCATGCCCGCCCACCGTGACGTCGAACGCGCGCCGGTGTGGATATTCGACCTGGACGGGACGTTGTATCCGAAGTCAACCGGATACGAAGATGCGTGTTTCGAACGCATCTTCGAGTTCATGGTGCGCGAGCTGGGATACGAGTCCACGTCGAATGCGCGATCGGTGTGGTGCGAGCTTCACGCCGCGCATCATCAGACGCTGAAGGGGCTTCGCGCGGCTGGGCACACGGACTTTTCGTCGGAGAGTTTTTGGGAGTTTTTCAGAGGAGACCCGGCGGAATACGTGCAACCGAACGCAAAGGTATCCAAGTTTGTACAGTCGCTGTCCGGTCGAAAATATGGTAAGGCATTTTCTTTTCTTCTGCGCGTACAAACTTACGAGCCGCACGACTAGTGTTCACGAACTGTCAAGAGACACAGGCTAAACGGGCGCTGCGTGCCTTGAATCTCGAACATCATTTCGACGGGATATTTGGCGCCGATCTGATGGCTGAGGTTTCCAAGCCAGATGCGCTCGCGTTCGAGCGCATGATGTCACATTTCGGCATTTCAAAAGATGACAAGTGCGTATTCTTTGAAGACAGCCTTGTCAATCTCGAGACAGCAGTTTCGGTTTTCAATATGCTTCCCGTGTTCGTGGCGAACGGTAAGGAATGCCATCGAGAAGGATGGACTGTCGTCAGAGGCGAACTGGATCTTGGAAATGTATCTGATGCTGCGTCAGCAGAACTCCTCGCCCTTTTGAAAGACTTCTGTGCACCGGTCGGTGATAGTTAGGTACAGACGTAGTAATTTTTTGGTGGGATGATTCGCCCCGACGTGGCGAGAAGAAAAAAATGCCGTCGGCGTCGTCGTTACAATCCTTTGGACGCCTTGACGTCGGCGATGTAATCTACGAGCGTCTTTCTCGCCTGAAACCCGAGCACGCGCTTGGCCAAACACGTCGACGCGAGCGTCCCCTTCAAATCGCGCTGTCGAGGCTCGACAAAATTTCGAGGGAGTTTGCGCGAAATCATATCCGCCAGATCCGACACGGTCGTGCTCGACCCTGAACCGATGTTGAACGTTCGCCCGACGGCGCTATCCTTGAGCGCGGCGAGAATCAAACCGCGCGCGGCGTCTTCGACATGGACGAAGTCGCGAAACTGCGACCCGTCGCCTTCTATTTCAAAGGCGCGTTTCGACACTGCCGCGTCGATGAATCGACCCGTCACCACCGCCTGGTCGCCCTCCGTCGGCTCGTTTGCGCCGTACACCATGAATAATCGCGCGACGACCGCCTCGACGTCGTACATCGAGTAATAGAGGCGCGCTAAGTCTTCCCCTTGAGCCTTGGTCGTCGCATACGGCGTCGTCGTCGTTCTCAGGTGCGTGCGCTCCTCGTCGAACGGCGTCGGTTGATTACCGTAATACGTCGACGATCCCGCGTACACGAAACGCACGCGACGACTCTGTGTCGCCAATTCGGCGTCGCGCGCGCGCACAGCGCGAAGCACGTTCTCCGTCCCCTTGACGTTGGTCTCCAAGCACGCGTACACGACGTCGTCCTTCGTCGGGTCTAGCGTCGGTTTCACCTTGCTCACCGCGGCGAGATGAAACACGTACGTCACGTCCTTCATCGCCTGTTCCACATGTTTGTATTTCGTCACGTCGCCTTCGACGAGCTCGAATTTCCCAGCCTTTTGCGCGTCGGCGGCGAAATCCAAGTGCGCCCTTTTCCCCGTGCTCAAATCGTCCAGCGCGCGCACGCGCACGCCGATGGCTAACAATTGTCGCACCACCTCCGCGCCGATGAATCCAGCGCCACCAGTGACGAGCGCCCACTCCTCCTCGCTCGCGCCCAATCCGAGCGTCTTTCGTCGCTCCGCGTACGCCGTCTGCGTCTCGCCGTCGCCTCGCACGAAGGCGTCTCGACACGGGTCGTGTCGCTCCAATCCCACCGCTCGATTCCACGCCTCCTGCGTCAATCCACAATCTCTCCTCGGCGCGCTTCCATCCATCACCACTCGTCCGTTTCCGTCGTCGTCGTCGAAGAAACCGCTCGCCAGCGACGCGCGAAGTTCCTCAATCTTCCCGCTCGTCGACGCCGTCGTGATGAGCGCCAAGAGGGTCAATATGCTCGCGACGAGGAACGCTTTCAGCGCCCTCGGCGTCGGTCCGCTGTAATTATGCGAGTGCGGACGCGCGCGTTTCGTCGGCGTCCCATCGCTCGTCGGCGTCGGCGTCGGCGTCGTGCCCGCGCTCGAGCTCGCCGTCGTCCCACGTTCGAGCACCTCCCCGTCCCTCGTCGTCCCACGCTCGACGTCCGCGTGCGAGACACCGACGATGCGCTGATTCAGCGTCGACGACATCGCGTCGCGTCGCGTCGCACTGACGCACCGACGCACCCTCGCGCGCGTCGTCTTCACGAATCCATCCGCGCTCGTGTGGTGCCGTTTGTCCGAAGAGTCTTCCCACGATGCGACGCACCGACGACGCGCGAGTGCGCGACGCGCGCGTCGCGTGAGTCGTCGCGGGCGTCGTCGGTCGCGATGAACGATCTTCTCGCGAGCGTCGGGGGCGGGGTGAACGTGTACGAGACGCGCGCGGGGACGGGACGCGAGGACGTGGAGACGGGGACGACGGGGACGACGGGGACGTTGGCGTCGCCCGCGACCGACGCGAGGACGATGAATGCGACGAATGGTGAGGACGCGACGACGACGACGACGACGACGATGATCTCGGACGCGAACGCGTCGTCGTCGTCGCTCATGGAGACGTTTTTCGCCGACGTACAGCGCGTCAAGACACACATGGGGGAGATTCGAGCGGCGCTCGTCGCGCTCTTCGACGCGCACGAGGCGAGCAAACGGTCGACGACGGCGGAGGAGACGCGAGAGACGCGTTCGTCGATGACGGAGACGATCGAGCGCGTGAGTAAGATTGCGAGGGAGACGAAACTTCGATTGGAGAATTTGGACGCGGATAACGAGCGGGCGGTGAAGAGCGGGGCGGTGACGGAGGGTTCGAGCGAACACAGGACGCGGTCGACGCTGACGAGTTCGCTCAAGAAGAAATTAAAGGATCAGATGGGGGAGTTTCAGGAGCTTCGAGAGCGTCTGCGAGAGGAATATAAAGAAATCGTCGAGCGACGGTATTTCACCGTCACCGGATCCGAGGCGCGAGAGGAGGATATCGAGCGTTTGATTGAAACCGGGGAGAGCGAGACGATGTTTCAAAACGCCCTCTTGGAGCGAGGACGAGGACAAATCATGGACACGGTGAACGAGATTCAGGAGCGTCACTCGGCGATTCGAGAGCTCGAGCGTAAGCTTCTCGAGCTGAATCAAATATTTTTAGACATGTCCGTGCTCGTCGAGGCGCAGGGCGAGATGATCGACAACGTCGCCAGCCACGTGGCGAAATCCGTCGTCTACGTGCAACAGGGCCACGTCGAGTTACGAAGGGCGCGAGAGCACCAGAAGAGCACGCGCAAGTGGGCGTGTTGCATCAGCGTCATTCTTCTCATCGTCCTCATCGCCATCCTTCTTCCCGTGCTCAAGCCCTGGAAGAGCGGCAGCGCGTAGAAAACGGGCGCAGTCGCCTCCTCTTGTACAACAACGACACCAACGCGTCGCGTCGCGTCGCTCCACCGCGCGCCGTTCGTTCGTCCGTCCGTCCATGCCCTCGATTCTTCGCGCGCGCGCGAGGGAGAACGCGTCGTCCTCTGCGTCCTCTGCGTCCTCCTCTGCGTCCTCGACGACGCGCGCGTTCGTCGTCCCGGGAAATCCGGGCGTTTTGGCGTTTGACGACACATTCGACACATTCGTCTTTCCCGAAGCGCCCGATCGCTCGATCGGTGGCCCTCGTGACGAGTGATGACCGGTCACGATGACCCACTCGAGACGTCTCATCCAATCAAAACATAGATACGACTGTGTAGACGCATTGTGATTGGATGACGTGACGACGCGCGCGTCGACGACGGATGGGTCGCGAACGACGGCACGGGATCGATCGGGAGTGTGCGACGCGAACGGCATGGCGCGACGATCGACGCGATCGTGGACGCGCGCGGTGTTCGCGCTCGTTCTTTGCGCGCTCTGTGCGTTCGGTGGCGTTTCGAGAGGTACGACGGTACCGCGGCGTGCGAGCGGGGAGGCGAGGACGATGGAAGGCGATGGAAGATGGTGACGATCTCGACACGATGTGCTCGATGAATGAAATCGTGAAAGGAAGACTGACGAAGGCGCGCGCGCGCGTCGCGACGTGTGAAACAGTGCGCGCGGAAGATGCCTCGAGCGATGTCGAGGCGCCCGCGATGCCGGAATTTAACGCCGGCGCGGAAAAGTTTGAGTTTCAAGCCGAGGTGTCTCGATTGATGGACATCATCATCAACTCGTTGTACTCGAACAAGGACATCTTCCTGCGAGAGTTGATCTCGAACGGGTCGGACTCGCTGGATAAGATTCGATTCATGTCGTTGACGGATAAGGGTCAACTCGGGGAGGGTGAGAACGCCAACTTGGACATTCGCATCAAGGCTGACAAGGAGCGAAAGGTGCTCACGATTCGCGATCGAGGCATCGGCATGACCAAGGATGACTTGATGAACAACTTGGGCACGATCGCCAAGTCTGGAACGTCCGCGTTCTTGGATCAAATGGCCCAGGGCGGGGACATGTCTCTCATCGGCCAATTCGGTGTCGGTTTCTACTCGGTGTACTTGGTCGCCGATTTCGTCGAGGTGCGCTCCAAGCACAACGACGACGACAAGCAGTGGGTCTGGCAGTCTCGCGCGGATGGTAACTTTGCCATCTCCGAGGACCAAGGCGAACCGCTCGGTCGCGGCGTCGAGATCAACATCTACCTCAAGGAAGAGGCGCAAGATTACCTCGAAGAGTCCAAGCTCGAAGCGTTGGTGCAACGCTACTCTGAATTCATCAACTTTCCGATCTACCTCTACAACTCCAAGGAAGTGTCCGAGGAAGTCCCCGCGGACGACGATGAAACCGCCGACGCGTCCACCGACGACGACGAGGACGACGAGGACGACAACGACAAGGAAGACGATGAGGATGATGACTCTGAGGACGCCGACGACGAACCGAAGACGAAGACGGTGACCAAAACCGTCTGGGATTGGGAACGTCTCAACGACGTCAAGGCCATCTGGCTCAGATCGACGTCCGAAGTCGAGGAAGAAGAGTACACCAAGTTCTACCAAGCGCTCGCGAAGAACACGGAAGAACCGCTCGCGTACTCTCACTTCAAGGCTGAAGGCGACGTCGAGTTCAAAGCCATCCTCTACATTCCGGAACGCCCTCCGATGGACTATTACGACAACTACTACAGCCGCGCGAGCGCGCTCAAGTTGTACGTCCGCCGCGTCTTCATCTCTGATGAGTTCGATGAGCTCTTGCCCAAGTACTTGAGCTTCATCAAGGGTATCGTCGACTCTGACACCTTGCCGCTCAACGTCTCGCGCGAGACGCTTCAACAGCACACGAGCTTGAAAACCATCAAGAAGAAGCTCGTGCGCAAGGCTTTGGACATGATTCGTAAGCTCGCCGAGGAAGGAAAGGACGCCGAGGACGACGGAGAGAAGCCCGAAGGCGAAGAAGCCAGCGTCGAGGAGACCAAGTACGAAAAGTTCTGGAAGAACTTTGGCAAAGCCATCAAGCTCGGCATCATTGAAGACGCAAGCAACCGCATGCGTCTCGCCAAGCTACTTCGATTCCAAACGTCCAAGTCCGACGGCAAACTCGTTTCTTTGGAGCAGTACGTCGAACGCATGAAGGAGGGCCAAAAGTCCATCTACTACATCACGGGCGAGTCCATCGAAGCGCTCAAAAACTCTCCGATGCTCGAAAAGCTCATCGCCAAGGATTTCGAAGTCATTTACTTCACCGATCCCGTCGACGAGTACACCATGCAAAACTTGACCGAGTTCGACGACTTCAAGTTCTCCAACGCGAGCAAGGAAGATCTCAAGTTTGGTGACGCCGACGATGACGAAAAGGCTCGATTCAAGAAGACCAAGGAGGCGTTCAAGCCGTTCACCGCGTGGTGGAAGAGCAAGCTTCCGGAGAGCGTCGTCGAGGGCGTCAAGGTTTCCAACCGTCTCTCCACCACCCCGTGCGTCGTCGTTTCGTCCAAGTACGGATGGTCCGCGAACATGGAAAGAATTATGAAGGCGCAAGCCTTGGGCGACGATTCGCGACACGAGTACATGCGCGGCAAGAAGACGCTCGAAATCAACCCCCGACACCCGATGATCGCCGCCCTCAAGGAGCGATCCGAACAAGATCCGGACTCCGAGGAGACGGCCGTCTTGGCCAAACTCATGTTTGAAACCGCCATGTTAGAATCTGGTTTCACATTTGACAAGCCGGGTGAGTACGCCGGACGCGTCTTCGACTTGCTCAAGGGCAACATGGGCGTCGCGAAGGACGCCGAACTTGTGGACGAGACCCAGTTCCACGTCGTCGAGGAAGAGAAGGAAGAAACGAAGGAGGAAGAGCCCGTCGCCGAGAGCGAAGAGTCCACCACCGACGCGCCCAAGGATGAACTCTAATCGCGCGATTGCGCGGACGAATCGTTTATTATTCTGCAATGAAACGTTTAATAAATACATCCATCCAATCACACAGTCGTCGACGGCGTCGCGCGATGCGAGTAGAAGTATATGTTTTACAATGTCGGTCGTTCGATCGTGTGCTTCGTGTGCGTCGTGCGCTATCGATACCCACGACTCGCCATCTCGACGTCGATCGCGTTGTTTGAGAAATGCACGTACCGTCGCGCGCCGTCTCCCGACTTTTTCTTTCTGTGCGAGACCACGCCGAGGACGACGCCCGTCACCGTCAAACCCGAGACGCCCAAGAGAACGACGGCGAGCATGAATTTAGAAATGCCACCCTTTGACGACGTGATCGTCGGAGACTCGTTCGCGATTGGATCGTTCACACCGCCCACCGTCTGTCGAACCGTCAGACCCGCCGCGTCGACGTACTCGTTCAGCCACGCCGGCGACGCCGTGTAATTGTTTTGAGAGACGTCGAAACTTCTCGCGCGATTCGCCGAGTTTTGGAAAATGTTCCCCCAGTGACTCGCCCCAGGAATGTCGCCGGTGAAAAAATTTCCGCTCGCGTCAAACTCGTACAACGCCCACGCGGGCGACGTCGAGTTGTCGAGAATCTGTCCGTAAAACTCGTTATCTCGAAGGTAGAGATTTTCGAGTTTGGGCATCGACGTCAAGACGAGCGGAATGCCCTCGTCGCGAATGACGTTATCCGACGCGTTCAACGTCACGAGCGACGCCCCCGGGGTGACGTGCGCGGAGACGACACTCAATTTCGTCAGCGCGTTCGAGTTGAGTAACACCTCGTTTCGATTCGGATTGTCGTACACCCCCGCGGGCACCTCTCCCGAGAGCGCGTTGTGGTTCAACGCGACGTGCGTAGCGTTCGCGACGTCTCCGAGACTCAACGGTATCGGTCCGGTGAGATTGTTGTGCGACAGGTACACCCATCGCAGTCTCGATGTTGCGGCGAACGGCGGAATCGAGCCGGAGAGTTTGAGACCGGTCAGCATCAGGTGTTCCAGCTTTGAAGACGCCGAGACGTACGACGGCGGAATCGTCCCCGCGATGCTCTCCGTCGACTGTTGTAAACGCACGTCGAGCGTTCGCAGGGTCGTCGAGTTGAGCGCCGGGAGCGTTCCCATCATATTATTTCCCGGCAAGTAAACCACCTGGAGGTTTTGCTTGTTCACCAAACACGACGGAAAAACTCCCGTGACATTGCTCGAGATGGCTTCGATGGATTTCAGATTGAAGTGCGCGCACAACGCGGACGCGTCGACGCCGCCCAAATCGACGAACGAGACGTCGAGCGATTCCAACGTCGGCAGCGCGTTTAAGATATCGATCGATGTCTCGTTCGTCGCGAGCGTGAACGAATCGCCGTTCGAACGAAGCCACAATCGTCGAAGCGAAGATCCGAACGCCGCGACGTCGGACGCGTCGAGCGCGCACGCCATGTTTTGAGCGCTCAGATCCAACATCGTCGTCGCGTTATTCACGTCGCACCGCGCGAATCCAGAGTGACACGGATCGATGCTGTTCGCGCGATTCGTTTTCCAACTTCCGCACGACGTCGGCGCGGTACAACACTTGTCGAATATCCCGTCCAACGCCGTCGCCTGCGCGGCGTTGAGCGCTCTTCCGGTCGACACCTCCGTCACCGCCAGTTTAAACGTCGATCCGTGCGCCGACCATCCGTGCACGGCGACGCGAAAATATTTCGTCGTCCCATTCGTCCCGACGTCCACGCTTTCGTCCAGATCGTCGCCGCGTATGAAGACCTCGTCGCGTCCGTGTCCGTGGACGCTTTGATAATTGTACGTCGTGTCGCTCGGCGTTCTCTCGCAATCCTCCGCGTCCACGCACGGACGCAACACGTACAGATCCGCATCACCGTCCAATACGTCTAAATCCACGTCCACGTCGTTCTTCGCGCTCAAAGAAAATTGAAAATAAGCGTATTCATCGTTCCCGAGCGCTCTCTCCGTCGTAGACGTCCCGTTCGCCGGCACCGTCTCGTACGTCGGCGTGGATTGCGCGCGCGCGCCTTCGATCGACCCCGCCGCGAGGACGAAAAGAACGAAGAGAACGACGACGCGCGCACGCGTCTTCACACCCACGGACGACCGACCGACAATCTCGCGCGATGATGATGAGTCATGAATCTCAATCGCCGTGCGATGACGAGATGACGACGACTCGACACGACCGACCATCTCGACGCCGACGTCTCGACGCGTCGCGCCTCGTCGCGCGCGCGTCCGTCGCCGCGTCGCGTTCGCGTCCGTCTCCCGCGTTCGTCTCGCGTTCCGTCGTCTCGACGCGTCGAGGAGTGCGGTCGTCATCATCGTCATCGACATCCGCCTCGTAACCGCCGAGTGAAGGAAAAAAAGATCAACCGCGAGCTCGCTCGATAATCTATTACACGTTCGTTCACGCGACTCTACTCGTCGTCGTCGTCGTCGAGATCCATGAACTCGGCGAAATCACCGAGATCTTCGCGCGCGGTGGCGTCCGCGGCGCCGGTCGCGTCGGCGGATTTGACGTCGAAGGAGACGGCGTCGCGCGCGCCGACGGCGGGCAAGTCGCCGGGCTCGACGGCGGCGCGAGCGATGGCGTCTCGCGCGGCGGCGGCGGCCGCCTGTGCCTGCGCCACGGCTTCGGCTTGTTTTTCCAATTCAATCTCGCTCGCGTCTCGCGCGCGAGGCGGACCGATGTCCCAGTTATCGTTGAGAAGGTTGATCTCCGTCGGGACGTGAATGCCGGGACGATTGGAGAGTTTTTGAAGCGGACGTTTATTCACCGCCGACGCCATGGCGTGCGCGTCCGTCAGACTCGGTGGTTCGAGAAATTGACGCATGAGAATGGATTTCGCACCAATCTTGACGTCGTCCGCGGTGATGGTGGTGCGATTGGCGTGTCTCGCCGCCGCCGTCGATTCCTCGAGCACTTCGCTCGCGTACCTGTGCATGAATTCCATCCCTTGTGAGATGACTTTGTGTTCGACGTCCGTCACGCCCTGGATGAGTGAAAGACGACACAGAGTCGTCGGTCGTCAGTCGATCGGTCGCGATGTCGATCGGTCGCGGCGAAAGAAAGAGAGAGAGAGAGAGAGAGAGAGAGACGCGCGCGCGCGCACCATCTCGCGAAGAATGTTCCGCACCACCACGGCGTCTCTGGGCACGAACGCGCCGCGCACGCGCTCGTCACCCGCGTCGACACCGATCTGTTCGTCCTCCTCGCGCGATTCTTCCCCCTCACCCGCGTCGCCCGCGTCGCCGCCCGCGTCGTCCCCATCACCCTCCCCCCCGTCCCCATCATCATCCTCCCCGCCCGTCGTCGTCGTCCCCCCCGTCGTCGTCGTCGCCGTCGCCTTGGCCGACGCCGTCTCCCGCGTCGACGCGCTCGGTTTCGCCTTGCCCGCGCGCTTCGCCGCCGTCATGACGCGCGAGACGTCCGGCGTCCAGACGAACGTCGTCGAGTGACGACGAGGGCTGACATTACGGAATGCGCCCGTCGTCACTCATCGTCGTCATGTCGTCGCCCACCACCGTGCGCGCGTCGCACATCTTGGTGAAACACGCCGACAGTCGTCGACCGGCGTCGTGGCGCGATCCCGACGGCGAACACATCTCCAAGCGCACGAAAGCGGCGGCGATCGATGAGCTGTTGAATTACAGAGAGATGATCGAAAAGGGCGCGTGCGCGTTCGAGGACGTCGCGCGCGAGGTGTCCGACTGTTCGTCGGCCAAAAGGGGTGGGGATTTGGGTGAGTTCGGACGCGGGGCGATGCAACGCGCGTTCGAGGAGGCGTCGTACGCGTTACAGATTGGGGAGATGAGCGGCGTGGTGGAGACGGATTCGGGCGTGCACGTCATCGTTCGCACGGGATAGACATGTATGTATGAATGTATGAATGAAATATACCATGATATCCTCTCACGCGACGAGCGCGAGCGCGGCGAGCGCGAGCGCGGCGAGCGTCGTCGTCGTCGTCGTCGCGACGGTCGCGCTTTTGGCGTTGGACCAGCCGGCGCACGCCGTGTGCGTCGCGCCGGACATGTACATGCTCATGCTCGACATGTGGTGCGCGTCCCCATCGCAGTTCATCGCGACGGAGTGTTCGATCGCCTTGGCCTCGGCGGCGGCTTGACCACCCGCCGACATGTACATGTACATGTAATCGCTCGCGTTGAAACAGCGAAACGTCTTCCCGTTCGTCGTCACCGTCGTCGGTTCCGTCGTCATCGGCGTCGGCACATTCGCGCACACCTCATCGCACAGCGTCTTATCACACCCCTCGTACGACGTACGAGTCGCCGAACACGCGAATTGCGCGTTGGTGACGTTTTCCGCGCCGCACTGACTCGTCGTCGGCGCGGCGGCGTCGCACACCGCCGTGCACACGAACGTCGACGCGGACGGCGTCATCGCCATCGCGCGCGCGGTCGTGGGCGCGATCGACGTCGCGACGAGCGCGAGGATGACGACGAGCGCGGCGCGCGTCGTCGTCGCACGCGCGGGACATCGTCGCTTCTCGTCGCCGTCACTGGAAACCTCGGTCCGGATCTTCACCGTCATCTTCATCCGTCTCGTCGTCGTCGTCACGCTCGTCGTCGCGTTCGGTCCCGTCGATCGGTCGACGCGCGTCGGTTCGTTCGTTCGTCCCTCGCGCGCGGCTCGCCGCTCGAACGCTCGGCGCGTCCGTTTCTGGAGTCGGGACGCGGGCCCGCCGGTCGTCTCTTCGCGACGCGTTCGAGCGACGACCGCGAACGGTCCGAGCGACGACGAGGAGGAAGACGAGGAAGAGGACGACGACTCGTCCGACGATTCGTCCGACGCGTCTCGTCGCGTCGTCATGACGCCCGAACGGTGCGCGAGAGAGCTCAGGGACATGGCGACGTCCACCTCGCCAATCGTCAGATTCATGCTCGAAAAGCTCGCCGACGCCGGGTGCGCGGTGGACGAGCGATTCTTTAAGATTGAAAAGTGTTCGGACGCCGTCGTCGGTGGGTTTCGACCGCCGGATGGGATCGTGTTGTGTCACAATCAGATTCACGACAGGACGACGATGGAGAACACGGTGGCGCACGAGTTGATTCACGCGTACGACCAGTGTCGAGCGGGGAAGAGGATGAATTGGAGCGATATCAGGCAGCACGCGTGCTCGGAGGTGCGAGCGGCGAATCTGAGCGGTGATTGTCACTGGGTGAACGAGGTGATGCGAGGACGGGTGTTCGTGGGATTGAAGGGACACCATCGAAAGTGCGCGCGGAGACGCGCCGAACTCTCGGTGGCGATGAATCCAAAGTGTAAGGGGACGCGACACGCCGAGGAGATCGTGGGGGAGGTGTTCGAACGGTGTTTTAACGATACCGCGCCGTTCGATGATATTCCGTAGCGCGCGATACACGACGAGTGTAATGTAATACTAGGTAACGAATGGAAAAAGGCGAAGAGACGCGGCGACTGACGCTCGGTTGCGATTAAAAATGACGCGCGCGTCGACGCCCTCGCGCGATACGCTAGGGAATGAACGTCGTGGATGTGTGCGTGTGTGCGTGTGTGATTGATTGTCTGTGTGCGATCGAGTCGTCCGTCCGTTTTTACTTGACGAGCTCTTGCGCGAAGAGGGCGAAAAACTTGGCGAATCGACCGACGACGTCAAAGACGCCGCCGACGGTGGGAAGTTCAAACCGAACCGGCGTCTCGCGCGAGGAGGTACCGTCGAAGAAGGACCCTTCGCTCGTGCGTTCTGGCAAACCCGGACCGAACGCCGGGTGTTCGAGCAACGCCGCCAAGAGCTGCGTGCCTCTCAACGCGTTGGTGAGCGGCAGATGCCCTTGCGCCGCGTCGGCGCGCCACTGAAACTCTTGCGGAAACTTGCGGTAATCACCATTTTCACCCGTGGTCCAGTCAATCTTTTTGAAAAACTTTGGCCACTGTCTCTTTTGCGAGATCCAAATCTTCCTTTGCACGCTGAATCCAAATCTGTCGTTACTGTAATGCTTCCACAACGCGTCGATGGTTTGCAAATCCGTCGTCGGCATGTTGGCGACTTCGGTAAAGTACACCCACTCGCGATCCTCCGCCTCTTCCCCCGCCAACACGCACATCAATCGGCGGTGTTCATCATCCGCCTTTTCCCACTCACCGGCCTCGAGCAGAGCTCTGAACGGCGCGTAATCGACACCCATCTATCGACGAACGAACCGACGGCGGTTTCTCTCGCGTCAGTCTTTCTGGATAGGGTACCGAGACGATCGATCGATCGAGCGCGGTCCCACCCCACGCGACGCTTTTTTGACGACGCGAGACGAGACGAACACGACCACGACCGACCCCACAAATCCCACACCATCGCGTCCACGTCGCATCGCATCACACGTCGCACCTCGGATTCCAACGCCGGCGACGCGGGTTTCCCATCGTCATCCCCATCGCTCGCCCCCGTCGCCGCCCCGCTCGTCTCCCCCGCGTTCACCGCGCGCGCGACGAACGGTGACGCGCGATTTCGGTGACGAATGGACCGCGCGCGCGCGTCCAGTCGTCCACACGCGCGGGGCGTCGTCGCACACGTCGACGCGCGCGTCGTCATCGTCCGAACGTCCCGAGAGGCGAGAAATCACGCGCGAGGGCGTCGTGGGCGTCGATCGTCGAGAAGGGGTCTGGAGGGACTGTTTGGGGAGTCGTGACTCGTTATCATGTATGCATGCATCAGAGGTGGCGATCGATCCATCGATGTTTTCCTTTCGATGTTTTCCTTTCGATCGATCGTTTCGATGTTTTCGATGGACGACGACGACGGATGGACGGCGAGGTTTGTTTTTGGTGTGCGTGACATTTCCGTGCGGTTTCAGAGGTTTCATTCAGAGGAAGACTTCCGGGGTGGAGACGTCGTCGAAGGCGTGGTAGGCGTCGTGGACGATCTCGTAGCGACTAAAGGTTGGGTGGTCGCGCACGCGACCGTTTCGCAAGAGGTAGAGGACGTGGGTGGTGGCGAGGAGACAAAACGCGCCGAATATCGGATCGATGTTTTGAAGGGCGAACATGGCGGTGAAAGAGATGTCGGTGGTGAAGGAGATGACGATGTAGGCGACGGTGCAGACGTAGGAGACGACGCAGACGATCCAGGCGGCGGTTTCCACGCGGACGCGGCGGGTGAGCAAGACGAGACAGGCGAGCACGCGCGAGCCGTCCATGGGGTAACAGGGAAGAAAGTGCCAGATCAACATCGCGATGTTGATTCGAAACAACATCTCGGAGATGAAGGTGAGATCTTCCGTCAACTTGAGCGTCTTGAACAGCAACCAAAACAACGCCATGGGCGCGTGCGACAGCGGTCCCGCGAGCGTCGCCGCCAACTCTTGACTCAGCGTCAATCCGTCCAGGTGCACGAACGCCAACGCCCCGAACGGCCACAATATGATTCCTTTATCTTCGTCCACGCGTCCTCCGAATCGTCGACACGCCTCGATGTGCGCCATCTCGTGTACGATCATCGTCCCGTAGATGCACGCGAAGAGCGCCGCCGCCCACGCGGAAATCACGACGGCGAACACGACGCCGCCGAACAATCCCAGGTCCGAGGGCATCAAGAGCACCAGGATCAAGAGCACGAGCACGACACTCCACATGTACACCGTCCACAGACTCACGTGCACCTTGACGTCGCGCACCGTGAACCAATACTTTGGCGCCAAGTACCGCTCGAACGCGTCCCCGGGCGCGCGTTCGTCTTCATTCGCATTCTCATCGTCATCACTCGCACCGTCGCGCTCCTCTCGACGCGCGCCGGACTCGACGTCGTCCCCCACCGCGTTCACCACGTGGTCCATCTCGCGCTCTAATTCCTCGCGATCGTCCTCCGTCGCCAACGTCGTCGCCGTTCGCGTCCCGACGACATCTTCATCGACGTCGTCATCATCCGCTCTCGCACCCTCCTCGTCGCGCGCGCTCGCGCGCGGTAACAACCGTTCACCGTCCGCGTCCTCGCTCCGACGAAGATCCACCATCTCGCGCCGTCGCGCGCGGTGGGCGTCCGTCCGTCCCGCGCGCGCTTTTATGTCGTTCCCATTTCATTTCAATTCATTCGCGTCGCCACTCATCGACTCGTCGTCTCGTCGACATGTCGACCGCGTCGACGCTTCGCGAGAGATTCTCCGACGCCATCGCGCGCGCCGACGTCGACGCCCTTCGCGCGCGCGGGTGGTGCGTGGTGGATGATTTCTTGGACTCGCGCGACGCCGATGCGTTTCGAGACCAACTCGAACGTCTGAGCGACGCGCGTCGACGCACCGACGACGGATGCGCGACGACGACGGAAAAGGATGACGGTCGACGGTACGTGCGTCCGAATCGCACAAAGTTCGGCGCGACGCACGTGTTCGGGAAACCACACATTTACGAGTGCGACTTGCACGACGAGGCGACGTTGGGGGAGACGCGAGACGACGACGCGTACGCGACGATGTGGGCGTTTTTCGACGCGTCCGAGGATGGTTTGGCGTCGGCGTTCGAACGAGTGATGCCGGAGATGCGTTTACGTCGAGGGAAGACGTCGAGGACGGTGAAATTACAGGTGAATGAGGGTCGAGGGGGGTGTTTTCCGTGGCACTACGACAATCCGGGGCCGCCGTCGAATCGCGCGTTGACGTGTATATTATATTTAAATCCAGAGTGGAGGTCGGGTGACGGTGGTGAGCTTCGCGTGCAGCCGTTTTGTGGCGTCGCGGCGACGATCGCGCCGAGACATAATCGTTTGGCGGTGTTTTATAGCGATCGAGTGTTGCATCGCGTGACGCCGTCGCGCGCGCGGCGGCGGTATTGCGCGACGGTGTGGTTGGACGGGGACTTTGATAACTCGACGGCGTTGAATCTGAACGCGCGCGAGGCGTTGGAGGACGTGGGGAAAACGGCCGAGTCGTTGGCGAGAGGGAACACGCAGCGCGCGCTGTCGCGAGCGGTGTACGCGGATGAATACGAGGCGTCGCTCGTCGAGTGCATGGGAGACGCGCCGGGCGCGCGGGAGATGCTCGACGCGCATTACGAGCACTGTCGAGCGGTGAAGAAGAACGAAGGATTGAAACGTTTGGTGGACGCGTTACGCGAGCATCGCCGCGACGTCGAGGCGCGCGAGGAGGAGATCGTGGTGTAGTAATCGTAGTAGTAAATCGTAGACGTAGCAGTCGGCGCGTGACGTAAAAAATAAAATTGAAAAATACGCGACGTGATTAATACGTGATCGTCTTGGACACGTCGAAGAAGTGCTTGACGTTCTCCTCTGGGGTGCCCACCAAGACGCCGTGACCGAGGTTGAGGACGTGACCGGTCGGACCCGCCTTGGCGCACACGTCGCGAACCGCATTTTCGATGGCGTCTTGGTCGGCGAAGAGAACGACGGGATCGACGTTACCCTGCACCGCCTTGTCACCGCATCGGCGTCTGCCATCCGCCATGTCGATGGTCCAATCCAAACCGATGGTGTCCACGGGCAAGGTGGCCATGCGCTCCAAGAGACCACCGTTACCGTTGGCGTAGAGCGTGATCGGCACACCCGGGTGCGTCTCGTTCACCTTGCGCACGACGCGCTCAATGTACGGCTTGCTCCATTCTTCCCACATGTGCGGCGGCAATTGACCGCCCCACGAGTCAAACACTTGAATCACCTGCGCGCCGGAATCGATTTGGTACCCGACGTACACCGCCAACGCGTCCGCGACCGAGCTCAAGAGTTTATGCAACACGTCCGGCGCGCTAAAGCACATCGACTTGATGGTTTTATACGTCGACGTCGATTGACCCTCAACGATGTACGTGCACAGCGTCCACGGCGCACCGACGAATCCCAACACCGCGGCGTCATCCCCAACCTCTCGTCGCAGAATGCTCAGCGACTCTCCGACGAATTCGACTTTACTCAAATCGACGTCGTGCAACATTTTCAAATCTTCGGCGCTTCGAATCGTCTTCTCCAACATCGGCCCCTTGTAATCGTCAATCTCGAAATCGATCCCGAACGCCGGGAACGGGGTCAAGATGTCGCTGAACAGAATCACCCCATCCGGTTGAAACGCTCGAAACGGCTGTAACGTAATCTCACAAATCAAATCCGTCGTCTCGCTTCGCTCTCGAAAGCTCGGGTGCTTCACCGCCAAGTCTCGGTACTCCTTCATGTACCTCCCAGCCTGACGCATCATCCACGCCGGCGCGCGCTCCACTCGTTCTTTCCTCGCCGCGCGCACCATGAGCGGCACCGTACCGTCGCTCGCATCGGTCGCACACCGCGTCACCGGCGTCGACGATCGCGCCGCGGTGGTGGCTTTTCGGGACACGGTCGCGTTCGACCGCATCGTCGGCGCGAACGACGTCGCTCGAAGGTGAGACGCCATGACGGTGCGTCGAGTGTCTCGCGGTCGAGCGTTTTGCGACTCGACGCGCGCGGGACGTCGACGTGTGCGGACGACGAATGTACGCGTGATGTCATCAACTAATCACTTAAAAGATAAGAGGGACGCGGGACGCGGGACGCGCGCATACGCGCGTAACGATCGACGCGACCGTGCGTCTAGGAATGAACGGCGTCGTCACCGAAGACCCATGACGGCGTGCGCCTGGTGAAGCACCATGCGCCACTCGCCGTCCGGTTGACGCTCGAAGATGTTGGTGGCGGCGAGCGCGCCGCCGCCGCGCGTCCGCTCGACGCACGTGACGAAGCCCCACCCGTCGCCGGCGTGCGCGCGAACGTCCGTGCACGCGATCTCCGCCCCTTCGCTCGGCATGGAGGCGAAGATGATCTCCCACCCGCGCATGACGTCTTCTTTACCGCTCACGACGGCGGAACCGGGATGGACGCACTGCGCGTGCGCGACGTCGGCCCACGCGGCGTCCATGAGGGCGACGTCGGCGGCGCGAAACGCTCTATAAAATCGTTCGTTGGCGTCCTCACACGCGCGTTTTGAATCGCTCGCGATGGTTCGTATGATATCGCGTAATCGAGCCGCCTCTTCGTACGCTTCCTCGGCGATCGCCGCGCGAAGCGCCGTTTCGTAATCCGCCGTCGTCGGCGTCGTCGCGCTCGCCGCCGAGTACGCCAACCCACCGCTCGAGGACGACGTCGACGGCGTCTCGTCCTCGTCGTCGTCGTAGTTCGGCGCGGACGAAGAGAACGACGCATCGTCGACGCGGTCGTCGTCGTTTCCGCGGTCGAGCGCGCGCGTCGTCGTCGTCGTCGTCGCGCGCGTATTCCTATTCGTCCCGAGTGGAAAAAATGTGTGGGCGCGTCGCGTTCGGGACCGACGCGTGGACGCCGACGACGCGGTCGCGACGACGCGCGCGAGCGACGGGAAGATACACGGTGACGCGGCCATATCGCGCGGCGTTCGGTGCGCGCGCGTCGAGCGATGACGCGCGGTTCGTGCATTCGTTCATTCGTGCCCACACTCGTCGACGCGACACCTTCATGGTTTTCGTCGTGACCCCGACGCGCGCGATTCCCGCGTCCGTCGCGCGAGAGACGACGCGCGAGGGACGACGCGACGTACGTTCGACGTGTCCGCGCGTCGTTCGCGCGCGCGCGTCCCCCGACGACGACGAGACGCGCGCATCATCATCATCCGAGTCATCAGCCTCGTCCACTCGGGACGTCGTCGAGCGCGCGCGACGCGCGTCAGCGCGCGAACAGAAACCGAGACGCCGCGCCGAATCCACCGATGCCGTCGCCACGTTCATGACGCGACGGTTCGGCCTCAAGGGTGGTCTCGCCTGGCTCGGCGTGCTCACGTTCGGCGTCGTGAGCGAACAAGTGAAAACGCGCCGAGAGACGCGGGACGCCGTCGCGAACACGCGGGACGTGGACGCGAGCGCGCGAACGAGCGTGGACGTCGGGGACACGGGAGTGTCGTACACGGAAATGACGATCGGGGGCGGGGAACTCGTGCGCGAGGGGTACTTGATCGCGGCCAAGGTGCGGGCGACGGGACGCGAGAGCGGGAAGACGATTTTCGACACCAAGGCGACGGGACGGGAAATCGTGTGGTCGTACGGTGGACGACTCGGACCGCCTCTGTGCGTGGGATTGGAGATTGGTGCGCGCGGCATGCGTCAGGGTGGACGAAGACTCGTTCGCGTGCCCGCAAAATTGGCCGTCGGCGTCGCGGAGGAGGATGTGGAATTCGACGTCACGCTCACGCGCGTCTCCGTGCCCCCGAGTTGAACGACGCGCGGTACGAATGATGAATGTCTCATCGTTCAAAAGTTTGTTAAAAAAATCAATGGATTAATCACGCATTCGCGCGCGTTCATTCACACGTCGTTATTCGCGCCCGAACTCGTCCCTTTCGCCACCAACGCGTCGCCCTCAAACGTCAACCCGGCGTACCCGTTTTCCATAAACGCGCGAATATTCGCGTGCGAATCCCCATCCGGCGTCCTCACCACGTCCTCGTAATGTTCACAAAACAACCGCAACGCCGCATCTTCGCTCAACCCACGCATTTTCGCGAAATAAAACGTCTTACACGATCCATTATTCGTCCCCGCGGCGTTCGTCGTCGCCCGTCCCGACCCGACGCCCGACGAATACGCCGTGGGGACGAAATCGTAACACTCGTCCAATTTCGCCATCACCTCGGTGAATTTCACCCCGGTGAGCCCGAACTCTTGTTCTGCGAGTTCGCACAGGGTGGCGATCACGTTCTCGGCGCCGGGGTCGGCGTTCGTCGCCGCGATTTTCGCCCGCATCGTTTGTCGCAAGAGGGCATCGTCATTCGATGATGATGATTTAACGACGACGGCGGCGCATCGTCTCGCGGCGCATCGCGCGCGCGCGCGAGACGAGACGACGACGCTCGCGGTCGACGACGGACACACGGACGCGCGCATGTCGAGGCGCGTCGCGTCGATGAATGTCGCCTCGCGTCCGACCACACGCCTTTGCCGTCATTACGGGACGCATCGATCATTCCATCGCGTCGACGCGATGCGCGCGGTGTCCGCGACGCCGACCGGACGCGTCGCTCGCGACGTCGATCGCCGCGCGCGCGCGCGCGTCTCGCGTCGTCGCCTCGAAGCGCGCGCGTCGACGCGCGGTGGTGATTCAAAAGATGACGAGGATGCCGTTCGACCGGCGTGGGAGAGCGAACGAAACGCGGCGAATAAACGACCGATATGGGAGACGGACATCGACGCCGAGTACGCGCGGGTGGAGAAGATGAAGGCGGATCGCGCGGCGAGGCGCGCGGCGGCGAACGCGGGGGCGGGGTTAGGGTTCGGGAGGGCGAAGATGTTGGACGACTTGAACGTCGATCTCTCGGCGTCGTTGCAAAGACGCGACGCGGAGGAGGACGAGGACGAGGAGGACGAGGACGAAGCGAAAAGCGACAGAGATAAATTATTGGGGGATGGCACCCGATCGTCGACGTCGCCCGAGAACCCGGTGTTGCGGTACGTGGATAAGGATGGACGCGTCAAGGGCGAGCCGACGGCGTTGGATTTGGCGACGACGCAGAAGGGCGATAGCAAGTATAATCTCCGTGGATGGAATTACGCGCCGACTCGGGCGGAGAAAGGGCGGTGGCAGAGAGAGTGGGAGAAGTCGGAGCGCGTCAAGGCGATGCGCACGCCCGGGTATCGACCGCAGAGCTCGTTATCCATCAAGTCGAAGATTAAGGATCAAACCTTTACGCCCGTCAAGGCGTTCGCGGATCTGACGGATGAGGAAAAAGCGGCGCGACGCGCGGCGGATCAGGCGAAATACGCGAAAATCAAGGAAGATTTATTGCTCACGACGGCCGGCATGGCGGGCTCGGGCGCGGTAGCCGCGTTCGCCGTGGGAGGAACCAACATGGGATACTCGTGGCTTTTGGGCGCGGCGGGCGCCATCGCCTACGTGCGTCTTCTCAGCGGCAAGGCGGAATCCTCCAACGTTCAAGGCGGTCCGCCGTCCATCCTAGTTCCCGTCATTCTCTTCATGGCGCTCAATCGATGGAACGCCCTCGCGTCGCAAGACGTCGGCGTGACGCTCAGTCCCATTCCCATGCTGCTCGCCTTTTTCACGTACAAGCCCGCGAGCGTGCTTCAAGCCTTCAAAGACGTTCTTGAGAACCCCGAGGGCGAGGAAGAGATCGCGTGATTGATGCGCGCGCTGTTTTCACGCACCCTCTCTTTCGCCCGCGCGCGCTAATATGCAAAGGATGTAAATAGTACGAGAGCCGTCGCCGACGCGTTAAAGGCACCCACCTCGCCCCCTCCGACGTCAGTCGTCGCCTCGCCTCTCGCGCGCGCTCTTCGCGCCCGTGCAAGAGAAAACGCGAGGCCATGACGACCGACACCTCTTGGTTCCGTCGCGAGCTTCGCGCCGTGTCGCAAATCGTTCCACCGGTCGTCGCCCAATTCGGTTCCCAACAATTCATGGTGGCGACGCAGCTCGTGTATTGCGGACGGCTGTCTCGCGACGCGCTCACGTCGATGTCGGTCACGACGACGATGTTTAACATCTTGTGGATGGCCATCACGGGCGCGGGCGGGACGATGGATTGTTTAGGGACGCAAGCGCACGGGAGCGGCGACGAGAGGGCGGTGAAGAGTTGGGGTCTGTTGACAACGGCGTTTTTGACGCTGTGTTGCCTACCGGCGACGGCTGTCATGGCGGCGGGGAAACCGATCAGTGAGGCGATATTTCACGCGGATAAGGAGAGAAGTTCGGAGATACGGGATTGTGCGTTGGTGTTGGCGGTGAGTTTCTATCCGCTCGCGTTTACGCTCGGGTTACAAAAGTACTTGGCGTGTCGGCGAAAAGTGTGGGCGGTGGGCGTGACTTCGATGTTGACGTTGGCGGTGACGGTGGGATTTCTCGAAGCGTTCGTGACAAGATCGAACGGTGGCATAGTGGCGTCGTGTTGGGCCATGGTGGCGGCGCGGGTGGTGAATTTATTGGCGCTCATCGCGTGGGTCGCCGTCGACGAACGGTGGTGGTCGACGAGAGGGGACGCGTTCGTCGAGTACGTCGAGGCGTATCGATCCGTCACGCGCGACATGGTCATCAGGGTTGTGCGTTTGTCGATGAGCGGCATCATCATGGTGTTCGGCGAGGCGTTCGCGTTTGAGTTGACGGTGATTCTCGCTTCGGGACTCGGCGACGTCTCGCTCGGCGCGCACATGATCGCGCTTCAAATCGCAACCATCACCTTCATGACCGGTCCCATGGCGTTCGGGACCGCGGCTTCGATTCGAGTGGGTAATCTCTTGGGAAGTTCCGATCCGAGAGGCGCCAAACGCGCGGCGTGGCTCATAGTGGGTATTTCCGTCGCCTTTATGGCGTGTTGCGCGGTGACGATTCTCGTGGCTATGAAATCCATCGCCGATCTGTTCACACGCGGCGACGCCGACATCGTGCACGCGCTCACGCGCATCGCACCCTTCATCGCCCTTTTCCAAGTCTTCGACGGTTTGCTCGGATGTTGCAACGGCGTGCTTCGTGCGTGCGGAAAACAGGCGCTCATCGCGAAATCAAACGTTGTCTCGCTCTGGCTCTTCGGCATAGGGTCCGCGGTGTTATCCACCGAAGTGGGCCGCGTCGGCGTGCGAGGCTTATGGTGGGGACTCGCCATCGGCGTCTGTTGCGCCGGTTCATTCCTGGCGTATCACTGCGCGCGCATCGACTGGGTTCTCGAGGTGCAACTCGCCGAATCCGCCGCGACAAACATCGAACGCGCGCCGTCGACGCGCGTTGGCGAGTCGCTCAAATCGTCGCCGACCGACGACGACGAGGAGACGGTGCGATAAAACAGCGAACACGCATTCATTCTCATTCATTCATTCATTCATTCATTCATCGCTCATTCATCAATATTATTGTAATACAAACACGCGCGCGCTCACTTGTCGAACGGCGGCAACCCGTTGCTCGCCAAAAAACCCACAAACAACGCCGTCAACACCCCCGCGCTTCGCGTGACGAGATTAATCGTCGGCGTCCAAATGTCCCGCGCCTCCCCTTCGAACTCTCGAGCCGTCGTCTTCACGGGCTCGGTGACGAAACCTTTGTAATACGCCGCCCCTCGCGCTTCCGGCGCCTTCCCAACGTCGTCGTCGCCATCCTCCTCCTCGGTCGTCGCGTGCGCGACGCGCGAGACGCGCGAGACGCGCGTCGTCATCATCCATCGCGACCGCGCGACGACGCGCGGCGCCGCCCTCGTCGACGTCGTCGCTCTCGTCGTCGCCATTTGACGACTCGTACGAAAGATGAGCTCGTCATCCGTCCCGGACGACTCCCCGCGCGTGCGCGTCGAGATCACGCGCGACGTCATCGACGAGGGCGAGCGAATCGCCTTTTGTCGCGACGACGCCGCGGGCGCGATCGCCGTCTTCATAGGGACGACGCGGGACACGTTTAACGGCGCGCGCGTCCTCAATCTCGCCTACGAGTGTTACGAACCGATGGCGCTTCGAGAGCTTCGCGCCATCGCGGACGAGCTGTGCGAGCGATACCGAGGCGACGGGGACGAATCGTCCGTCGGTTCGAGCGGGCGCGGCGGTCGAGGGATACGGGCGGTGGATGTCGTGCACCGCGTGGGCGACGTCGGCGTGGGCGAGACGTCGACGTGCGTCGTCGTGAGCGCGAGTCATCGACGAGACGCGTGCGACGCGGCGAGCGAGGCGATCGAATTATTAAAGGCTCGCGTACCGATATGGAAGAAGGAGTCGTTCGTGGAGGGCGAGGGAGGGGAGGTGGAGGCGGTGTGGAAGGAGAACGGGTTGGGGGCGTTCGAGACTAAAAAGTGAAAAAGGTGAAAGAAGAGCGCTTTTCATTCATGCGTCACTCTGACGCGCACCGCGTCGACGCGATCGTCGCGATGACGTGTGGTCTCGCGCGCGCGTCCTTGATCGTCGTCGCGTCGTCGTCGCGCGGACGCGGCGGACGAGGACGCGGCGCGCGCGGCGGCGGACGAGGACGCGGCGGACGAAGCGGCGGACGAGGGCGGGGCGCAGATTCCCGGGACACGCGACCGGTTCGCGAGGGCGCGCGGACGTCGCGCGCGAACGAGTCGTCGCGCGCGACCGAATCATTCGTGGGCGTCGACGACGCGGTCGTCGAACGGAATCTGCGCGCGATCTCGGACGTGGCGAAGACGCTCGCGCGACGAGGCGAGGCGAGTCGGTTGAGCGGCGGCGAGGGGGAGCGGTACGAGGGCGACGGGTTTCGACTCGTGCGGTGCATGCCGCACCTGAAACGACGCGAGGCGGACGCGGCGGTGAGCGCGGGTCGAGTGTTGGTGAACGGTGAGCTCGTGCGTCCGTCGCAGAGGGTGCGAGGAGGCGACGTGGTGACGCTGGACGGACGGGTGATGAATTGGGAACCGTACGCGCGAGCGGTCGAGGCGGAACTGCGCGACGACGCCGCGGGAGGGACGAGTCGGTTTGTGTACCTGGCGTATAATAAACCGCGAGGGGTCGTGTGCACGATGGAACCGGGACAGCGGACCTCTCTGCATTACGTCCTCGAGCGCGAGAGGAAACGGCTCAACGGCGCGCGCGTCTTCCCAGTCGGAAGACTCGATAAAGATTCGAGCGGGTTAGTCTTGCTCACCAACGACGGTCGCGTCTCGGACGCGCTTCTCGATCCGAGTCGCAAGGCTGAGAAGGAGTACGACGTCGACGTCGATCGCGAGGTGAGTGAGGACGACGCGCGGCGTCTCGCCGCCGGCGTCGTCATCACCACGACGCAACAGCGAGGCATGGAGGAGACGACGGCGGCGACGCAACCGTGTCGAGTGACGAAGATCGGCGCTCGTTCGTTACGGTTCGTGCTGAAAGAGGGTCGGAACAGGCAGATTCGCAAAATGTGCGAGGCGTTGACGTACGACGTGCGTGTGTTGCATCGCACGCGCATCGACTCGTTACGGCTCGGCGATCTCGAGATCGGCGGCGTACGCCCCTTGGACGAGGAAGAGCTGCAAGCGCTCTCGGCGCGCGTGCGCGCGCGCGCAGAGGCGTCCAAGGAGACCAAGTCGCAATCGAGCGAGAGCCGACGACGACAAAAGGCGATCGACGCCAATCCCGACGGTTGGGGCGCGAAAATTTTAGAGGGGCAACAATTTTCAAAGAAACGCGCCCCGTAGGCTTGACGCGCGCGCGGCGCGCGACGCGCTTTGATCCATCTAGAAGAATTATTAAATAACCTACTGTATACGCCTATTCTACGTACGACGACGACATCGCGCGCTCACACGGCGAAAAACTTCCCGCGTCCGCCTCGTCCGTCGGCGCCGTGTTTGATAAAGGTGCCGTTCGCGGCGCTCGACGCCTTGTTCGGAGACGCCTTGAGAAAAGACCCCGCCGGACGACGACGTTTACGCGCGGCGCGTTCGTCCACCTCGTTCAAAATGTTCGCCAACAGCCCATCGTCGCCGTCGTTCTCGTCGCTCAGGAGGTTCAAGACGTCGGCGTCCGTCGTCTTTGTCTTTTTCGACGACGGCGGCGCCAACTTTTTCATCAACGGATCGTCGCCTCGACGAAGCGGATTCTTCTTCTCGCGCGGCTTCGTCTCCACCGGCACCGCGCGCGCAGCGTCGGCGTGATGCTCGAACTCGGACGGATCGTCCACGCCCCACGCAAACTTACTGCTCGCGCGACCGCCGATCGGAAACGCGCCCGCCGCTGCGTTCCTCGCCGACTTGGCCTTTTCCGTCGTCTCTCTCCGCGCGTCCGACGTCCCCGCGACGCTCCCCGACGTCGCTCGATACGCCTCCACCTTGGCCTCCAGAGACTTGACCTCTCGCTCTTTCTCGCGCATGCGTCGCACGAGCGCGTCGTATTGCTCTTGCTGCGACGAGATTTGCGTATTCTTGGCGCACAAATTGCGCACGAGCGTCGTCATCGCCATTCTCGGATCGCTTCGTTCCAATCGTCGCATCATCTCCTTCTCCCCCAGCGACGATGAATTCACCGCCACCTCGCGCTCGAGTCGCTCTCTGTCCTCAAACTTGGCCACCGTCTTGGCCAAGAGCGCGTTCTTTTCGCGCAATTTCCTCGTCTCGTCGTCGCCGCGTCTCGCCTTGGCGGTGAGCGTCTGCACGGCGAGATTCGCCGCCGTCAAATCCTTCTTCGCCTGTCTCAACGCCCGCTCGACGTCCTCGTTCGCCGTCGCGCGCGCGCGTACCGCTTCCAATTCTCTCTTCAACGTCGCCGTCTCGTCCAACGCGTCGTGTAAACGCTCTCGCTCGGCGCGCAGTCGTCTCGCGGATTCGGCGCGCGCGTCGGCGTCGTCGCCGCCGCCGCCCGGCGTCCCGCCGTTCGATTTCCTCCTCGCCGACGACGACGCCCCGACGCCTCCGAGCGCGCGCGGACTCATCGCCGCGAGTTCATCCATCATCTCTCGAGGCGCGTCGAGGTATATCGTCACGCACTCGCCGTACGTAAACTCTTTTTTACACGTCGGGCACGGCGCCGAAGCCTCGCCGTCGTCGTCTCGCCGCCGCGCGCGTCTCTCCCTCGCATCTCGAGATTTCACGTCGTACCACTTGGACACGCATCGCACGTGATACACGTGTCCACACTCGGGCAACGCCTGCGCGATGCGAACGCGCGCGTCGTCGTCAGTCGTCGGTTTTTCAGTCGTTCCCGCCCTCGGCGTCGTTTTGTTTTTTTGAGCTCAAAATCTCATCGCACATCTCTCGTCGTCGTCGCGACGTCGCGCGCACCAGACTCTTGCCCTGACACAGTTCGAGGCACACCGCGCATCGCGACATGTCGCGTCGTCGGTCCTCGGTCGTCGGCGCGTGGTCGTCGTCGTTTTAAATGAAAAGATGATGAATCGTCAACGGTCGGTGACGACGACGACGACGACGCGACGAGAAACGCGACGAGAGACGCGACTACACGCGCGTCCGTCGTCTCGTCGTCTCGTCGCGGCTCGGCGACCGGCTCGAGGAGACGCCGAGAGGTCGGTCGACGCGACGCGTCGTCAGTCTTTGACGACGGACGATGATGACGCTGACGACCTCTCTGACGACGACGACGCGCGCGACGACGACGCTCAAGACGTCGGCACCGCGAACGCACCGTCCTCGCGCGCGCGTCGCCGTCCTCGCGCGCGCGTCCGACGACGCGACGTCCACCGAGTCGACGCGACGACGCGCGCTCGTGGTGCTGACGTCCGCGCTCGTCGCGGCGACGTCACCGCGCGAGGCGCGCGCGTACGGCACGGGCGGGTGGAGAGACTGCGAACCCGTGTGCGATTCTCTCAAAAACGGACGGGAGGAGCAGCTGCGGTTGCAGCGAGAGATGATGGCGTCGATGGGCGGGGACGCGAGCGCGAGCGCGAGCGCCGCCGACGCGAAAAAGGACGCCATCAAGGCGAACGGGGGACGCATTCCGCGTAAAACGAAAAAGTAAGCGAGACGTCGGTGGATCGCGACGGGGTCGTTCGGTGCGCGCAATTCTAGTGTGATGATTGTTACAAATTTTTTCTTCTTCTACTTTCGTTCGCCGCCCTCGATTCGACTCGACTCGACTCGACGGCGCTAGACGAGGACGGCAACCACGGGACCTTTGGAGGTAGAAGACGACGGTTTTAACCGAACGATTCGATCGCGGAGAACGTGGTGCGAGGCGCCGACGCCGTCGGTGCCCGCGCGCGCGATCTCAGATTCGGCGAGGAGTCTGAGCGCGCGCGTGACGCAACGCGAGAGGACGATGGACACCTCCTTCCCACCCTCGATGGCGTATTTCCCTTCGAATTCCACCTCGTCCACGAGTCTCTCGAGAACGTCGTCGTCCCACTCCAATCGTCCGAGCTCGCGCCGGTGCTTTTTTATGCGTCCGCGCTCGACGAGTTGCGCGTGGACGATGGATTTCACCGCCGCACGATCGAGCGGCACGAACGGCACGAACATGTCAATCGCGCCCACCACTTTCAGCGTGTCCTCGCGGTCCTCGCACCCGTCTTTGGTCCATTTCTCGAACAGCCCGTCCTTCAATTTGCGCTGCAACGCCACCAGGGCGTCGCCGTCGACGCGTCGTCCGGTCGCCGCCGACGCGTCGTGCACGTCCATGAATCCCATGTTCGCCTCGAGAACGAATATCGATCTCGAAAACGTCACGTTTCGATCGAATGGGTTCCCCTCGCCGCCCGCGCTTCCGTGTTCGAGCATCTGTTTCAACATACCTCGCGCGGGACACCCCAATTTATCGTACTCTTCCACCACCACGACAGATTCCGGAAACCGTTCCAAGTGCCTTGTCACCGCGTCTCTCAACATTCTCGCCTGCGCCTCGCGCTCGCGAACGACGTAATCCGTGCCGAAAATCACCTTATATCCCGGACACCCTCGTCCCGGACACGCGTATCGCCCCGCGTCCTCTCCACGGCTGCTCGTCGTCGCGTTGTACGCCGCGTGCGCCAAAATTCTATGAAACGTCGACTTCCCCGTTCCGGGACTCCCGTGCATCGACATCACCAGCGGTTTCCGCAATCGCTCGTTCGGCGTCTCGACGTGATCACACAGCGCGTCCAGGACGAGTTCCACGCCCGTGGGCTGTCCCATGAGTTCCTCCGCTGTCGATCTTCTCGCCCGTCGGCATAAATCTTCCTCACAAAAGAATCCATTTAATCCGCACCGCGCGCGTCTCGTCGTCATCGTTTTCGCGAATTCAACCGCGCGCGCGAACGCACCGATCGCGTTGGACGACACGACGCGCGCACCGGCGTCCAGCGCCGCGCCCATCGTCGCCGCAGACGTCGATTCTACAAAGTACGGCGTGGACGCGATCGCAATCAACACCGCCAACAGCCGCATCGCGCCTCGTCCTCCACCCTCCGCGCGCTCGACGACGTTCGATGATTCGCGTCTCATCGTCTCGTCGCCTCGCCGGTCGCGCGCGACGCCGTCTCGAGCGCGCGCGCGGCGTAATGTGGTAATTCCGCCCGCGTGCCGCCGCGAACTCTCGGCGGCGGCGGCGCCATTTCGCCCCGCGTTTCCGCGCCGCGCACATCGCCGGCGCGCGCGTCGCGGGCGACGAGGCGAACACTCGCGTCAACATGTCGCTCTTCGCGCCGTTTCGCGCGCTCGGACTCGTGTCGTCGCCCTCGGGCGTCCCGTTCGTCATCAAGCGGCGAGGGACAGAGTCGTGGGTCACCGTCGCGTGCGAGGACTCGTTCGCGGTGTACGACTGTCGAAAGCTCACGCTGACGTTTCACGGGGCGAGGTTTCACGGCGTTCACGTCGCGGCGCTGGCGGTGCGGAAAGATTGGACGTTTTGCGCGGTGGGGAGGGTGGTGCGGTGCGCGCGGCGGTTGCGAGAGACGTGCGCGTTGACGGGACCGACGGGACACGACCGAGAGATTGTCGTGTTACACGCGTTCGGGCATCATTTGGTGAGCATAGATGCGAACGGGGACGTGCGCGCGTGGGACGTGGACGACGACGCGATGCGGGCGCGTGAAGAGAAGAAGCGGGGCGGCAAGTCGGAGGCGGGCGAAGAGAGCGAGAGCGAGGGCGAGTTGGACGCGCGACGCATGGAGTTTCCGCGCGGTTTCGAGGCGACGACGGTGTGTCACCCGGATGGCCTCGTCGACAAACTCATTTTTGGATCGAAAGACGGGCGATTGGCGCTCGTGAATGTGCGCGCGGGGAGGCTTGTGCACGAGTTCGCGGGGTGGGGCTCCGAGGTGATGGTTTTGGAAAATTCACCCGCCTCGGACGTCGTGGGGGTGGGATTGAAGGATGGACGCGTGTTGTTGTTGGACGTGCGCGCGGATGAAGTGTTGTTCACGCTCACGCCGGAGAAAGGGATCGCGGTGACGGCGTTGGCGTTCAGAACGGATGACCAAGACGACGTGCTGTGCGTCGGCGACGTGTCGGGACGCGTCACGGTGTGGGACTTAGAGAAGCGGACGCTTCGGTCACTCATCTTGGAATGCCACGAAGGACCGGTCGCCGCGCTGAAGTTTCTCGACGGGCAGCCGGTGATGCTGTCCAGCGGGCGCGACAACACGCTCAAGGAGTGGATTTTTGATCGAGACGACGGCGAGGCGCGTCTGTTGCGTTTCCGCGCGGGTCACTCCAAGCCCCCGACGAACGTGTCGTTTTACGGTGAAGGAAAGAAGTTGTTGGCGTCGGGTCAAGATCGTACGCTTCGGTTTTTCAACGCGTTTCGAGACCAGCAAAACATAGAGATGAGCCAAAAACATACGACCAAGCGCGCGAAGAAGATTGGCATCGCCGAGGAGGCGTTGAAACTGCCTCCGGTGACGCGCATCGCGTGGGGAGAGCTTCGCGAGCGCGATTGGGCGAACGTCATCACCGCGCACGAAGGTGAGAATAAGGCGTACACGTGGCGAATCTCCAAAGGGTCCATCGGTGAACACATTCTTCAGTGTCCCAAGGGCGACGGCAAGTTTGAAGTCAAGGCGGTGTGTATCAGCGCGTGTGGTAACTTTGGTTACCTCGGCGCCGCGAACGGCGCCGTGCATCGATTCAATCTGCAATCCGGTTTACACCGTGGGTCTCTCGATCGTCTCGTAGACGCCGACGAAGCTGCGAAAAGGAAGAAACGCAACGGAAACGAAGGGTACAATTTTCCGGGCGGGAAACGTTCGTTTTGGGCGCTCGCGAATCAAGCCGGCGCGAACGAGGACGGGAAGATTCGTATCAGCGCGCACGACGGCGAGGTGACGTGCATTCAGGCCGAGTGTGCGAATAGAAGTCTCGTCACCGCCGGGGCGGATGGAATCATTCGTGTGTGGAAGTTTAAAGAGATGAAGCTCGATATCGAAATCGACGTCGGGTGCGCCATTCGTTGCGGACACTTGCACGAAGATGGATTATTCGTCGTCGGATGCGAAGATAAGATTGTTCGTGTGTACGACATCGTCACTGGAAAACGCGTGCGCACGTACACGCCGCGAGGCGATGTTCACGCGGCCGGTGACGTCGTGAGCGTACAATTTAGCGAAAACGAGAAGTGGATCTTCATTCTCGACTCGACGGGTCTCATCACCGTGTACGACGTATCCGCGGCGTCGATCGTGCAACAGATGATTTTAGGCGAAGAAAAAGTCACTGCGATGAGCTTTTCGCCGAGGATGGATTTGTTGGTCACCTTGCACGAGGGTAAACTGGGTTTGTATCTGTGGGCCAATAGGACGATGTTTCGACCAGACGCCGAGGTTGCGTACGGGCGCAAGGTTTCCGTCTCGCTTCCGAACAAACCGGCGGAATCGGAGACGGAGACCATCGTCACACGCGCTTCGAACGAGCGAGACTACGAGGACGAGGACGAGGACAACGAGGGTGTCTACGTGCACCCGAGAGAGGACGCCGCCGAGGAGGACGAGCTCAACGTCAAGGAATTGGAAGACTACTTTGAACGCTTGGCGACCGGTCCGACACAGATCGAGCCGGGCATGATCACCCTGTCCAACGTGCCGAAGACGCAGATCGAGACGCTCCTCAACCTAGAGACGGTGAAGGAAAACAGCAAGACGGATGAAAAAGAAAAGGAGCCCGAACTGGCGCCCTTCTTTTTGCCCACCGTCGCGGCGAGCGACGACGTTCGTCGCTCCGTCTTCGATCCCTCGCGAGAGTCTCTGGTGAACGCCGCCGACGGTGATTCGAAAAAGTCACAGAGCGAACCAAAGAGTCGCATCCTGCGCGCCGGGTCCGACCTCGCCGGCGTCGCCTCGACGCCGTTGCTTTCGTTGCTCAAAAAAGGCGAAGCCGAGGACGATTACACCGAGGCGCTCGAATTCCTCAGGGATGCGTCGCCGGGCGCGGTCGATTTCGAGCTTCGTTCGCTCGGACCGTGGGATCACAAGTTCATGAGCGAAGACGACGTGAAAAACCTGTCGAGCGGGATTAAATTTTTCTCGAAAACCATCGAGAGCGGTTTGTACTACGAATTGGTCAACGCGCACCTGTCCATCTTTTTGGAGGCGCACACCACCGCCATCATGGAATCCGAGCAACTCGTGCGAGAGTGTCACGCTCTTCGCGCCGCTCTGCACAAGACGTACACGAGAATAGACGATCTCTTCAACGAAGTGCAGTGCGCGTTGTCGTTTCACTCGGGGCAATTTGGCATGTAAACCGCCGACGCGTCCCCGCGTCTTTTGGTCTCGCGTTCGCGTCGTCGACGCACCGATCGATTCGTATCTAGCACACACCGATCGTAGCACTCACACTGTAAATAGTATTTTTCTTTTGTCACCACGGCGGAATCCATCGCACCGTCGACGCCCGCCGCCTCGTCTTCGTCGACGTCTTCTTCGCGCGCCGTCCCGTCCCGCACACCTCGCCCGCCAATCTCATGTCCGCCTTCGCCCCGATTCCCGGATACGCCACCACGCGTCGCACCGTCGTCCAAGGCACCGGCGCCGAGGTCGCCAAGGGCGACAAGGTCACCGTCCACGCCAAGGGCACCGTCAAGGAGACGAACAAAGTCTTTTGGAGCACCAAGGACCCGGGCCAAAAACCGTTCACGTACGACGCCGGCGTCGGCGCCGTCATCACCGGTACGCCCCGCGACGACGCGACGACGAAGACACGATAACGCGCACGCACGCACTCGTTCGCCGCCGCGACGCCTCGACTGATGACGACGACGACGTCTCGATGAATCAATCGTCCCGCAGGGTGGGACCAAGGCTGTCTCGGCGCCAAGGTGGGCGAGGTCATCGAACTCGACATTCCCGCGCACGAAGGGTACGGTGCCGGTGGATTTCCGGCGTGGGGGATTCCTCCGAACGGCACGCTGCTGTTTGAGATCGAAGTGCTCGGTATCGCGGGTAAATAGACGTCGCGGGTCTCGCGCGCGCTCGAGCTCGAAGATTAAAGAGAAAATACATCCAACACGACTCGTCACTGTGCGCCGTCTCGCGCGCCGTCTCGCGCGACCGATGCGCGCGTGATCGATCCGTCACGCGGTGTTCGTCGCACTCACGCGCGCGCGCGACGATGCCGCGGTTATCTCGACATGAATTCCCGACGTTTCCGTACGCATCACCGTACGGCATCCAACGCGATCTTATGCGACGAATCTACGACGCGTGCGAGCGACGAGGGACGTTTGGGGTGTTTGAATCGCCCACGGGGACCGGGAAGACGCTGAGCGTGCTCGTGGGGGCGCTGTCGTGGGTGGATGATCGACGGCGGGCGAGGCTCAGGGGTGAAAAATTGGACGACGACGGTGGCGACGACGAGGCGGCGACGACGAAGGAGACGCCGCGAGACGACGACGACGACGAACCGGATTGGTTGAGAGATTACGACGCGAAGAAACGGAAGACGGACGCGGATGAGGTGGAGCGTCGACGAGGGAAGATTCGCGAGGAGATGCGGGAGAGGGCGAAACGCGCGGAGACGCGCGCGACGTTGCGAAGAGACGCCGAGGAACGGTTGAGAAGGAAAATTGCAGAGTCCAACGCGAGCGAATCGAGGCGCGAGGTGGACGAACACACGGCGGAGGAGAGAGAATTTCTCGCGGATGAGTACGATTCCGGCGCTGAACACGCGGCGGAGGATTTGCGAACGTTGTTGAAGGCGGACGAGGACGATAGCGACGACGACAATTTCGCCGCCGCCGAGGAAGACGAGGCGCTTCGTCCGGCGCAACAGGTGATTTTGTGTTCGAGGACGCACTCGCAGTTGACGCAAGTGATAGGCGAGTTGCGAAACACCGCGTTCGGGGGTAAGGTCGCCGGTGCCGAGGAGCAGGTGGCCGCGAGCGCCGTCGCCAGTCGCGCGCAACTGTGCGTCAATCCGGCGGTTAGAAATTTAGGATCGGCGGCGAGAATAAACGAACGGTGCCTGGAGATGAGCAAAGGGAAGACGAAACCGGGGGAGAAGACGAAGTTAAAGGCGTGCCCTTTTCTGTCGAAGCGTCGAGGGGCGATGCTCGAGCTCAAAGAGGCGGCGTTGGCGAAACCGATGGATATAGAAGATTTAGTGCGACTGGGCGAGACGCGACGCGCGTGTCCGTATTACGCCGCGCGCTCTGCGTTACCGGAGGCGGACTTGGTGTTGATGCCGTACGCATCTCTGTTACACGCCGACACGCGCGAGATTTTAGGAATCAGGCTGGAGAACGCCGTTGTCATCTTTGACGAGGCGCACAACTTGGTGGACGCCGTGCACAGCTCGTACGGAGCGGCGGTGACGCTGGAGCAGTTGCGAGACGTCGACGACATGTTGACGGCGTACGTCGATCGTTTCAAGACTCGATTGAGCGCGAATAACCTGCGGTATCTCAAGACGCTCGCGAACATCACTCGAGCGTTCATGAAGACGCTCGCGAAGGAATCCAGAGATGACTCCAAGCCGGAGAAACGATTGACGAGTTTGAATGATTTTTTGTTTGAATGCGGACAAGACACGGTGAACATGTTCAGTCTGCGAAAATACTTGAAGGAGAGTAAAGTCGCGCACAAGATTGCGTCGTACGGCGAGCGCGTTCGTGCGCAAGACGAGGGTGTCCACGCGAGCGTGGAAACCATAGGAAACAAAACCGTCGCCGTGGTGCCGGATCCGAACGCGACGCCGCGCCTAGGCGCAGTACACGCGTTGACGTCGTTGATCGATTGTTTAGCGAGCGCCGATAGCGACGGGCGCATCATTTACGAGCGCGAATCGTCAAACGGCGATCCAGCCGCGCTTCGATTCATCCTATTGGACGCCGCGAGTCGATTCAAGCGCGTCGTCGAGCAGGCGCGCTCCGTCATTCTCGTCGGGGGTACGCTCGCGCCGATCGACGAATTGGTGACACAGCTCTGCCCTGATCTCAAAACAGTGCAGTCATCGCCGGAGAATGACGTCAATCGACGATTAATGACGTTCACGTGCGGTCACATCATTCCTCGCGACAATTTGCTCCCCGTCGCGCTCCCCGCGGGCCCAACGGGAACACCGTTCGATTTCACGCACGCCGCGCGTTCGGACGTCAAAGTGATGGACGAACTCGGGCGCGTGGTCGTTAACGCGTGTCGCGTCGCACCGGGCGGCGTGTGTGTCTTCTTCCCCTCTTTCAAGTACGCCGACGACGTGTACGAGAGGTGGGCGACGACGGGGACGCTCTCCTCCGTGCGCGGGACGAAGGATGTGTATCGCGAACCCAGAGACGCCAGCGCGCTCGAAAAGTGTTTACGCGACTACGCGGCGTCCGTGAAAAGAGGGTTGGAGACGAACGCGCGGAGCGGAGGTGCCGTGTTACTCTGCGTCGTCGGTGGAAAGCTCAGCGAAGGCATCAACTTTAAGGATGAGCTCGGACGACTCGTCGTCATGGTGGGTTTGCCGTACGCCAACGTCGGCGACGCGGAGCTCAGGGCGAGGATGGACCATCTCGACGAAGGTGCCGGAAATCAAGGACGCGGACGCGCGTATTACGAAGCGCTGTGCATGCGAGGCGTGAATCAGAGCGTCGGCAGAGCCATTCGACACGTGGGCGATTACGCGTGCATCGTGCTCTGCGATAAACGTTGGGGAGCGTTCGGAAGCGCCCAGGAGCAACGCACGAAGGCGGCGAAGGGTCTTCCTGAGTGGATCGAACAACGTCTCATCGTGCCGGAGCGCAATTACGGCGAAGTGCACGCGCGAATCGCGCGGTTTTTCCGCGCGAGAGACGCGCGGTAGGTACTAGGTGTAGCGAAAAAAAATAGATATGTGGTGTTACAAGCGGCGATCGTTAAAACGACGTGCGCGCGTGACATGACGCCACATTGAATGAATACATTGGAAAGAACGCACCGAGCGCGTTGGGCGTGATTTTTCCCAGAATTTTACGACGTCTCCTCCTCTCAATCGTCCTCGCGAGGACTCTCGCTCTCGTCGTTGCCCTCTTCGTTTTCGGACGCGTTCGTCCACATCGTAATATTGTCGCGCAAAAGTTGTAAAACCGGCACTGCGTCCGCGAACGAGTCTTCGCTCAGTTCATCCATCTCATCGCTCGCGTTATCGAACGTCTCCCTCGCGAGTTCGATCGCCTTTTGACGTTCATCGAGAATTTCGTGATGAAACACGCTATAGTTGAGGCCCAGTCCGAGCAAGACGGGATGCGTCGCCACCAATCCAGTCTTCGCCGCCATCGCCGCCGCCATCGCGCGCTCGTACGCCTTCGTCGCGCGATCGATCGCCTTCGCGCGCTCCTCACCCGTCGTCACCTCGGCGACGTATCTATTGTAATCACCCTTCATCTTTCCGAAAAACGCCTTGGACTCGGTCGAACCTGTCTTTTCAAACGCGTCCACCGCCTCCAACAACGCATCACAGATGTCGCGCACCTCCTCCTTCACGCGTCTCATGTGCTCGCGAACGATGCTCGCCTCGGCCTCGCGTCCACGCCGTCGCTCCGCGGCCTCGATCGCCGCGAGCGCTCGCCACGCTGTGCGTCTCGGCGCCACCGTCTTTTTGAAGCCCGCCGACACCGCGTCCCGCTCGATCGCATCGAGCTCGTCCACGCCGTCCAGCGCGCACAATTTTCGAATCGCTGCGAAGGAATCTGGCAAACATCGCGCGTTCGTCGTCGTCGCGTCTACACGTCAGTCGAGGCGTCGCGCGGTGCGCGTCGCGCGCGCGATGAATCCAAAAGTCGCCGAAACGTCGGGTCGACACGATTCGAGTCTCGTCGCGTCTCGCGCACCTTCCGCGCGCTCGGCGCGCTCGGCGAGCGTCGCCTGAAACAACAGTGATTTGCGTTCGTCCATGTCGCGCGCCGTCGCGCGCGTCGCCGCGGAGACGCGCGTCGGACGAGTCGTCCGGGACGAATCGCGCGCGCGGCCTGCAGTGTCGTTTCGCCTGTCCTCTCGCGACACGTCGCCGCGCGCGACTCGATCGATCGCGCGAGGCACGGACGGGCGGATCGCGCGTCAAACGCGATCGTTCGATCCGCCGTCGCGTCCGAGTGATCGAGCGATCGGTCGCGCGCGCGTTCGCGTCAATTCAATCCTCGAGCGCAACGACCGAGAGATCGAATGGATTCGCTCACTACGTCGACGACGTCGCCCCCGCGCCCGCGCGGAGGCGCCGAAGACGCGCTCCGCGTCGCATTAGAGGAAAACGCGCGCCTTCGCGCCGAGTGCGAGGCGTTGCGCGAGCGGCAGGCGAAACGAGAGATTGAATTCAGACAGGAGCTTCGACAGCTCGCCGCGCAGTGCGCGTCTCTCGCGGCGTCCGCGGCGGTGACGACGAGCGCGTCCGCGGCGGTGACGACGACGTCGGCGACGGCCGCATCGTCTTCTGGCATCGCTGAGGCGAACGCGGCGAGCGGTGACAGACGAGGGTCGGCGAGCGCGCCGGCGGCGAGGACGGCGAAACCGCCGACGGCGTGGGAGGTCCCGAACGCGTGGCCGAGGACGCGAAAGGGGACGTCGGAGAGCGCGAGCGCGAGCGCGCGCGCGAGGGCGTTGGCGATCGAAGTCGAGGACGCGGCGACGCGCGCGAGGGAGGAACGCGCGAGGGATGCGAGAAGAAGTGGGCGCGAGAGGAAGAACGCGGAGGCGTTCGCGGGCGATTTGAGCTCCTTCTTCTTCAAAACGGCGAAGCACGACGCGCCCGTGTGGCAGACGAAGAGAGAGCGGAACGACGCGTTCGCGAGAGAACTGCTGCGCGCGGCGACCGCATCGGACGAGCATCTTTTAGACGACGACGACGACGACGCGCGTCCCGCCGTCGAGTCGGACGCCTTCGATTGGAACGCCCCAGCGTCCACCGTCGAGGACGAGACCGAGGCCGATCTCGCCGACAGTCTTCGCGACGACGAAGATCTCGTCAGCGCGCTCCTTCGTGGCGGAATGGATGGCGAACGCGCCGCGGAGATACTCGCCAGTCGTCTTCGCGCCGTCGGTTTCGTCGAGGATGAAATATCTCCGTGACGTCGTAAACGTTGTAAACTTAACGCGTCCCGCGATACCACACCGCTCGTTCGTCGCGTCGTCGTCCATCGCGCGCGCAACCTTTTTATTTCGTCTGTCTCGCGCCTCCTCTCTCGCGCCCCTCGATCGCGATCGCTCGCCCTCGCGTCCCCTCGACGTCCCTTCGGCGTCCCGCGGGTGAAAAATGTCTGAAGAGACACCGTCATCACGAACTTTAATCGCGCCCTCACACGCGAGCGCGCGGACCCTCCATCGCGCGCGTCCGGTCGTGCGAACGCGAGACAATCGTCGTCGACCGCGCGCACCGGTCGCGGTCTCCGGCGCGCGCGCACACTCGTCGCGAGGAGTTTCGAAAACATCACTCCCCGGAGATTGCGATAAAGCCACGACCCGCGCGATCTCTCGTCGTTCGCGCGACGTGTCGACGGACATGACGCGCGAAGGGTCGTCGTTCGACGCGAGCGCGAGGTGTGAGATCCTCGAGCGCGAGCTGCGCGCGGCGCAGGCGTCGGAGCGAGCGTCGAGGGCGAGGGAGACGGCGTTGGCGTGCGAGCTCGAGGCGAGACGACGTCGCCGCGCGAGTCGAAGGCGCGATGAGGACGAGGAGGAGGACGAGGAGACGCCTCGATCGCGAGATGCGTTGTCTTTGACGCCGATGACGGCGCGACGGGGAAACTCGGCGGGGGCGTCGACGTCGAGGGAGGAGTCTTCGTGGAGGGAACGGTGCGAGGCGGCGGAATCCAGAGCCGCGCGCGCGACGACGGCGTTGACGGAATTCGCCGCAAAGGGAGCGGAGGAGCGCGAGCGAGCGATCGCGGACGCCGTGAATACGGCGGTCGCGGACGCTGAGCGACGGTGGCGGGCGGAGATGGAGGAGTTGAGCCGATCTGCGCGCGCGGACGAGCGCGCGTTGCACTCGTCGAGAAATCGAGCAGGAGAGCTCGCGGCTGAGCTACGAGAGACGAAATTGATGCGGGACCAGTGGCAGAAACGCGCGGAGGCGGCGATGGAGGCGAGTGAGTCCATGTCCAGCGCCGTCGATCGAATGCGGTGCGCGGTGGATGAGGCTAAATTAGAATCGACCGAGGCGCAGCGAGCGCGTAGGAAAGTGGCGTCGCTTCACGAGCAGCTCAAAGCGTCGCAAATCGCGGTCGAGATGCGAGACGCGGAGCGAGAAAAACTGTTGACCGAGTTACAGATGATCCGAGATCGCGCGCACGAGATGAACCTGCGATTATCCGAGGCGCAGGCGGAAGCCGAGCACGCGAGGGAGACGGTGTCCGTCGAGGCGGCGGAGAAGGATCGCCTGAGCGGCGAGGTGGCGTATTTAAGAGGAGAACTCGAGCGTTTACGCGTGAAACACGAGACGGAGACGAACGATTTCACCGATTGGCGGTCGCAGACGGAGGTCCAGGAGAAGGAACTGAACAGAGAGCTCCACGAGGCACGAAGAGACGCCGCGCGTCACGCCATGAGGGTTCGCAAACTCGAGCAACAGATCGCACGAGGTCCCATCGGTGTGGACGCCCGAACGTACGAGCGCAAAATCGCGCAGCTGGAGAACGAGTGCGCGACGAATCGCGAGACGGTGCGCGAGCTCTCGTCCGAGCGCGACGCTCTGCGTCGCCGCGTCGAGGAGATAACGAGCGCTCGCGCGCGCGAAATCGCCTCGCCGAGGAAGCCCTCCTCGCCGCCGCCATCGTCTCGCTCGGTCGCGTCCGACCGCGCGCACCGCACGCGTCGCGTGGAAAAGCTCACCGAACTCATTCGACGGTCCATTCTCACCGACGAAGACCTCGACGAAGACGATGGCGTTCGTCCGTCACCCGCCAGTCGCTCGGCCGCCTTCGACGCCGACGGCTTCGACGACGATCGAGTCGGCGTCGACGCCTTCGCCGAAACCGACGATCTCTTCCGCGAGACCGTGGATGATTTCTTCGAGGACGACGACGCCGAGGACGAACGTCTCGAGGCGGAACATCGTCGCGCGTACGCGCTCGCCAGGCGCTTACAAACAGTAGAATCCAGAGCCGCCGCGCTCTTATCGTAGCGTCTCGCCCTCGCTTCGCAATACTACACATCCCTCGCACGCAGAGCACGCACCGCCCTCTCACCACCGCGTCGTCTCGTCCCGGCGTCCCGACGTCTCCTCCGTCCCGTCCCGGGACTGACTGACGCTGAAAAAGCGCTCTCGCCCTCACACGCGCGCGCGCACGCGCTCGAGCGTCATGGGAAAGAAAAAATCGAGCGGCGGCGGCGGGAACGCGCTCGCGGACGTCCCCTCGGACCTCGTCGACACCACCGTGGACGTCCTCGACGAATCGTTCGACGTCATTTGCGCGCGACACGCCCATGAGCTCGCGCGCATCGAATCCCACGTCTCGACGTTCGGGAACGGGAAACGCGAGCGCGAGCGCGCCATGCGCGCGGTCGGGGTGGTGAGCGATCGACACTATCGCGAAATGTCCGAGTGGGAGCGCGCGCACGAGGACGACGCGGAAGAGACGGTGGTGAGGGAGGAGGAGGAGGGCGAGACGGCGGCGTTGGCGGAGGCGCTCGCCGTCGGCGCGGCGCTCGAGCCGACGCCGGCGTCGACGACGGATGATGGTGCGATGATTCGTAAACCTTCGAAAGCGATGGCGAGAAAAGCGAAACGCGCGGCGGAGGAAGCGGCGCGCGAGGCGAGGATCGAGGCTGAGAAGGCGGCGTTGGGTCCGAGCGACGAGGCGGTGGAGAGCGACGTCTTGCGCGCGAGATTGGCGCCTTTGGGATTAAAAGTGAAAGAGATTCGCGCGGACGGACACTGTCTGTATCGATCCATCGACGATCAACTTCGCGCGGTGACCGGGGCGGGGCACGAGGGTGGGTATGAGGGTTTACGGGTGACGTGCGCGGAGACGATGCGAGACGACGAGAGCGCGTACCGACCCTTTGTCGACGAGTGCGCCGAGGATACGCCCGAGGCGGACGCGAGATGGGAGGCGTACGTGCGAGACGTCGAGAGCACGGCGACGTGGGGAGGGCAGTTGGAGATCATGGCGCTCGCCAAGGCGTTGAAGCGTCGAATTCAAGTATTTTCGGCGACAATGCCCGTCGTCGTCATGGGCGAAGAGTTTGAAGACGCGCCGCCGCTTCGAGTGTGTTATCATCGCCACGCGTTCGGGTTGGGAGAACACTACAACAGCGTCGAGTAGACGCGCGGCGCGTGATAATACCGTAGTAGATGTATTCAATGATTCATGATTCATAGTATTCATCAGAATGATGCGTGAAACGAGAAAATGCTAGAAAAAATGCTAGAAAAGAATACCGACGAGCGTCGGCGACGCCATCGATTAATTCATCTCGGCGCCGTGCGCGATGAGACCGAGTAAACCTCCGAGAACGACGACCAAGGGAGCTTGAATTAAACTCCACGTCCCCGGTGGAAATTTGATGATGTGCGCACAAAACGTGCATATCAATCCGATGCACACGGACGCGTTGGGGAACGGACTGATGTCTTTCACTTTGAACGCGATGCTAAACACCGCGGCGACCACCAACCCGACGGCGCTCGCGTTCAAACCCGGCAACGCGCGTTTATACACGTCCCACTTGCGAAACTTGCCCCAAAACGGCAACACGGCGAAAATAAGCATCACGCCCGGACCGAAGAGACCGAACCAGCAACACATGACGCCGACGATGACGTTGACGCCCGCGCGTCTCGCCGCCACGGCGCCGATGTACGCGCTCAGATTGAACAACGGTCCCGGCATGGCTTGGACGACACCGAGACCCGCGAAGAATTGTTCCTCGGTGATCCACGACGTCGCGAGCTCGGTCTTCGCGTACGCCGTACACGCGCTCGTGACGGTGTCGTACGCCGCGCACGTCGTCTCGTATTGCACGACGTCGTTCAAGAGGAGCGGAAGGACGACTTGACCGCCGCCGAAGATGATGGACCCCGTGCGCCAAAACGCTTCAAACCAGTGCAGTTCTTTATTCGATTCGTACGACGTGTTGGGGACGACGATACCGAGAGTGATCAGGGTGATGATCCACACCGCGATCAACACCGCGCCCGCCCATGGTTTTAATCCCAAGCGCGCGACGTCCTCGGCGTCGGCGTCGGCGTCGGCGACGTCCTCGGCGTCATCCGTTTTTTCCTTCTTCTGTCGCGCCTCAATCGCGGTGACGAGACCACCGAACGCGATTAAACTCGGAAACAACCACGCGGTGCGATAATAATACGCCACGACGGCGGAAATCGCGCACAACGTCTTCGTCGTCCGCGTCTTCCCGCCTTGACTCCTCGCCAACCCATCCGCCGCGCTCACCACCAACCCCACGCCCGCCGCGCTCACACCCGCCGTAAACGCCCGCAACGTCTTCGACGGATTCACCAACGCCTCCGCCGCCCCCGCACCCGCCAACGTCATCAAAATCAACCCCGGATACTGAAACAACGCCCCGCTCGTCAATCCCCCCGCCACCCCTCGCTGCGTCGTCCCCACGGCGAACGACATTTGCGTCGACGTCGGTCCCGGCATGCACTGTCCGAGCGCCAAGAGTTCACTAAACACCCCTTGCGTCATCCACGGCTTTTCCGCGTCGCGCACGAACGTTTTATTGAATAAACCGACGTGCGCCGCGGGGCCTCCGAACGCGGTCCATCCCATGAGCCCGAACGAGGTGACGATGTCTCGCATCGTCGCGCGTCCGTCGTCCTCGCCCGTCGTCGTCGTCGTCGTCATCGATGGACGTTCCTCGTCCACGCCGCGGTGGTTACGATCCACCGCGTTCACCGCGTTCGCCGTCGTCGCCATGACGCGAGGCGGGACGATGTGAAGACGTGAAGAAATGAATGAATGAACGACGTCGACGACGACCCGATATCGCGCGATCGACGACGACCCGCGCGCGGTCGACGCGACGCTCGAACGCGTCGACGACCCGCGCGCGCGCCGTTCGATCTCGCGCCCGATGGAACGGCGATCGCGTCGTTCGTTCGTTCGATATTTCTTTCTTTCTTTCGATCGATCGATCGCGACGACGAGTGCCGATCGACGACGACGACGACGCGCGCGCGTCCTCGCGCACGCCGCGAACGACCCGCGCGTCGACGGCACGCCGCGCGTCGAGCGGAACGATCGCGTTCGGCGTCGCGTCGATGCCGCATCGCGAAAACGCCCTTTTTTCCGTAACGCTCACTTTTTGCCCAACCCCTCGACCGAGGACGACGTGAGTGCCGACACACGACACACGACGACGGACGACGGACGAGGAGACGATCGGTTCGATGACGACGATGGAAAGTGATGCGTCGAACGCGAGTCTGTACGACACGCTCGGCGTCAAGGCGTCGGCGACGAAGACGGAGGTGCGTGAATGATGATGATGATGCGCGAGGAAAACGGTCGAGGCGAGGCGCGCGCGCGCGCGCGATCGACGCGTGTGATTGACGTGTCGTCCGCGCGTAGGTTCGTCGAGCGTATCGTAATTTAATCACCCGTGCGCACCCGGATAAGGGTGGGGACGCGGGGACGTTTGCGAGAATTCAAAGGGCGTACGACGTGTTGAGCGACGACGCCAAGCGCGCGTCGTACGACGAGACGGGGACGTTTGAGAAATCGGTCGAGGAGGAATTGTTGGATGCGTTCGGTGGTGGTGTGTTTCGAGACAAGTTGAAAGAGGAAGAGGCTCGGAAGGAATCCCTCGCCGAGGCGTTGGTGAAGACGGAAAAGGAGAAAGGATCGCACTCGGCGGGATTCGACGCGTGGTTGCGCGCGCGAGGTCCCGACGGGAACAAGACGCTCGGCGTCGAGGATATGATTGATAGATTCGGCGTGAATAAGGGATCGTACGAGGAAGTGACTTTACCGAAAGTGCGCGCGTATCAAGCCAACGTCACGGGACCGAACGCGATCGAGATGGGATCGGAGGCGATTCCCGCGTCGTTGGAGTGGGGCGAGGTGCTCGTCAACGTGCGCGTGACGCCGATCAATCCCGCGGATATCGACGCCAAGAATCTCGTCGCTCGATCGAAATTTCCGTTCGTCGCCGGTTCAGACGGTTTAGCCACCGTCGTGAAAGTCGGTGAGGGCGTGAAAAATCTCAACGAGGGCGATTGGGTCATTCCGTACGCCGCCGACATGGGCACGTGGCGATCGCTCGCCGTGTGGAAGGAGAAGCACCTCATCAAGCTTCCGCAAGACATCGTGTCCATGGAATACGCGGCGATGATGCGCGAGATGTGCGTGGCGTATCGTTTGTTGGAAGATTTCGGTAATCTCAAGCCCGGAGACGCCGTCGTGCTCAACGCGGCGACGTCCACGGTGGGTCAGTGCGTCGTGCAGTTGTGCGCCATGCTCAAGTTGCGCGCCGTCGCCGTCGTGCGAGACCGAAAAGATTTCGACAAGACGTCGGATTGGTTGAAATCGTTGGGCGCGTCGGAAGTGTTGAAAGACGAAGGTTCGATCACACACGAGCTCTCGCAGCGTAACTTGTTCGCGAAACCGAGATTGGCGTTGGACGCCGTCGGCGGCGCGTCGGCGGTGCGTCTCGCCGAGAGCTTACAACCGGGATGTCCTCTCATCGTCTACGGCAACATGAGCGGTCGCGCCGCGACGTTTCCGTGGAGCGCCTGGACGGAATCCGCGTTGATCGTTCGCGGGTTCTCTCTTCGCCAGTGGATGACGGATAACAAGAAAAAAGTGCCAAAGATGATGGAGACGCTCGGCAAGCTCGCGCGCGCCGATAAAATCGTCATCCAGTACACCGACTACGAACTCTCGAGTGAATTCGAAGAGGCGCTCGACCACGCGCGCGAGGACGATAGGTGCACGAAAGTATTGTTACGCGTCAACGATATCGGCACGACGTACGATTCCGCGGCGGACGCGCGCGCCGCCGCCGCGTAGACGCCGTCTCGACGCGACGCGAACGAGGACGCGACCGCTGACGCGCGCGCGCGCGCGCGCACGACGACGACGCACACAGAAAGCGGTTGGCAATAAATAAATAAATAAATTATGAGTCCTTGAATTTCGATAATATTTCAAAATTCCTCCTTCTGTAGGATCCTCCCCTCAATCACCCGCGACGACTGACGAAGCGTCGTCTCGAGCGTGCGGCGAGCGCGACGCTTAGTAGAGCTCTTCCTCCATGTGCGTCTTGACGGTGCAGTCGGAGGTCGGGTAGGCGACGCAGGTGAGCACGAAACCGTTGCCCATTTGGTCGTCATCCAAGAAAGATTGGTCGGATTGGTCGATGGTACCAGCCTACGATAACGCAGATTCGCGCGCGGCGCGTCAGTCAGTCGAGGGTTCTTTCATCCACACACTCCAAACCACGAGTCACGACCCAACACATAGTCCCCCCCCTTGGGTACAACTAGGGCTCGCTCGCCAACCCCCGATCGGATCCAACCGCTCGACGAACTCGACGTCCCGATATCGATCGTCGCCGTCCACGCGCGCCGGCGACGACGACGCGTCGGTGCGACGTCTATTTTTTGTCGTCTTTTTCGCGCGTCGTCGCGTCCCATCGCGTGTCGCGACGCGCGCGCGGACCACAGATCGAAAATCGCCACCGTGGTGACGTCGATAAACGTACCGTGACCTTACCCGCGCACGAGGAGCAGGCGCCCGCGCGGCACGAGTACGGCAAGTCGATGCCGGCTTCCTACGCGCGGAGAAGACACAAAAAATACATCGTCAGTCGACGCGCGCGTCATCGTCATCGCGTCCCCGTTTCGAACGACACGACGATCGATCGAACACGACGATCGCGCGATCGGGCCCGATCGCATCATCGATCGCGATCGACCGATCCCTCGTCCTCGCGTTCCCGTCCCGTCCCACGCGCGTCTCCCGCGACGACACGTCGCGACGAACGAACGAACACACAGAAATAAACGCGCACTCTTTTCTCGATCGCGCGCGCGACGACGCCACCGTCCACGAACGAACGAACGAACGCGAATCACATCATCGCACCTCAGCCGCGTCGAGGATGTACGTGTCGTCCGCGCACTCGATGGCTTGCGTCCCTTCCGGGGTTTCCAAAGTCACGGTGTATCGCGCGAGGACGGCCCCGCGGGCGATCTTCGCGGAGGTGTTTTTGCGCGCGGCGACGCGGACCGGCGCGCGGACCGCGGCGGCGGAGGAGACGGTGAACGCGGACATGTTTCTTCGTTTCGAGTCTGTGTGTGCGGCGGTCGACGACGGGCGAGGACGACGAGAGGGCGTCGAGGCGCGGTCGTCTCGGTTTTATACAGTGGTCATTAATGGTTTACACTCGTGGTATGTGTACGTACTACACGTACCGTGTGTCCGATGTGTGTCCGATGGGTGTGTAAGAGAGAGAGAGAATCGGTCATTCGGATCGATGTGTGGGGTGGTAATGGTCGAGATGATATGAAGTGTGTATCGGTGGTACACAGGGAGACGACGCGAGGACGTGGACGTGGACGCGGACCCGTGTGTCCGGGCGTTCCATAACACAATCGTATCATGGGAGATGATGATGTACACTACGAGGTTGTAAGACGAGATCGACACATAAAGAAAGAGTCGCGCACACCCCCGTCGATGCATGCATTCATTCATTTCATTCATCGTCCCGGCGAAATTCGTGACGTCGGTGCGCGACGACTGACGACTGACGACGGTGCGCGACGACGACGATGACGATGATGACGACGATGACGACGACGACGAAGATGACGACGACCGCGATCGGACGACGATCGGGGATGCGGACGCGGAGGGTGACGACGACGACGATCGTGCGGCGTTCAACCGGGGATGACGACGATGTGAGAGACGACACCGCCGATACCTCGTCCTCGTCGTCGTCGTCGAGCGGTGGCGGTGAAACGGTGAAACTGGACCCGTTCGGGTTCGGGGCGCGTCGTCAGGACGCGCCGGATGAGATCGTTCCGGGATTCGACACCGCGGAGGGCGGGAAGGTTGGACCGGTGGGGACGGCGGCCATCTCGTTGTTGCTCTTCGCGCTCTTCGGCGGGTCCTTCTTCTTCACGAGCGTGCCGAGAGACGCGGTGATGGAGATGGCGGCGAGAGATTTGGCGGATGATCCGAACGCGCCGACGCAATCGTTTAAACGCGTGTGAGTGAGTACGGGTGTGTGTATGAATAAATGAAATGAATGTTTTACACGAATTCGACGAACGCCTCGTCGCGTTTTGTTTTTGTCCATCCGCGTCTCGTCTCACGCCGTCTCACGCCGTCGTGATGATGCCGAGCTTTTTTCGCACGACGTCCGATTCGAAAAATGTCGCCAATTCGTTCGCCAACGGGTGTCGCGTCGCGCCTCGAACGGCGGCGGCGACGGCGGGACCGAGACGCGCGACGTCGGCGGCGGAACGGGCGTCGAGCGACGCCAACGCGCGCGCGGCGAGACGTTCTCGCATCGCTGGCAACGCGTTCGAACGCAGAATGACGTCGTCGTCGTCGTCGTCGTTCGGGCGTTCCGCGCGTTCGTCCGTCAACAGACGCTCGACGTGTCCGAGGAACGCGTCTCGCGCGTCTCCGTCGTCGCGCGTCGCGCAAAGGTAGGCGTCGCCCGCCGCGAACTCGAGTCGAGCCAACGCACCGCCCCGATCGTTTTCGTCTCGAGCGAACGCGTAGACGTCACCCAAGGCGCGCACGAGATCGTCGCGCACGTACGTCGGAAGACCCTCGACTCGACGCGTCGCGTCGCACGCGCCCACGCACGCGAGCGCGCGAGAGACGACGTCGCCCACGTTCGGGAGATCGAGCATGACGGTGTCGATCGTCACGCCGCCGCGCAAGACGTGACACATCGCGCGCCACTGGTCCTCTCTCTTTTCGCCACGCGCGACAGCGACGTCGATCGCGGCGCGCACGGATTCGAGCGCCCCGGCGACGACGGCGGCGTCGTTCGAGCGCAACACGCGCGCGGCGAAGGCCCACACCGTCGGTAATAACGCCTCGTATGCCGCTCGACGATGGCGAATGAGAGCCAACACGCGCGGTACGATGAGTCGACACGCACGCGCGGCGTCCACGGTGCTCTGGAGCGACGTCTCGATTGCGCGCGTCTTCGCCTCGGCCCACGCGTCTTCGCGCATACGTTCCGTCTCGTCGTCGTCGAGAAGCGCAAACAACGCGTCGATCGCGTCGTCGTCATCTTCCGCGAGCGCACCGAACGCGTCACACGTCGCGGCCCACGTCGTGGTCGTCCACGCGTTGACGGCGACGCCCGACGCGAGTTTCGATCGACACGCGCGCGCGACGTCGACGAGCGCGGCGAGCAGCCCGTCTGCGTCTGCGTCTGCGCCGGTGTCTGCGTCTGCGTCGCGTCGGCGTCGGCGATCGCGCGCGACGACCACCACCAGACGCACCGCGCGTTCGACGCACTCGATGGGTACGCCAAGATCGAGATCCTCGTCCTCGTCTCCCTCGGCCACGGGTTGGCGATCGAGCGACGCCGTCAGCGCATCGCGCACGGCTCGGCACGACGCCTCCGCCTCGGCGTCGACGGTCGCGTCTCCGTCTCGCGCGCGGTCGTCCCCGTACGTCGTCTCAAGGACGTCCATCACCGGTTCCCACCCGTGCCCGAGAGAATCACCGAATCGGTGCAATGCCTGCGCGACGCACGACGTCACCAATCCTCTCGCGCGCGCCGTCTTGGCGTTTTCGAGCGCGGCGACGAACGGTTTCATCGCGTCCACCTGCGTCGCCGCCGATCGCGTCGCGCGCGCGCGCATGAGCGACCGATTCGCCACCTGACGCAACGAATCCGTGGCGTGTAACACCACCTTTTCATCCGGGTGTTTAACGCTCTCGACGAGGTGTTCGGCGACGACGGTCCAGAGTTTCGACCACACGAGACGCACGCGCGTCATGTTGGTCGCCGCCACCTCGGTGAGACGTAAGAGCGCGAACACGCGGCCGTTCGCGCGTGGAGCGCCGTCGTGTTCCCATAATTCGTGTCTGGACACGGTGGCGATGGCTGAGGCGTAGGCGATGATCTCATCGGAATCGAAACGCGTGCTCAACGCGTAGACGCGTTCGATGGCTTCGGCGCCCGAAGAGAGCAGCCAATCCGTCACCGCGAGCTCGGCGTCGTTCAGTCGACCGCGCTCGGTCGACGTCGTGGACGACGACGAGGCATCGCGAACGTCGTCTAACGCGCGCGTCTCGAGTGGTTCGCGAAGCAAACCGCGCGCGGCGTCGTGATCGAACGATACGCCCGCGCCGAGGACGACGCGAAGATGTTCCAATCTCGCGACGATTTCCAATACGCTCACCCACGCCTGCACGCCGCCGAGGTTCAATTCGCTCGCGGCGAGCTCGAGGAGCGTGCTTAGGGCCTCTTTGCACTGCGACGCGATGCCCTCCGGACGCCCGATGCCGGGGGCGGTGACGAGGAAGGAGCATATGTCGTCGCGAAGCGTCGGCAATTGAAGACGCGTCGCCAGCGAGAGCATCGCGCGCGCGCCCTCGAGCGGCATCGCCGCGTGTGCGGCGTCGGGTGCGGTCTCGAACGCGCTCGACAACGCGATCAGCATAAACTTACCCGAGGCGGCGAGCATCGGTCGAGCCAATCCGGGTTCAGACGCGCGCACGAAGAGCGCGCTCGACGCCTCCTCGTCGGCGCCCTCGCCGAGTGTTTGCATATCCTCGACGCTCTTAAACAAAGCCTTGGTTCTCTTCAGCAGTTCCACCGTTGCGTCGCTCGCCTCTTTCAGCGTCGATCGATGCCTCCACGGCGCGGCAAAGTTGAGCGCTTGCGCGAGAGAGCTCTCGGCCCGAGACGTCTTCGTCGCCGCGTCGCTCGACGGCGCCGTCGGCTCGGCGGCGTGCATCTTGATCTCATTCGTCACCACGCGATCGTAGATGGCGGCGACGGCCTCTGGGTCCAACTGAGTCGTCGCCTCCGCGGCGGTGGCCATGGCGATGAAATCCTCTCGACTCATCTTGAGCGCGTCGTCCGTGAGCGGGTTGTGCGCGTCGGTGTTGAGCATGACGATGGCAAAGGCTAAGATGTACGCCGCGTCGGCGGATGGGTACGCGTCGTGATTGCACGCGCAAAACCTCGCGGCGAACGCCTCCATCAAGCGATCGATCTTTTGCGCCTCCCCCGGGAGTTTAAACCCGCCGAGGAACGATCGAAGGGCGTCGTCGATGTGCGACGACGCAAAGTCGAAACCGTGGACGTACGCGCGCATCACGGCGAGCGCGTCCGCCTCGTGCGATCCGAGCAATTCACCGATCGCGCTCGGGCTCAGACGACCACCGGCGGCGCTCTTGCGTAAGAAATTGGCGCACTCGGTGGGGTCTTCGGATCGCGCCGCCTGTTGAAGCGTTTGAACGCTCGCCTCGGCGTTGAACGCCTCGGTCGCCTTCTCCACGGAAACCTTGGTTTGTTTCGCCTTTTGGAAACGCTCCGCCTCGGATTCCGCCGCTTTTTCGTCGACGGTTCGCGCGCTGCTCGACGCGTCGTCTCCGTCGGTTGCATCATCGTTTTTCGTCTCGTCCCTGGACGCCGACGCGCCGTCGACGAACGCCTGTTCGGTGACGACGGTGGCGGCGGCGGCGGCCACGGCGACGCCCCCCGCGCCTCGCGTCGCCCTCGTCGGCGTCACCACCGGTCGAAGCTCGCCGTCGAAGCGCGGATCATCAGTCGACGCGTCCGTCGTCGACACCTCCTCGCCGTCCGCGGCCGACGCCGATCCGTCTCCGCGCGCGTGCCACGCTTGTAACGAACGTAAAATGCTAAACAAACACGTCAACACGGCGTCTCGTTCGAGCACGTCCGACACCTGCGCCGACCTCGCGAGCGCCATGACGGTGCGCTCGTATAAATTTTCCGCGTGTAAATCGCAATCGTAATTCACGAAGACGTCGACCAAGACTTGAGAATCGCTCGCGAGCCGACGGACGAGACGCAACGCCGAGACGCGCATCGCCGCGCTCGCCTCGCCGCTCTCCAACGGATGAATCGCCATGATTGGATACAGCGCCGCCACCTGTTGTTTCCACGTCGACCGCGCGCGAAAGACGAGCGTGCCGTACGCCATGCGCGCGAGGGATACCAATATACCGACGCTCTGCTCGGCCTCGGCGCCCTGAGGCACTTGAAGCAACGCGTTTCTCGCGAGCGCCATCGACAGCGGTTGTCGTAGCGAGGCGTGTAACGTCTCGAGCCACGACGTCGCGCGCGGACCCTCCATCAATTGTCGAAGAACGTCCAACGCCAACGCCTTGGAGTGCGCGAGGTAGGCGTCGACGTCCACGGGTCCCTCTCTCGCCGCAATCTTACACAGCGTGAGCAACAACCGCTCGACGTCGCCCAACGCCGCCGACGTCGTCGCCGAACACGACGCGCCCGACGACGCTATTCTTTCAAAATCCTTTTCCGCGCGCTTAAACGTCGCGTTGATCACCTGCGTCAACGCCGTCTTCGCCGCCCGTCGCACGTTATCGTCATCTCCGATCATGGCGACGTGAAACACCGCGCGAATTCCTCGCATCAACGCGTCGCCTCGCGCGGTCAGCCGTCCCGGCAACGCGCCCTCCTCGACCACCTCGGGGTCCTCCTCCTCCTCCCCACCCGCGCCCTCCGACTCGTGCGCCGTCGCACACGTCGCCAAAATAAACCGCGTCGTCCCCGTTCCACACCTCGCGCGCGACTCATCGTCCCCTTTACTCTCGCCCGCGAGCTCGCCCGCGAGCTCGCCGCACGCGCACGCCGCGCGAAACAACGCCTCATTCAACCTCGCGTTTCCGATCAAATCCCCATCCGCGACGTCATCCACAACATCCACACCGTTCGCGTCCTCCTCGTCGCCACGAACGCGTCCTCGAAGGAACCCCGCGGACGCCAACGCGCCGCACGCGTCCAACGCGCGCGCGCACCGCCGAGCGTCCCCGGACGACCGTCCCGACGTCATCGCGCGCAGACACGCGCGACCGGCGCACGCGGCGAGGACGTGGGCGTCGATCTCATCGTCGGGACGGGAGGATCGCGCGTCGTACGCGTCGAGCGCGGCGATGAGGGCGCGCGCGTCGGCGGATGTGACGAAGAAGGCGCCCGCGCGTCCACCGGCGAAGAATCCGAGATCGTCTCGAATGTGACGGAAATGCGCGTCGACGAGGGCGCGGACGTGTGCGGGAGACGTCGAGGACGCCGTGGGGGGTGTCGTCGACGGCGCGGGGGGACTCGTGGACATGTCTCCCGCGCGCGTCGACGTGTGAAGTGAGATGAAGGTGAAGATGACTGTTTGACTGATTAATAAAAGCGTTTCGTCGGCGCGCGCCGAAACAATACGGACAATACGGTTTGAGAGCTCGAGCGCTCACGCGTTCGCGCGATCGAGATCGAGCGCGCGAATGAACGCTTTTCTTTCGGCGGGATCGGTGATTTTCGCCAGGACTTTGACGTCTTGACGGAAATCGTGCGCGACGACGAAGGCGGGAAATGCGTCGATGTCCTCGGTGATCAAATCCTCGCACGACGCGTCGAGCGTGATCTCGTACACGACGTTTTGCGAAAAGGTGTTCATTCCCGGCGCGTGTTCTCGATCGACGCCGGTAAGATAGGCGAAGATCAAGCGCAGGATGGCTTGATGACTGACGACGAGGACGGGTTCCGTGTACGACTCCATCTCTTGTATGCACGGCTCGAGGCGAGAGATTAAATCGAAATAACTCTCCCCTCGCGGGTACCTGTACCCGATCTTATCCATCGATCGAAGGTACGCCGCTTGTGGATGGTTCTCGGCGATCTCTTCCGGGGTCATCCCCTCGCAATCCCCGGCGAAGATTTCGTCGATGTTGCGATAGACGCGAGGCGCCATTTGTTCCCACTCGCCGTCGTTCGTCGTCGGGTGCTCGATGTGCGCGGCGGTTTGAATCGTGCGCAAGAGCGACGACGTCCACAGACGCGCGTTCGTCGTGTGTTCCGTCTCTTCCCACCTCGTGTTGGGATCGACGTCGCGTTCGTGCTCGTCGGCGTCGGCGCGTCGCCGCATGCCGCAAATCTTTTCCATGGCGAATCGACCTAAAATCTCCGCGAACGCCACCCCGTTATCGCTCGTGACGCACGAATTCCCCCCCAAACGTCCCGTGACGTTGTACTCGGATTCCCCGTGTCGACACAGATAAATTTTATGCGCCGTCGGGTGCGTGGACGTGAGAAACTGCACGATGCGTTGCGGTAAATACGCGCGCATGCGATTCGTCTGCACGCGTTCGCCGTAATTGTACAGTTTAATGTACGATAAATCATCCTCCGACCCATCGTCTTGCAGCGTGACGTACAATTTCCTATACTCATCGATCCGTCGTCGCCATCCCTCCTTCGTCTCCTCGATGGCGTCCTCAGAAACCGCGCCGTTTCTCGCGTCTCTCGCCACGCGTTGCGATAAAACCTCCTCCGTCAACTCCTCCTTGGTGAGACACGTCTCGATGAATATCGTCTTCACCTTGTACCTCCGCGCGTGCCCGCCCCGCGTCGCGTGTTCCTCCGCCAACTCCCGCTCGAGCGCCTCCATATCCCTCAAAATCGCCCGTCGTCGCTCCTTACTCGTCCCGCTCCACGTCTCTCGAAACGTCGCGCTCGCGTCCGACGAGTACACCACCGCCACCCGTCCCGAATCGACGTGTTTCGCGTTCGCATCCACGTCATCCACCCCAAGCTTTTCCCGCACGCGCGCGTACTCCTCCCCTCGATCGTTCCCTCGCAAAAAATCCCGAAGATTACTCACGAGCGTCTCGTTTCGACACCGCGCGTCGTGTCCCGCGTACGCGACGTCGAAGGCGCGACACCGCGCGCCGTGAAAAAATCGTAAATACCGCTTCAACCGCAGCGCGATCGTTCGTTTCCCTCGAAGCGGCAGACCGATGAACACCAAGACGTGTCGCTCACCGATGTTTCCCGCGAGCGCGGCGATGGGCGGCGGGACCGTCGTCGGCGCGGGATTGTGTGAACGGGCCCGGAGTAAATCCTCTTGCGACTTGGCGTACAATCGAGGCGATTCGAGGTCGTCGTCCTCGTCGCGGGCGTCCGACATGGGGTGAACGCGGCGTTCGCGCGCGTGTGCGAGCGTCGGACGAGGGCGTCGCGCGCGCGCGCGCGCGTGTGAGGGGGGCGGGGAATGGGTTCTCATCGACCATCGTCATTCCTCGGAACGTCGATCGATCGTGATGATGACGATGATGACGACGACGACGACGACGACGACGACGACGGCGACGACGACGACTCGCGTCCGCGCGACGACGTGTGAGGCGTCTTCGTCGACGTCCTCGACGTCGCGCGCGGCGGTGGTGGGTCGACGACGCGCGATGATGATGACGGTTTTCACGTTTTCTTCGGCATCAGCCTCGGGCGCGACGCGCGCCGAGACGGAGACGGAGACGATCGGCAATCCGCTGGATACACTCGCGCGCGCGATTCCCGATCCGTGGGCGGACGCGCGTCGGGTCCGCGCGCGCGAGCGCGCGAGACGCCGCGCGGCGGTGGACGCCGACGTCGTCGCGTCTCGCGAACGCCGAGAACGCGAGGACGAGCGCGCGCGCGCGGTGTACGCCGAGTACGCGGCGAAGAAAAAGACGCGGGCGCGTTTGGAGCGAGACGGGGAACTGAGCGAGGAGGCGATCGAGGCGGAGGCGACGAGGGCGGGGCGAGAGGCGAGGGAACGGGTCGAGCTCGGGGCGGACGCCGAGCGCGTCGAGTTGGCGGCGTACGAGTCGATGATGGCGGAACGACGCGCGACGGCGGAGGAGAGAAACGCGGATTTTTTTGAACGCGCCGATGATGTGTTGGAGGTGACGGGGGAGACGGACGCGGTGACGCGGACGAATGATTTCGTCGACGACGCGGGGACGTTTTGGTGACGATTTTTTGTTTCTTTTAAGCGCGCGAGAGAGATTCGATTTTGATTTTGTTTTGATGCGATTTGATTCCAATGTCGTTCATTCATTCGGTCACGGCGCGAACACGTCGTCGAATCCCAACACTCGAGGCACTAAAAACGCGAGCACGCGTCGAATCGCCGCGCTCTCGCCGTAACTCACCGGCACGGAGTGAAACGACTTGCGCCCGCCCGACGTCGTGCTCAGATTCACAAACACCCCCCCCGACCCGTCCGGCATCGGTTCCACCTTGAACGCCTTCTGCACGCTCCCTCGACTCGCCGACCCCGCGTTCGGATCGTGAAAAAACGAACACGCCGCGCCTTCCCCACCGCTCGCCAATCGATCCGCGAGCTCCGCCGCCTCGGTACCGCTCAACATGAACGACGACTTATTCGTCCAATCGTACGATCGCGATCCGGCGTTCGTCGCGTTCGCGAGTTCGAGGAGCACCCCACCCGCGCGTTTCATGATTTTCCGTCCGTTGGCGTCCGTCTCGAACGTCGGTCGGACCGCTTTGAGTTTCATCGCGCCCTTGGTTTTGTACACGCCGTAATCGACGAAGACGTTGTTGGCGTTGGCGTTGGAACCGTGCGCGTCCGCGTGCGTCGTCGTCTGACGCATAGGCGTCGACATCGACGCGCGCGACGGCGACGACGACGCACCGTGCGACGATCCGCCGTCCGAGGGTAACGGCGGCGGCGTCAGACCCGCGAGAGACGCCGTCGAGCGCGAGACCGTTTGCGAATGATTCGACGCTGATTGCGACGATGCGTGCGATCCTCCGCCGCCGCTCGTTCGCGCGAACGGCGCGACGACGCCGAATCGCGCGCGCGTCGTCGTCGTCGCTCGAGACGCCGTCATCAGACGCGCCATCGTCGTCGCCATCGTCGTCGTCGTCGCGCCGTTCGTCGGCGTGTGCGGACGGCCGACGGTCGAATTCGTGGACTTCGTGTGTCCGAACGCGAGGATGCAAATATGTGCTTTATAGTGATTTATGGTGATACACTACGTGTGAATTGAACCGTCACGTATTTTATATCCGCGATGGCTCTAGAAAATATATGTATGGTTTATATAGGTATACAGTATGTATCATGAGTCCGAGTTATAGAGAGGCGCATAAAGTGTGACTCGACGCGCGATCTCGTCCCAAAACGCGTCCAAAACGCGTCGACGCGCGCGCGCGACGGCGCGATGGAGTCGACGTCGGCGTCGGACGCGAGCGAGGACGACGGGCCGAGACTTAATTTTCACGACGCGTGGACGAGCGACGACGAGGCGGACGACGCGCGCGAGTGTGGGACGGGGCGTGGATTTTATAAAACTCGGCGCCGAACGACGACGACGAGACGCGATGACGACGCCGGTGCCGCCACGGATGAGGACGCGTCGACGTCGTCCGTCTCGGGAACGACGACGACGACGGCGCCGTACCGTTTGGTGATGCCGCGCGGACTCGGCGCGCTGGACGTCTCCCAGGCGGGGTCTCTGGGAACGACGGTGTGGTGCGCGGCTTTGGCTCTGTGCGACGCGGCGGCGAGAGGCGCGTGCGGGGACGTGCGTGGGAAGACGGTGTTGGAACTTGGAGCAGGGTGCGGGGCGAGTGGGTTTTACGTCGCCGCGTTGGGAGCGCGGGAGGTGACGGTGGCGGATTGCGGGGCGGCGGCGATGATTAATCTGAGACGCACGGCGGAGGCGTACGACCGTCTGCGCGCGGCGGCGGCGGAGACGGCGTGCGATGATGTCGTCGCGGGACGCGTGCGTTTGCGAAGACACCTGTGGGAAGAGGACGCGGAGATACTCGACGCGCGTCGATCGGGGGAGACGAAGCGCGAGGTGCGACACTGGAGTAAGACGGCGGCGAACGGCGGCGACGCGTTCGGAGACGTCGTCGCCGTGGACGACGACGAGACGTTTGACGTCGTCATCGCGTCGGACGTGTTGTATTTCTCAAATCAGGAGGACAGTTTACTCGCGGCGATCGAGTTACGCACGAAACGACCCGACGGCGTGTGCGTCATCGCGCAGACGATGCGCGAAAACAACGGCGTCGTCTTTGAACGCTTCGTCGCCGCCGCCAAGAGACGCTTCGACGTCGTCGACGTGTCTCGCCTGACGTTTCCGAACGGTACGTTCGCGCGCGGGAAAGAGACTCCTCACGCGCTCGAGGATCCGTACCGTTTGATCGTTTTGCGCGGCGGCGGCGGTCGCGGCGCGTAGTCATCGTGTAGTCGTCATCGAGGTGCGTATGGTATTGTAGAAAATACGAGTCAAATGTCCAAATGTGATCGTTATATTACAACTGTTTCACGCGCCGGACGTTTGCGGCACGACGCGTTCGAGAATGAGCTCATCAAAATATTTCACCGTGTGTTTCTTCGAAACCCCTTCGCGTAACGTGAGGCTTCGCACCCATTGCACATGCGTCCATCACCGTGGGGGTGACTCCGCTTCCCTTGACCAATCTCTCTGCTGCACTCGCCACACGTGAACGCGGGCTGTTTCGCATACAACGCTTGCTTGTAACATCCCTCGCACGTGCGAGTGTCGCCGTCTCCGCCGTGGAGGTAACTCTTCTTCCCTTGAACAATCTCTTTGCTGCACTCGCCACACGTGAACGCGGGCTGTTTCGCTATCAACGCTCTTTGGTGGCACGAATTGCAAACGCGTCCATCGCCGTGGGGGTGACTCTGCTTCCCTTGAACAAACTCTCTGCTGCACTCGCCACACGTGAACGCGGGCTGTTTCGCCAGCGACGCACTTGAGTAGCAACCTTCGCACATGCGTCCATCACCGTGGGGGTGACTCCGCTTCCCTTGAACAATCTCTC
>Ga0181573_10000195_pt1 | contig 63629 bp, 47 predicted proteins | sample 101ome_25_FD_148643 | JGI IMG/M metagenome (GOLD analysis project Ga0181573, IMG submission 148643) | Coastal salt marsh microbial communities from the Groves Creek Marsh, Skidaway Island, Georgia - 101409BT metaG (spades assembly) | ecosystem: Environmental > Aquatic > Marine > Intertidal zone...
TCGCCGCCGGCGGCGAGACCGCGCGCCAGCCATGGACGGGTCGAGGTGCGCTGGCTGGAGTGCCTGGCGAATTCGGTGATCGGTTGTCGTCGCGCAGGCACCGGTTGCGGGCGGGCGCCATGCGCGCGGTTCCGATACGACGATGCGTGGTGCAATGACGACACCGTGACTGCGAGTCGACCCATCGTCGAGACCAATCATGATTGGCCAATGATCATTGGCACCGTGATTAACGACGACTCCTGTCTGACTGACGAACTACGACCTCCTCGTCGACACCGTCACGGCACTGTGGTTGATCCCCAGACTCACGTCCACGGCCTTCCAGTACTCGTTTGGAATCTCGAGCCCCCCGCCCCCCATCCTGATCGCCTCCACGACCCGCGGCGCCCACGCGTCGTTATCATCGCCCAAACCCAGCTGCCCGCCCCCGCTCCCGCGACGCTCGACCAGCGAAATCGACCCACCCTGCGACCCACCCCATCCCCACATGTACAGCCTTCCCGCGTGATCAATCGCCCCACTGTGCTTCCATCCCGCCGCCACCCGCACCACTTCCGCCCCGTCCAACCCCCGTATCCGCGTCGGAACCTGCCGCCCCTCCCCATCCCCCACCCCCAGCGCGTCTCCCTGCCCCCACGCCATGACCCCATCCCCTTCGAGCGCCACCAACGTATGCCCCCCGCCACACGCAACGTCCCGGACCGGGTGAACGATGTGCTCGCCCAGCGACTCCAGGGCAACCTCGCGACGATGCACGTTTGGCACCAGCTCGACGACCCCTCGGTCGTCCAAGAGCGCGGCATGAAAGTGCCCCGCGGCCGCCTTGACAATCTTCCGCCCCGAAGAGGCCGGACACAAGTCCACCATACCAGCCTCTCGGTACAGCAGCGCCCCCCCATCGCCCGTCACGAGAATACTATACCCGTCCCCGGCCACGACATCCACCACGTCCCCCGCCCCGACACCATCCGGCAACGGAACCACCCGCGGCACCCCACCAGAACCCCCGCCCCACCTCCACACAGCACTCGACCCGATCGCGTATCCATCACGATGCCCGGCAGCCACCCGCCGTACCTCCTCGGGCACCAAGACCTCCTCCGGCACCACCACCGTATCCATCCAATCCATACCCCCACCACACTGCCCCTCGTCGTTCAGCCCAAACGCCAGCACCGTCCCCGTCGAGTCCAGCACGACCGTGTGCGCCCCGCCCGCAGCGACCTGCCGGACGCCGTGCTCCAACGGGACGTGCGTCGGAATGGACGTGTCTCGTACGCCTTCGCCTTCGCCTTCGTCTTCCGCCAAGCCCAACCGGCCGTTGTCTGGGTTCCCGCACGTCACCAGGTAGTGGATATCGGTGCTCGTCGACCCCAACCTCGCCCACCCCAACAACGAGGCAGCAGCAGCAGATCGCGTCGTTCGTGTCGTCGTGACCGCGACCATAGACATCCTGTCGTCGTCGAATCACGAATGCACTGCCTGGACCCCCGCAATGTTCAAATCGGATTTCAAATCGGCAAACGCTTTCAAATCGGATCAGAAACAATCCACGCGGTGGCGTCACCATCACCAGTCACCAGTCACCAGTCACCAGTCACTGCCTTCACGGACAGTCACCTCGGCGGGCAGTCTCGTACACCTCGTACACCTCGTACACCGCCAGAATTTCGAGCCAGAATTGCGTTCGAATTTGCTCGGACCATTTCCCCTCTGCCGCGCGGAATTCCTCTCGCGCGCGTCACCTTGAACTGAAGACTGAAGAAATAGACGGATACACCCGTCGTCGCCTCGCGCCATCGATCACCAGTCACCAGTCACCAGTCGCCAGTCACCATGACGACCAGCCCAAGCGTGGCCTCGAGCATCGGCCAGCCCCCCCAGCAGAGCCACTTCTATGACGAGTGGCAGGCGGCGAGTCGTCAGCTGTCGCAGCGAATGGAGACGTGGATGAAGTCGACGAACGCGGCGCGGGATGAGGCGGAGCGTGCGCGTTCTCGGGCAGAGGCGGATAGGAATGCCGCGCAGGAGGCGAGGGATCAGGCCCTGAAGCAGTTGGTGACGGAGAGTGGGGGTCGGATTGCGGCGCAGGAGAGGTTGCATGAGGCTGAGAAGGAGCGGGATGAGGCGAGGAGTGAGTATATTTCGATGCAGCGGGAGATGTCAAGGATGAAGAAGGACGTGGAGGAGGCGAAGCAGGCGCTGATGGGGGAGAAGGAGTCGTTGAATATCAGCGAGGTGGAGCGGAAGGCGACGAGGAAGGACTTGGATAATGCGATGAAGGAGCTGGTGCAGATTCGGAGGGAGAACGAGCGGCTGTCGAACTCGCTGGCGCATGCGTCCAAGCAGCTGGAGGAGTCCAAGTCGGCGCTGGCGGCGTCCAGGGAGGAGATCAAGGTGCAGGCGAGCAAGGCGCGGGAGTTTGAGAGGCGGGCGAATACGATGATTGATGAGGCGAAGAAGAGCGTGAACCAGCTGCGATCGTCCTCGCTGCTTCAGGAGGGGCTGCGTGCCAAGGCGGAGATCGGGATGTCCGAGGCGGCCAAGGAGATGGCGGCGGCGCAAGACGCCGCTGCTGCGGTGGCGGTGGAGCGCAAGCTGCTGCAGGATAGGATGGAGTCGTTGATCCAGGAGCGTGACTCTCTGCATGATGAGGTCGAGAAGCTCGGTGTCCAGCTCGAGCAGACAAAGCTCGGCCAGCGTACCAAGGTGGTGGACTCGCAGGAGTTCCAAGAGGTCAAGAACGAGAACAAGCAGCTGACGACGGCGGTGCAGAGGTTGGAGAAGGATGTGGCGGCCGCGAGGGAGGCGATGGACGAGCTCAAGGAGGAGGTGGCCAACTGCCGGGAGAGCGAGGAAATCATGAGGCAGGCCATGGAGGAGGCTGCGCTGGCCAAGCAGACGATGCGGAAGCAGTGGAACGAGGCCGAGGACTCTCTGTACGAGATGTCTCAGGCGAGGGCGTCTGCCGAGGAGGCCAAGCGCAAGATGACGGAGGCCCTGGTCCGGGAGCGGTCCTCGAGGATCATGGCCCAGCAGAACCTGGAGAGGCTCCAGGCCCAGAAGTCGGACGTCATTCCCGTCGACGTGCTGGCCGACGTCGACAGGGCCCGATTGGCGCTGTGGCACGAGGAGATGGCCGCCGAGGCAAAGTCGCTCGAGCTCATCCTCGAGGCGGTCAAGGAGCTCAGCGGCAGCGGGTAGTGCTGCTCTTGTTTGGTGGTCGATCGAGTTTGTTGTTTGTGTGAAGTTTACTGACGAGTCAGTCCGAGTCAAAGTCGGCCATCGACCTGCCCTTCAGTCGCCATGCTTTGCCGGGCAGGAGCTTCTTCGGCTTCTTTTTGGCGGCAGGAGCCTCTTCTTCCTTTCGGTTTTTCTTCTTCGGCCTCTTTGCTTTTGCCGCCTTGGCGGTCGTCGCCGGCTTGCTCGCGTTTGCCTTGCGATGCTTCGGTGCGTCCAGGTAGAAGCCCAACCCACGCGGCCCCTTGGTGAACACGTATCCCGCTTTTGCTCCCGTGAACGTCTTGGACTTGATGAACCCTACCGGCGCGGCCTCGCCGCCGGCGCCGCCGCCGTCGCCGTCCATCCTGATCGGACGCTTGACCCCACGCTGCTTGCCGTGACCCGCGGTGATCCCCTCCGCCTTCATTTTTTCTTCTATGATTTTGTACGACTCGGCCAGCTTGATCAAGTTGGGGTCGATGGCCTGCTGGTGCGACTCGAGCAGCCGGATGAGGGGTGCGGCCAGCGCGGCCATCGACCGGGTCAGGAACGAGTACGCGTGGCCTTCGGCTGTGACGCGACCTGTGCGTCCCACGCGATGCACGTACGTCTCGAGGTTGGACGGAAAGTCGTAGTTGACGACGTAGGCCAGGTTCTTCACGTGAAGGCCCCGCGCTGCCACGTCCGTCGCCACGAGCACGTTGAATTTGCCGCCCTTGAAGTCCCGGATGGCGGTCTCCCGGTCCAGCTGCGACAGGTCGCCGTGCAGCTGCGCGACGCTCCTATCCTGCTCCTTCAGCTGCTTGGAAACGCTCCGGACCGTCGCGATCCGGTTGCAGAAAACCAGGACCCGGGGCTTGTGCCGTTCGTTGTTCTCCTTGTACAGCTTTTCGACGCTCGACAGGTGCTTCGTGAGCTTCAAGAGCTTCTTGTGATCGGCGCACACGTGCACCACCTGCACGATGTTTTCGCTGATCCGGTTGTTGTCGGCTGCGTCTGTGTCGGCGGCATTGGCTGCGTTGGCTGCGTCGGCGCCGTCGGCGCCGTTCTGCTCGTCTCTGTCCTTCTTCTTGTCCTTGGGGCCTCGAATGACCGTCGGTGCGTCGGTCCAGACCCGGGATATCTCCTTCACGCCCGGGGGGTCGGTCGCACTGAACAGGCCGACCCGCGGGCTGCTCCCCAGGTTGCTCCGGATCCGCTCGAGCTGGTCTGCGAATCCGAGCGAGAGCATCTTGTCGGCTTCGTCCAGCATCACGTGTTTGACATGCTCTGCGCCGAGAGGATATGGGCGAGCGTGAGCGGGAGGGAAGTAGCAGGGTGGGTAACGGCGGCGATGGCAGCGATGGCGGCGCGGAGAATCCAGAACCGAGAATCATCAAAGGGCGAGAGGGGCCTCAGTACCACAACCAAGTTGTTCAGCACGCTTGCTTGAAATAAGCTCAGAAACTGTGAAAGCTAGCGATCGGTTATTCGTCATCGGCTCCCCCTCCCTTTCTCCCCCTCTCGATCAAGCGACCAACATCAATCAAAGCAATCAAATCAGACGTACCGAGGGTAATGGATCCGTCCTCGAGAAAATCGAGGAGCCGTCCGGGCGTGGCGACGACCATGTGGGGGCGTCGCTCGAGCGACGCCAGCTGTTTGCCCTTGTCCGTCCCGCCTGTCAAGCACGACACGCGGAGCACGTCGCAGTGTCTCCGAATCTTCTTCGAGACGGCCGTCAGCTGCTGCCCGAGTTCTCTGGTGGGGACCAGGACGAGCGCGAGGGGCCCGTCGGGACGCGTCGCCATGTCGACCCCGTCATCTGACAGGCTGCAGGCGATCGGCAGAAGGAACGATAACGACTTGCCGCTCCCCGGCCTCGATATACAGTAGACACTGTCGTTCTTGAGCATCGCGGGCCACACGCGAGACTGAAGGGGAAGCGGCGAGATCCGCTCAGCCTCGCAAAAGCGCCGGATGACGTCGTGCAGCCCCGACACCGACGCGTCCGCTGCGGCTCTACCGCCCCTGCCGTCGTCGCCTGTGCGACCCTTCGGGACGATCAGATTGGTCCCCGTGGACATCTTTGGCTTCTTATTCTTGGAGCTGGCGATCATGTCCTCGTCCGACGAGTCGAGCTCGAGGTGCGGGTGCTTGTAGCAGTCGCCGCGGATGATCCGCTTGACCGTCTTCTTTCTCCGGACCCGACGCTCTCCCCCCTCGTCGCTCCTTGACTGGCGCTTCCACGCCTTCTTGTTGGACTTGCGACTGTCGAAATCGTTGCCCATCTTGGCGTGGATGTAGGGAGCGACGTTTTAGTAGGACTACAGCATGCTCTTCGGGATGCAAACGCCCGGTGCTCGGTCGTTAGTTCGTTACAGGGCGTTCGGAAGGCTGAGACGTCGTTGATCGTTTGTTTGAATGTGAATTCGTTTCGATGGTGTGCACCTCCTAGCTGGCGAACGGATCGGACGCTGGCTCGGGGACTTCGACGCCGGACGACACCCCGTTCCTCAGTCTGGCGACGGCATTGTGGTCGACGATCGTCTGGACGACCGCCGGATCGCCGTAGCCTCTGTCTGGAACGTACAGCTCGAGCACGTCGAACGATCCCGTCGCCCACAGGTAGACGGCCTCGATCGCGCTGTCGTAGAGGCACCCGCCCGGCGAACCGTCCTCCTGCTCGCCCTGCTCGCCCAGTAGGTACGCGCTGAATTGTTCGTAGAAGTAGCGGCGATACTCTCTTATCTCGTTCGAGTCCGTGCAGACGCCCGCCGCGTCACACTTGTGCATCTGGAATGGGTCGTTGGAGTCAGTCGGAGGTCCCTGAACGCCCCAGTACGGGCGATGGGCAGTCGATCGGGCATCCGACGCAGGATATTTCCCGTCCTGACCAGCGCCTCCGCCGATACCCGTCTCGGCGAGCTGCAGCACAGTCCCCGACGACGTGATGTCGTCAATCGACGTGTTGTAGAACGCGAGCTCTTTGTCGAAGCGGGCAATCAGGTCCTCAAACTCGCACGCGCGGATCGAGGTCGGGTCCTCGACCGCCACGTAGGCTGACACGCCCACGTAGTCGACGGCCTTGAGCAGTCCGACGAAGGCTTGCACGTCGATGCCCAGCTCCTCCGGGCGAAAGTCGTCCTCGAAGCGCTGCATGAACTCCTCGTATGTGCCAATGAAGCCGGTCTCAAAGCACCTGGCGAACGAGCGAACGAACGAGCGCGCGAGTGAGCGACAGAGCGAGAGACGGAGCGAGAGACGGTGCGAGCCGGTCGGGGCGTTTCAGTACCCACCCGCAGATCTTGTTGCCGTTCAGTTGGATGCCGATCGACACGGGCTGCGAGCCCGGCGGCCTCGATGCGTTGATCCGAGTCCGCGCCCTGTCGATGACCTCCATCCACTCGGACGCGTAGAAGGTGGTCGTCGCACCCATCTCGCCGGCCACCGTCAGCGCGAGGTCTCCGGCGTCGGACGGAATGGACGACAGCACTTCGACGAGCGGTGTGACGAAGACTTCCTCGTACGAGTAGTTTCCGTATCGCTCAGTGGGCGAGAACTTCAGCGTGTTGCGCCACCCGTTGAGGGTACGGCCGTCGTCTACGCGAAGGTTCAACTCGATGTCCATGCCTTCGTCGACGGCACGGACGAGGCACTGCGCCAGGAGGAGCTGCCAGACCCGTACGGTGTCCTCCGTGGGCTCGTCGCACGTGTGGGAGATCAGGTCCTCCGGAGTCTTGGCGATACACCAGTGAGACATCGTGGTGCTCTCAAAGCGATCGTAGCAATAGTACCCGGAAAGGTCGAGATCCTGGCAAAGCGGGTCGAAGCCTGGCGGCGGGTCCAGCGGACCAGAGTCGGCCCAATACGTCGTCGGAACAAAGCTCAGCCGGTTGATGCCTTCCTCGGCGGCCCGAATGACGGCTTCCTCGCACCTCGAGGGGGCATCCTCGCCGTCGACGCCGGGTCGAAGGTCCCACCAGCCGCCCAGGAAGATCACACCTCCAAACTCGGCGACGGTGGCCGCTGGCGAACGAGCGAAGCGCGTAGCGCGAGTGAGGAGTCAGGGTGCGTGCGATCGCACGTCGAGTTCAATACCCACCGTTGGCGACGAGGCGTGATTGAACGATCAGCCACGTGGCCAAGGCGAGCAGACTGAACGCGCGCACCATCATAGTAGCGCACGACTAGTAGTAACAATAACTAAGGATACGCAACGATGGCGAAAGTGTTTGCTCCGCAGTTTTCGCGTGATCAATTGTCATGTCAAGTTGTTCAAACCGATCGTCGTCGACGGTCACCACACACACGCATACGAGCGAGAATGCGATATCAAGTGTCATGACACTCATGAGTGATTTGATTTCGTCATCCTCGCGAAGAGCCCGTGGACGATCTTGAACGTCGTCCTGTACTGTCGCGCCGCAAACTCGTCGTCGCCGAAGGGGTACGGTGCCCCGAGCCGATCGGCGGCCGCCAACCCAGTCATCACCGCGATTTCGTGCGTGTTGAAGAGGCAGTAGCTGCCGGCGTAGAAGGTTCGCCGGTGCCCCTGAAGAAAGCGAAGGAATGGCACCCAGTAGGCAAAGTGCTGCCATTTGTGTGCAAACTGCCTCGTCATCCGCTTGTAGAGGACCTTCCCCTCGTCGATGTCCCCGACCGACCAGCCCGACGTGTCCGAGTCGTCCAGGAAGATGGACTGGAAGATGTCCCGCTTCTTCCCGCTGCCACCGCGAAGGTGAGGCTGGTACATGCTCAGGTTGAACGACATCTCGATCAGCTTGGGGTTGGACGGGTCCGTCCGAATCATGTACATGTCCCCGTCGTCCCGACGGTCGAACTCGTACTCGCGGTCCATGTACGCGGCGTCGTCGTGCGTCACGATCAAATCGTTGTAGTAGCTCACGTTCGGAAGGAAGGTCCGTTCCCGCCACGACGCGTCGTCTCCCAAGATCTTGAGCGCCGTCTCTGCCCCGCAGGCAAAGACGATCTCGTCAAACTCTTCGACACCGTTCTCGAGTCCCGGAGAATGGACCGTCACGCCCTTGCGGTGACGCACGACCTTGGTCACCGGCGAGGTCGTGAGCACCCTGTTCTTCGAGCCGTTGGACTTGATGGTCTGCGTGATCTTCTCGAAGACGTCTCCGAGGGGCGGGAACGCGAACATCGTCGGCACGGTGGCCAGTAGCCGTTTCCGGTCGTACTCAAACAGGCGAAGTTCTGGATCGAGGAAGACGCGTGCGATCACGGCCGACGACACGTAGGGCGTCTGGTTTCCCGTCCCGAAGAACAGCGCGACCAGCGGGAACACCATCGCGTTCTGAAACTCGTCGCTGAAGTTGTTCGACTCCAGCAGCTTGTGGATCGGCACAAAGATGTAGATGGGCTCGAAGCGCGAGACGCGCTCGAGCAGACGACCGAAGCGCTCGATGTCGTCGGCGCAGCGCGCGACGAGGGGCGACGGCTCGCCGTGGTTGGACCTAGCGGGCACGTGGACAGGGAGGGGGTGAGCGATGGAGCGATGGAGCGATGGAGCGATGGAGCGATGGAGCGATGGAGCGATGGAGCGATGGAGCGATGGAGCGATGGAGCGATGGAGCGATGGAGCGATGACGGGGTCGACACGAACCACGCGGTGTCCCCTCGGCCAAACGCAATTTTGAACTTGACGTCTGTCGGCTCGGCGCCCGCGGCTTGCTTGAAGAAGAGCAGGTTGTTCCGGTAGCTCGGCGCCCCGCCCTGGACCTGGTCGTTGATGCGATCCCGGCCGTCGGCGGTGGTGTTCGTGCTGGCCACCCCACCGGTCGACTCAAGTGCCTCGAAGACAGTCACAGATTCGAACTTGTCGCTCAGTGAGAGCGACCACGCACAAGCCATCCCGGCGGCCCCGCCTCCCACCACGGCGATCCTCTTTTTGCTCTTTGATGGTGCTGATCCGAAGAGCATTGCGGGTAAAACCTCAAATTTTGTTGCACCCCCTGGTTACAACGGGTCCAATCTACCTGTCCTTCTTGTTCTCTGCTGCCACCGTGTCGTCCTCGGCCTTCGCCCCTTCCTTCTTCTCGGTCGCCGCCCCGTCCTTCTTCTCCGCGTCCGGCGGCATCTCCGAGTATCCGAACTCGTTGACGCGGGTCTTGTCCACGCGGTATATCCATCGCTGGTACAGGAAGACGACGTAGACGATGTCATCCCGGAAGACGCTGATGCGGTGCATGAGCGGCATCTTGATGACAAACGCGAACAGGTCGTCGATGACGGTGTTCAGCATCTTGTACACAAACTGTTTGGCGGGGAGCGCGGCGACACTCTTCAATCTGTAGTTGACCCACAGTTGGGGACACATGGCGAGGAAGCCAAACACATAGATGGCCCCGACGACCGAGCTCAGGATGAAGGAGTACCAGCTCCTGTGTTCCTCGTAGACCAGCGACCAGATGGCATACGCTACGTACAGAGGATACAGCGCGTAGCTCAAATACCGCATGGCCTCCCTGTCGAATTTGTCCGTGTCGTCCTCGGTGTAAGACGTCTTGTCCGAGATCTTCACGAACGGGAAGCTGGCCACGATCGACACGTCAAACGCCCTCGTCACCTTCCACATCTCGATGAGCGCCCCCACGAAGGACGAAATCAGGACGACCGTTGACGTTTCGTTGTCATACAGGTACAGGAAGATGACGACCTGCGAGAAGGCGTTGAGGACGACGCTCCTGGCCGAGAGCCCCTTCATGCTCTTGTTGTCCTTCCAAAAGCCGATGTCGGATTTGAAGGCCAGCACGTCCAGGACCGAGTGCAGCATCGACACGGCGACGGTGAGCCCCAAAAAGTACGGGTTTCCCTCCAGGAATATCCTCTTGACCTCGTCGCTCTCGCCGTCCGAGCTCATGCCCCATTGCTCCTGGAGACATCGTGAACGAACGACGCAGCGCGTAGCGCGAGTGAGAGAGAGCGTCGGGGCGCCGCAGCGACAGCGACAGCGCTCGTCGGTCAGGGTTCGGTACCGGTACCCACCTGCAGCTTGAAGCTGTTTTCCATGCTCGACATCAGCTGGGCCTTCCACGACGACAGCGGCTCGACGACAAAGTAAATCTTCTGGTCGACGACCGTCTCGTTCAAAGGAATGAGGTAATCCCTGAGGGAGCGAGCAACAAGCACGTCATGCGAGTGAGCGTCGAGTGTGGGCGATCGCTGCGAGCCCTGCCAGCGCAGCCAGCCCACGTCCTCATCGAGTCCGGACACGCACCTCAAGAGCCAGAACTCGTTCCAATAGACATGCGGCGAGAAGTGCGTCTTGTTCAGCCTGTTCAGGATGTTCATCGACATGTGTGGCGGGATCTGCGCCGCGTTCATCGCGTTATAGTCGTCCACGAAGCTCACCGTCACGTTCGGCTTGAGATAGTTCAGCACCTTCAACGGCTTCTGGTGCTTCTCCTTCGCCTCCCCGTCCGCACCAAGCAGGTTGACCCCCTTCCTCCCGCCAATCTCCTCCATGTGCGTCGTCAGACTCTTGGTGAACCCCCAGGTCGACCATGCATCGAACGACGCATCCGTGGGATCATACGGACTCCCGTGCTTGGTGAACACGGCATGCACCGACACCGACCCGTTGTTCTGCGCATGCTGCGACGGCCGATACACGTACTCGACGACGCGGGGCTCGCCCGTCGCCGCCGGGACGTTTTCGAACGAGAGCGTCGGGTCCAGTTTGGACGCAGCCTCTGGCCACGTCTTCGCCAGGCCACCGTCGTCCGTGACGAAGAAGTGGACGTCGAGCGGGGTCCCCCGTGGCAACGACGGCTCGAGAACGAGGGCGGGCTCGGTCGTCGACTTTGACTTGCCGCCAAAGAACTGCTTGAAGGCGTACCACATCATCGCCATACGGAACAGACCCGCCAGGAACGACCCTTGCTGTGGCTGCTGCTGGCCTGCCTGCGCCTGCGCCTGTCCTTGCGCCTGCCCGTTCGCCATGTTTCGAATTTTTGAATTTTCAGTTTGCAAACAGCCAATTGGCTCGCAGCGATGGACCCCGACGAAGAGGCGCTGCTCGTGGAGCAGGCACGCTTCAAGCTGCGTGGCGGTCAGTCTGCGTCGGCGACGGTCGTCCGCACCGCCGTACCGGCGACCCAGGCGGCGCATTCCGAGGACTCGCACCATCAACGGCAAGAAGCACTCCGCGAGCACCTGCTGCCCATCGTCGGCGACATCGTCGAGCGGCAGCGTGGCGGGGACCGGGGCATCGGAACGAGTCGTCCAGCCGAGACGGAGGGCGGGTTTCCGCGTGCGCAGCACAGGTCCAAGGGCAGCCGGTTCAAGCTCGGCCGCGCGTCGGGGGCGGGGGAATCGACGACGACAGGTGGCGTCGGTGCCGCTGCCGCGATGAAGATAAAGACGGCAGATCCGATCACGACATCAGAACCATCGCTCGATGGTGATGCAGATGCGATCCTCGAAGGGATGAGTGCTCAGGAGATCGAGGCGGCGAGGAAGGAGCTCGAGCAGCGGCTGCCGGCCAAGACGGTGGAGTTTCTGCGGGCTCGAAACGCTCGAAACGCTCGAAAGGCGCGTGAAAAGGGTACGGGAGGTGGCCCTGATAAGGGCGCCGCGACGCGGGAAGACAACGGGTGCGCGGACGGTCCCGCGCCCGTCGCCCCCAACGTTGCCACCGTGCCGAAGGCGCCGGCCATCGCGCCGGTGGTCGAACGCCTGCGCTTCGACATGAAGGGACGTGTGATGGAACTCGGGCCGGAGGTACGGCAGACGGAGGATGCAGCGACGTTGCAGCGAGATATAGTGCGGTTCAGCGGCGAGGGCGGCTTTTACAGCGTTCGGGAGGCGTGCACGCTGGCGCGGAGCACCGACGTGAACCAGCGCATCTTCGGCCTTCGTTTCTTGCAGGCCGTCCTGCAACGGTGTAGAGAGGGACTGTTCGGAGAGGGGCCGTACCCGTCTGGGCGTCGTTCGGGTGTCGTTGATCACGACGCCAGTATCGAGCTGGACGTGGATTGGATTCAGTTGTGGCAACACGCGGTGTATGTGGCGCAAGTCGCCAAGACGGTGCGGTATGCCCTCGACGACGAGAAGCCCAAGGTCGTCGGGGCGGCGTGCGGGGCCCTCTTGGCGCTCGTCGGCGGTGGCCAAGTACACCACGGCGGGGGGCTCAAAAGATCCCGACCGGTCGTTCTCGTCCATCGTGCTCCCGAGTGCCAGGTGCACCACATGCAGCGAGCTGCAGGCAGCCAGGAGTGGATGTTGATGCCGCTGGACGTTGGTGATCGGAGACAAGAAGCGAAGGGCGGCGGCGGCCTGCGTCATGGTGATGGCGAGGAAGAAGAGGCCGACGAACGAGACATTGCCCGGGTCGACCCGGTGTCGGGTCTGTTGAACATGCGTCTGCTGCAGCGGGTGTGCTTCCTTCTGAGGTCGTTGCAGACGGACGAAGCGGTGGTCTCCCGCGCGGCAAAGTACGACCTGGTAGAGGTGTTGCGGGCGCTTTCGTTGGCGGGAGGAGACGTCACGCGGACGATGGCCCGGACCCCCGGGCTCGTTGATGCGCTGGCGGCCGTCCTGCCCGCGTACCACGACAACCCGGACGAGGTGGCGGACGTGGCACTGGATGCCCTGGCCAACCTCTGCGATGCCGTGGCCGACTGGGGTGATGCGGCAGTCAGACGGATGGCCAAGTACACCTCCAACGCCGTGCTGTTGCACCCCCGTCGCGCGGGCGTCGCGAGGCTGTGGCGGTCGATGCAGGTCGCCGGTCACGTTTTCACGACACTCGATGACCTGTACCCGAAACTGTGCTTTGACTTTGACCGCGAGGCATTTTTACTGGCGGCTTGCAGCTGCGAGACGGGCAACGCGTCGGCGGCCGCGAGTCTGGCCGCGCTGAACGAGGCGCGCGCCCGGCTCGGGGCGATCGACCGTGCGGCGTTCTACGGGGATGGAGACGGAGAACAGGGCTCCCACGACCACGAGTACGTCGCAGCCATGCTCCAGTTTGCCCAGTCGTGTTGGCAGACGTTCTGCGTCCGTGGATCGGCGTTACAGGAGGAGTTCGGCTTTGACGAGGGGGAAGAGGGAGAGGACGGGGAGGACGAGGAGACTGCGGCAGAAGCGACGGAGGCAAGGAGGCGGCAGCGAGCGAGGCAAGTCGCCGACATGCGTGCCGGCCTCGCGACGTGCTGGCGGCTGGCGGCAGACCTGATCGCCAGGCCGGACGCGCCCGTCGCCGCCTGTCCGTCCTGGAGCGCGGAGCTCATGGCGGCCGTCGGCGCGTTCATGAACCTGACCAGCCTCTTGGCAAACGCCGACGGTGCCGACGGCACAGACGGCACAGACGGCACATACGGCACAGACGGCACAGACGGCACAGACGGCAGTGAGGACAGGACGGCGGCCGTTGCCATGGGCCGCGCGATGCTCGCAGCCCTGGATGACGCGTCGTCGTTCGTCCCGCTCGAGGATCCCGACATCATCCAGCCCTGGGACGCCCCGCGCCTGCAGCGATACGTGGACGTCGCCCGCCTCGTGGACGCCGTCCAGATGTGCACCGGCGATGGTCCCAGTCGACTCAACCTGCGGATCCTGGCCGTCCTTCCGCCGGGGGCCGACCGCATCGGTCTGCGACTTCTCTCACACGCGTTCGGCAAGTCTGCACGGGACGCCATCCGCCGCGGCCTGGAGGCGGTCGACGCTTCGGAAGTCGACGACGGGCGCGACGGGGGTCTGGACGGTCTACGCGTCCAGGCGTTGTCGTCCTTGAGCGCGAGCATGGGATATGAACTCCAGGGAGCAGACAGCTGGACGTCTGTTCGGAGCATCCAGCCGTGCTTTGCGGGACGGCGCGCCATCATGGACGGCGCTGGCTCGGTCTTTCCGCTGCGCCCAGGCTGGGAGTTTGGCGCTTCGGGTCAGGACGCAACGCGCTGTCGAGGTCTCCTCGCGTGGGTACTCGGCTCGATGGAGTCCCCGCCTGGTGTGAGCACGGCCATCAGCGGCTCGGCGGCCCAGCAGCATCGGGCGCTGTTCGGCATGCTGTTCGGGGGGAACACACGCTCGTCCTCGGCTGACCCGGTCGTGAAACGGCTGGGAACCGCCATTTTCGAGCGTCTCATGCGCACCATCCTTGCCGAGGATCGATTCCAGGAGGCCTGGACGCTGCCCGGCGTTCGCGAGGCCGTTGAGAGCCTGGCCGCCGACTCGTTTGGCGACGAGTTCTTCGGCGCATGCGTCGCAACCCTATTCTGCGATCGGATCGTCACAGTCGAATGGCAGGAAGAGATCGTCGCCGACCTCAAGGACGCATCTGCGCTGCACCTGCTCCCAAAGCTGACAGACGTGCCGCTCGAGGGAGAATGCATCCGCCAGCGCCTGCATCCGACGGGGATGAGCTTTCAGTTTTTGCTGACGGCCATCAGCACGCAGGCTTTCGAAAAGGCGATGGAGAAGGAAGGCTGCCTCGTCGACGTCGTCATGACTGAGCTGGTGCGGGCCGCGGGCGGCGACGCCGGCAAGCTCGGGCAGATTGCCTCGCGGCTGTCGAGACACGGCGCGGCCAACGAGTGTGCCCTGCGCTTTCTGTCATCATCATCGTAACGAGTTGTGGTTGCTCGCGAGCGCGTCGTAGTGTAGGTCTTGATAGTAGAGGAGCGGCAGCACGGCTTTGCTGTCCACTTTGTCGTCCGACAAGTCGTAGCTCGAGATGAGTTCGAGGTGCGTCGAGTAGACGTCTATTCGACTGTCCATCACAATCGAAGCCATCGCAAGCTCCGGCTCGCCGCCCCAGACGCCGGGTGTCTGCATCCGCGCGGCGTATGCCTCCAGCGGCTCGTCGAGGAACCCCTCGACGAAGTCGGCCGACGACCGCAGCTGGGCGACAACGTCGTGCCGCAGCTTGGCCGCCGCAGCTGCCTCTTGATCAGCCGACAGGGGCTGGGCCGAGTTCAGGACGGCATGACTCTGGGCGAGGGCTGCGAAGAGGCAATTCCCTTGCCGGTCGTGCGTCCGGATGAGCCGGAAGGGTTGTTGTTCCGCTTCTTGCGTTGAAAACGAGGCGGAACGGACTGTCCTGCTCGAGCGCGGCGTGCGCGCAAGAGCGTATAAGACAAGCAGTCGCTGCTTGTACGATATATATTCCATGTTCAAGAAGTCCTTACACACCCAACTTGACGATATCGATCTGGGACGAGAGCGGGGGCTTTTTCCGGGAGCTCATGTTCATGCAGTATACGTTCAGTGAAACTGATCTTGGGTCTTGGGTTGCCGCAGGAGTTCATCGCTTACCATGCCAGGACGACGATCGCAGCCAGCGCCGTCATCAGCAGGGCCCGGATCGACGGTGTCGACGACGACAGCGACGACGACGGCGGCGGCACCGGAGCGAAGTACGTGATGGCGTTGACCACCTCGCCGAGCTGCTCGTTCTGCGTCGCAGAGCCCTGGTACCTCTTCTCCCACGTCAAAATGGGCGATGAGGCACCCTTGGCCATCCACTCGGCGCTCAGGGAGGTCAAATAGCTGTAGGCGCCGATTTCGAGGTCGAACGAGACGGCAATGCCGATCGGGTCGTTCTTTGCCGCGTCGTGCGCCACCTCGACGAGCGTAGGGTCGCTGAAATCGACGTGACTGACCCAGAGCAGGCCAATACATTGCCCCGACTCGACGGCATCGACCGCTTCCGCACGCGTATCGAAGGCGATCAGCTGTGCGCCGTACGACTCGCCCGCAGGGTTCTGCGCCGAGTTGGTGACGGTGCAGACCGGCTGCCCGTTCATCACATCGAGCGTCGCGTCGGCAGAGTAGAGGCTCGCGTTCTCCTCCGAGACGTACAGCGCTGGGCCGGCACTATAGTAGAAGGGCTGGACGAAGCTCGTATCTGGCGGGATATGGGTGGACGTGTGGACGGGATACCGTGAGGGGGACGAGCCGGAGAGCAACGAGGGTCATGACGTACTGTCGAGCCTCGACTGGGTGACAACGATGCTTCCGATAGAGATGCTCGCGCGCCCATCGTTCAGGACGTTCAGCCTGTCGTCGATCGTGTCAACGACGATGATATCTTCGCAATTCAGCGGCCCCGGCTGCGCGCATATCTCGCGGATCATCTCGACTTCCATTCCGCTCCACGAGTCGATCGAATCTCCGGTGATGTCGGCGAGGGGCAAAGCGTTCCCCTTGTAGACGGCAATGGTTACGTTGACGGGGTTGGCGATCGCCGGCGTTTCGAGCTTGCCCTCTGCGATCGGCGTCGGGCCGATCGTGTACGACAGATTCAGCCCGTTCCTGGTGAGGAAACCGGTGACAGCGGCGACCGGGAACGCCAAGCTCTTGGGGGTTCCAGCGTCTATCTGGGTGACGACGGACGAGTTGCCCGCCCACAACGCCGACACGAGCCCGGCCTGGACAGACGAGACCAGCTCGAGGTTCGTCTCACGCTTGCCCTTCTGGACAGCGATGCCCACCGGCGCGCCGTCCACGGACTGGTAGAACGGCCGGACAATGTCGACTTCAGACGAGCTCTCGTCCGACAACGAGACGCCCACGCCAAAGCAGGCCGTGCCGTTCTTCACCAGCTCGACGAGTTCAGCCTCGCTGGTGGCGAGGAATGGCGCCGTGCAGTTGGAGAGAAACGGGCCGAACGTCAGACCTTCGATCCAGTTCGGCGGCGACGGGGTGCTCGTGAACGTCAAGTTGCAAAGATACGAGGCCATGTCCGCAGACGTCTCGGACCCGACCAGAAAGGCCGGCTTGGGCCCTTCGGCCATTGCCGAGGCAATCATCATCAACGTGACCAGCGACGCCGGGAGGGTCGTCGTCATGGTGCGGCGAAAGTGTTTCAGACTCTTAACAGTTTGTTTTTTGTTTTAAACTCTTAACAGTTGTTTCGCGGGGGAAAACCGAAGAAACCGAAAGAGCTCAGCTCTGAGCGGCTCGGAGCCCAGCACGCCTAATTCACCCAAACTTCTTGGCCCGCTTCTTCTCGGCAAGTCCATCGAGCACCCACTTCCTCTTCTTCTGCTCCTTGCTGAGCGCGTTGCGCCACTCCATCTCCGCGGCTTCCTTCTTGGCGACCTTGGCCAGGTGCTTGTTGCGCTGCTCCCGCCGGGCGTCTGCCTTGACGTTGCGGATGGCGTTGAGCTGTGCCACGAGCGAGCGCTTCTTCTTCTCGACGCCCTCGACGACGACGGCTCGTTTCTGGTCGAGCGTCTTGCGCTTCCTGGCCGTCTGGATCTTGGGCTTGCTCTTGAAGGGAAGTTCCGCCTGGAGGGACTTCGGGACCCGGAGCGGGTTGAACGTCTTGGGTTTGCGTTCGATGTCCCGGTACAGCGAGTCGTTGAGGCGCGGGGCGCCGATGTTCTTCTCGCGGCGGATGTCCGCGACGGTCTTCATCGGGACCCAGCCGGACGGGGTCTCGGAGGCGTTGTGCGCCTGGCTCGAGCTTGGCGCGCGACCCGCGCCGTCGGCAGCGCCTTGGGCGCGTCGCGTCGGGCCGACGTCCTCGTAGTAGCCCAGGCCCTGGGACCCCATCGTAAACACGTATCCCTTCTTCGGGCCCAGGAACTTGTGCGCCGGCTCGTAGGCGACGTCCCCGTCGTCGTGCAGCGTGGTCGCGGCGGCGCCGGCGGGGCCCGTGCTGTCCGCGTCGCCGTCGCGCTTGCGCTTGCGCACCTTGTCGTCGCGTTTGGCTTCGATCATACGGGGCCCGAGGAGGTCCGTGACCGGATTGGAGAACTTGGGGATGTCCACGCCGATCCAGGCCCTCAGAAAGACAATGTCGCTCAGGAGCGGCTTGTCCTCAAAGGTGGCGCGGTAGCTGCCTTCGCGGGCTCCTGCCATCGATCCGACGCGGAGCGACTTTTTGATGGTCCCGCGGATCCCAGAGACGGTACGCACGCTGGCTCCCTCGAACTTGGACGCCTCCAGCTGGGAGTTGAACATGCCGTTGACGAACGCCGTGTGGCGATGGATCTTGAACGGCGTGCCCACCAGCTTGAGCTTCTTGACGATGTTCAGGGCCGCGTCGAGCTGGAGTATGACGCCAGTGGCAGACACTCGCCAGTGCTGGATCGAGGACGACAGCTTCTGGATGGCGATCACGCCCGTGCCGGGCGGTGCCAGCGGGCCCCATATCGCCGCAAAGCAGTGCATATGCTCGGGAGAATATTTCAGCATCCGATGTCGCTCGTTGTTGTCTTTGATAGCGAACACGGGCATGCTCTGGAAGCGGCGCCAGCCGATCGAGAAGATGAGCGGGTCCTTGTTCTTGAGGACCTTTGGGTACCACCGATGCCGCTTGAGCCGCAACTGCATGTACCCTTGAGCCTCTTCGGACTTGCCGAGACCGCCGATCAGAATCGGGTGACGGGGGTCGAAATACTCGACGAGCTCGTATGGGATGCCCGAGAAGCGCATCCGGACGTACGAGCCGGGCCGGTGGCCCTCCATGGCGACCCGCTGCACCGGATCAAAGGCGTCCAAGGCCTCCTTGGTGCGCTTGGCGCGGTCGGCCATGCCCTTCTTGATCTCGTCGTAGTAGGTGTCGACGTCGTCGTCCTCGTCGCCATCGTCGGACGCCTCCGGGTCGGCGACATTGTCGAGGTCGCCGCCGCCGACGCCGAGCTTGTCCTCGACGCCCTTGGTGCCGCCCTGGTCGTAGGCCTCGTTGAAGGCGGCCTTCTTTGCAGCTTTCTTGGCCGCAAGTTCCTCGCGCTGGACGTCCCGGAGTGCCTTGGCGGCCGTCTGGGTGACCACGTCGTCGCTGCCCTGGAGGCCCTGGAAGACCTGGCCGGTCTCGAGGTCCTCAAAGTCGCCATAGACGTCGTCGTCGCTGCCCTCGTCCTCCGGGCGCGCAGCGTTCCGCGCAGCGCCGGCGTCCCAATCTCCCGTGACGAAGCGGTCACGCAGACCCTCGACCGTCTCGGGCTCGGACCACTTTTCGACCACGGCGTGGAGGCCAGACGGCGCCGCTGCTTTGGTGCAGTCGTCGGCGTCGATGTTCTCCTTGTTCCCGCCCCCTCCACGGTCGCCGGGGCCGATAGCGCCGCCTTCGTCGCCGCCTCTGCCGATTCCGACGCCGCGCCTCGACGCCCCGTCGGATCGCTTGAGGTAGAACAAGTCGTCATCGTCGCTGTCGCCATCCCCGTCGCCGTTCGTCCGAGCACCGCTGCGACCGCATCGGCCCCCGCGATCGTCCGTTGCCAATTTTCGCAGGGAAACGTCCGGATCGCCGTAGATATGCGCATGCAGGTCGGCGCTCCGGGACGAGAAGAGCGCCGACAGGTTGCTCCCAAACATGGTCTTCCACCGTGCCGCCATCCCCATTCCCTCGTCGTCCTCCTCCTCGTCCCCATGATCGGCGTCACCATCGTCGTGCGCATCGTCATCGTAGTCGTCATCGTCGTCGTCGTCGTGCGCATCGTCATCGTAGTCGTCGTCGTCGTCGCTCCCGTCCCCGCCCATGATCTTGTCGTCGTACCCGGTGGCAGCGTGCTCCTTGAACACCGCCCGCCGCCGCGTCCGGCCCTTGTGCTCTACCACCTCCTGGGTCACCCGCTGGGCGTCCTCGTCGCTGTCACTTCCGCCGTCGTCGTCCGAGGCGCTCACGTCGTCGTCGTCCGAGGCGCTAACGTCGTCGTCGTCGAGACCATCGCCGACCCCGCTCCCCACCATGCCCGGCCCCTTGGAGAACAACTGGATCGTCGAGTTCTCCAGTTTCTCGTCGACCGTCATCCTCGTCGCCTGCAGATCCCGCACCAGCACCTCCCCGCTCGCTTGACCATCCGCATCCCTGCCCGCCACGGTCGTCGCGCTGTACTGCACTTTCCAGTCGGGAATCTCAATGTACATCGCGTCCTTGTCGTAGAGCAGTCCACCCACGTCCGACATCGGCGCATACAAGAGCCGTTCCTTTTCGTTCAGCCCCCGCTTCTTCAGCTGACTCGGCAACGGACACGGGTCCGGCATGACCGCGACCTCTGTCGGCCTGTAGTCCCCGGCCCCGGCAATGTGCGCCGTCACCCCGTTCTTCCAGTTCGTACCCCGCAGGTACCCATACACCGCGATATCTCGATCACACTTAGGATTCTTCCGAACCGCCTCCGGCGACGTGGTGTCCTCGAACCGGTCCACCACGAAGTACGGATGCGTCTGCCGCCAGCTCAGCGGCCTGAACTTCATCACCGAGATGAACCTCGCCAGGTTCAGCACCTCCCTGTTCAGGTACCGACCGTTCTTGATCCCCGAAAGGTAAAACAGCTTGGCACCCTGGTATATCTCGCTCCAGAACCGGTGCTTGAGCGTCTTCTTCGTCTTCTTCAGCGCCTTGGTGTCCGTGAACGAATCCAGGTGCGTCAGCACCCCCATCACCTTCGGAAACCCGTGCACCTGCATCAGATTCAGAAACTCAAACGTCTCCATCTCAAACCCAAAGTCCCCATCGATCATCAACAGCACCAGGTCCGCATACTTGGCCGCATCCACCATCGCCGTCATATCCTGCGGCGCCTCTACAAACGTCAACCGCCGCTGCTTCCCCGCCACCAACGTTATAGGCCCCTTTATATCCTTCACATCCACCCTACTCCAATGACGCACCAAGCACCGTATCAATGTCGTCTTCCCCACCCCCGGAGGCCCGTGCACCAACACCACATACGGCGGCGGCTCGTCTGTTATCTGCTCCACCATCGGCACATGCATACGCCGCTGATCCCGCTCGGCCGACCTCGCCTTCTGTATCTTCGCCTTCCCCTTGGACGAGAAGATAAACGCTCGTGGGTTCCTCCGCTTGGCCGCAGCCGCATCATGGTCCAGCCCGGCATTCTTGGCCCCCTTTTTCCTGTTCTCCACCTTTTTCCCGCTCTTCTTCTTCCGGTGCGACTTGGCCAGAAGCTCTCGCTCCATGATGATGATGGTATGAATGACGTGGTGTGTATTTGGTGCTATCTACCGACGACGAGAGGCCGTCTGCGTTGAATGAATCACCGGCCTCATGCAAAGCATGACAGAGAACAGAGAACAGAGAACACGCTTCACGTCACTTCGCCCCATCCGCACTCGACTCAACTCGACGCAGACAGATACTATTCTCGCCTAATTCGAATGGCCCCCCAAGTTAAATTCCTGGGATCCCATGGGGATTGGCCAATCCCAACCGAAGCAGGCCTTGACATTCAATAGAGACACGATGGCTTCGTCAATAGCCTCCTCGTCGGCACTGCAGTCGTCCATTTCGACACTGGAGACCGAGTGCCTGGAGCTCAGGCGGCGGGTCCGGTCCGCATTGGGAGCGGTTGGGAACGGACCGTTGGCGGGTGGGGGGGCGAATCCTGTGCTCCCAGACGTTACCGGTCGGGTTTCACGGCTGTATCGGGACGTACGTACGTTGGAGGAGGGGGTGGGGAGCGCGCGGGGGTGGAGAGGGAGACTGGAGGGAAAGGCGGGGGAGATTACTCGGTTGCTGGCGAAATTGGAGCAGGTGGTGGTGGTCGAGCAGCGTGTGGTCGCGTCGTCACCACCGAAGGAGATGGCGTGGAGTCCGTCGTCGGCACAGCGAGATCCGGCGTATTCGGCGCTGATTGGTAAATACGGGGGTGTTGGGGCGCCGAGGCCTGCGGGGTGCGGTGATGAGGTCGGTCCGAGCGCGGTCAGGAACATTGCGTCCAAGGATGTCGCGGACAGTGCGGTGGAAGAGACCACGATGGAGCTGAAGAGTCAGCTTATTTTCAGTGCGCTGAATCGGAACCCGGGACAGCGGTCGTCGCGGCCCGGGCCGAGCTGTCCGGAGCCCATCAAGGAGCTGGCGGACCTGCCGGGGGGGGCGACGCCAGGGTACACTAAAAAGGATAATACCGACGCGCGGCTGGAGGAGGCCATCAGCCTCGCGCTGGCCAAGTCGTCGTCGGCAAAGACGGCCGCGGTGACGCCAGGCTCGGGGATCGTCGCCGCGGGCAAGACGGCGACGGTAAGGTCGGCCGGGACCTTGACGCCCAAGGTGCCGACGGAACTGGCAGCGTGGCGAGCGGTGGACGAGGGCTCGTTCCAAAGTCTGCCGTCCTTCGTGCGCGGACAGATTACGCTGGATGAGCTGAACGCGTCGAGCGCGGCCATCCACGGCATGGTGGGCCGGCGGCTGGGGGAGGGGTCGGTCGTGTTCACGGCGGCAGACGTCGACGGGTGCGTGGAGGGCGGGAGGGGCAAAGTCGTGTTGAATGCGCTGACGAAGATGAATCTGGTCAGGGTCAAGGTGGTGTACGGGGAAGGCACTGTGTATTTCTTCGTGTGAATGATCGATGGTGAGTGAGAAGAGAGAGTCGTCTCGTCTCACTTCCAATCAACAACAAACGACGACGTTTGTCCCCGTAGCATAGTATATTAACAGGTACGTTGGCATTCCTGTCGCTCTGTCGGACGAGAGACCGCCCGCCGGCCGCTGTATGAATTGCTGCGAATTCTTGGTAGGCGCTCGCTCCCGTGTTTGACGGTGTGGTGGCCCTTTCGAGCATTCCATCTCGTTCAATGGATACGAAACTGTCCATGGACGGCGGCGGAGCGTTCCAAGGGGTCTATCACCGGAGAAATTTCACGGGCCGTCGTCGCGCTCTTCAATCTTTCCGTCGCGTCCAGCGGGCGGAATGCGGGGCGCCGCGGCGGGACGTGGGGGCTGGTGTTTGGTTACGGCGTATTGCGTGGCGTTCTGGCGAATCTGCCGGCCGATCGGACGGCGAGGGGCGATTCCGGAAATGCGCCCGAACAGCGGATGCCTTCAACCTCGCTGCGACTGTCTGACTGACGTGCTCACGTGTCGTTTTCCCGCTTCCCGCTTCCCGCCGCAGATAAACACGATGGTTCGCGTCAGTGTGCTCGGTGATGCTTTGAAGTCGATGTATAACGCGGAGAAGAGGGGCAAGAAGCAGGTGCTGATCCGCCCGTCCTCCAAGGTTGTCATCAAGTTCCTCCAGGTGATGATGAAGCACGGATACATCAACGAGTTCGAGTTCGTGGACAACCACCGCTCTGGAAAGATTGTGATCGAGCTCAACGGACGGCTCAACAAGTGCGGCGTCATCTCGCCGAGGTATGACATCAGCGCCGGAGACGTCGAGGACTGGGTCGGTCGCCTTTTGCCGTCTCGTCAGTTCGGATTCTTCGTCATGACCACCTCGCAGGGCATCATGGACCACGAGGAGGCAAGGCGCAAAAAACTCGGAGGCAAGGTCCTCGGCTTCTTCTACTGAGCGGAGATCGATAGCTAATTTATTTAAGACAGCCAGACACGCGGATAGACACGCATAGACACGCATAGACACGCATAGACACGCATAGACACGCATAGACACGCATAGACACGGATAGACAGATCGACGTGCTCACAGGCCTTCCACCACGTGCGCCGCCGCGGTCGCCGGCGCAGTCCGCCACTCCTCCGCGAGCTGTTCGGCCGTCTCGATCGGCCCCCCCTCCTCCTCCTCGGCGGCCACAGCGCTCGAATCGATTCCCAGGCATCCCAACAGCTCTTTGAAGAATATCTGGTGTTGCTCGATCTGCACGTAGTGGCCTGCTTTGTCGATCTCCACGAGCTTGCAGTCTCCCTCCCTGAGGATCGATCGCGAGGCAGTGATCGTCTCGATGGCGCGCCGTGCGGAGTCCCTGTCCATCCAGTCGCTCACGCCGTAGATGAACGAGACAGGCACCTCCAAGCCCGACATTCTTGCCTCGAGCGGGTCCCTGGCAAAGGCAAAGGGCTCGAGGATGTGTCGGAGGGCGTACTCGCCGCTGCCCTTTGACGCCACGATCCCGTACATGTACTTCGACAAGGCGTCCACCTCCTCCGCGCTGAGATGATTCCCTGTTATGAATCGCCGCTGCGTATACCCGAGCACGAACCTCTGACCCAAGGGACCCAAGCCGCGGATCATCCCGCCAGGCGTGGCGCCCCAGTCCCACAGCGACCGCGCGGTCCGGAACAACATGCCGCGGAGACTGAAGGGGTTCTTCAGCGCTGGCGGGATTTTCGATTCCCAGTCGTCCGGGCGCTTGCCAACGCCGGCGGGGCAGACGAGGACCAGATGCTCGACGTGTTGCGGGTACCTCAGGGCGTAGTTTGCCGCGAGATAGCCGCCCATGGAATGCCCGACGAGCGTGAACTTCTCGAGGCCCCGCTGCTCTCTCCACAGCTCGAACGATTCCAGGAAGAAATCCTCTGCTTCCCGCGTCGACTTTGCGCTGAACGGTGGACGTGAGGACAGACCCTGGCGAACGAACGAACGAAGCGCATAGTGCGAGTGACAGAGTCGGGGCGAGCGAACGCACGTCGGACGTCAGCTCTTACAGTACCCAGAAAATCGACGCAGGAGACTCTGAAGCTCTGCACCCACTGTTTCAAAGAACGGAAGACAAAAGCCGAGCCAGCGCCTGGCGAACGAACGAAGTGCGAGGCGCGAGTGAGAGAGGCAGGGCGCGCGAAGAGCGAGCGCACGTCGGTCGAGATCAAGACTCGCCATATCCGGGCCAATAGACCAGGGGCGGGGCGTCGTCGCTGCCGCCCTCGAGCGAGTGAATGATCTCCGTCGACCGTCGGCCGCGCCAGCTCCACTCAATCGACGTATCCAGGGGGAAGACGCGCTCTGCGACTCCGCCGAGCTCTAGCAGCCGCTGCTGGGCCTCGAGCGTGGCCGTGCGGGACGTCCTGATCCAGCGGAACGAGTCGAGGAAGGAAAATCGGTCCATGACCCTCGATTTTGTTCGTCTCTGGGCTCGCTCTTCGCCTCACGGAGAAGAGAGAAGAAGAAGGAAAAGAAGCTTGAACAGTTTAACAGAGTTTGGGTTGAACCTGGGCAAAATTTGCTTTCTCGAATCATGGGGCTTGACTTCACGCCACCGCCGCCGCTCACATCTCCCCGTTGGCCGCCGTGTCCGGTTGCTTGTTTCGCCACGTTCTCCAGTCCTCGTACTCGCCCTCTTCGTACATTCCCGCAGAGCACGGCACCGTGTGAGCCTCCCAGACGCCGTTCCCGTCCAGTTCGTGCAGGCCAGGAATGAGCATCGCCTGGTTGTCGAGATGCTTGAGAACGGTGTCGTTCGTGCACGTGTCCCAGGCCGCCTTGAAGGAGTCGAGGTGGGAGAGGGGCGCATAATCCTGCAACAGCGCCGCCATCGCCACGTCTTCCCAGGGCATCCGGCCGAACCAGACGGGCTTGGGGCCCTTGTCGAGCACGCGGTCCACAGCATGCTGGACCACATCTCTGCTCATTGCGTAGCCCCAGCCCGAGATCCATCGGACGCGGTGAGGTCCAAGCGAGTCCGGGTACTCCTCCTCACTGAGGTACCACTTGTTGCGAGGATCGCGCACGGCCTCGAACCCCGGGAACAACCCAGTCACGTTCCGGTCGACCTTGCCCACGAACATCTTGTCCATCCAAGGCACCTGCCTGCCGGGGCCGTCGCGCCGCTTCCGCTTCTGCATGATATAGTCCAAGTTGGTGTTTGCTTGGATCTGCAGGGCGCCGTCGAACAGGCCCCTGTCGATGACATCAAGGAGGTAGGCCGGGCGCATGTACACGTCGTCATCCGTCTTAAGGACGTGCGTGTAGTCACAGGCGCTACTGAGCGCGTACCGCATCATGGCGATCGTCTTCTCCGGCAGGCGGTAGTAGTCCTCGACGCCCGGCACGACGGCGAGGTCGCCGTACCGCTCGACCTCCATTGCCAGGTCCTCGGCCACCTCCGCCACGTCCTTCGTCGGCTGGGACACCAGGAACTGGGCTTTGATCCTGTCGGCGTGCATTGTGGCGATGTTTTGCATCCACGTCTCCCTGATCATGTTACGCTTGGGCAGGCCGGCGACGGACGCGCGGCTCGCGATGGCCACAAACACTCTCACCGTCGGCGAGGACGGGCACTGCTCGACGATCGGCTCCCATCGGTACGGCAGGCGATCGAGGGCCTCGTCCAGGCTGCTCGGGCTCCCCTTCTGGCGGTCCTCCGTGTACAGCAACGGCGGCCTGAACGTCAGGGCGTCCACGACCGGGGCCGCGCCGGTCGCCTTCATGAAGGGGATCATCGTGCGCTGATCGGGGCTGCTGTTCGCTATGTCCTTTCCGGCCGTGTACTCCGACGTGTATACCACCTGGAACGACCTTGTGGCCGTCGACGGAATCCCGGGGGAGGACTGCGACTTGAGGACAAAGACGCCCGCGGCTAGCATCGAGGCCAGGCACCCGTAGAGGATCAGCTGAATGCAGAAATAGCCTCTTGAGGTTTGAAAATCGCTGAGGGACTCATTGGAGGACGTGTGGCGCTGGAGGAGGCCTTTGAGTTTGCTCGTGACTGGGGGAGACTTGGCGGAGCTGATCGAGCTTGCAGACCTCGTCTTCGGGAGCAGCGACTCTCCGAGGTCGGGGAGTGTCTTTGATCTACGAAATCGGTCCATGTTGGTGCCTTGCCGTGCCGAGGTCGATAGAGGCCAGCGGGCTGGAATCCAGAATGTGACTGACTAACAACGTCGATTCCGCCGTGCTCCTCGTCGTCCGATCTCCACCGTGCTCCGGGATGTCCGTAGACCTGCTGAAACCGAACGGCGTCGAAAGAATTAAAAGTGCCTGACAATGGCGGCCGATATCGTCAACTCGCGGCAATTGCGCCACGTGGGACGAAGGTCCACGTCGTCGAATCATCTGCCGCGCTGCTCGTCCGGTCCTTAAACAGTCGTTCCTTAAAACAGGTACTTAAGTCCAATAAACCATAATGCCACACCTCCCACGCTTAGTGCCAGCAAGAGGGCCAACACACGCCTGATGATACCGACGATGCTCGTGTCGATGCCGGCCATGTCGGTCGCCAGCTGCTCGCTGAGGTCGGTGTCCATCCCGAGCGGCCGCTGCTTGCTTTTCTCCTGCACCACGGCCGCCGCCGATTTCCGCGCCTCCGCAGCCTTCAGGGCGGCCTCTGAGAACTTCTTGAGCCGGATCAGCACCTGCTGGCTGGCGCGCAGCGTCACGGCGTCCTCGTCGAACGCCGTGGGGTTTTCGAGCATCTGCTTGAAGTCCAGTCCCTCCAATACGGCATCGCGGAGTGTGATCTGCGCCAGCTCGAGGTCGCCGAAGCTTGCGTGGACGCACGTCTGGTTGTACGCCGCCGTGACCCGCTCCTGCTGCGTGGGCCCCTTGGAAGGGATGTCTTCCCATAGCCGGAGCGCTCCCATCCGGTCCCCACTCTCGTACTTGACCTTGCCGGCGGACAGCAGCTCTCTGGAGGCCGACGCATGGACCTGGACGACGGTCGATGCTGCAGCTGCCCTTCCTCTCGCTGCCGCTGCTCCTCTCGCCGCTCTTGTCGTTCTCGCCGGCCAAGCTGCCCGTGCGGCTCGTTTTGAGTGCGCGTGGGGCGCCGATGGCGTCTTGGTCGCCAGCATTGTGACGGTGTGTGTGTTGTTATTCGTTCAGGTGAATTGGATTGATCAATCCAGTGAATTGAATCATCTACCGCTGGTTCTTCTTCCAGTCGGGATCGTCGTCCCCTCGCCACCAGGCCTTGAGACCTTTGACGAGGTTCGCGGGAGCCTTCGGGATGCTCTCCACGGCCTCGAAGATTTCGATGAGGTCGGCGTTCGGGTCAGCCATGCCGCCGCCCTTCGTCGGGATCCCCCGGATGGGCGCCAGCCTCGTGCGCACCCCGTCCATGGTACCACGGAGGACGCGCTTCTCGCCCAATCGCAACAATGCGGCCATGCGTTCCCGCCGGCCCAGATCGGTCCGCTGCAGCTCCTTCACGTCCTCTTCCATGCCCGTCTCGTAGCCCTGCAGCGCCTCGCGCATATCTCCCATCAGGAGCTGCAGGATCTCGTATTCGTTCTCCTGGGAGATAATGACGTCGTTCTCGAACGATACCTTGGCCATCTGCGCCGCGTCCGTGAGCCGGGACATCCTCAGGAACGCGAGGTGCTGCGTGGTGAACCGGTCCTCGAAGATGGGAAAGTCGACCGACGCCTCAAAGCCCATCGCCGCGGCCACCTCCTGCTTCATCGTATACAGACGGTCCGTCTGCACGAGAGACGCGTTCAGCGTCATAAAATCCGAGGGGTTTGCCCGCTCGACGCACCCGGTCGCCATGTAGAGCTCGCCATTGGGCCTGCCGTCGTACACCTTGACGGGATCGCCGGCCGACAGACTGATCGAGCTCGTCACCGTCACCATGTTGGAGTCGACGTCGTAATCGATCACCGCGCCGCTCTCGCTCCCCGTTTTGTCGAGGTCGCCGACGATGGGCAGCAGGGCAAAGCAGCCGACCGAGGGCAGGAAGACCGCGTGGCTCAGCACGACCGACATGGCCGCCATGAACCCTTCTTTCGTGAGCCACGCCGGCAGCTCGCCCGACGCGAGCGCGTCCCACTGCGCGTCGAGGGCAGCGCGCCGCTGCTTGGCCTCCCCCACCACCGGCGATCCGCGGAGCAGCGTCTCCCGCTCCTGGTCGCTCCAGAATATGGGGGAATCCACGGACGACGGCAGAGACTCGATCAGGTCCTTCCAAGGCAAATCGGGCGTCGCACGCTGCTTGGCCACGAAGAGGGCGAGCGAGACGAGCTCGCTGCACCCGCCCGCCTGGACCAGCGCGAGAAGCTCCCCGTCCTGCTCGACGTCCGTCAGCGTCGCGGCCAGGTCTCCGGGCAGGGAGAGGAGCACAGATTTCGGCGGCAGGGAGGCCTTTGAGACCATCGACGGGGCGTCTACGGCGTCCCGTGGGGAGGCGGCCTCGGAGGCGTATTCGAGTTGGGCGAGCAGGTCCGAAGCGTATCGGCTGGCCGCGCGAGCGCGTGTGGCCATCACGCTCTTCCCGGTCGACCTCGTCGACGTGGTCGTCATCGTCGTCGTCCTACACCGCGGCAGCCGCAGCGCGCGCATGGGTGCCGCGCATTGGCCGTTCTTGCTCGGAGCCAGACCGACCATTCTTTTCTATTTTCTTCTTCGTAGGAGGACGTTTCTCCTCCTTCTCTTCTTCTCGGTCCGAGGCGTCGTCGTCTGGCTGACCGTACGTACCGGACACCCGGGCGGGAAAACCAGACCGAGGTCGATTCGGCACACCCAATGGCGCCAGAAACGGATTGACCTGGCGGCACTCACACATGAGGGCAGAACAACAACGACTCGGCGCAGCGGCTCGCGGCCTCGCGACGACGCGGCGTCCGTCCTGCATCGCCTCGCAGTCGTCTGCGTGGCGGTCGAGGTCGACTGTCGCGAAGCCTCCTCTCTGCGCTGCAGTTCCCATGCCCATGGACGGCGAGAGCAACGGCATCGTCGACCCGCACCTGCTGCCTGGAACGCTCCCGGCGGCCGCCGCGATCGCCGCGACCGTCACGAAGACAAGCTCGGGCACCAGCAGGCCGCCGGTGTTTGAGCTGGCATGTGGCGCGGCGGTGATGGCCGCGGTGGCGCGCAACAGTTTCACGCTGCTCGCTGTTCCCATCTCGACGGAGCTGTCGCTGTCCATGGCAGACATCGGGGCGGTTCAGAGCGCGTTGTTGACGGGCTACTTGGTGGGACAGATCCCTGCGGGACACTGGGCGGACAAATTTGGGGGCCTGCGGACGCTCATGCTGGGACTGCTGGTGTGGTCGCTGCTCGGGGCGGCGACCATGGTCGTGCCCATGATGGCATCCCCCCTCATCGCGCTGCTCCTGTTGCGCGGCGGCCTGGGGCTCGGACAGTCCGTGCTGATGCCAGCCATCTCAGCAACAGCCGCACAGAACTTCTCTCCGGCCGAGCGGGGCGACAAGACGAGCGGGATATACTCTTTTTACTCGCTAGGCACTGTGCTTGGACTGGTGGCCACGCCGTTCGTTGCCGAAATAGTCGGATGGACGGGGTGCATCGGCGCCGTGGGCGTCGTCGGTTTGGCCATCGCGTTGTACGGCCTGACCAACATCGGGGCCGCCGCTGGCTCTGGCGACCGCTCCGGAGACCCTTCCGTCATCGCGACGACGGAAGAACCGAAGCGCGCGCTGGAAACGACGTCGCTGTGGAACAACACGGGTATCCTCCTGCTGTGCTGTTGGACCCACTTCGTCATCGGGTTCGGGTTCTTCACCCTGCAGCAATGGATGCCCCTCTTTCTGAACGGTTACGTCGCCGACCTCAAGGTCCTCGGCCTGATCAGCAGCCTGCCGTGGATGGGGACGGCCCTCGTCTCGGCAGCGTCGGGGCGACTCTCGCTGTACCTTGCCCGGGAACGGCAGTGGAGCGCCCTCCGGATACGCAAGTTCATGCAGACATCTTCCAGTATGGGCATAGCCGCGTGTCTGCTGCCGCTGGTGGTGCTGCCCGACCCCGGCGCCACGCTGGCCGTCACGTGCATGTGCTTCGCCGTCTCCTTCCAGGGCATGTGCTATCCCGGTTATCATTCTTACGTCCAGGACACGTTCTCGAACGAGGCTGGCGTTGTCCTGGCACTCACGAACAGCTGGAGCATCGTCGCCGGCGTCTGCGGCAACCTGCTGTGTGGGATGATGGCCGGCGACTTTCCCCGCGTCTTTGGCGTGGTCACGTGCCTGTACCTCGTCAGCGCCGCCACCTTTTTCTTCGGTGCGAGCTTGCCCAAGGAAAAGGAAAACACGCATAATAATAAAGAATAATTACACGGATGCTGCGTGACGTGATGACGCGAGACGAGGGACATCGACAGGCCGGCGGCCGCCGTGACCTCCCGAGCAGTCGACGTAAACGCCAGGCCCCGCTCCCCGTTCCCGGGAACGGGGAGCGGGGCCTCCCGAACGAACTTCGATAACGAATCCATCCATCCATGATTCTTTCCATCTATCTCAACACGCCGACAGTCTCCTACGCCTCCTTCTCCTCCTCCTCCCTGATATCGTCGAGCTTTCCGCCCGGTGTCAGTGCCTTGATGATGATCTGCACGATCAAGTACGACCAGTACACGTGCAGCACGTAGAGGAAGATCAGCAGCCCGTTGAGCGTGGACAGTGCCGGCTCGACGTCCACCGGCCCGCCCAGTCCCAACATCCTCCCCACCTCCGCCGCCCTCGCCTGCGTATCGAACCACGTCGACCGAATGACCACAAACCCGAACACATACAACCGCGTAACGAACCAGGACACTGCGAACGCGATGAACGCCGTCGTACTCGTCCACTCTGGCAGCGACGCGTACCGCGCCATCTTGGCCAGCTCCAGGAAAATATCGTTCAACTCATGACACGCCAGCACCAGAATACCGATATGCAGCAGATTGAGATAGTACGAGTAGCCGATCAGAATGACCGTCGCCACGTGATGCGCAAAAATCTGCCACCGGTCGTGCCGCTTGGTCTCCCAGAAAAACAGCGTGAAGATCGCCTGGAAGTAGAACGCCCCCTCCAACCGATAGATGAACCGCTCCGACACTGTCGTCTCCTGTTCTTCACACGGTATACCCATGCAATCCGCGAAACACAGCTTCGGGTCCGTGAACCACGCCTTGTGCCTATGCGAAAAGATCGCCACCGTAAACGCAACCTGCACCAACATCTTATACAGCGACTCCTTGAACTTGGCATAGTTCCCATCGCTTGGAGACAGCCCGAACATGCGATGCGTGATATAATGATAGACGGTCTTGTCCAGCACCCACCGCGTCAGCGGGAACATCACCGCAATGACCGCCTGACGGAAGGGTTCGCGGTGTGGGCGTCACGAGCGAGCCAGTGAGCCAGTGAGCCAGTGAGCCAGTGAGCCAGTGAGCCAGTGAGCCAGTGAGCCAGTGAGCCAGTGAGCCAGTGAGCCAGTGAGCCAGTGAGCCAGTGAGCCAGTGAGCCAGTGAGCCAGTGAGCCAGTGAGCCAGTGAGCCAGTGAGTGAGGTTCCCATAGACGTGGCGAGCTTCTCGCTCGCTCGTCCTCTGTTCTCGCAGTTCGTCTCGACGTTCCAACGAAGACGAGAGATCGAAAGCGCCCTCGCCCTCACCCCCACCCAGAATCACATCCGTACCGTCGTGACAATGTCATCGTCGAGAAGCCACTCCATACTGGTGTTCACGGACGAGAAACGGGGCGAGTTTTTGATCTGGGAGTGCCTTTTGGCATGACTCCAGCATCACCAGCCTTGCAAGACTGGTGATGCAAGTTGCATGACCAGCCGATCGTCCCATCGTTGTCCACACGTAAACATCTCATACATTCATTCATTCATACACGCACGATGATTGCCAAGACCTGCCTTGCGAAGACGGCTGTCCCGGCCAAATTCTCTGCCTCTATCCGCGCTGCTCGCCCGGTCCGCGCCACGGTCGTTCGCGCTCACTGCGTACGTTCTTGCACGCTCTCCGTGAGACATTGGGTGCATCGGGACTACTTGTTGGAAGGGATCGGGCATCGGGTCGGCGAACTCGCCGGTCGGCGCCCAGATTGCTCAGCCTACTACGAATCGCCCAGATTAGCCCCGAGCAGTCGCAGACGGCGGCGACCACGACGAATCGCCTGCCGCTCACTCGCTGGTTCACACGGCACACGGCACACGGCACACGGCACACGGCACACGGCACACGGCACACGGCACACTCCACGCGTCGCTCACACGTCATACATCACACGTCATACATCACACGTCGCTCGATCGCGACCATCGCAGGACGCCAAGCCGCTGGTCGGAAACAGCGCCCCGGACTTCACGGCCGAGGTCGTTCTGGACCAGGAGTTTGTCACCAAGAGCCTGTCTGACTACCGCGGAAAGTACCTGTGCCTGTTCTTCTACCCGCTGGACTTTACGTTTGTGTGCCCGACGGAGATTACCTCCTTCTCGGACCGCTACGATGAGTTCAAGTCGCTGAACTGCGAGGTTCTGGGAGTGTCTGTCGACTCTCAGTTCAGCCATCTGGCCTGGATCCAGACGCCGAGGAACGAGGGAGGAATTGGAGACATTAACTACGGGCTGGTGGCCGACCTGAAGAAGGAGGTGTCGACGGCCTATAACGTGCTGACCGACGACGGCATTGCGCTGCGTGGACTCTTCTTGATCGACAGGGAGGGAGTCATCCAGCACTCGACCATCAACAACCTGGCCTTTGGACGTTCCGTGGACGAGACCCTCAGGGTCCTACAGGCCATCCAGCACATCCAGAACAACCCCGACGAGGTCTGCCCGGCCGGATGGACCCCGGGTGACAAGACCATGAACCCGACCCCGGAGGGCTCCAAGGAGTACTTCCAGGCCCTGTAGAGGATAGAGTTTCAGGATACATGCAAAACCAATCAACCAATCAACCAACCGATTACGTTTCCCCGCGCCGCCGTCGGTCGCGCCGCTTGCTCTTGTGCACGACGTACGAGTCGAGCGCGCAGATGAAGACGAGCCCCGCCACGACCGGTCCGCCGACGATGGCGGAGAGCAGGGCGAGGTCGCCATGCTTGAAATCCCGCCGCGTCGCCGCGAACGTCTCCTTGATCCACCGCGGTATCGTCATCACGGCTCCGATCGCCCTCCCGCACCGCGTCGCCGGCGACGAGCAGCCAGCCATCGCCGGACCCTCCCCACCCTCCTCCACCCGCAGCTTGGTCCACCCCTTGGAAGCAAACTGGTGCAACGTATTTACCGAAAAAGCACCGCTGTATTCAAAGACGTCCCCCTCCGGCGTCACCAACAGGATGGTGGGAATCTGCCGGATCCCAAACCGCCGCATCAGCGTCTTCTCGGCCATGATGTTGATCTCGCCGACCTCGTACTCCCTATCGGGCAGCTGTGCCAGCCTCTCCCACACCGGCCTGAGCTCCTGACACGCCGGACACCACGGTGAGTGCACGTCGATGATCCATCGCGCCGTCCCGTTGACGAGCGCGTTGAAGGTGAGGTCCGTGAGCTGGTAGCCAGTTGGAGGATTCTTCGTCGTCGTCGCCTCCGATGCCGGACTATTCGCCTCTCCCTTCGCGGGCAGGGTACTCGAGTGTGCGAACGATGCGATCGACGCGCAGGCCCAGAGAAGGAGCCAAGACAATATCCGAGGCACGGCCATTTTTTCGTTTCGAGTGTCCGGGAAAAGATCACAGCATTCCGCTCTCGACTCCACGCACGACGACTACAACTCCGTGGTTGACATAAAAATGCACTTGCCACGGTCGATGAAGAGCACGACGTGGGCGTGGACGACGAAACCCGGACGAGCGTCCGCGCGATGCATGGCCGCCCGGGGTGCCCCGAAAGAACCCCGAAAGAAAAAGTACACCAACGTCATCGGCAACAACCGCAAGGACGGCAAGTACAGCAGCAAGGGGGCACAAGACGGCGGGTCTTCCGAGAACGCGTTCCAGGTGGCGGCGGAGATGCTCGGGTGGGAGGTGTCGGGGGTCGACACCAGGCGGCCGGAAGCGGCCATCGTTTTCCGAGACGACGAGAGCGACGGGGACTTTGAAGAGGGCGTGATCGTCTTCGAGGAAGAGTTTGATTCGGACGACGACGGGGACTTTGAAGACATTCGTGGCATGGAGGACCTGGCGCTGGAGGACTTGGACGGCGACGACGGGCTGGTGTGGACGATCGACGGCGAGATCCCGTTTGACGACGCGGATTTTCCGACCACGGAGGCGTTTCTGGAGTCTCTGCCGCGGCATATGAAGCGAAGGCTTTCGCAGGAGCAGCAAGAGGTCAAGGCGGAGGAGGAACGGCTGGAGGGCAATACGCAGCGCAAGGTGGCCGCTCGGCGAAAGACGCACAGGAAGCTGCGCATCATCTCGGGGACGGCGGCCAGCGTGCGACTCTTCTCACCGCAGGGAGACCAGACGCGGCCGATGATGGAGAAAGTTCGGGGGGCCGTGTTCAGTATGATCGGGTCGATGTACGGGTCGATGTCCGGCCTGCCGGCTGAGACGAGGTGGCTCGACCTTTTTGCGGGCACCGGTGCTGTCGGGCTCGAGGGGATGTCCCGGGGCGTGGGTGAGGGGCACTTTGTGGAGCTTTCGGACTGGGTCGTGGACAAGTGCCTGGCGAAGAATATTGAGAACTGCGGGGTGTCGGACCGGGCGGTCATCCACACCATGAAGGCGGAAGAGTACCTGAGGAGGAACGCCGGGCGGGCCGGGACGTTTGATTTCATCAGCGTGTGTCCGCCGTATGAACTGGTGTCGTATCCGGAGCTGTATGAGCTGTTGGAAGCGAGCGGTATGGTCGGGCAGGAGACGATCGTCCTGGTGGAGTACCCCGAGCGGGTCAAGTCGGCCATCCTGGACACGCTGGCCGGACTGCGCAAGGTGCGAGATCGGAAGTACGGCCGGACCTGGCTGGCGTTGTACGTGTGGGACGGCGACGAGGACGACTGATGTGGGGCCTGGACATCCACCAGCGTCTGTTGCCTTGACCGCCCGACGCCGCCGCTTGGCCCATTCTTTATTTGCGCGTTCATCGTTAACTTGCAAGTGAAGGTCATCGACGTCATATCGACGACGTGGTGTTTGTAGTCTCTTCTTTCTCCAAATTCACACAATCGAACGATGAGGCTCTTGCAGGCTTCCCGCACCGTCGAGATCCCGGAGGGCGTTAAGCTCGAGGTCAAGGGGCGCAAGGTCCGGTGTGTCGGCCCGCGTGGTACGTTGCGTAGTCGAAGAAATTGGAGGCGGATGTCGCCACGCCGTCATCACTCGTTGGCGCACATGCTGCGGCCCCAGCCGTTCTGGTTCGCCGTTCGCGCGCTATTTTAGCCTTTTTGGGCATCGTGTGTCCATTTCGGGGCTTGATGTGCCCGAAGAATGCGCCATCGCGGCGACATGCGGCCTCGGCAGAATTGCCCCTCCCTTCCCCGCCGCGACGCCCGCCGCACTCACGACGACCACGACCGCCGCGCTCTCTGCAGGCACGCTCACCCGCGACCTGAGCCACCTCGCTCTGGACATGTACCTGACCGAGAACGAGGAGGGCAAGAAGATCCTCCGGGTCGACTGCCACTCTGGCCGCAAGATCAAGCTGGCGCAGATCCGTACCGCCACTGCCCACATCCAGAACATGATCACCGGAACCACGCTCGGATTCAAGACCATGATGCGTCTGGTCTACGCGCATTTCCCGATCAACATCAACGTCACGAAGGGAGGAGAGTGCGTCGAGATCAGGAACTTCCTCGGAGAGAAGCGTGTTCGCGTCGTCAACATGCTCGCTGGGTGCAAGATCGAGCGCTCTGAGGCCATCAAGGACGAGCTGGTCATTTCAGGAAACGATATTGAGCTCGTCAACAGGAGCGCGGCCATGATCCACGACATCTGCCTGACCCGCAACAAGGACCTGAGGAAGTTCCTCGACGGCATCTACGTCTCGGGCAAGGGCACCGTGGTCCAGGTCGAGGCCTAGATGAACGATGGTAGTGTCCATATATTTATTTTAAAACCCGCGAAACACTCAGCAGAGCATGAACGGCAGCTTGTCTCCCTCCAAAAAGTGCCTGTTCACGCCCTCCTTCCTGATGGCAACCGTCCTCACGCATCCTCCCGACGACGCGTCTCGCGCGGCCGCGTGCGACACGGACCTCTGCACCCACGCCCGGCACTCGTCCTCCGTCATGTCGTCCCGATATGTCGCGTCTGTCAGCGACGTGATGTATGCGCTTCCAGATCCACCGATCGCGAGCTTCGTCTCGACCATGGTCCCCCCGAGCGGGATCGAGTAGACCTGGCCGCCCCGCTTCTCGTCCCAACCAGCCACGATGAGACCAGCCTGCAGCGCCGACTTGTTCTCGTACGCAAGCTTGGCCAGCAGCTTGGCAGCCGTGAGCACATCCGGCTCCTCGCCCAGCTCCATCGCGTGCTGCTCCAGGAACCAAACGACGTACATCGACAGGTTCTGCGTGTCTGCCGCCGACCCGGACCGACACACGTATATCCGATCCGTCAGCCGGGTCAGCTTGTCGGTGACGCGATTTGCGACATACGAGCCCGTGGAGGTCCGCGAGTCGGCCCCGAGAATCACCCCATCCCGGTAGACACAGGCCATGATCGTCGTGCCGAGACTGACAGGGGTCGCTCTGTGATCGGAAGATTCGAGCGCTCCGTTGCTCGCGTTGTTCACGCCCGCGCTGGGCTCGTTGGAACAGAGGGCACGCCCTCGACACTGGTTCATTGTCCGTCGTCTGTGTCCTTGCGTTTGGACGTCTGTCTGGTGCGCGAGACTCAAAAAACGATCAAAACTATTGTGGACCCGCCCCACTAGAAATGGGCCTGGTACCGGGAGGCCGAACGTACAGGGCGGCGCGTATAGGCAAATGCGCGCCATAAATGCAACACCATATATATGCAATTTGTGTTTTTGACGCGCGGGGGCCAATTCGGCCCGGCGTGGCGCGGCTGGGTCATGCGGGGCTCTCTCGGGGTTCTCTGGCTCGCCTGGCTGGCGTGTGCCACGCCGAGCATTCGGGTGATCGTCCAGCTCAGCGATTTGCACATTAGCGTCCACGAGATAGAGTTGGGCTACGGAGAAATCGTCAACGACCTGGCCGCTCTCTCCCGGGACCTGGTCAACCCGCTCTCGCCTGACGTCCTCCTGGTCACGGGCGATGCCGTGGACTCCAAGCAGCGGAACTTCGCCGGAAGGCAGTACCCGGAGGAGGCGGCGGCATACTCGCGGTTCGTGGCCGGCATCGATAGACGCACGACGGTGGTTCGGGTGCTCGGCAACCACGAGTCGTTCGACACAGGCGGCGATCATCGTAGCCCTCGGCGGAGGCTCGACGTCCGGATCCTCACTCGAGACGGCCGGGTGGTGCCCGCGGACGACGAAGTAGGAGATGACGCCGAGTGTCCGGCCGCCCTTCTCATCGGCCTCGACGCCTCGCCGACCGTCGGCTTGCGGAGCCCGGCGAATTTCCTGGGGCTCATGTCGGACGCAGACGTCGCGCTCATCCGGGAAGATATGGGCAAGGTCGAACGAGCACGATCGAAGAGCCGGCGGGCGTGCGGGAAGGAGGAACCCCTGGTCGTCGGCTTCGGCCACTACCCGCTGTCAATCTTTTCTGAAGCCCACAGGGTCGGCCCCTTGGGAGCACTGAAACACGCTTTCGGCGGCATCGGCTCCCTCGAACATCCGGTCGCCGACCTGGTTGCCCGAAACTGCAACATCTATGTGAACGGTCACCTGCACTCCCTCTTCGGTCGGCTGCACCGCGTACACAACGACGTGCGGGGCGGCGCCGAGCCCCATCGCCTGACCGAGCTCGAGTCGGCGGCATGGAAGGACGACCGCAGGTTTCGCATGATGGTCGTCGACACCGTTCGGTCGTGCATGGCGTTCGAAGACTACGCCTTCCTGACGCCAGGCTCGCCCCGCATGCTTGCGAATCGCACCGTCGACGTGGATCAGCGGCGGCGATCCGGGTGGATGGAGGCGTTTGACCGGCGGGGAGGCAGATGGGGGATCACGAGCGAGCGCGGAGGATTCAGCGACGGGACGGCGATGGCGCTCGTCACGTGGCCACCCGATGCCTCGTACGCGTTGTGCTCAAAGCCACCCGACGACGATGACAACGACCGTGTGCGAGACGACGTGCGGGCAGTCGTGCTCGTTCCGTCTCAAGAGGTCAACGCACAAGGACGGGAAGCGGAGCGCAATCTCCGGGTCACCGCGCATCTGTTGAGCCGTGCGTCATCCGCTCGTTCGTCCGCCGAGGTGCTCGGCAGCGTACCGCTGACGCTGGTCGGAGGGGGCTCGTCACAGAGACGCCTGTACGCGGGAAACTACGACGAGCAGCTCACAGCGCGTCTGGACGACGAGCGCGTGTATTATCTGCACGTCGAGGTGACCCACGTTCAGTCAACGGACGACGGTGGGTCGAGGAATGGGTCGACGACGACGGTCGCCGTGTCGGCGCAACAGCCCGTGACCCGCGACGGCACGCTCGTGCCGATCGAATCGACCCCGATCGAATCGATCACGCTGTACGTCAATTGGTCCAACGTCGCGCACCGCGTCTACCTCGTGATGATCTGCGTGCTGCTGGGCGCCCTCGTCTCGGTGGGGGCGCACCGCAGCTTGATCTGCTACGTCGCGTGGATGTGGCTCGGGCCCCTCTACTTTGTCAGGCTCCTATCAGGGGAAGCCCCGTTCTTGGCGTTCACGCACGGCGTCGTGGGGTTTGTCGATGGGGACCTCGTCTGGGTGCCGACCGCCGATACGCTCTTGGTCGCCGTGTTGCACTATGTTTTCTGTCTCGCGCCCATGTCGGTGTGGGTCATGGCGTTCCGCCGGCCGTCGCGCACCTTTGCAAAATGGGCATGGCTCGCCGTCATCGCCTACGGGAATGCGTCGATCATCTGGTCGAAGCTCGCTACGCTCGGTGGCTGGTGCGTCGTTGAACTCGGCCGTGCGCGCGTGCCTGACTGACTGATCGCTCGCTCGCTCGCTGGCTCAAGCTCTCACGTGCTCTATTCTTCGCGCTCGTTCGTTCGCCAGGATCAGTCTCGTGTCGCCGATCACCCTGGGACTGCCGCTTTTTGTGTTCGCGGGCTCCAACACCAGGCAACAACCCGGTGGAAGTGCACCACCACATCGCAAAAACCTGTAATCATCATTTCTCTTGGAGTTCTCGCAATCTTCGACACCAAATGCAGCCGAACCGAAGCTACGCTGGCCTCTACGGTCTCAGCACGGTGGGCGGGATCACCAAAAACGGGTCGAATGAGAATGCCGACAGCCTCTTCTACGATACGGTTTTGGAGCCTTCGTTCGACGGAGACGACAATATAAGCATGTACGAAACGTACAGAGACAACCCGGAGGTGGTCGTGGTGGCGGACGACGAGAACAACCCAAAGACGGTTGAGAAGGACGAGGGGAGCCAGGACGAGGGGAGCCAGGACGAGGGGAGCCAGGACGAGGGGAGCCAGGACGAGCCTTCCCCCACGGCAGTCTCTCCCACCCCGGTTCCTCCTATCGCCGTCTCCCCCTCTCCCGAATCTCCTACTCTCGGTTCTCCCACCATCCATGTCACCCACGGCTCTCCCACGGCGGACACCATGGCGGCCACCGAAACCGCCACCCGGCCTACCGCGCTCCGCTCGGCGGGTGCAAACGAGAGAGTGTCGTCTGCAAAAAAGTCTGTCACGTTCAACGAGGAGAAGAACGAGGTGCGGCTCTACTCACAGGCCGAGGGTCTGCATTCGCCGCTTTCGAAGCCCGTCAAGCCGCTCCTCAAACGCAAGCAGACGTCGCAGACGTCGCTGCAGCCCATGCGCCACCTGCAGCATCAGTTCGTCTTCGCCCAAGCGCAAGTAGGTGCCAACGCCACTGCGTTCGGAAACCGGTCCAAGATGCCCCGGCCGGCCAACAAAGGCGATGGCAACTTCAACAACATCATCTACAACAACTACGGAAGCTTCGACGACAACGGCAGCTACGCTCCCCGCTGCTACCGCTCCCGCAATCTCAAGCGGGAGGCATCGGTGAAGGTCGCAAAGGGCAGCTTCAAGTGCCTCTTTGCCAGAATGGAGCACGCCGTCGACCAGCTCGAGAACGCAATCCTCATGTCGTAGATATTTTACAGAAATCTCTATTCATCCACCGCCACTTCATCATCTCTGCAACACCGAATACATGCTTAGTTCACCAAGAAGCTGTTCTCCTGGTTCTTCTCATCAATCCGCTTGGCAGTCTCGACGTCGTTCGCCAGCTCCTCGTCGATCGTCGTCGTGAGCAGCCTCTTCTTCTCCTCGCTTATCTGCGCCAGCTCTTTCTGGATGACCGCCACACGCGCCTTCGAGTCGCTCGAAATCTTCTCTGCCTGCTCCACGATGGCCTTGAACCGGGCGGCCACGTTCTGAATCTCCTTGTCCTCATACGCCGGGATCTTCATCGACCCGTAAGCCTTCTCAAACTTGTCCACGATGCTCGCGTCCAGCTGCTTCTTGTACTTGGCCCAGTCCGGGGCCGTCGACGACGAGGCAGCCGAACCGACCGCGCGCTCGAGCTCCAGCATCGTGTTCCTCAGCGACGCGAGCTCCCTCTTGCCGGCATCGCTCTGGACGATACCTCCAATGCTATCCCAGTTGATGGCCTCGCTCGCCGCGGCGTACGCGCGCACCTGGCCGACCAGCTGCGACGGAGACGAGGCGAGAACAGTGAGAGGGGAGAAGACACCGGGCATCCGTGCGAGTCCGCCAGAATCCCGGCGGCGGAATCGCACCGCGCGTCGCGGAAATCAAGAAGCGGCATGGGACGAAGCCTGTGGCTCGGCGCCGCGAGCGTTGCAGCCCGCAAACAGACACCTGCGGCAATTTTGGATGAGGATTCGTCTGGTTTTTTCTCCCGGCGACGACGACGACATCGTGCGTACCTGCGGGCGTGTGCCTCTCTGGAGAAGAGACATCAACATGCTGCTGCTAGTTTCTATATCCTTTGCGATCGCCAGAGCTGTTCACACAGAGCTGTTCATGAATGAATGATCAACGAATGCCTCCTCCGCTCTTCGTCGTCGTCGTCGTCGTCGCCTGCCACCCTCGGTCGAGGTTGCCCCCTCCGTTCGCCTTTGCCGCATCTCCGCCGCCGCCGCCGCTCGACCGAAAGCCGAGGATGCGCAGCACGAACCTAATCACGCCCGAGTACGCCGACCCGAACCTGTCCAACAGCTGAAGCAGCGCGCCGATGAAGAAATGGAGCGCGTGCGCCTGTTCGTCCACCATATACGTGATCCTTCCCACGAGAGACATCATCGCGCCGAAAGATCCCAACATGTGCTGCCAAACGGACGTCGGCGGCGCGTTGGGATCGAACATCGGTGGCCCTCCCATGCCTCCGTACGCACCCATACCACCGTACGTACCCATGCCTCCATAATATGGCCGACCAAAACCCCCACCGCCGTAGCCACCGTAGCTGCCTCCGAACCCACCGCCGTAGCCACCACCGTAGCCAACGCCGTAACCACCGCCGTAGCCACCGTAACTCGACGGCGTCGTGCCGTACCCGCCGTTGTATCCGTTCACCATCGACGTGGACGTGGACGTGAACGTCGATCCCGGAGCCGACGTCGGCGTCGAAGTCGACATCGGCCCCGGCCCTGCCGCGGTGCTCGTCGTTGCCACCTCCCACGGTCTCGCAGACGGTTGCGACGCGCCGCTCATGGCCGACGCGCGACTGCTCTCCGGCACCACCTCGACGGCCCCAGTCTGTCGAGACACTTCCCACGGTTTCGGACTGCTTGTCGACGCCGGCGAGACGTCGTCGACGTGCCCTCGCTCCCACGGCTTGGGTGGCATCTCGTCCTGGTCTTGGTTTCTCGCTGCCCGAATTCGACCTCTGTCTGGCGAACCGACGCGCTCCCCCTGGCTGTCACCAGTTGTATGTTTGAATGCTATCGTCTGCGCGGCGAGACGTCTGCTTGCAAGGACGGAAAGAGCCGAGACGACCAATAGTACAAAACTTGTGAGGGGTCTTCGGACGACCTTCCGGACCGATTACGACGCACATTGCTGGGCTCGCTCCCCGATACTGCTTGCGAGTGAGTTGGAGAGTGAGTGCGTCGCGCTCCCATCGCTGCGCCCGGCGCGGTGTGATCTCACTGACGAGAGAGAGAGACGCATCCTCGAGACGAGAGACTCCTCCTCCTCCCCCTCATGGACGTCCGAGGCGCGTCGGTCTCGCCGCTCGTGGACGGGCTGTCGGACCCGGGGCGTGCGCAGGACAATCCATCGATCGTGTTGCCCCACCAGAAGGAGATTGTGAGCCACATCGCTTTGGACCTCGGCGGGTCCCTCGTCAAGCTGGCCTACTTTGCGCGGTCGCCCGGCGGCGGTACTTCCGGTGGGAAGCTGCGGTTCGAGAAGTTTGAGACGACCAGGATAGAAGAATGCATGGAGTTCATCGAGCGGAAGCGGCTGCACCGGCACAACAACTCGAGCGAGCCGATCCGAGTCAAGGCGACGGGCGGCGGGGCGTTCAAGTACGCGGATCTGTTCATGAAGCGGCTGGGGATCATTTTAGAACGTGAGGACGAGATGGCTTGTATGGTCGCCGGGTGCAACTTTCTGCTGCAGGCCGTGCGGAACGAGGCATTCGAGTACGGGGACGGCGAGCTGACGTTCAAGGAGATTGAGCCGGCAACCATGTACCCGTATCTGTTGGTCAATATCGGGAGTGGTGTCAGCATGGTTCGAGTCGACAACGAAAACAGTTTCAATCGGGTCAGCGGAACCAACATTGGCGGCGGGACGTTCTGGGGGCTGGCGAGGCTTCTGACGGGGTGCTCCACCTTCGACGAGATCCTCCAGCTCTCGTCTCATGGGGACAACTCCAAGGTCGACATGCTGGTAGGAGATATTTACGGCGGCCGCGACTACACATCCATCGGCCTGGCGGCGGACACCATCGCCTCTTCGTTCGGCAAGGTGCTTCATTCCGAGAAGCGTCTGGGCGACTACAACAAGGCCGACATTGCCATGAGCCTGTGTCGGATGATTTCCTACAACATCGGCCAGCTGGCGTACCTGAACGCCAAGCGGTACGGTCTGTCCCGGATATTCTTCGGCGGCTTCTTCATCCGCGGGCACCCGTACACGATGGAGATCATCAGCTACGCCATCAAGTTCTGGTCGCAGGGCGAGATGGGGGCCATGTTCCTGCGGCACGAGGGATTTCTCGGGGCAATGGGCGCCTTCATGCAGGTTCAAAACGGCCTGCAGTCGGCCGTGACCCCGGTCAAGGGCCTCAAGGACGTCAGAGCCGCCGAGGCCGCGGTCAGCAAGGTGCGGGCGCGGTTCGTCGAGAAGTTTGACGACACCACGTTGAACGCCAGCGCAAGTGGCACCGTCAGTGTTTCGGTTACGCCCAAGAACGGTGGCGCGGACACACGCAAGCCGCCTTTCGACGCCCTGGAGCATGACGGGAACGGGGAGGACGGGCGAGCGGGACTGGAGGAACGGGAGGGACGACAGGATCGAGTGGAACGCGAGGAGCAGCGGGAGGGCCAGGGAGAGGGAGACGAGCGAGGAGAGGCCGTGCAGGAGCGGGAACGGGAACGGGAGCCAGAACAGGAACTGGCGCACGATACGGGCACAAATACCACCTGCGTCGGAACGAGCCACCAGAACAGCCGGCAGGACAACCACCAGAACAACACGTGGATGGACAAGTTCATGGCCACGGCGCAGTCGGCGACGGCGGCCGCCAAGTCGGAGCACGACCTGGCCCTCGCCCGGAAAAAGTCCCTCATCGACCTGCAGGTCGGTGTGCTTCATTTCACGCCTACGAGCGAGCCGTTTCCGTTGCTGTCACAGCGGCCGGGATACAAGTACGCGGCCAACACCATCGATATAAATGCCGACGCGGCCGAGATGGCCTACTGGGTTGGGATCCTGCAGGACCAGCTGCCGACCGTGATGGAGAAGGCCGCTTCATCGCAGGGAAACTCAAAGGAAGCTGTCGAGCGCGCGGCGCTGTTTGGTCAGTCGCTGGACGCGTGCCTGTCGAAGTACCGCAGCCACCGCAGTCAGTCGAGCACGGTCGACCGCGTCGAGCTGTCCGACCTCTTCGAGGTTCGGGAGGAGCTGCTGCGGGAGGCCGGGTTCCAGGACGTGTATCGAATGGACAAGGAGCGGGAGAACGCCGCAGCCCTCGAGGCACTCGAGGCTTTGCTCATCGACCTGGACAAGCTGGACCCCCCCGCCCGGCTCCTGTCGCTGGTCGAGGGCGCGCTGGCGGCCAACATCTTCGACTGGGGCGCCAAGGCGTGCGTGGACATGTATCACACGGCGACCATTCTCGACATGTACCGGGACGCCAGGGTCAGGCTGAGCACCAGGCCGTGGCGTGTCGACGACTTTGACGACTTTGCCGAATCGTGGCTGGCCAAGTACGATCCGGATGGGACGGGCTGGAACGGGGCGGCGACTGGTCGCGACGGGTGGAAGTCTCCGTACCGACGGACGATGATCTTCGTCGACAACGCCGGCGCCGACGTCGTGCTGGGCGTGATGCCGATCGCCCGCGAGTTGCTGAGGGGCGGCGGGGAGGTGATCCTCGCCGCCAACTCGCTGCCGGCCATCAACGACATCACGTGCGAGGAACTCACAGCAGTCATTGACAGCGCCGCCGGCGTGTGTCCGATCATCAAAGCGGCCTGGGCGAACGGAAAGCGGAGCCGGGCGGCCAACGGCAACCGGGTCCCGCCGCCCAAGGGCATGGAAAAGATGGCCCGGGCGGCTTCGGTCAACAACCTCAGCTTTTTGAGCGTGGATAGTGTCGATGCGGACGCAGACGCGAGCGCGGGCGCGGACGGCAGCGGCGGAGGTGAGGAGGCCGCGGCGGCAAACGTCAACGGCAGGTCGCTGGTCGACCGACAGGGCAGCTTGCCGCTGAACTCAGATTCGCCCCGCACGAGGCTCTACGTCGTCGAGAACGGACAGGGAAGTCCGTGTCTGGACCTGAGCCGGGTCAGCAAGGACGTCGCAGATGCCACCGTCGGTTGCGACCTGGTGATGGTACGTTGACGGTGATGACGGCGACCGACGGCGTCCGACCCACTCACCCACCCACCCACTCACCCACCCACGCTCCCCTGCAGGTCGTCGGAATGGGGCGTGCCATCCATACCAACCTCAACGCGTCAATGCGGTGCGACTTCGTCCGCCTCGCTATGATCAAAAACAGCAGGGTGGCGGACAAGTTGTTCGGTGGGGCGGTGTATGACTGCATTTTCAAGTACGATAGCGTGTGATTCATGTAGTATACATACACTGTTGTGGAGACGACGTACGGGCTGCGAGAAGTGGGTGCGACGCCCTTGAAATTTGAATGATCCAGTAAAACTCGTCATGGCCACCACGGACCTTCTTGGCGAGTTGTGCCAGGTCGTCGTGGCGCAGGATGTGGAACAAGAGAATAGGACGGTGAACGACGGCCGCTCTGCTCGGCCCACGCGGGCGGGGAATGGCAGGGGAAAACCGAGAGATGACCGGGCGATCGTCCCGAGCACGACCACGACAGCCCTCGCCGTCGTCGACGGCGACACCCTCGTCGCGATGTACAAGACGGCGTGCGAAGCGGTGAGCGAGGAGCCGTGCGAGGAGCACGTGCGGCTGCTGTCGTCCATCCCGGGAGAGCTGGTGATGGACGCGCGGCGGGGGGGCGCCGCGGCGCTCGCGTTCTCGTCCTCCTCGTCTAAACCGCCGTTCGGGGCCGTCCTTCGCGTGACGAGCGGGAGTCCCGAGCAGGTGGGTGCCCTGCTGACGACCCTCGCGCCGCCGGCACACGCCGAGGCTGTGGCGGTCGTGGACACGCTCGACCTGACGGGGCTCCGGGGCAGGGTGCCCCACGAGGCCCTCGCCGATATGCTGGACAACGCCCTTTTGTGGGGTCCCTGGTGGCGGCTGCGATACCTCGTGCTACGTGACTGCGGCCTGACGCCGATGCACGTTCGCGCTCTTGGGGGCCTGGATACGGTGCCGTGCCTCTGGAACCTGGAGGTGCTCGACCTGTCGGACAACGCCAGCATCGGGACGGACCCGGCCACGGGCACCCCGCGGGGACCGGGTGAGTACGCCGGCGCGGACGTAGCTTTCCTGGTCTACCTGTGGAAACAGGCCAAGCTCCGGCGCATCAGCCTCAAGGGGTGCAAGCTGGGGACGACGGTTACGGAGGCCTTGCTCAAGGTGCTGTTGCGATACCACGTGCCAAGCGAGCAGGGCATGGAGTGCGGCGAGTTGATGCATGGCGGGTCACGGTATTTCCTGGAGTGTCTCGAGCTGGGCACCTGCGACGATGCCGTCGTCGACACGCTCGCGGCGGTCCTCTCGGCGCTGCCCAAGATTGCGTGCGTCGACGTCGACGGCGTCTGCGAGGCGTCCAGGCGGAGACTCACAGAGCTCATCAAGGGAAAGCAGCTACAGACGGATGGTGGTGGTGATCGTGGCGAGGAGGGCGCCAATGCTGCCGGCAACGTCGACGACGACAACGACGACGACGACGACGCGCCTTCGACGGCCATTTACACGCGGAAGTTCGATTTGGGATCGTTGCAGCCGCCCACGGAGCACGTGCTTCCCGTGCATCCCGCGGGCGTGCTGGCAGATGACGACGCGCCGCATCCCAAGCTCCCGCAGCAGCTCCTGGACGATTTCGGCCTGAACGAGATCGTCCTCAGGGATGATGTCGCGATGCAAGATACGACCGAGGTGGTCTTGAAGGCGACCAAGTCCCTGGACAAGTACGGTCTGAACCTCGTGTCGCCGGGCCGGATTGCCGCGAGATCGAGGTATTCCAAGAAACAGCGGCGAGGGAACGAGGACGACGGCGACGGGGACGGCGACGAGACGTTTCCGGCGAGAGAGATTGAGACCCGATCGGACGACGACAGGAACGTCGACGGCGAGACGTCCTCGAGTGACTCGGAGGGTGGCGTTCCTCGGGAGCGACCGACGCACGACCAGATCAACTTCAAGATACGTGACGGCGCCCTGGACGAAGACTCGAGGATGGGCAGGGTCTATCGGGCGACAGCGAAGAAGAACATTGCGTCCCTGTCGGAGAAGAAGCGGAAGGTGGCGCGGCGCGCGTTTGGGCTGTGGGACCAGTGCACGGAGAACAGTTGGGACCGGCGGCGTTGGACCAACCCCAGCCGCACACAATTCGACAGTCCGGAAATTCTGGGCCAACTGAACCTGCTGTTCGACATCCTCCACGAAGAGGCACTCGATATAGGATTTCCCTTCCCGTTGTGGCGGCGAGGGCAGGGTGCGCGCGCGTTCCTCCCGGATGAGGAGGAGGAGGCGGCGGAGGCTGTTGAGGAGGCCAGAGAGGTCCGAGAGGTCAGAGAGGCGGAGGTGGACCTGACGGGGAGCGGAGAGCGAGGGCAGAGGAGGAGGAGGCTGGTCGACTCCTCTCAGTCGTCGGACGACGACTGAGAATCTTCTGAAAAGAATCGTCACAACGCGCACCTAATGCGTTTCTTCGCGTGCTGTGGAGGCGGAGTAAACGATGCTGTAAACGAGACGTCTGAGAGGGCCACGCCCCCGGCGAGACGAAAGGAACCTAGGGCGGGAGCGTTTATCATCTCAGCCGGCGGTGGGTACTGACGCCGTGCGCCCGCGCGCCCCGACTCTCTCACTCGCGCTACGCGCTTCGCTCGCCAGGCGAGGTCCTCGGCGTCCACAATTCCAACTCAAAATACAACGCCGAAAACCCGGTCGTTCTGAACGACACGCCCTTCGACGAGCGCGTCGAGCGGGCGCTGCGGGCGGAGGAGGCGGCTGCCTCCTCGACTGCCGTCAAGCTTGAATTTTGAACGATGAACCGTCGACCTCGATGGCTGCAACTGTAAAATGCTATCCACCGTTACATCATTCTATCAGTGGAACACAGAGATCGGCAGCGAAACACCGTTCGAGCAGAAGTTGTTCAACCACGGCGACTCGAGGTGGGCGAGGAGGGAGTCGACCGGTCCCTTTCCGGTTGCGGCGTGAGCGGCCACGAAGCCGAGGAAGGCGACCATGGCAAGGCGTCCGTTCTTGATCTCCTTCAACTTGAGGTCATCGATGTTGCCGCTCTTGGCCAGGTTCATCGGGTCGAAAAAGCCGCCCGGATACCCAGTGTCAGTGCTGGTGAACGAGGCCTCCAGTCCGAGGAAGGAGCCCGGCTCTCCCTGGGATCCCGGCTTCTTGATGTCCTCCCAGCGCTTCAGCTCGACAAAGTTGTGCAAGAACAGCTGCACCATCAGCAGGCTCGCGAAGGAGTAGGCACCCTCCTTCTCGATGTAGATCTTTCCGGCCTCAGTCCAGTCAGGCACGTTGAGCACACCGGCGTGGGTGCAGATGTCCGGGATGAGAATGCCAGCAACACCCATCATCGCCCAGCGGCAGTGCTGGAGCTCGGCCTGCTGGTAGTAGGCGAGCGCGCCCTCGGGGGCTCCCAAGTTCAGCGGGTCTGGCGCGAGCGAACGAGAGTGAGAGCAGGGGTGACAGGGTCGGGGCCCGCGAGCGCAGGTCGGTAAGAAAGAAGAAGAAGAACCCACCGAAGCCGAAGTTTCCAGGCATAGACTTTCCAGCCTGGCGAACGAACGAAGCGCGTGGCGCGAGTGAGAGAGTCGGGGTGTGCGGACGGCGGGTCTGCGTGGCCATTCACGTACCAGATGAGCCGGGGGGGTGGATCCGGGGGACCAGTTTCCGGCGGAAGCCTTGACGACGACCGTGCTGGTCCTGGTAGCACGCTGCAGACGGTCGTATGGCGAACAAATAAGTGAGAGAGCGATCCCAACGCGCGATCCCGCCTATCCGACAGGTAGACGATCGTCACGATCACGGTCACGCGGATGACCGTCAGTCGGACTAAGGACAGACGCGCGTGCGAAGGAGGAACGATTTCTCCCCGTGAATGATGAACGTGAACGTTTCCCTAGTCCTAGGACAACGTACCGTGGCGTTAATAGAGCGGGACAGCGTCGCGATCATGTTGTTTATATTTGATACTATTAGATAGAATGCAGGGCCGGGAGCGGGAGCTGAAGATTGGGAGACGGAGGAGCTTTATCCGTCTCGATCCTGAGAGATCTCGCCTCTACACGCCTCTACAAGGGGCCCCCTACACAATTCCCGAGGGGGTCGAGCTCGCGCCGCGGCTCCTGCGGATGATGCCCTGGCTCAAGCTGATCGTCAACCTGCGTGAGCCCATCTCCCGTGCCGCTTCCATGCTCATCCCCACAGCGAGGGCCCGAACGGCATGGGACGCCCGAGCGGCAAGGACATGGGCACGTGTCTGTTATACGCGAGTCAGGTCACCAAGCCGTCATACGGCGGCCCGGCCACGTATTACGACGCGCTATCCCCCTGGCCCTGTCCGGTCTCTCTCTGTCTGAGCGCCTTTGTCGAACTCCTCCTCCTCCTCCTCCTCAAATGTGCGAAGTTCGAACGAGTGAAACTCCAATGTTTCTTCGATCGCTGCCTCCTTGACCGCTGCCGCATTCCATAGAAAGAGAGATCTCCGCAAGAGGACCCACAGCAGTCAGGAAGCGCACTAAACGCGACGAACATTGCGTCATGAATCCGGCCACTTGACACCCCAGATGAGACCACGGCCGCTGGAGTTGGGACTCCTCGAAGTTACTGTTCCTCCACCGAGGCCTGCGACGCGCCGGAAATGGGCGTCCACGCGGCCCATTGCCCCCCATCTCCGGCCGTCCACCACGGCGTTCTCGTCCTCAGCGGAATTTTTCCCTTTCCGGTCTTCGCAGAGCGCTCCGTCCATCGAGCTCCTGGACGCCAAGGGCGACACGAAGCGGGTTGTGGCCGAGGTACAGATCCAGGCTCCTTTGGAGACTGTCTGGGACGTCCTGACTGTGGGTATTGATCTCGACGTTCGACGTGCGGCGGTGGGTCACGCTCCCCCCTTCTGACTCTCTCACTCGCGCTACGCGCTTCGCTCGCTCGCCAGGACTACGAGTCGCTGCCCTCGATCGTGCCGAACCTCGACAAGTGTGAGGTTTTGAGCAGGCAGGGGAGTCGGGTGCGGGTGCGGCAGGTCGGGTGTAGCCAGAGCCTGCTGTGGAGGATTGCCGCGCAGGCCGAGCTGGAGGTTGAGGAGGTGAAGAAGAGCGGGTTGCGGCGCGAGGTGCGGTTTCGGTCGGTGAAGGGCGACTTTGAGCGGTTCGAAGGGAGCTGGGTGCTGGAGTCGGACGTGAGTAGTCTGGCGAGGGCGACGACGTTCTTGCGGTACGAGATTCGGGTCAAGGTGGTCCGTGATCTGCCGAGTCAGATCGTGTCGTACGTGATCAAGGCCGGGTTACCGGCGAATATCCGGGCAATTGCGGCCGTAGCGGAGCGGCGGGCCGCGAATCGGCTCAAGGCGCCTGTGGTGAGCCTGGAGGGCGGGGAGGATGCCATCGGCTTTGACGGCGTCGTTCGAGCTGGGGACGACGGGGACTCAGGGTACGACGGGGACGGCGGTGACGAGTCTCTGCCGCGAAAGGGGCCGTTCTGGTCGTTGCGTGGGTCCAGATACCGGGAGGCGGCGCCCATCACGGCGGCGCTCCAGGCGAGTCGACGGGGTGTGGGTACCCCCAGGAACGCCCGGTCGGCGAGCTCTGCGGCGGCCTCGGCGTCGGTGTTGTCCGCAACAGACTACCTGGGGACGACGTTCGTGCCGCTGCCGCCGTCGGCACCACCGACGTCCGCCACAACGACAACGACAGCAGCGGCGAGCGTCCCAAACGCCTCCGCCTCTGCCCCCGCCCCCACCACGCCTGCCCCCACAACGACGAAATCCATCCCCCAGAATATGTCCATCGCGGAAATTCCGATGCCTTCGTCCAATAGCAACGCCATCGAGGTGCACCTGCGGCGGCTGGACGGCCTCGACTACATCCACCGCCGGGTGGTGGCCGCCATACGGGTCAACGCACCGGCGTCTGTCGTGTGGGACGTCATCACGGACTACAATCGACTGCACCGATTCATCCCGGCGCTGGTGGCATCGGAGCGTATCCAGCTGCCGCAGAATGCGCCCAACGTAAAGCGGGTACGGCAGGTTGCCACGAAGAATCTTGGCTATCTGTGCCTGCACGCCGAATCCGTCATGGACCTCGTGGAGCGCCCGTGCAGCGAGGTGCAATTCCGCCAGGTGGCAGGCGACTTGGACGTCATTCAGGGGAAGATTGCCATGACGGAGGGCCAGTCGACCGACGAGGACTACGTGGGTACCTCGACGGACCTCAAATACGCGGTGGAGATCATCCTGCCGGCCGGCACGCCGGCCATCTCGGTCATCGAGCCGCTGTTGGAGGGGGTCTTCTTCGAGGACCTGCCCTACAATCTGCTGGCGGTCAAAGCCGAGATCGAACGCGTGGCGTGGTCGACGGGGACGTCGGCGTCAGTGGTCGACGCCAACAACACAGACAACACGAATACAAACCAAACGAACAACAACAAGCCGCGGTTGGGAGACATGATGAAGGATTTCTTGCTGTTGCGTGCCGAGCTGGTTTCCAGCTACGGTGACACGAGGACGATCCCGACGCGAAACGAGCTCAGGGCGGCCGGGCGGAGCGACCTCGAGAAGTGCATCGCGGCGCACGGAGGGGCCAGCGTCGTGGCTGCCCGGCTCGGCTGGATGACGAGCAGCAAGGCACGCAAGCCTAAAGGATACTGGTACGCACTTCGCGGTGGTCGCGGTGACGATACCCCTACGCACAACGCTCACTCTCCCCCCCCCTTCCTCCAACGTCAGGAACTCGCTCGACAACCTCAAGCGTGAGCTCGACTCGTTCATCGCCAGCAGAGACCTGCAGCCCGGCACCATGCCTGTCAAAACCGCTTTCGTGACGAGCGGTCGGTACGATCTCGCCCGGGCGGTCGAACGGTGGGGGGGAATCCCGGCGGTCGCCGCGGCCATCGGCTATGACACCGCGAGCGGTAGCAGCGGTGGCAGCGAGTCGTCCTTGTCGAGCGCGGACACGATCCTCAGCTCGGGTGAGTTTGATGAGATGATGACCGTCGACGACGTGGGCTTTGACCCGCAAAGAGAGGAGCTCCTGATGCTCGACGACGAGGCGGACCCCGCGCTGTCGGCGGCCGCGCTTCGTGCGGAAATCGACTCGTGGTAACCAACCGACACTTACATCATACGTCGTCAGTATTGTTTATTTGCTGTCAAGTCTCATTTTTTCTCATTCCTCTCTTCCCTCTCTCATTCGCTCAACATGGAGACGACGCGGCGTACGATCGTCGCCTTGGTGAGCGAGCTCGCGTGGCGCTGCAGGGTTTGGAGACACCTGGTCACGAGATCCAGGCTGTAACCCATACCCACGAGCTCTTTCGAGGCCTCGATGAACACGGACGCGGGCGTGGGGCGGCCGGAGGCATTTCCGCCCCTGTCATTCTTCCCCACGGGCAAGGCGGCTGCCTCGTCGGCCGTTTCCGCCTTCTCCATACTGCATGCGTCCGTCGACCTCGCGACGAACTTCGTTTTCTTGACGAGCTCGATTCCCCGAAACAGCACGTTCCTGGGAAGCTTGGACGGCGCGTTCGGACCCGAGGGATCGAGCAGGGACGCTACGAGCGCATCCGGCTTGGACACGAGGATGGTGAGCTCGCGCGACGTATCCTCCTCGTCGCACAGGGTACAGGCGGCCACCTTGACGCCATCGCGCTGGATCGTGCGGACCTTGGCCAGCTTGCCAGCGATGGCAAACGTCACCTTCAAATCCAGGCGCTCCATGCCGAGCGCGCTGCGAAGCGGCCCGCTCGGGGCCTGAGACGGAGACGGGGACGGGGACGGCCTCGAGCCCGCCGAGCCGGCCGTCGATGCAACTGCAGACATCCGAGGTGGCACCCGCGCCGGCCGCTCCTGCTTTGGCGGCAGCGACGCGCGGCAACCGGGCACCTTCGACTCGAGCCGCTCGAAATACGCATCGCACTCTCTTTTGATGAACGTGTACAAACGATCGCTCGTTCTGGCCACAGACTCCAAGTACGGCATGCAGCACAGGGGGTACCACACACCGGGCGCCGAGCTCTGTGTCACGCCGGCGCCCGCGCCGGCGCTGGCTGTGAGATCGGTGTCGGTGTCGATGCCGCCATTGCGATCGCCTCGCCTCCCGTCGGCGCCTGTTTCGATGCCGGCGTCAGCGTCTGCATCGGCATCGACATCGACATCGACATTGACATCGGCGCCGGCATGCACGTCGACCATATCGTCGAGCAGGCCGATGGAAGCCTTGGCGAGCGTCCAGGCAAAGTCTCCCGGGCGCAGGCTGCCCTCGCGCTGGCGCGAGCCGTAGATGCGTGGGAGAATGTCGGCGATGTTGCTCGTGGAAGCAACGCTGTCGAGCACACCGAAAGAGGGCGGGCGTCCCACTTCGCTCAGCGCGTTGTTGTACGCGGCAGACAGCGTGGCCGGTGTGCTGGGGACAAACGCCTCGAGGCCGGGGAAGGTCGGCAGCACGTGGCAGTATATGAACTCGGCTTCCATCGAGACGGCCGAGAGCACGGCTTCAGGAAATCGGCTCGACACTGTCCGGAGGCACTCGCTGCAGACGACCTTCCAGAACTCGCGGTGCAGGTGCGACGATGCCAGGATCCGGCCATGCAGCTTGATCGAATCCTTGAACAGCATGGTGAGCTCGAAGCGAACCGCCAACGAGTCAGCCGCAGGTGACATCTGTGACAGAAGGCTGATCCACGTGGTCAGCATCATGTCGAAGGCGCCCTCGAAGGTCGAGACCGCCCGCATCTCTGGGCGGGAAAGGATCGCCCGCGCAAACCGCATCGCATTCACGCCCAGCTTCTCGTTCTGAGCGTTGAAGAAGTTGGTCTTGGTCAATATGCGGCGAATATGGGTGCCAAGGACGTGGCGGTGCAGCGGGAGGCCAGTCACGCCGAACGACCCCTCGCCTGGGGCCCGCGGAGGCTGGCTTGCGGCAAACAGCGCCGCCGATACCTTGTCGTACACGACGCGCTCGAACGGTGACATGACGAGAGACGCGTCTCCCAGGCCGACAATACCCGAGATGAAGATCCACATGGGCTCGTGGCACTCGACCTCGTCATCGAGCTCGCGAGGCAGCAGCCTCACGAGGCGGTCAAACTCAAACGCCTCCAACGCCTGCCTGAGGTCCGCCTCGAGGGTCTCTGCGACGTGCCCGGTACTTGCGCCTGATTCGACTCTCAGACCGAACCCTTCGAGCCCTTCTGCTCCGCAGAGTCCGTCCATTCCACCCGCGCCCCCGGCATCGCCGCCCTCGATGGCAACCTTCACCGTGTGGAGGTCCTGAATCGACCAGATGACGCATCGTCGGAGCAGTTTCATGAGCTCTCGCTCCCGCCTCATGTCGCGCTGCAGCTCTCCAAGAAACGCCAGGAGCACCCTCGACGTCGCCCGGTGCCACTTGACAACGGCGCGGTCCCCGTTGAAGGCCGTCTGCACGATCTCCCGCTGGCGCTCTTGAAGACAGTCGTCCAGCGAGACGACCATGCCGCGTATCAACGCTTGGTTGCCGGCGATGCGCCGACCAAAGTCGGCGAGCATGGCTGCCGCCTTCTTGCCCGACTTGTCTCCGCGGAAATCCACGGGCGAGGGCAGCAAGCTCGAGAGCTTCGAAATCGTGGTCGTCAGATACCAGGAGCACTCGTGCCTTCCGAAGTCCAGCACAGACAACAGCCACATCCGGAGTATGGTGGCCAGATGTGGCGGCGCCGGGCCGACGGGTCTCGGAACGGGGACGACTGCGGGAACGGCCCCACCGACACCGCCAACGCCACCAGGCAGCGTTGCTGCTGGTGTGGGCTGGAGGACGACGGGGGCCCGTTCCAGGGCGTGCGCCAGCAGGTAGAGGGAAAAGTGCCTGTATCGGAGGTTGGCGTACTTCCAAAACTGCGAGAACGAATAGGGTTCCGTCGCCTTGGCCTCGACGGACGCCCAGCTCGCCCGGCCGGAGCGCAGCCGGAGCGCGTAGCACCTGGCTAGCACCTCGACCTTCTCGCTGCCGATCCCGTGCTTGCTGCCGCAGCCATTGATCGCGTTGATCGGGTTGATCGCGCTGGGGTTGAACGCATTCATCGTGTCGAGGCCCGCCAGAGCGCTGTTACGCGACGCATTCCTGGTGCTCGGGGATCCCCACATGTTGTAGTCCCGATGGACGAGGACCTCGAGGTCGGGGATGACGTCCGCCTCGATAAAGTCGAGGAGCTGGTTCCGGTCGCGGAGCAGCACGTTCCGTTCCTCGGCAGTCATGCTCATACTTTCATCCTCGAACGTTTTGAACGCCAGGTCGATGATTGTGCAGATGAGCGTGAAGCCCTGCCTGACGACGGCCGCGGGGAAGGAGCCGTTCGGGTCGAGCAGCGCCTTGACGAGCGGCTGCGTAAGCATGTGGTGCGATTTGGGGCCCAAGTACAGGCTTGTGTCCGTTGCCCTCTGGATTCCCACCATAAACACCTGGTAAAGAGAGGCGTACAGGACCTGGAGGTCCGTGAACACTTCCACGAGCTGCCTGCCTCGGGCGGCGCCGTCGTACGTCCACCCGCTGATCGAGACGTCGTGCATGGGCATGGGTTTGTTCTCGATGATGGCGTCTAGGAGCGGCAGTGCTGCCTTAATCTCGGCCGCGATGGATCCCAGGGCGTTTCCGATGCTGGTCAGCGCGTCGACGCTGACGATGCGCCGCTTCTCCAGGATGGCCACAAACTCGAGCCAGCCACGCAACAGGACGGCCTTGGCGTGAGGGCTCGAGTTGTTGAAGTCGGCAAACGGCTCCATGCCCAACAGTCGCTTCTCGATCCTCCAGGTGACGTCCGCCTCGGGCAGGATGCGAGAAAGGAACGAGAAGAGTTGGACGGCGCGCCGCAGGCCGCCGACGGTGGAGATGCGTTGGAGGTGGCGTTGATTGTCTGCGGACGCCTCGGATGGGTCGGGCGCATGATAGTATACAACAGCTTCCTCGGTCAAGAGACCCTCGGCCGACTTGAGGACCCGCTGCAGGCCGGAGCGGGTGCTCTCGTACACGTCTTCGTACAGCTTCCGGTCGGCCTCGGCGCCCAGCAGGGGCATCGAGTTTTCGACATCCGGGTGGAAGTGGTAGAACGTTCTGACGGCTTCCACGACCGACGTAGCGCGGAGGCACAGACCTGCAAGGGGACATTGTCGCGCGGCGAGACGTGAGTGAGAGAGTGAGAGGCAGCCACGAACGACGACGGGGTTCGCTGGGCGCAACCGTGCACGCACCGTTCCAGACAAACTCGTCCAGGGAAGGAGCGGTGGTCGATGCGAAGGTCGCGCCCTTGTTGTACGCGATGGTGTCAGTGGCGCTGGCGGTGTTTGAGGTACCGGGAACGGGGCGGGATGCTCGGGGACGGAGCAAGCCGTCCCCTTGGCCGCCCTCCCCGATGCCTTCCGTTGCACCATCCGCCCGGTCATCGAGCCAAAAGACGTCGTCCTCAGACTCGCACTCGCATTCGTCAACGTCGGCGTCGGCGTCGGCGTCGGACACGATATCAGAGTCTTCTCCTTCCTCGGCCTCGCCGTCGATCATGGTCGTGTCGACGCCGGCGGGATCTGTGGTCGGCGGCGGCGCGCGGGGGCCGCGGGCGCCCTGGCCGGAACCACTGCCACGGGCGCCGCCGCCGCCACCGCCGCCCGCCTTTCTTGTCTTCGCCTTCGTCTTGCGATGCCGCGTGTTCCTCGGCCGCTTTGGGGGCAGCATGTCATCACAGACGCGCATACCCTCGTGCGTCTGCGAGACGCGCGAGACGGATACCGTGGATACCGTCTGCCGCGCGCCGCCGTCAGCGTAGAGCACGTCGTGGGGGGCAGTGGGTGGTGCGTGCGACGATGGGAGGCCGGGCGCCCCTGCATCCGATCGAGGGGCGGACGCGCAGCCCACCTGCTCGGCACCACCGATCCCTCTCAATGCACCGTAATCGTCATCGCCATCATCATCGTCATCGTCTTCCTCGTCACCGTCATCGCGATCCAGCAAGCATAGGAATCTGGCCTGTTCACCGAGTCCCGGCGCCGTCCCCACGATCCTGTCGAGCAGAGACGTGCCCGGCACGCCGGCGTCCTTGTTGTTCAGGTCCCGAAGGATGTTGTTGATCTCCCGCTGCATTCGCGGCTTGGAAGCAAGCTCCAGTGCATCGCGCCTCGTCTTCGTCGACCGGTACTCCAGCGGTAGCTGGCTCTGTCTGGTGCTCGGCCGCAACCGCCGCCGAAGCATGGCGGCGTCTTCCGCCTCGCCGCCGCCGGCGTTGTCGCGGCGATCTTCTGAGCCACCGTCCAAACCATCGTCCGAGTCCTCAAGTTCCGCAAAGTCCACCATCACGACGTCCCCGCGATTCCGCTTCCCCTTTTCCTTGCGCACACCGCCCTGTCGGCGGCTGACGCCGAGCCCACGCCGCCGCGCAACGCGCCGCGCCTTGAGAAGACCCACGCCGATATCTTCAACGGACGCATGCTCGCTCAGATGACTCAGGATGAGGTAATGCGCCGTCGACTGCGGGGAGCGAGCGAGAAGGAGAAGTGAGAGGGAGGGGTAATGCGCCACCGACTGACAAACTACTCGCAGACACGTCCGTACCTTGTACCCTTGTTCCAGAGCCTCTCGCGAGAGCTGATTAGTGGGAAACCACCCGCGCGCCAGCCTCATGCAGTTCACGGACGAACAGTTGCAATAGTCGCGGCACCCCTGATGCGTTTGAGGGAACGAAGCCAACGTGAGAACCGGTGAAAGAAACAAAGCGTCTAGCGACAACGAACGACAACGTGACACGTACGGGACAGACCCACTCGGGGTTCAGGACCACCTCGTCGATGTTCTCACCAAAGCGACCACTGAGACAGCTACCGCACAGCACACCCCGGTTTGGCCCGCCGTAATGGTTGTCCCGCCCCGCACACCGCGAGCAACGGGTCTTTCGCTCCGTTGTGCGCTGTCTACAGAAGTGGCAGCTCAAGCAACCCAGCTCGCATGGCTGCTCGTGGACCTTCTTGCAGAGCTCCCTCCGGCCCGCGCGCACGTACGGACGCCGCGGAGCAAACTCGTACAGTCGTCTCAGATGCTCCACGCTGTACTCCTCTTTGCTCCCCATAGCCTGCTGCTCTTGCTGCTGGCGCAGCTGCGCCAGCAACGGACCAACGCGCTGTTGCTTAGCGAAGACGAGGTCGGCCTGGATCATTCGCTCCTTCTCGTCCAGCTCCCGCTCCAGCTCCTCGTCGTCGTTGTCTGATTCGCTCACGACATCGCTCCGTGCGACCATGCTGTCGAACACGGGCAAGACCGCCTCGTCGTCGACGGGCACGACCGCCTCGAGCGCGTCTTCCATTTTGAAATTCGAAAGGGAAGATCACTCGCTCCGTCGTCTCCGCCTCTAATCGCGTTTCCTCCAGTGCATGACCGTGGTGGTTGTTAAATACATGCGCGGCTGAGCTGCCGCAATACAAAACAATTTGATCTGCCGCGTGGGGTGTGGCAACCACCGAGGGCGTCATTCCCCGGGGACGAAAACGAAGGTGGCTGCTGCTGCAGCAGCAGCAGCCCCCTTCCGACCGACGCGTACTCTTTTCGCGAGCATCTTCTTCGCCGGACTCGTCCCGACGGTCCGCTCGAGCCGCATCGCGTCGCGCCTGGTGTAGACGACGTTGACTGTCGCCGTGGCCGCGTCGTCGTCCACAAAGTTGGCCAGTTCCGCATAGAACTGCTGGTGCTCGGGCAGCTGATAGAAGTAGATGTCCTTGATGCCCCGGATACGATGGCGGTTGTAGAAGTGACAGCGCTCCGTGTAGAGCAGGACACGTCGGCGGCCGTCGCAAAAGTAGTTGCGTGCTCGTGCCATGTCCTGGGCGGTCGTGTACTCACTGAGGACCACGAACGAGGCGGCTTCCTTGCGGAGGAAGTTGCGAACGCGGACCAGGTCAAAGTACGAGGGAACAAACAGCAGCTGGCCGCACGAGGCCTCGCGGATCTTTGGCCACACCTGCGAGGTGAAGTGCTCGAACCGCACGTCGGCCTCGTCCTTGGAGGCGCTCTGGGTCTGGCCCTGGGCCTGGGCCTGGGTCTCGAGACGCTCGAAGACGTGCTTCATTCCGGGAGAGACGTTGCCGAGGACGCCGCGGTGCGCCACCTTCCAGCGCGCGATGCCGGCGTGGTTGAGGCAGTACCGCGTGAACAACGAATTAATCTCCGGAGACTCAAAGCTGCTGAGCAGGATGTTCTGCCGGTAGGCCCCGGCGCGGGCCCCGAGGTACCAGTCGCGCACCCGAAGGATGTCCGAGTTGTGCTGCTGCTTGGGGATGGCGTTGAGCGACTCGTAGACCTTGAGGACGTGTGCCATGTTCTGCATGAGCAGCGCATCAGCACGATATAAGACCGAGATCTCGATGGACGAAAGAAAGTCCTTGGGATCCGGCTCGTCCTTCTTGACCTCTTCGAGCCTGGTCGACAGCCCCAACGGCGAGGCCACGAGGACGTCCGAGTCGTAAAAGTCCGTAAATAGGCGGATGGAACCGCGCGTTATCTTGATACCCAGCCGGAAGTGGTCGTCGCAGTTGCCGTCGAACAGCGCCCGGTGCTGCTTGGGCTTGAGCGACAGCGCCACACGCTCCCGCTCCGAGACAACGTCGTACTCTTCGGCGACCCCAAACTCCTCCTCGAAGCGTTTCTTGTTCTTGACCGTGTCTGTCCTCGTCTCTTGAATCGCCAGCTGGATCAACCGCTCCACGATGGCCTTGGCGTGGTGCCTGAACGGCGCCAGGATGAGCACCTTGAGACGAACAAGCGCGCAGAGCGTGAGCGAGTGCGCGACCGAATGCGTGACCGAGTGCGTGACCGAGTGCGTGAGCGCGCGAGTGACGGAGAGACAGTCGAAGCGAAGAGCCAAGAACATGGAGGTCAGCACCCACCTTTGGCCGCACAAAGCCCTGGTCCTGCGGTCGGACGATCTCGTCGTCGCTGTCGTCATTGTCTCTTTCCCCATCCCCATCCCTGTGCTTCTTCTTCTTCTTCTTCTTTCTCTTGTCTTGGTTGTCGGCCAACTCGTTGTTCTTCTTGATCACGTCCCCCGACACCGCGATGTGGTTGATGATGTGCAGGAGCGCCGCGTCCATGACCGGGTCCTTGGCGCCGACCTCGCTCGGGTAACGGTGCAGCGGATACAGCACGTCCATATACGAGCTCATCACCCCAAACATCACCGCCTGCTTCTGAGACACAAACTCCCCAAACCCCTGCTCCGTGACCGCCTCGTGCACCGCCTTCCACCTCGTCGCCACCCTCGCCTTCACGCCGTAGTCTGACAGCACATCAGACACCCCCGCCGGACACGCCGACTGATCGCTCGTCATCATCACCGTGCGACTCTTCTCCCACGCCTGCATCCCCTCCCCCTCTGCCGGCCGCATCTCACGCCGCCGCGCGGCCAGCACCGCGTCGCCCTCCAGGTCGTCCACCGACAAGTCCACGTGCTCGCCGAAGAATTCTCGCTTCTGTAACGCCTTGCGCAATTTCGAAGCGACCCGAAACGCGGTCGACTTGCCGTTCGATCGCGCCTCATCCCGCCTCTCTGTCGATGCTGCTGCCTGATCCTCGTCATTTTCACCGCCCGCCTCGCCTCCCTCTGCGCTTTCTTCCTCGTCATCATCGTCGTCGTCGTCGTCGTTATCGTTGTCGTTATCGTCTTCCTCCTCCGACGACGACGACGCCTGCTCCATCATCAGCCCCCGCTCTCCGTCCCGACCGTACGTCTCAACCACGCCGCCGCGCAGGGCCTCGTCTCCCGATCTCGCCGCCAAGCTCACCACTAGACGCTCATACGCCTTCCCAGCGTCGACCATCGCCCCTTCCATCCCCTCTGACTCCTCCTCCCCGTCGCCGTCCCTGGCCCGAGCCTCCCCCTCCTCCCCGCCCGCGTGGAACCGATCGATCCGCTCGGCCAGCTTCCGCAACGATTCCGCCGTCTGCTCGGCATCCTCCCCGACAGACAACAAACCGAGCTTCCGAAGCTTCCGCACACTCGTCTTGGTGCCCTTGGAGACCAGCGCCCGCACGGTCGCATCGTCAGCAGCAGGCCAGGTAGCATGCAAGTCGTCGATAGTCTCGCCTCCGCGTTTCCTCCGTTTCTCACGCACCTTCGCGGCAAGTGCACCTGCCAGAGAAGGCATCGTGAGCGAGATGGAGAAGAAGAAGAAGAAGCTGTACTCGAATTTTCTTTCGTTTTCGTCATTATGCCGACGCGCTGCTCGGTACCCTCAAAACCGGTGTCGGTATGCAGTACACGTGGGGGTTAACAGTCCGTCGAGGGTGTGGGCGCATTGGGTGCAGGGGGAGCGAGAGGCCCTGGTCGTCGTCGACCTGCAGAGGTCGATTCGATCGCCGGTCTCGCGCTCACCGAGACGCGCTCGACACGTTCATCTGCTGGGACCTCGACAACATTCGCCCTCCCGAGGAAGCTGACTTTGGAAGCGCCGTCCAGGTCGTGCTAGCCACCCTTGTGCGCAGCGCAGCGGGAGCCGACGTGCACACCGACGTTCTGATCGCCGGCAACTCGTGGACGTCGGATGGGGTGCGTCCGAGGGAATGCGGATACAGATGGTCGAGACGGAGCGGCGGCGGCAGGCGGTTGATCGGTTGATAGTTCAGGCCATCGTCGATTGGGTCGAGGGTGGAGGGGGTCGGCGTCGGCGTCGAAGACTCGTCGTCATCTCCAACGATAGTGACTTTGCGGATATACTCAAGTACGCGGGGGAGCGCGGGGTAGAGACTATGGTTGTGGGCACCTGCAAGCCGACGCGGAACAGCAACGCCGCGACTCGCAAACCCAATTCGAAGTTGTCCCGGGCGGCTGCTCGGACGATCCGTATCGATTCGTGGCCTCGAGTTGACGATCTGAGCGACTAGCCAACTCGACTCGACGGGCAGTGCAACATTGCATACCATCCTGAAAGAAAGAAGAAAAACATGCACGTGTCGAGCTCGACACCTCGAGGTGCTTGGCTCGACCAATTTATTCGTGACCCCGTCTCCGGTCAACTCGCTCGCTCGCTCGCTCACTGCGCTCCTCCGAAGCAGCCACCGAAGAGCTTGCCGAGCACGCCGCCAGCCACGTCAACCTTGCGATGCGTATACTTCACGCCGGTGTCCTTGGCGACCACCTGGCCGTGTCCGCGCAAGAGAAACCTGGTCGTCATCAGACCCTCCACGCCCACGGGGCCGCGGGCGTGAATCCTCGACGTCGAGATGCCCACCTCCGCGCCCAGACCGAACCGATACCCGTCGCTGAACCTCGTCGATGCGTTCCACATCACGCACGCCGAGTCCACTTTCTGCAAGAACGTCTCGGCCACTTTGGCGTCTTCCGCGATGATACACTCGGTGTGGCCGCTGCCGTTGGCGTGGATATGATCGATCGCCTCGTCCATGTCCTTGACAATCTCGAGCGTCACGTCCAGGCTCGAGTACTCGATCCGGACCGACGCGGCTGCCGGGAGCGACGAAATCTCCTTGGCGGCCCGGGGACCCGCGTGCACCGTGACCCCGGCCTTCTGCAGGGCCGAGATCAACGTTTTGGTCTTCTCCAGGCCCCACTTTTCGTCCACCAGCACCTTCTCCACCGCATTGCAAGCCGCAGGGTAGTCAACCTTGCTGTCCACGACCAGCCTGTCCACCATGGCCTGGTCCGCACTCGCGTCGACGTACACGTGACAGATCCCGTCGGCGTGCCCAAGCACCGGGATCTTCGTGTTGCCCTGGATATAACTCACTAGCGCGTTGCTCCCCCTGGGAATCACCAGGTCGATTGTATCGTGCAGCGCCAACAGCTTGTCGATGTCATCCCTGCTCTCGATCAGTCCGATCAACCCCTCGATCCCCTGCAGACGAATCAACGAGTCGATGACTGAACAGTGAGCGGGCGGGCGAGCGGGCGGGCGAGCGGGCGGGCGAGCGGGCGGGCGAGCGGGCGGGCGAGCGGGCGGGCGAGCGGGCGGGCGAGCGGGCGGGCGAGCGGGCG